>Ga0129333_10002618_pt1 | contig 16817 bp, 20 predicted proteins | sample CPB6_08_DNA_FD_94474 | JGI IMG/M metagenome (GOLD analysis project Ga0129333, IMG submission 94474) | Freshwater to marine salinity gradient microbial communities from Chesapeake Bay, USA - CPBay_Sum_0.6_0.8_DNA | ecosystem: Environmental > Aquatic > Marine > Coastal | place: USA: Chesapeake...
GCTCCGGAAGAAGCAACCAAACTATAGCCGTCAGCCCCTTTGGCGATCTTGACGTTATCCATGTAGAATTGCCGACGAGTTGAGCCGGTCGCAGGTCGACCGGCTTTCCAGTCCCACTTATATGTGCCGATCTTCATGTATGGAGACTGAAACGGATTCCCGCAGGAATCTACTGTTAGGTGATTCGGCCCAGAGACATCGACGACTTTAATCCCGTCTTTCCATGCTTGAATAAACCCATCAGGCCCATACGAGATCTTAAAGCGGACGACCCAATGTATCCATTGATTCCTGACAACAGAGCCAGACCATCGAGGATACCCTTTAAAGGTAATGAACTCAACCTTATCATTTTGAGACATCATCATAAACGGGCCAGTCGAGATCTGACTACCGACAGTGCACTCAGGTTTCCCTGTAGCCGGATCCACAGACCAGTCACTTAACCGCGCATGCACTTGAAAAGGCGCGATTTCCGCGCTACTGTCTTTCACCCAGTCAGTGTAATAATAACTGAAGCCGAACCAATACTCCGACCCAAAAGCGAATTGGGCTTTACCATTCGTAAACGTAAGTTCCGTTCGATACGGAATGGCCATGCTGCGCGTCAAGGTAAAATTCGCGGACTTAGTGCCACTCGCAATTGGACTGGTAGCCACCGTAGGACAATTACCGGAGCACGAAAACCCAGTTAGCCCTCCCTCAAATCCGCTGTCAAAAACGAGAGTCGCGGAATGAGCAGAGAACCCCAAGAAGATCAGTAACAAAAAAGAGAAAGCATGCCTCATACTACTTTCACCAGCTTCGCGTCGATTTGGCCCTTTAGCCAATTATTCATAGTCCTATAAGTCACAGGAACCCCTGGCCTCAGCCAGCAATCTTCAGCAGGTCGGTTAGGGTCGCGGAGCGCGGTGACCGACACAACTTGAAACTCTTCAGGGGAGGCCTCAGCTGGAGGTACTTCCTTCATTGAAGGCGCTGTCTTCGAATATTTACTTGCCACGGCTACCTCTTAAATCTTCTCGCTATCTTATCAAATGAATCGTCAGGGGCTCCAGCCAGCGCCATCCCCAAAAAAGAAAGGGCGAACTGTTGTTGCTCTGTTAGATCCATGCCAAACGCAGATCCTACCAACATCAGGCCGCCCCATGTGCTAGGTTCCTTGAACCTGCGGATAAGGAATTCCTTCATAAGCCCCTCAATAGGTCCGGGCGCCGCCCGGACCTTATAGTCTACTTTTACTTTTACGACGCGTTTAACAACAACACTTTCCACGCCTGATCGATCAACCGGAAATAGCTCAGAGACCAATCGATACGCATTGCCGTAGTTCTACGCATTACAAAGTCTTCGATTGCCTGGTAGGCTGCGCCGGTGTAGACCGCTTTACGGATCGCTCGGGAGCTATCCAAGCCGACAACCATGTTCGCGCCCAGCAAGGACGTTTCGACAATGAAAAAGTTAACATTGTCAGGAAGACCTGGGTTGGCAGCTTTCGGAATGACATTCAATCCAGCATCCATGGAGTCGTTTCCAGTGACAACTGGGCGGTTTGACCGGCCTTCGATCGCCAAGTAACTATCCAAGTCGCAGATAACCCAGTCGATATTCAGCTTCTTCCAATCTTTACGCAACCATTTCAGCCAGCCTTTGTGCGAAGCCACACCGTTAGCGCTCAAGGAAGAGTCATAGGTTTCGATGGTTTCCGTAGCCAGGGCCGCCATACCCAAGTCAGTGTCCCCCAAAACCATATTCTTAATGGCTTGGTCGACAACTGCCGAACGCTCCGCTTTGGCTTGTTCGGTGACCGCAATAGTCACAAGGTCAAGTGTTGTAGCTCTTTGCGCTTCTTCGGTGATCTCCAGACCGATCGAGAAAGACGGCAAACGATAGGACTTCTCGCTCAGAGAGATAGTTGCCATCGATGGAGGCAAAGCACCTTGACCGATTGGTTGGCTACGGTCAGCTTGTGGAGCAGTCAAGTTAATGATCGGCTGATCCATGCGAGGCGTATCTGAGTTGGTGGTAGTGGCTACCAAACTATTAAAGATGCCTTCGTATGTGGTGTCGTTGTCTGCCAGCTGGGATTCGACCATCTCGATAACCAAGGCATTGAACAACATGCGACCTGCTACGGTCTGCGCGTCCGAACCGTCGGGACGCACGATACTGCCCATCTGAATGCCCACGCTGCCGTTCAGCACATCGCTCATCCTGGCGGAGCGGATACCCGTCGCGCGGTCCGGGCGAATGAACATGTTATTGCTGGCTAGAGCTTGTTCGAAAGGAGTGCCGTGTTCCTTTTGAGTTGCCGCGTTCAATTGATACTTGTTCTGCAAGTGCTGTGGCAAACTTAAACCTGCGTCCAAAGCGGCTCGGTAGTCGCTCATCTCAAGCTTAACTTCGTGAGCGCGACCTGTATTGTCGATAATCTGAGTCATGTGTGCAGTCCTCCGTGACTTAAACGCGCTCAATTAAAACAGAGTCGCCGGCTACGCCTGTGCCGGAGACAATTCTCACGCACTTCCATAGTGCATGCGCAGGGGTTGGCATTGTGACAGCAAACGGCGTAGTGCCTGACTGCGAGAAAGCAGTACCGGTACGAACCTTTGGGGTGCCTGCAGTGCCGAGAGCGGTCTGCGTGTCGGCCACGACATAGTCGCCTACGGCCATCGGAGAGCCGCCCTGGTTGGTGCCTACCGCGGCGAGCTTGCGCCCTTTGCGTTGGACCGAGCCGAACGAAAACCCGGAATTCACCGTGTATGCCTGAATGGAATGGACGAAGCCTTCGATCTCGTCACCATTGGTGGCCAAAACGAAGTTATTGGCAGTGCCGAACTTCACGGCTTTGCCGATGTCCTCATCCGCGAATTTAGTTGAACTGTTGGGGCCAAGGGCGGCGGATTCTACGCCGTCGGTAGGTACCAACTCTGTGAAAACAAAACTTGTCATGACATCTACCTCCGTGTAGATTTGAATCTGTCGCTGTCAATAGCGACTATAACTTTAAAAGTAAGCGGTGAATAGCATATCACTTAATCTTGACTGCTGCCAACCGCGCTTGAGATTGCACCGATTTCGCGCCCGCTGCCGGCTCTTCCACTCTTGGCTCTGTAACTGCGCCAACCGGAAACTGTTTCTTAAATTCGTTATCGACTGCCGCGTAGTCCTGCAAGAGAGAAGAAGCCGAAAGGTTGCTCAAGTCTGTTCTGGATTGCCCCAAAGCCACCCTGCGAGAGTTGCAGGCATCCGCCACCACCTTCATCAGGGCCGGCTGAGTGGCTTCCATCTCTCCGAGTTTAGCTGTGGTCTGGTCAAGCTTGGAGGTTAATTCCACGACCGAGGCCTGAGCCGCTCTTAACTCCGACTTCAAATAGTCGTTCAGAGAGTCTGCCGCGCCTGCCGAAGCTTCAGGAGTTGCTGGAGCTTCAGGAGTTGCTGGAGCTTCAGGGGTTTCCGGATCTGCCGGAGCTGCCGAAGGTTCGAGAGGTGTCGGAGCTTCAGGGGCGTCCAAAGAAACCCCCGGCACTTCGCTCATGCCTGGAGCGCCTGCCTCTAAGGCAGCGATCTGTTGATCGGTAAGTAGTTTTCGTTTCATGCTATGCCTCTATATCAAGCCGATTAGTTAATGTGCTTTCACCATACGCTGGAAAAGGTTATCGATGGACATAATACCATCAATGATTCCCATTTGTTTAGCTTCGAAACCGAAAAAGGTTCGGCCCAATGCCCACTTATTCGCCACGGTATCGATTGACACCTTGCGCTCTTCTGCAAGATGCCGCACAAATTCCGCATGCATCGTCGCCAGATTCTTCTCCATCAAAGCTTGGAACTCAGGGTCCAAGGCTTCAAGAGAACTGCCAGCCCCTTTTAGTGGAGTGCTTCGCAAGACAGTTGGTTTGACTCCCATATCTTCGAGAGCCTTGGTTTCGTCGAAATGAACCATCAATACGCCAATGTCTCCCACTTCCGCCATTCGCGTTGCGAAAACCTGGTCCGCTGCCGCTCCTATCCACATGCCAGCGGAACCCATCCGCGCCGAAGTGTGAGCATAGATCGGTTTAACCTTTCGCACCTGCTTCATCAAATTAGTTACATCTTCCAGGCCTCTGGCCGGACCCCCCGGAGTGTCCAAATCCATGAGAATGGATTTGACTGACGGGTCCTGTGCAGCTGTCACTAAAGCATTACGGATGTCGGTATAGGCCGGGACACTAAAAAGTTGAGACCACCAGTTGCCCTTACTGAGCATAGCCCCCTGCACCGTTATACGGGCCACCGAGTTCTCTACAGACAGTAAGTGCAGGGAGAGGTCTTCTTCCTCACGAGAGCCTTGAGCTTTAATCTCAGCTGCCTCGATCCTGCCCATATTAGCTTTATATTCCGCGTGGCCTTCATCGGAAATCAGAAAAAATTCCATTTAATCATCCCCTCGTCTGTACAGTCCATCGATCCGCCTGTGGGTCTCACGGAAACTCGAGTGAATATCCGACTCTAAGCGATCCAGAATGGCGTTCAAGTCGGCCCGGCTGACGTAAGTGTCTTCAATCTTTTGTACCCTTCGGTCCAAGGCGATTAAGCTATTGTCTCGGCTTTGGTCGTCTTCTTTAATCATTTTGAAAACCCCGAGAACGCCCATCAAAACAATACCTGTGACTTGCGCCCTGGTGTCGAACAGCAAGTTTAAAATGAAGTCCATCCTCAACCTCCGACTTTAGCATATGCTACCTCTACTTTATCTACATACTGTTGGTTCTTGAACTTGCCGTCGACCAAAATAGCGCTTCCGGCATTGTAGGCTGCCGCCGCTCCTTGCCAACCCCACTGCGATTCGTATTTACGGTACAGTCGAGAGAAGTGTATTATGCCAAGCTGAACTCCTGGGTCTCCGCACAATTCCGGAAACCACCCCTCAAACCCGTATTCTCGGGCCACTGCTCCCATAACTTGCATCGGCCCCCAGGAGGTTTTCTGCCCGACCCATTCCGTGTTACGGCTACCATGCAGAGAGTGAAAAGTGCTCGGGGCTACCATACTGGACCGATTGTGGTCTTCGGGAATGGTAAAAGGCCGTTTTTTCTTGACGTCCCATAAATAGGGGTAAGCCGGTTCCACTCGAATCGCATAAGGGTTGCCCTTTGACTCCACTTCGATCAAGGCGAGAACAACGCGATAAGGGACATCATAAAGCGCACACAACTCTCTCAAGTTTTAACCTCTCCTGCCGAATCGCACCAGGCTCTTCTCTTCTCGCCGTGGTTCTCTCGAACCATGCCAGAATCCAATAACATCTGCGACACGTCTAAGCCATCCGCATAGACCTTTGCCAGAACTCTACCGTAAGGATCTACCGCTCCTTTCACAAGAGAAAGACTGATAGTATCCGCCGCGAGCAACAAATCCTGAATTGTCTCTTTGAGTTTCAGCGCCACCTCTTTCTCGCGCATACAGGGGGTTCTCACCTCCGGCGCATCAACTCCAGCAAACCGGACCAAAACTCCCTGGCATCGAAAATGGCTGCAACCTTTAAAGTTAACCTTGATAGTATCGCCGTCATAGACCGACACCAACTCCACTTGCAATAACTCACTGGCCTTTGCAGAACCAGAAAACACTAAGCACAGCACAAGAACAAAGCAGAAGATTACTATGATCCACAGCAATTTGCTACGACCGCCCTGTCGCATTGTCGCGCCCTCCTGATGACTTCGGGGCGTCCGTCGTCATTGCCCGGCGAGCCGGATCTCCGTTCGGAGACGGGGCTTCGTTCGCCAACGGCTTGTAAATCCCTGTCCCTGACAGCTTCGGCGCTCCTGGAGCCCTGGGGCCTGTGCCCAGTTCTTCTGCTGCCTCTTCGTCTGTCAAACATCCAAGAGACCACTGCTCCAAAATACGAGCTTGCCGCATTGCTTTGAAAGCTTCAAGCTCAATCTCGGGGCGGAGATCGATCGGCTCAAAGTCACATTGGACGTAAAAATCCCCGCCGTACAGCCGCACAGCTAAAGTCAAAGCTCGAGACAACAAAGAAGCTACCGGCTTGTGTAAGCCTTCTGCAGTCTTGATGAACAGCAAGCTCTCCGTAGAGCTCGTGTTCTGGCTGCCTGCCGACGTTCTCTTGCCTACGACTGCGGCAGGAGTCTTTAGTGTCGTGGCCAAGAGCCCATCCAGAGTCTCCATGAATGGACTGTAGTCCGAGGTATTGCCGATCTGGGAGTTCAGGTAGTCAGCTGTCATGGTGTCGAACATCACCAGCGCGTGTTCTGGTCCGAGCGCTTCTATCTGCTCTTTAACGGTCGTCCTTTGGGCTTCTACCCAAGTCGCAAGTTTAGCGGGATCAGATCGAACACTCGCTGGCGCACTTGCCAACAGCTCGGCCAGCTTCAAGGTTACGGACAGTCGGCTATGGCCGCTCCTGTTAACCACTCTTCGAATAGATTCTACTGTCTCGGAATGAAACACGGCCATGTTAAGGGCCGGCTCGATCGGGGAAAAGGGGTAGGCTGAATTGGGGTCATAATCCATTGCAGCATAAAAGAAAGTAGGTATGTCCAGAGAAATATCCTTCCCCGCTCCGGAAGCCGTCTGCACCGGAATGACTTTTCGGCCCTTGGCCTGGAACTTCAAGGTCTCAACCGATACTGGCATCAGCTTGTAAGGCAGCCGGTTTTCATCCAGCACCAACTCTAATGCCGCCGCTCCCGTCAAAGGCAGAGAGCGAAATAAGGACTCAAAGACTCCTGTCAAGGGTTGCCGGTCATCATACCCTTTGGTGTAATCAAAGGCCGTATTCAGACGCAGCAAGATCGTGCGCAAGACTTGTGAGCCTTCGTAACTCAGCTGGTGGGAAGAATCGTAAACTCGATACCTGGGGTTGGTCATCGCCAATCGCACCATGGCGGATACGGCGGCGGACACGTCTCCATGAACCCGGGCAAGTGTCCGGATAGCTTCCAACTGCTTCCCGAGGTTCCGCAGCTGGGTGATCGTTTGGTTGAAATAAGAGGCGTGTGAATTCCGGATGTCCGTTCCAGAATCCACAGAATCAGCAAAAGAACGTGTCTTGGCTCCAGTTACCAATTTGCTCAAAACAACCTTGTCCTCTTCTGCCATGTATCCCTCCTATGGATGCGGCAATTATAGGGCACACTGCAGCGCTCGTCTAGCGCGCCGGCCCTAATGCCTAAACAATAAAGGCGCAAACCACGCCGAGAACACTATAACAAGCACAGCAAAGATAAAAACCAGATCAGCTACATCCCGCATTGTGTTGGCCCCGTCAGCGCAAGTATCGCCAGTCCCAGTAAAATTCCGATAGCCACAGTGGCCAGTAAAGAAGTTAGCGCTTTTCCTGCCTTACGCACAGGCCGGCCCGCTTAATATATAAACGATCATGACAACAGCTACCGCAAGCGCAGCACATTCCAAGGTCAGGTCTACTACTGCCAACTTTTCCACTCTCGAAGTTACTTCGGTTTCAGATGCCATTTCGTGCTCCTATAAAATCTAACAATTGCAAAATCGCTGCGGCCCGGACATCTGGCCAAAATAAATCAATAATCGTATCGCCCAATGCCGCATACAGAAAGATGTCTATGAGAAGGCTGGCTGTATCTCTGCTTTGCTCATGCGATAAGCCTCCTTCCAACTCTCTTGTCTTCTTCCCCTGCATACTGCCTCCCTACTACCGCGCTCACTATACTGGGCCTGACGGGGATTATAACCCGATGCGTCGGCCCTTCCAAGTCTGCCGCAATTGACAGATAGTTTAGCGAGTGCGCATAATGGTCCGGTCCGTCATTTACCCACATCGCGCCGGTTCCGGAGGAATTAGCAGAATTGGACACCTGTCGATCCAGCCTCTTGATGTTCGCCAAGTGCTGTAGCACCAACTCGAAGTCCGGAGCGTCCGAGAACAACAGGCGCTTATTATTCGTCATTCTGACCATCTGGTCAAGTGTCTTAGTGCGATTGGCGTTGACGCCTCCCTCCGCAGTGACAATGAACTGCCCGAGCTTTCGATCCTGCAAGTCATAAGTGCAAGGCATCACCACACCTGAAGGGTATCTAGCTTTCAGGCGCAGGATCGTATCAGTATAGGGGTAGGCATCCGAAACCAGGCGCACAATGCCGAACTCCCGGATCCTTTGTTCCACGGTCCGCAAGAGATTGTCTTCCTCTTCGTCCACTCGAATCTGCTCATACCAGATGACATCGACAACCATCTGCGTCGCGGACCCTTCCCAACTGTCTATCATTCGAGGTACCCCGACAGTCAGCCAAGAAGTCTTGCCCAAGTCCAGCCCGGCCACGCAGCCATAAATACCGGGGGTTCCTGGCGCAACTGGTGCGATCCGGTCCGAATCGCGAACAGCTTTGATGTCCACGGAAGTTTTGGAGTCCGCATACGGAAGCCCCAAGGCAAAATTTCGAAAGTGCCCGGTCTCTTCCCCGTACTCGATCATCTGTCGCAGCAGGCTCAGAGGATTGTGATAGCTAGGCAGATCAAAGGGGGAAACTTGAAGACCCTCCGCTGCGGTCACCGAAGGCAGCTCAGCCACCCACTCTCGGTTATCTGGTCCAAGATCCTCAGATCGCACTGCCGTTCGACAATGTGGACACAGCAACTTGGCCGTAGGCAAAAGTCCTCGGGCTTCCAGTACCTGGGCATCTGTCGCCGTCATTTCCTGAATCGAGACATCCCATCCTTGAACCACTACGTGATCCAGGAAACTAGGCCAGAACCAATGTGTGCAGTGTCGGCACCGTACCAACCGGCGTTTCTTGTTTGATTTTTCGAAGAACGCGGAAATGCCGTAACCCGGAACGGTCGGCGTACTGAACTTCCGCCGATACCCTCTCATTTCCAGCTCCGGGAATTCGAACCTGGAATGTGACATTCGGGATTCAGCAGTTCTCAAGATCGACTGATTTGAAAAATCGTATTCGTCGTTTATCAACAAATCTGTCGGAATCGAGATCACCGCCTTCCCGAACGTCCCAATCATAAAAAGCTGCGACGTCCCGACCTGCTTGAACCCGGAACTATCACTCCCCGCTTTCATTTTCTTTGCAAGATAATTGCTGCCCTCGATAATAGGATCGATTCTTGATTTCGAGAACCGGTGCGCTTCGTCTACCGTCGGCAAACTGTAAATTGCTACCGCCCCTTGCGTCACGCCCAGAAAAGCCAAAGCCAACCGGGCGGTTAATTCTGACATGCCCACCTGAGAGGGCTTAATAACGCCCTGATTGGGGTGCATACTGTCGATGATGTCGACCTGAAACTCATGCTGCAGGAAAGAGAACTTCCTTCCTGCCAGCGTCGTATGCTTTTCCAGCCACCCCGACAATCGGCCTATCGCAGAGCGGTTGTCTATCTCATCGAGAATTTGGGTGAGATAGTCCTGGGCATAAACAGGCAGCATGCTTCACTCAATTTCTGCTGGGTGACTTAAGCATTCCGTTTCTTCGTTCCGGATCCTTTCTAAAAGCTCCTGAACTTTGACTCGAAGTTCCCAGCTGGAGAACCACGTCCATGGCTGCAGCCAATGAGTGACATAGGCCCGATACAGGTAAACCGACGATCCTGTGACTTTGAACAACAAAGGTACCGGAATGCCGTTCTCGACGATCAGAAGGTAGTTCTTCGAAAAAGAGTACAAGAAGACAATGGAGGCCAAGCAAGTTGTCTCTTCTCCCATGCAGGTAGGCATCCAGACTTGTCTCACTTGCTTCATTACCCCAGGGTAGGCCAGGTCATTTGATCCGTAACGCATCCACCCCGATGTCTCCAGGAGTTCCATTAATTCATCGTGTTGCCACGAGGTCATCTCCCACAAAACCATACCCCCTCCAATTAACCATTAAATCGAGTGAAAAAAGATACTGTAGCGTTGGGATCAAACATTGAACCCCCCAGGTGCGTTCCTGCCGAAACGGTCTCAGCGGTAACCTGCCCTCCGGCCAGCTGGAAGCTGCTCTGAAACGTTGTCATCTGTGCTGCTGGAATAGTGGCGTCCGAATCTCCGTGGCGCATATAAACAGGTATCTTTTTTATGCTGTCCACAAAACTTTTCGGATCCGAATCAACGAACGCTGTCACTGCGTCTGCACTCTCAACACAGACAATGTCGTTGATGCTATATGACGTGCCAGCTGCGTAAACGTCCCGCCAGACATAAGGAGAATCGTAATATCCAAGCTGTGGTGCTTCTTTTCCTACCGTCAGCGGAGTCCAATTCGCAGGGGAGCTCGCGGGAGCGTTACCTAGACTCGGCGAGATACAGACATACCATTTACCATAAGCTTTTTTAATCGCTGTTGAATACCCTCTATTGGTGTACGAGTCCGCCAGATCCACTGCCCCGCTGATCGTCATCACTGCTTTTGAGCTTCCTTGATAAATGGAGCAATACCGGAGAGCGTTTAGCGCCCCCATACTGAGACCTAAATGAAATAGATTCCCTGCTTGCACCTTTTCTTGCACCCAGTCTATAAGTGCCTTTCGATAGACCAACCCAGCCGCCGCACCCCAATTAGACCCTGTCGCCTCAGTATAAGTTGAAGGCGCTGCCCCTAGTCCTGTCAACCCACAGATGGTATACCCGCTGTTTAGTAGCGCCAGATAAGTTGGCAAAGAGGCCGGAATGTTATCAATATTCCCGGAATTCCCGTGTGGGTGGTGCACCAAACATACCGGGGCCGATTTCCCTTCCTGAGCTAAGCCAGGAACCATGACCCACGCCGTTGTATCCCCTTTAATATTCGGCTCTAAGATAAAAGAAGGCGCATACTCTGAGCTGTTAGGCCCGTCAAGGCTTCCGATATTACAGAACAGGCTGTCAACTTTGTTTTCCGTTCCGCGAGTTATGATTTCTATCTTGCTGAGATTCTTGAATATCTCATTTCCAGAATACTGTTCATTGTACGCATACGTCTTAATAAACAAGATATTATAATCTGCCTGCTCGAATGCGGGGGCTCTATTGATGCTGGCCGGATTGTCCGTTGACAACATAACAGTCACCCTTACGCCGTCGCTCGCTACCGACAAATTAAAGTAAGTGCCGGCTGGAATAACCCCGGCACCTATACCATTAACAGGGTTCGCGCCTTTGACCACTACAATAACCCCGCTCGTGGACACAGCAAGCTTTACCCCTGTCCACCAGTTGCCGCTGTCCATTATTTGTACAGAGGACTGTCGGTTATCTGTCACCCTTAATCTTGCGGAAAATCGCCAAGGCTTCGTGTAGTCAATATTTTCCGGTAAGTTAATTGCGCCCGTCGCTGTGATGTTATCCCCAGTGGATATTAGCCCTCCACTAGCATGAATGGCGAAGTTAGTTACCGGGCTCAGACACAAGGTTTTGAATAAAGGTACGAACACTCCTTTTACAGTGTTCGGAGAACTGCGTAAGTTAACTTGAACGGGGTCCGTCGGAAAAAATCGCATGTCTGCTCCTTACCATTCCCTGGCTGTGAAAGTTTGCCCAGACACCTGCCCAATAAGGCTTATCGCGCTGGTTGTGACCCCCGCATCAGAGGAAATGTAGGATCCTGGTGGCACTTTGAAAGAAGGGGCAGTTGCAACAGCGGTTCCCCCTATCTCATTAAACCACAAATCAGAGGAGGAGTTGTTTTGCAACTCCCACCCTCGTCGACTGGCATTAGCTGCCATCAGAACTTGCGCAGTCCCTCCGGTCGTTATCGTTCCGGATCGGTCCGTCTTAGTGATTTGTAGTGAAATCTCGCTTATCGGAAGCGGATTTGACGAGGAAACAGGCCCTCCATCAACATCCATGCCTCCGAGTAACAGTTTGAATGCGGGAACGAACTTATCCCCAACCATGTCCCCTGCTATTTGCCTAACAAGACCCCACACATCAGGTACTTCCAGTCTATCCAAGCTCATTGCCTTGCCCTTGTGTTGTTTCAGCAAAGAATTCTACGAACTTTTCTTCGAAAATTCGAGAAAATTCTTGCTGCGCCTCCACGGGAAGTGCAGAGATTGCCGCCAAAGTTGCGTTTTGTAGGCGCAAGACCTGATCTTGGTTGACAATTTGAGCCTGCAAACGCGTCAACATCGAAAAAACCGAGTTCGTCGTGGTGATCAGGTCCTTTAAATCACGCGTTGCAAGCGTGGATAGCCGCCCTACGACGTTCTGACGCAGAGCTTGGATGAAAATCATCTGCTCTTTGACCTCTCGAAGCATGTCGAGCTCGATGTCTCCGGTCGGATTCAGGGTTTTGGCTTCTACGAGAGCGCCGGAGAATAATGTTCTGGGGCCCCCTTCGGGGGTCCCAGCGAAACTTCTCTCAGAAGTTTCGAAGAATCCGGAACTTTGAAGCAATTGGGCGATACGAGACCATTCGGCGTCGCCGAGGTATCTGGAATTGGCTTCAAGAAAGGAAAGGCAGTCGGAAATAGATAGGGGGGTGGCCATTTTCTCTCGCAAGGCACGGGGCGGGGGTTCCACTACCTAAAGCGCTCTGTGCATGCTTTAGGTAGTGGAGCGATCTGCTATAACCTGGCTACTGTCCTAGGCCTTAGGAACAATAATAGGCGGGGGAGTCCTTTCCCCTGCGCTGATCTTGCAATATTGGACGCACTCACTCAACAGATCGCAAGGCAATTATAGTGGTTCTCGCGGGATTGTCAACTCTCGGGTTCCTTCGGAACCCGAGGGTACAAAACCCGAGGTCACGGAGCAGCCGTCATTACGGCGTCAATCGCAGCCCCTACGGCTTTCTTCAAGGCTTCAGACTTGTTGGAGTCCAGCGCCCCGATCTTGACCGTGTGATCTCCTTGCCGGTTGGCAGAGTCGTTAATCTGGCGAACGGCGACGTCGTCTCCGAAGGACCATCGATTCAAGGTAACAGGGCCGTTCCTGTAATAAGTATGCGAACATCCCAGGCTTCCTAAAGCCATAGTCAAAGCTAAAGCCAGGTAGAAGACCTTAGATTGAGATCGAGGCTGGGATGTGTTCATGTGATTGGTAGTTTTCAAGTTTAAAATCCTCGTAGGTATAGTCGAACAATGAAGGCACACACCCCGCACTTCGGAGAATCCTAAGCGTGGGTGACGGAAAGGGCTCCCGGCTAAGCTGAAGCCTGGCTTGCTCCAAGTGATTCAAGTATAAATGCACGTCTCCTCCAGTCCAGACAAGATCTCCTACTAAAAGACCTGCTTGCTCCGCAATCAGGTGGGTCAGCAGAGCATAACTTGCGATATTGAATGGAACGCCGAGGAAGGTATCGCCGCTGCGTTGGTACACCTGACAAGACAATTTGCCTGGGGTTTCTTTAACTTCCGGGGTCTCTCGAGTTGGTCGAGACCCCGGGGAAACGTAAAACTGAAACAACACATGGCAAGGGGCTAGGGCCATCTTGCCTTGTGCGACATTGTCTTGAGGGCTCAGGCGTTCATCCGGCAGGTCGGCCACGTTCCAGGTGGAGACTACCATCCGGCGGCTGTTCTGGGTGGTTTGAATCTGCTTGACGACAGCTTGAATCTGGTCGATGGGGTCGCCCCACTCCTTGCGGGAGGCCGGCCACGAACGCCATTGTCGCCCATAGACTGGGCCCAGGTCTCCGTTTTCGTTGGCCCAGTGATCCCAAATATGGACTCCGTTCTGGCGCAAGTATGCGATGTTGGTGTCGCCGCGCAAGAACCATAAAAGCTCATGAATGATGGGCTTGATGGGCACCTTTTTGGTGGTGACCAAAGGAAAGCCTTGCTCTAACGGGAAGCGCATTTGATGGCCAAAGATCGATAACGTGCCCGTGCCGGTGCGATCCCCTTTCTTGTGTCCTTCGGTCAGGATTTTCTCTAATAGGTTCAAGTATTGTTGCATGTGTTCTCTAGTGTTGGGAGTTCGGGCGGGTATTATACCTCAATAAGGGTCCGGGGCCGGAGGGGCCCCTCTATTGGTTGGAGCGCCGGAGGTGCCATTTTTGAAAAATTTTGGGGGTTGGGGCGGGGCGGGGCGGGGAGTCTCATTTTTGAAAAATTTTGGGGGTTGGTCCTCTATTGCCCTGGCTCACGTTCCGAGAAATAAGTATGGCGGGGGTGTATACTGTGCCCCATATGGAGATGAACCAGCAGGACACTATCGAGGCAGGTTACTATACATAGTAACCCGCCTATCTTAAACCTAAACCGGAGTTAATGACATGACAACTAAATCCATTACCGCCCAAGATCTACGTGATAACTTGTGGGAATCTTTGACAAAGCAAATCAAAAGCGAAAATACCTTTTTTACTGCCTTGTCGGCAATGTACAAGGCGAACCCGTCAACTTGCACCAATGAAGTTCAGCAAGTAATTTCCTTTCATTCTTTGAAGAAAGGCGATCAAGGCTACCAACATCTAGCAAATAGCAAATCGCTGGTTAAGGCCGCGCACGCTGCCAAGCTGGTCGAACTTGGCGCTACATGGCGGCAAACAAGAGAACTAATTGACGCTGCAAACGGCATCACGGACGATACCAGAAAAGCCGCCCGTGATAAAGCGAAGGCGGATAAAGAGACTGAGATTCAAAAACGAATCGACGACGCAAAGGCAGCGGCTTTACACGGCTTAATTAATTTAGATGAATCTAGCGCTGTTGAAGTTGCAGAGTTCGCCCGTAAAGCTTTAGATCGATTAGCCAAGCTGGACAAAACCCAACTCAAGCTGGTTTTATTGCATGGCCAAACGCTGGCCGCCGGCAAGCCTGCCATTCAGCCTATTGCCGCTAATGCTTAACATCCCCAATCGGGCAGGGAAGCCCGTCTATCTGGAGTCAATACCATGAACGCACAAACTTTAGCTTTAATTATCCATTTCGCCGTTCTCTGGCTATACGGCCTTTACGTCATTATGCGGCCAGCGCGTAAGGCGCTGGCTGTTATTCGCCGCGATTCGCGGCGGTAATCTTCGCGTGGGCATGGAAGCCTACGCCTAACAGCTACACTCTTGGCAGAGTGTAGCTGTTAGGCGCCGCGCACGGGCGCGGCAAGTTCTTTAAAAATCCGGTAAGCCGCAAGTCTGTTAAGACTTGCGCAATGGCGCAATTGTGCGAGCGCGGCTTTCGTGTGCGTGTTAGATCGAAGCGTTTTGGCTAGACCGTTTCCGGTTACTATGTAGTAACCGGAAACGTTCGATAAGTGAAAGCTTATCCGGTTACTACGTAGTAACCGAAAAGAAAAGGAAAGCTGGGCATTAACGGCGGGTAACGACACGCACACGCAAGCAAGCGACGCAAGATCGACGCGATTACGGTAAAACGCCGAATCGCCCGCGTCATGCTAGGCCATGTTCAAGGCGACATTCAGTCGTGAGACTCAATGCACGCGAGAGCATGGCGGTGACACTAGCGAAAAGTTACGACGTGTCGTAACTTTTCGGTGGTGTCACCGACCCTACCCACCATATCGGAATATAATCTTTCGGACAGCCACTGACTTTTCACGTACAAAGCAAGCTCTGTGCCAAATAAGGGCTTGCTCGTGCTCGTGTTGTCTACACGCAACAAAAACGGCTGGCCGCATAGGTTGGCCGTTGTCATAATTCGATACCTGGAAAAATAAAGTTGTCGGACACCGGAAATTCGTTAGTGTCCGCCGCTTTTTAACTGTATGATTACTAAGTAATTTTAGCGATTTCGTTTTATTCTCCTGATTCAAAACGTTGGACAATACAGGACAGTCTAACGTATTGCTCAGGATTACCCTTTTTACCACAACCGGAGAACAGGCCATGATCACAAAACCAACCATCCGCAAAGGCAACATTTCGGCCACGCTCCACAACGTGAGCCTAGACGTTGTAGAGAAACTGACCCTCATGGGCTGGGAAGTCACATTTCACGCTGTTTGCGACGATCGACAAAAGAAAGTTCCTAGCATAACTGCTCAGCATCCCGGCGTCGATCTTATCGAAAAAAGGAATTAAAACGATGATCATCATCACAAAAATAGCTATAGGCTTCGTTGTTTTTTCGCTACTGTGGCTGACTTTTATTGTTAGAGTCATGGGGTTGCCTCCAATATTTCACTCTAACGAAAAGTATAAGGAGGCCAGAAGAAGGCATAGAAAACCACGCGCTAGCGCAAGGGGATGACATGAATTATCAAACAAATCAAGGATTTGAGACGACAAAATTGCGTCGAAACAAGAGAAGAAACTGGAAATTTAAGCCAAGATGACGCGGTAGCCTGCAAGATTTGAGTAAACTACTGACCATCAAAGTCAAAATAGCCTTTTAACGTCTATATATATATAATAAATAAATACATTATATTATATTATTTATTTTACCGAACATTTGTATACAGATTTGATTTTCGTCATTAGGATAGCATTTTTGTAAAAAATGTAAAAGACCTTTTTGTGCACACCAAATCTGGTAAATAACACGTTCACTTTATTTTGAGGCCAAAATGAGACGCCCCCCTACAAGTCCCTTCTGGGACATTCTTGACGTCGTACGGAAAACGCCCCAGGGCCGAGTCTGGCTTGTCCGATGTACTCGTTGCGGCCAGGAAAAGGACATGACGACCGCCGAAATTAATAAGGATGCAAGGAAATGCTCTTGCCGCGTAGCTCGAGTCAATGCTTGGAATCCTGTATTTACTGTCGGCGGTCGTTCCCTGCCTCTCAGCGAATGGGTGCTGGAATACCCTCAAATCAATAAGAATGCGGTTCGAGCTCGGAAGTACCGACAACCTGAATCTGGATTCGTGGACGAACAGATTCTTTTCGGCAAAGGGGGACTGGCCACGTTCGCGAAAAGAGGCACCACGCGAACCACAGGCTTAATCGCCGAA
>Ga0129333_10002619_pt1 | contig 16812 bp, 19 predicted proteins | sample CPB6_08_DNA_FD_94474 | JGI IMG/M metagenome (GOLD analysis project Ga0129333, IMG submission 94474) | Freshwater to marine salinity gradient microbial communities from Chesapeake Bay, USA - CPBay_Sum_0.6_0.8_DNA | ecosystem: Environmental > Aquatic > Marine > Coastal | place: USA: Chesapeake...
ATTATTCCGGGCCTGTTTTTCAGCGAATCCTTGCGCTGTCAAAAACTGGATTGCTGTACAAGTTTAGCAGTGAGTTTGACAGCATTCAGCTAACTGCAGAGTCTGGGTCACCATCCCCAATGACTGTTGAGGATACGGCGCATATTGCTCTTGGTGGCAGCGAAACTCCAGGTGGACCAAAAAAGGCTTTTGTGTTTAGTGGCGGAAGCCAGGTTCAGGTAGTTGTTGGAGATGGTACAACTTATAGAAATATTTCCAAACCAGCCTTTGACTGGTCAGCCTCATTTCCAACATTCGGATTGGTTTATAGATCTAGACTGTGGTGTTTCGGAAACGCATCAGCACCAGATTTTTTGTACGCCTCCGTTGAGGGCGATCATGAAGATTTTCAGACTACCAGTAGTCCATCAGCAGCAACAGATTTTCAATTTTATGACGTAGGTGCTGGCGAAGGAGATGGGATATCTGCCCTATTCGTTTTCAAAAACAGGCTTTTCATTCTTAAAAAGCCTTATGGCGTTTATCAGTTGAATGATGAAGATCCTAGTCCAGCAAATTGGTACATCACCAGGCTGAATAGTGATTTTGGTGTGGCTTCTCCACATTCGATTGCACAGATTTTTGATGATGTTCTTTTAATGAACACGCAGGGATCAATCAGCAGTTTGGCGGCAGCATTCCAGTTTGGAGATATCAGCAGCGCAGATATTTTTACGAAGCTTGGTGTTGAAAGATATTTCCGAAACGAGGTTTCTGGATTTGGACTGTCCCAGTCCTATGCGCTGTATTATCAGGACAAAAAACAGGTTTATTTTACCTATCGTTCGAAAAGCTCAATTGTCCAAGATGGAATCATTGTTTTGGATATGTTCGGGCAAGGCACTCAGGTATCGGTGTCTGATAAAGATCAGCCTAACTGTTTGGCATTGATCAAAGATGTGTCTGGGATTGCTAGACCATTTTATGGTGCAAACGACGGATATTTGTATGACATGGACTCTGCCGATAGGCAGGTCTTTTTTAACAATGATCCTTATGTGGCTCCGTTTTATTGGGCTGACGGATATGTGCAAAACAACTTTTTGCCATACAATTTTGTTGCCCAGACGCCGCATATGGACTTCGTTTTTGCAGATGTGGGTATGGCCACAAAAACAAAGAGATACGAATTCCTAGAGCTGACATTTCAACCGACTGGGGATTGGAATGTGGATGCCGACATTTATATTGATTCAGAGTACAAAGAAACTATCAGTTTCAATCTATTGAGAGATCGTCCTTTGTCTGCTGGAACTGGTCTTCCAGGATTTGTTCTTGATGAAGACAGGCTTGATTCAGACATTCAAAAGTCTATTCGTAAGCCTTTGCATGGCCAAGGACGAACTATTTCTTTGAAGTTGCGATCCAATGGTCTTTCGCAGAATATCAAAATACAGTCTGCACAGATTTCATTTAGGGTGTCTGACGAGAGGCAAATTAAGGACTTGAGGACGTAAATATGCCAGGATTGTATTCAAGGCTTAAAAACTGGGTCAGCCGAGAAGTTTTGACCTATTCCGATCTAAACGCTGAATTTGACAATATCATTGCCAATTCTGAGGCGGATACACTGGGAGGATACTCCTCTACTGTTGCACAAATGCAACAACAGGTTAGTCCTGGTGGGGTAGGAAGCGAAAGCAGACCAACATCCATTTCTGGCGAACTAGAGCGTCTTCGATTCGCGATTTCTAGGATGGTTGGCAAAACGTATTGGTACGAAAGCCCGACCACCTCACTGTCAGCAGCAAACGCAGAATTGGCATGGTATTTTCCTTGTAACGGAAATCAGGTGTCTGACGTTCTGAATAACTTTGCTACCAGGGGAGCTCGAGGGATTACTCGATCAGTTGCTTGGGATGCAAACGGTGTTTTGAATGTGGCTGGAACCACTATCGATGCGAATACAGCTTCAGTATCAAATTCTAATTTTGTTTCGTATTCAGGAGGAAAAACTAAGAAGTTCAGTCTTTTGAACACTGGCTTTGTTGCCGTAGATGGAAACTCGGTTACTGCAAATAGTGGAACCTTGCACATTATGTTTCGAAACATCTCCGCTGGAGATTATTTGTTTCATAATAAAACGCTCGGACTCGAAGTGTTTGCAAATGCGAGTGGAAACCTGGTTGTAAGAGCAACCTCTCAGGTTGCGGCATCGCAGACGGCAAAACAGGTGTTTACGCTTACAAGCACTACGGCTGTAACTGGAAATGTGGCATTCAGACAGTTGTTAGTGGACTATGTTTTTAATGGCGTAGAGGGCGTAGCTCAAGACAGGTTGGCGTTCACTCTTAAAAGCCTAACAAATACGGTTGTAGACTCAGGCGCTTTAACTGGCCAGACTATCACCGTTAACACAGATTCATTTTCAGGCGCTGTTTGGTACATTGGGAATAAACCACAAGATCCGGCGTCATATACCGGTTATTCTGCAATGGCTGTAAGACCAGACGCAGAAACGGCTCCGTGGACTCGAGTTTCTACATGCACAGATGCAGTTAGCAACGGGATTTTAAGGGCAACATCTGCTGGTTTTGGAACCGTCTCGTTTACAAAAGCAATTTCTCCGTCCTTTGGAACTGGTGCGACATACGAATGGAAAGCAAATTTGAATGCTAATCCAGAGGGCGGAAGCCAATTCATGGATCGTCAATACAATGGAACATTCAATGTTATCTTGCAGGACAACGCAGCATCCAGATTTTTTCAAATTTCATGCAATTCTTCGACGGTTGAAGTGATTGTTAATTCAGTATCTCTTGCGAGTGTAGTAAGTGTTCCTGTAAATGTCAGTGGACCAACTGTTTATAGGGCTACAATCTCGAGTGCTGCTAATCCTGTTTTGAACCTATATATAAACGGCGTTCATGTAGCTCAATATACAAACTCCACAGTACAGGCCGGCGCTAATAGTATTCAGTTTGCTTTAAGCCCAGCGGCCGGATCCGTAGATTGCGATTATTTTGCATATTCCCACGGATCAGTGACCGCACCATTGGCGCTTAATTCTTCTGGCAATATTGATGAGGCTTGTTTGTTTATTGGAAGGGTTACAGACACTGCTCTTCTTACCTCGTTGAATGCGGCCCCAGTATCCGATGTTTTGGGAAAAGATAAAATTCTTGGACTGAGGCCATTGGCAATTCCACAGCCACAACTTCCTGGATATTCTGGAAGCAATCTTGGATCATCGACAGAAACTCTTGGGATTCTTTATGGGGATGGACAAACAGATATCAGCATCAGTGCAATTGGTCTTTTTGGTGTAAATACACTTGCTGGTGGAAGTTTTAGAGAAAACAGAGTTGTTGTTGCGGGAGGACTTGGACCGAGATCTCGAGTAAGAGATGCGATTATCAATGAAGCAACCGCATCTCCTGCCCAATGGTATGGACGAAGTCCGGGTGGCATTACTTGGTTGTTTATTCAGAGCATTTCTAGCAACAACACATATAACGTGTTGTTCAATTATGCTGGCATATCCGCGACGGTATCTACGGGACAAAATAGAGAATGACGAGCAAGATTCAAATCGTTCCGTACGAGGAAGCTTATTATTGGGAAATTCGCAGGTGGTATGAGGTTCGCGAGATAGATTTTCCGGCTGAAATTAACGAGATGCCAAAGGTTGGCGGATTTGTGGCTCTTCTTTCTGGAGAGCCTGTTGCATACGGTTTTATTGCTTTAACCAATAGTTTCGTGGCCTTGTTAAATCACATGATTTCAAACCCGGATCTAACTGGATACAAATCGGGATTGGCAATGAAAACTTTGCTCGCTAAAATCGATTCGTATGCAAAGAACGCCGGCTGTTCCGTGATTATGGCGTCTTACACGGCGAAATCGATTGGGCGAGTTTTAGAGAGGTTTGGATATAGTGAACCAAAACATCACTATATTTCTTCGAGGCGGACTGATTTGGGGGTTTAAATGGGTGGCGGTGCAAAACGAGAAGCAGAAGCTAAACAAAAGATTGCCCAAGAACAACTAAGGCAAGCTGAAGCTGAACGTGCCTATTCAATTGAAAAGGCGGAGGTTTCAACTTCAGAACTAGAAAATCAAAGAGCACTAAACCAGATTCGTGACCAGGTTCTGGGTCAGGGATCAAAGGAAATTGAATTCCTTCAGCGCGGTCTTGATCTTCGAGAGCCTGGTTCTTCTGCGTTTGGACAGGGTGTATATTCTGCGGTTTTGTTGCGGCAAAGGCAGGCACAGCAACAATTGTTGGAATCACAACTTAGGCAAAGACTTGGAGCAGGATATGCAACGAGTTCAGCAGGGATGGCAGCCCTTAATCAGTTTCGTCAGCAAACTGCCGATCTCGCAACAAGCATGATTCCAGGGGTTCTTCAGTCTCAGACTGCCGCGATTTCTTCTTCTGCAAGTTATGAAGACATGTTGAAAAAAAGACAAATTGCCGCATCTCAAGGGTCATCTACTGTCCCATATCAGGGCGCAAATGAAATCTATAACCTTGAAATGGCACGGAACAACCAGAATTTGTGGGGAACCGCTGGAAGGGTTGTTGGGGGCATTGTTGGTGGTGTTGCTGCTGGAGTTGCTACCGGAGGTAACCCAATGGCAATCATGGGGGGTGCCTCTTTAGGAGCGAGTGCTTTTGGTGGAGGTGGTCAATCATCTCCAGACGATTGGTACAACATTGGAAGAATGGGTCAGCCAGCACAGGCACAACCAGGTCAATTCGGTAATTTAGTCACTCAACCAAATCAAGGTTGGCAGCAAGGCTTTGGTTTTGGAAATTACTCTTCACAGTTGCCAACGTCATCATTTTGAAAAACCAAGATGAGATCTAGAAACAAAAACAGCACTTTTGAACGGCTTCAAAGAATATCAATTCTTCCTCGTGTTGAATTGAGCACGTTACAATCTCATTTTAAGCCACAGGAAATGCCACTGGTTGATGCAACACCGCTTGGCAGACATCGGCTTATTCAGGCATTTCGCGGAAAATACGGTGTATCGTTTAGGAATGTCCCTGGAGTCGCAAACATTTTGAAAGAATACGACACTCAAGTGAAAGCCATTAAAAAGCTTTATAAGAGCACGGAGTAATTATGGCGACAGCGATTGAACAATTTTTAAGTGCAGCCTCTAAACCGATTGAAGATCCCCTTAGCCAACTTGTTTCAGGATTAGAGGGGGGGGCAAAGGTTGGATTTGAATTGGCAAAAGCCAAGGCAGATCTCGACATGAAAAAGCAGGAATTGGCACTTAGAAACGAGCAAATTTCTAGTGATTTTATTACCAAAGGTTTGAACGTAGCGGCACAAGCAGGAAAGATTAAAAACGCAGGGCTAAGAAATAAACTGTTCAATTTGGCGATGCAAAATCTGTCTAATGGCGGATTGAAAATCAATGGGCTTACGGCCGAAGTTGCATTTGATGATGAAGAAGCCCGGAATTATTTTTATGACAGGGTGGCAAAAAATCCAGACTCAGCAGAGGCCGCTGACTGGGCACGGGCCATGCAGATGGACCCAGATAATTTTAAAGAATGGTTTGCCCAGTATAAGTTGAAACAGGCCGAAGCTTCGGGTGCCGCGATGAAATCAGGATTCATCGAGGGATTGAAGCAGTCTGGAAGAACAGAACTTGAAATTCTTAAAGCTGAACAAGATGCAAAGGCGGCTGCCGAAGTGTCTCTTCAGGCACTTTCTAAAGACCTGACAATTCCACGGCAACTTCTTCGCAGGGTGGCAATTGGGCCGAATGGAAAGATTAGGTCGGCACAAGAACAGGTTGGTATTCTTCAGGGATACCGGGCGAGTTTTTTAAATCAAATTAACGATATTCGAGCAACCATTCGAAAGCTTGATCGGGGTGATGAGTCTAAAATTGATCTGGTAACCAATAATCTTCAAGAAGCAGAACAAAATCTGGGCGTGAACGATGAGGCAGCATCTGCGGCTATTGGAAGGGCAGAAAAATTCTTAGGTGCTATTATTGCAGCACCCAAAAAGGCGACTCCAAAAGCACCTAAAACAAGTCAAGAAATTGCCAAAGATCTTGGTTCCATTCGAGAACAGGCACAGAAGTACGTTAAAGACGATAAGCAAATGATTAAATCACTGGATACCGTGATTAGATATGCTGACCGTCCTGGACCAGTTAGTGCCGGACTGGTTATTGGTGCCATGGATGCAATTAGATCAAATAAAATTAACGTTCTGAGAGAGGGTGACTATGATCGCGCTCTTTCTACCCAAGGCGTACTGGACAAGGTTGAAGCCTTTGTAAAAAAATATTCTACAAGAAAAGGCGAGGTATTGGGTTCTGAGGCCAGGGCTGAATATAAGGCTATTGCCCAGGAATACAAAGACGTAGTCTCGCGAGTGGTCGCTGATAGTTACAATACTTACATCGAACAGGGTCGTGGTATCGGAGCAAGTGACGATCAGATTAAGCGAATTGTGGTGGATAAAAGCCTGTGGCCATATATTTTCCCAAGTCAAAAACCGCCACAGGAACGAAAGGTCGCACCAAAAGTTGATACCGGATTTCGACCAACACCGTCCGGAACTGCAACACTAGGAAAAGGAAAGCCAAAACAGGCTTTGATCGACAAATCAAAAGCGAAATTTCCTAATGATTGGAAAATGAGATTACAAGCTATTGGATATGACGTTGGAGGTTTGTGATGGCCGCACCTAAAGCATTAAAAAGTCCTGGATCTGCTGGAAGACCAGCGAACGTAGCGCCTCCTGTTCCTTCCGAAGATGCCGAATTAAAGGCAATGGAAGCGTTGTCTGACAGTGATCTTTCTGACCTTAGGGCCATGGAACAACTTAATCTCGGAGCACAACCATCTCCGATGCAAGACTTTAGGGGAGAATTTGGATCTCCTGAAGAAATGCAAGCTGTTGCAGAGTCATTTGTTCCATCGCGAGCAACCGTGGCTGAACTTGGTGGATCTTTGGCAACACAGGTTCCTGGAGCAATTGTTGGGGGAATGGCTGGGACTGGATTGATGGGTCCAGGTCTTGGAACTTTTGCGGGATCAATGGCCGGACAAGCGGCCGCTGCCGGCTTCACGAAAGATGCCGTAAACTTTTTACGCAAGGGTCTTGGACTGTCCGAAGACGTTGAACGAAACAGAATGCAAGACATTGCTCTGTCTGGTTTGTTTACCATGCCTGGTCTTGGTGCGGCGATGAAAGCCGAACTAGCAGCGATTGCAAAAGTTGGCGGACGACGAGGGACGCAACAAGCCGCTAAGTCTATTATGTCTCAGGAGGCTCTCCGGTCAGGAATTAGCGGTGATGAGCTGGAGGTTTTGGATGTTTTGTCACAGGCAATCCAAGCCGAACTTCTTCCGAGCATGGGTGGAGAAACGACTCAGGCGTCTTTAGATCAAGCGGCCAGACTAACGGCAAATCTGAAAGACGATTACGTTCAGCTGATTAAAAACAACTACACACCAACTGAAGCGGCCAAGGCAATTGCGGAAAAGTATTCGTTTCAGGTGCGTGCTCACAAGGCCAAGGATGATTTGCTAAGAAGCATTGGCGATGAAATGTCGCCCGATGATCTGGCAAATGGAAAAGGGCCACTGAGCTCTCAGGCAATTGTGGAAAAACGAGAGACAGCAAATGCATTGTTGGACCAAGCATTTGAGGCTGTTCGAATGATGCGAGGAATCGATCAAATTGATTCCGGTCAATATATTGGCAAGATGCGAGAAATTGCCACTCAACTTGAATCAATTGGTGATCGGCAATCTGTAAAATTGATCAATGAGATTATTGATGGCCTAAGTCAGCGCAAAAAGCTGCAAGATATTGCGGTTTTTGGTGAACGCTCTGGAGGGAAGGTTCCCACCTTTCAAGATGTAAAGACTGGTCAAACTTTAACGGGTCAATCGGCACCATTTCCTGAAACGCAAGAGGCGCTTGTTCGCGGAGGACGAGAGCCTGTCTACATGCCTACTGCGAGACAAGGCAGTCTTCCGCCTGGTCGCGGATCTCAGGATTTGACCTTTGAAACGATGCTTGTTGAGCGCCCAGAAGTCAGGCTTGGTCAACGGGCAGCTACATACCCAGAGTCAGAACAGTTGGGTCTTGGTCTTCAAAGTCGTGTTGAGCTTACGCCGGAACAACAGGCTTCAAATTTGTTGCCTCCAAAGATCATGGAAAACAACGAAATAACCGTAATGAATTCAATTCAATCCCTGATTCAGCAAAGACGAATCATGGATCAACAGCTTAAAGTGCTGTCTGAAAACGACCGTAGAACCCCAATTTTTCGGCAAGCAGTTTCTCTTCTTCGTGGCGTAGAAGACGAGTTTATGGATGTTTTGCAGAGCAAGGGCGGGCCAAATTCTGAGATTGCAAAGAATTATATGGCAGCCAAATCACGGTTTCATGTTTTGGAAACCAACATAGAGCAAATGAAGAATCTAGCAAAACAAGATGCTTCTGGTGTGGCGAGAATGCTTAATGGTTCTACGTTGGATCAGATTCGAGGCTGGGCAGATGCCATGCCAGCAGATGTCAAAGAATCTGTTGCGAGAAAGTATGTAGAAGGGATTTTGGATCTTCAGGTAGGTATGCCAAATCGTCCCTTCAGTGCCGCACAATTTTCAAAAGTTGAGAAGGCGCTTGCAGAGTCGGAAGAAAAAGCTCGTGTCAGTTTGCTTTTGGGATCTCAACGTACTCAGGAGTTGACCCAAGACATTGGTAATTTGAAAAATTTGGTGTTGTCTTCAATGCGCCTTCCCGAGGGAAGTGGTTCGAAGAGACAGGCTTGGGCAAAAACTGTTCGCTTGCTGGAGAAGATTGTTGATAAGACCGGTCTTGGTGTTTTCAGGGCAGGCAGGATGGCATTTAAGCCAGAGGAAAGAGCCTATAGCGATTTTCTGAATTACATCATGTCCAAAGATTTTAAGTCTGTTGTTGCAAATCTTAAGGGGCAAAAAGAGATTTCTGAAGGCGCTGCTGAGTTGGTGAGAGTATTTGGTCGGTCTGACCCTCGAGTAAGTCAATTTTACGAGTATGTTCGGGGAGAGGGAAAACTTCCCATGGCTTTTATGGGTGCTGGTATGGCGGCCAGGGCGGGGATGACTTCTCAAGGACAGCCTAGTCAATGACACCCGAGTGGCTAAAGGCATGGGATAAGAATTTAATTGTTCTGGCTCGAGATGCGGCCACACGTCATAAGCTTGACCCCAATTGGGTATTAGCGGTTGTTCAGGTAGAGAGCGGTGGGATTCCACACCGGACGAAATACGAACCGGATTGGATCTATTTCTACAAGCCTGAGTTTCACGCAAAGCGTCAGGGAATTGACGTGCCAACGGAGACTCAACTACAAAAGTTTAGTTACGGGCTTATGCAGATCATGGGTGGTGTGGCTCGAGAGTGGGGCTACTCCGATCCTTTGGTTCTATTGGTGGACCCCATTAAATCGCTAGAATACGGCTGTAGGCACCTTGCAGATAAGCGCCGCAGGTACCCCCTTGGAAGGGACTGGATCGCGGCTTATAACGGCGGCTCGCCCCGTAAAAACCCAGATGGTTCGTATGTCCCCAGGCTCGAGGCGTATGTCCAAAAGGTTGTGTCTTACTGGACGGATCTTAACGAGACTTAACTAAGCACTTCAGTTCTTCCAGGTCGGCCTCCATTTGGCTGATCTTTTCCCAGATGAGTTTTCGATCCTGCTTAATCAGCGCGATGTCAGTAGAGATCCCGCGAGCGGATACATCAATGTCATCCACCTTCTTCAGGACTCGAGCTACAAAATAACCAACGATCGCAATTAAGATGCTATTCAAAAATTGCGCTTCCATCGGCTACTTCTTTACTGGATTTGGTTTTTTAACTGACCCTGGCCTACGCCTGCTTCGAGACATTCAAAACCCCCTGGGTGCTAGAAGTCTTCACACTGATAAACCTGTTTGCCTAAATGCTGGCAATTCTTCATCAGTTTGACGCTTGAACACCCTGCGAGCAATGCCACAGCCATCAAAATTAAAAATAAGCGCATTTTACACCCCCGGCTTCGGATATTTTGCCTTAACCGCAAGACGCTGTGCCTGAAGCGCATCAAGAGCCGCCTGGCCACCGTCGAAAAAGGCGTTTAAAAAATCTTCGGCGCTCGGATACTCAGCCTTCCGGCTTGCAATGACTTGGGCAAGCTCGTGAGCTGCGCTAATGTCCTGCACTTCCACCGTGTACTCGGCCTTCAAGCGAACATGAGGCACAACAACAGCAGGCACTTCGGCTTCAAGGATATTGCCTTCGCTGTCAAGAACAGCAGGAATAGCAGCCTGAACCTCTACCTGTTCTACAGCAAGCACATCGGCCTCATCATGCGGCTCAGACTGAGGCACAAGGCGTTCGGCCTTGCCGTGGCCAAGAGCTGAGTAATCTAGTTCAACTAGTGACTGGTATTGGATGCTTGCGCCTGATTTTTCAGTAACTGTAAGTTTAAGCATTTTAGTTACCAATCCTTTCAATCCAAAAATTAGATGCCGGTGTTGTTAGCGTGCCGCCAGCATATCCCCAAGACACACCAGTTCTAATGTCGATATATTCGCCGGCATTTAATTTTAACTGCGATGACCCAACGGGCAGTGTTGTTGATATTGCGTATGCAAATGCTTTATATGAAACCCCATTTTTGTATACAAAAACACCAGTAGCGGTTGATCCTGTTAAATTAAGATATACCCCAAATTGATATGTCCCAGCGATTGGGGCAGTAAATCTCCACGATGCTCCTGTGGTCACAGCGCCGTGCGTGTCGAATTCCCGAGAATCAAAGTTAATCGGCGTAGTGGTACTTGACGTCCCGTTTGCACTCGCCCAATAACTCGCCGCCACCGTCTCACTCGCAGCGATCTGCGAAGGACCGGAGAGGCGTTGGATACTGAGCGCCGTATTGATGTCTGCATCACCGGTTAGCGTTAAAGATCCAGTTGATCTTATGTCAAGAACGTCACCAGCGTTAAATTGACCGAGATATGACCCTTGAAGTTGTTGGCCTGAATAAAAGTTTTGAACGTACGCTAAAAAAGATCCGTTTTTATATACTCGAAGATAGCCACTAGAGGCTGTTGATAATGCTCTAGTTTTAATCTCCCAGAAACCAGGAACAGGAATTGTATAATTAGCATTAGCAGTAGACCAAGCTCCGTGTGTATCAAGAGTCGTTGTATATGGAACTTTAGTCACATCTGCGGTTACAGCAGTGTTCGTTGCAAGATATCCGCGATATCCCACCACCCTGGTATCGGTGGACGAGCTAATGACTACGGATGAGGACCAGCCGGCGATGGGAATTGTGGCAATTAGAGAAATCGTTACACTGTTATAAGAGGTTCCAAGTTCTTTCGTTAGACCTTGCTTTGCTCCAGTTTGAGAACCAAAAGTAACATAGGCTGTGTTTGGTTCAATTAACACCACTGGAGCGTTGGCGCTTATTACATCAAACGCCATATTTCCAACTTGCTGGATTGAACTAATGGAAGTTGAACTTGTAACAAGCCCGGCTGGAAGGCTCATTCTTGCTTCCGACGCCGTACCCGTTCCAGTTGTAAATCGACCTCTCAGTTGAAGAGTATCGCCAACTCTCCTCCAATACATTTGAATAGATGCTACAGTGCCCAATGACGTAAACGTAGGCGTATAGCTCTGCCAATCCGTCACAGGAGCGCCGTACACAACTTGCTGCGGGCTGACGCTAATGTTGTCGAAAGCCACAAAATATTGAAGCGCGCTAGTGCTCGCTACATGAAAACAAAGCCTGTAAGTGGTGGCGATACTATTGCTTTGAAAGGTCGCAACAAACCTAGCGGGCACGGCACCGGCAACGTCTTCAATCTGATAACCAGCCGGCTGAATCACTGTTGGAGTGCCATTTGGATCTTGAATAATATAAACAGCTAGATCACCAGTTGCGTAATCAGAACTCAAAATCTGATAATCAAAACTAATCGTCAAAATCTTGGCTAAATCTGCCTGGTCAATCGTAAAGTCAATTGCCACGCCCTGGCCCTGACGATTTGCAGCGTCTTTTTCAAAATTAAAATCTGCAAGTCCGCGCAGTGGGCTCGTCTGAGATCAAGACCAAAGTACGTTCGGTGAACCACCAGCACCATCTACAGGTTGTGATCCAGCAGCATCAGCATAGGTAGACCAAAATGAAGTGTCTGCATCAGCGGATGGATTGCTAATGTAGTTAATACCACTTGCACCACTACTAGCCGCAGCTGAACCAACAATATTCCAGCGACCAGAAAGACTGTCATAAACCAAAGACAGACTGGCGTTGTTCGAAAGCGTAATGTTCGCTCCCGTTCCGGTTTGAATTCTAGCCGCTGCCGCAGCAGAAGCAGACTCGTTCTCAATGCTAATCGTGTTTCCAGTTTTATTAATTACCTTCAACAGCTGACCGTTCACTCCAGCTGCTACACCAGAAACACTGGTCAGACTGGAGTTGGTCAGCCGAAGCAACGAGGTGGTTGGACTTGCTAGGGTAACAGAACTTCCACTTACATTGTTGTTCGAATATTCATGAGAAACGATACTCTGGTTTACCAAGGCACCAGACATTGTGTCGCCAGCCTTAGAGACTTTTCCGCTCACCGTGGTTGTCAGTGAACTAATGGCAGAAGCGTTGGAAACCCCATCCGAATTTAGATTGATGAAGTTGTCATCAACCTCATTGAAGGTGAGTGCGCTTCCCTTACCAGCACGAGTAGTAATAGTGGCCATTTTATCTCCGTAGCTTGTTTAAAAACCGCGCCTCTTATATTCCCGCTGCAATGCTTTCCTCTGTGCCTCGCGGAAATCCAGTTCATCCTGGTATCGCAATTCGTCTTCGATTTTTTGGACCGCAGCCTTGTTCTTTTCCTGCAAAATGCGCCGCTTTAGCTCCTCTTCAGTGATATCCTCACCTCGAACAGGCATCTTCGCGCCGTACATCTCATCAGCACGACGATAGTCCTCTTTTGAAATTCTTCCCATAAAATCTTTTTTGCGTGCCATAATTACCTCCTTCTAAATGCAAGAGCACGACCAGCAATACCCATACCCGGAGCACGTTGAGGGACTGCTCCCGGTTGTGCTGCCGGACGACTACCTCCGCCCATAAGTGCCCTGGCTGCCCCGAGAGCCGACAATCTTGGTTTGGCAATGCCTCCGGCCACAGGAATGGCCCCGAACGAATTATGGCCTTGCTGGATAAACTCATCCTTGGAAAACCTTCCAAGGTATTCACAGTTTTTCATTCCCTTCAACGAAGGCTTTTTCATTTTGCTTTCGCCTTCTTTGGAAGTTTCTTCATAATTGCTCCACGAAGTTTTCCTCGAGCCTCTGAGGAAGAAAGACCGGGAACTTTAATTGCCCCACCAGCCACAGCTCCGTAAAAGCGGGCCTGCTGACGGGAAACTGGTTTCTTGTATTGTTTCTTTCCTGGCATATTAATCCTCCATCTCGCCTTCTTCTTCTACTTCCATACCCATGTATTCCATGTCGTACGGGCCTTTAAGCGTGCTGTACTTAGCATTGGTAGCGCACAACTCCTCTTTCGAGATGGTTTTTGCGACGTAACCATCCTTCACTGCCATTGCATCCACATACTTCATCGATGCGCTTTTCTTTTTCTTCATTTTCATATTATTTCCTAATTAGGCGATGCTGCCTTTTTCCTTTTACGATTGTTGTTTCCCAGTCGTATTTGTCTTTTGATTTATTTGAGTCTGATCTTTTTTCTGTTTCTTCCCGACTACGATTGATTCGTCTTTCCTCTTCTTCCCTAATTGATTCTGACTCTTGAGGGGGCCATCCAGCAGATCGCCGTTCCTTTTCATAAAATTCGTTTAATTCGTTCCATTGCTTTTTTGGGTCATCAGAGTCAGAATAAACTTCTCCCTCCTCAGTGATAATAATTTCATCGGGAGATCTGCGTTTGGATTTTTTCAGGTCTGGTCTTCCAGAGAAATTGTGGCCCTTCTGAATATATTTATCTTGAGCAAAGTGGCCTAAATAACCACAATTTTTCATTCCTTTAAGAGAAGGTCTTTTAATTTTCATGAACATCTCCACCGCCTGAGCGCGGCTCCTTTGGGGGTTAATTTTCCGCCCTTGCTTGTAGGTCCGGGCACTCCACTCATCCTCGCGCAAAAGCTACGCCTGCGAGCAGCTCTTTTGCCCTTGGGATTCTTCTCGGTCACTGGTGCCTGGAGATTCGACCCCGTGGCACGATTGTAAGACTTCCTGTATGCCTCATTCAAGCCACCAGATTTCGCGTGCTTATGTGGGTTGAACCGGAGGAAAGGAACATCTTTCCCTGTCTTCTTCATACCCTAACAGTATATCAGGCACCCCTATTTGAGTACCCGGTCAATCTCAGAAAGGAACTTTTCTAGTCGGGGAAAGAGACAGTCAGGCGCGTGGTCAATCCATTCGCGCTCACAAAACTGACATCCAAGACGCCTCGAATGAGGAAATGGTGCCTGAGTCCACCTACCCACAGATTCATGGGCTAAAAGCCTTTTGAGGGCCTTGTATAGCTTAAAAGAAATGGCCCGATAATCGACTGAGTGGGCATCGACTACCGGGCCTTCCTGCTGCTTAATTAAATCAAGCAGACTGTCGGTCATACCATGTCAAAATCATCAAATGCGTCAGCGATGGCCTTGGGCATTCCATTTGCAACACTACCCGGTTTCAAATGCTCAAAAACACGCTCAACAGACGGATAGTCTTTACCATCCCTGCCGCCAGAAACGATTACATCCGCCTCAATTACTTTCCCCAACAAGTCCTGGGTGTTGAATGCACCCCCATCGTAATCAGGCTTTAGGGTCTTCAACAGGCGGAACAAATACCTGCTGCCACTCCCGCCCAAAGACACCCACTTTGAAATCTTCTTTCCAACGACGCTCGTATTGGTTCCGGCAATAGCCTCAAACTTAAAAACCAATGCATTACAGCCGTTCTTGTCCAGTTTCTCACTTTCAGAAACATCGACAACGCGCAAAACATATCGACCTGGCGTCCACGCCACATTGGGTTTTTGTTTGTCCAAACTCGAAAAATCAGGTTTCACAATAGGCATATTTTACTCCTTCACAACTGGACTTGTTTTCTTCTGCATAAACGACAGAAGTCTGCTGAAATCATTTGGAATATGTTGAGGCAATCCCGGTATCTGGGTTCGACAAACATATTCCCCATCGCTCGAGGTTTGGCACCTGTACTCCTGCTGTCCATTCTGGTGGACCACATAGGCACGGTAAACCTCAGTGAAAATCTGAGGAAGACGATCCGCAAGCTTTCCTGGTACTAAAGGCTTCCAAAAAATTCGTCCGGTTTCCTGGTTAGTCTCGCTCGTGATGTGACCAACAACGATAATATGGCATGGCAGCGACAGCAGCTGGGACATCACATCCTTAAACTGAATGTTTAGAATCTGATAGTCCTGCAATGCCGGCACATTGTTTGGCCTCTTTACACCTGGGTTTTCAGCCATGATGTCGGACATAAACGCATCAAGGAACAAAGTCAGGCTATCGAGCACGATCGTTTCATGCTTGAGCCTTCCTTCTGCCGCTTCCTTCTGCAGCCCCTGAAGGATCTTTTTGAACCTCCTGAATGGTCTTTCCTGGCCCGGAACATCTGTCAAATTTTCGTACGAGATCTCCTTCAGTCGCTCCGGTGACCTGGCCGAATAAAACGAGGCCGCACTCGAAACCTTCCCATCAAAATCTAAAACAAGAGGCTTAGGTGCCCCGGTCGAAAAGACCGTCTTTCCCGCCCCAGACTGCCCGTAAATGAGCAGTTTCATTTTCTGCGTAGCTACCAATGTGTCTAGTGTTTGCATGATTGCCCAGCTCCTTGTCTGGGTCTGTTTTTGACAGATAAGCCTGTCAAAATGCTGGCTGATAAATGCTTTTGATTAGGTTTTCTCGCTGAGAAACAGGCGTCGAGCAAATTTCCAAATATTGGCACCCACCATAATTTGAACAGCTCGAGGTATTCATTGGAAACCGCTTCGAGGTTGTGGCTTCCCAAAAAAACTTGGCCGCTCCCGCTACCGTGTCCATCATCTCGCCAAACTCCGCCTCACCCCTGGTCGTAAAAACGCGCATCAAGTCGCACTTAGTCTTTGCTACCTGGATCGCGTTAACCATAACCCTGGATGCAGGAATCCCGAGTTCATTAGCGGCCCATGCGTAAATTGAAAATTGCGTATTCGGATTCACGCGATTCATCAAGTCGCTAACTGTGCTCGTAGTTTTATGATCGACCACAACGATCTCGCCCGTTTCGGTATTCTGCATGATCGCATCAATTTGCCCATGCAGCCATACGTCAAACGGAAGACCGTTGTATGGTGCCAAAGAAAACGGAAGTTCAAACGAACGCTCCACAAATGGTCCCTGGGAATCGTGATAAGTGACCCACGGATCATTGGCGTAAACTTCAAAATACTTCGACAGAATTTTGTGTCCGTTCTCCCTGCTTCTCTTATCGTTTTCTGGCACATCAAGGTTTTTGGCGGCCGCATCAAAGGCTGCGTGAACATCGGCAATGTTCCGCGAGCCTGGACTGGCACGATAAAAAACATCCAATGCCGCATGAATTGCCGTGCCAAAAATCAGTGCGCTGCTCTCTCCCTCAGAGCGCATTGATCTGGCAAGGGCGTATTCCGCCTTCCTAGGGCATGTCATGATGATATCGATACTCGAGGAGTTGATATACATCACTCGGTTTCTGGTTCGGTCCTGAAAATCTAACATTCGCTTCA
>Ga0129333_10002620_pt1 | contig 16806 bp, 22 predicted proteins | sample CPB6_08_DNA_FD_94474 | JGI IMG/M metagenome (GOLD analysis project Ga0129333, IMG submission 94474) | Freshwater to marine salinity gradient microbial communities from Chesapeake Bay, USA - CPBay_Sum_0.6_0.8_DNA | ecosystem: Environmental > Aquatic > Marine > Coastal | place: USA: Chesapeake...
CATAATGAAACAGCAAGTTAACCTAACTCCCTTACAAAAAGACTACGCTGTATATCTGCCAGCAATAAGCAGTTTCTACAGCACCTATGTCGCTAAACAGCGATTGGAAGAGTTTGTTCCTCATGATCGTATTCCTGCAGGATTTGACCGCGGAATTGAAGGCATGAACTTCCTCAATCCAGAGGAAGGCTACTTCAACTACAAATATGCGCTTTATTCTGCAGGACACGCACAGTTGGATCTAAACAAGAGTCTTGTACAAGAGTCTATGATTCAGCAGCGTGATCGCAAAAACACAATGATTCTAGGCGACTCAGGTGGATATCAAATTGGTAAGGGTGTTCTAAAATTTGATTGGTTAAACTTTGAGGGTAAAGATGCCAACAAAGTACGCCAACAGATTCTAGAGTGGTTAGAGTTAACTGCTGATTGGTCAATGATGCTGGACGTTCCTACTTGGGCCTGTGATCATATTCACAGTCCTAAGACTGGACTAAAAACATTTGAAGATTGCTTGGAGAAGACACGTTTCAATAACAAATACTTTTTAGAAAACCGTCTAGGTCAAACCAAGTTCCTCAACGTGCTACAGGGCAGCGATTGGAATACTGCAGAGCAGTGGTACAACGGTGTTAAGGAATTCAGTGATAACAAAGTCTGGGGAGACAAGGCCGCAGAAGGTTGGGCGTTTGGTGGTGCTAATATGTGCAAGATGCATATCACACTCAAGCGTCTAATGACCATGCGTGATGAAGGAATGTTGGAAGGTAAGGATTGGATTCACTTCCTCGGTACAGCACAATTAGATTGGAGTTGCTTCCTAACCAGTATTCAACGACAGATTAGAGAGCATATAAATCCAAACCTAACTATCAGTTTTGACTGTGCTTCTCCGTTTATTGCCACTGCTCACGGATTGGTTTATACAAACGCACAGCACAGCAACAAGCGTTGGTCAGTGATAATGGACAAGGCCCCAGATAATAAATCATTGGCTAAGAGCGATATTCCGTTTCCGTTTGAAAGTGAAATTGGTCGTAGACTTACAATGGGTGATATCTGTTACTATGCTCCCGGTATGCTTAACAAGATTGGAAAGGAAGGTAAAACTTCTTGGGATAGTTTCAGTTATGCTCTAATGATGGGCCATAATGTTTACTGTCATATTGTTGCTGTACAACGAGCCAATCAGTTAATGGATATTGAGTGTGCAAAGACTCAGCCCGATTGGCGACTGTGGAGTAAGAAAAAGGACAAAGACATGAGCGACGAATATAGCGAATGGGTTCCTAGAAACATTCTATATTTTGATCGTTTTGTTAAAGAACTATTTCAAACCAAAACTAAAAAAGCCGCATTTGCAATGATTGATGCTGCTGGTCCTTTCCTTAAAGACTTAGAAGGATCTAGACTACGCGGTGGTGCGCTTGAAAATGAGTTCAACAATTTATTCAGTGTAGAAGAAATAACTAAACCGGAACAGGTAGATATGACCAATCCGGACGATGATAAATTAAGAGAATTAGAAGAGGCAGTACAAACTGTCTAAATACGTTACAGGAGATTTTTATGATTAATACAAAAGTTAAAAAGAATACAACAAACGAAGTCCCATCAGACGAAAAGCTTTATAAACTTTTAGAATCAATGGATTGGAAACTTTGGGAAATTATGAATATGCTCAAAGACAATCTTCCCAACACAGAGAAAAAGGCTAAGAAATAATGGAACGCGATTACACTGAAGGTGTAAGGAGAGATGTTCAATTTTTTGTTGGCAAAGAAGTAGAGCATACTCCTGCCTTTGGAATGAAGACTCTGTTTGTTGCAGGTTTGCATACTACAGATTCTATAGAAAAAGTTCTAGCAGATTCTTTTATGAGTATAGGGGGTCCTGTTGAGCATCTTTTCTTTGGAGCAAATCATTCTTATAATCCGGCAAGAAACGGTGATTGGCAACCTTGGGAGGACATGATTAAACATTTCCTTAAAAAAGGTTATCTGTGTAGTCTCGATATTCCTCTTAGTGCTGTCGAACAGTTTCATGACGGCGCACTTTGCGAATATGACAATTTTATTCCGCAAATTCGTGTAGCTATACCTTATGTACAATTATGGAATTATAATACCATGATTAAAATAGATGACAAAGACTTTAAAGCTACTAACCCCGGAGTATGGAGTCATAGTCTGCACAAACTAATGGATAGAGATTGCTTTACAGATTGGGCAAAATATCGCAACGATGTTGCCCTATAAATTGGTAAAAAAATGCTTGACATTTGGTTTGACTTACCATACAATACATACATTAATAATTTGTACAGAGTTTTATGAGTACTAGTTTATCAATGATCTGGGTTACATTTCGTAAAGAAGGTATTCATCAATATCCTGCTGCTGCCACAGATTCAAAGTTGGCCACAGGAGATCAATATGATGTAAGCTTTTTAGGTTACCCACATCGTCATATTTTTCATTTTAAAGTTTGGATTCAAGTCCATCATGATGACAGAGATATTGAATTTATTCAGTTCAAACGTTGGCTAGAAAGTCTATATGAAGGCACACTTGAACTGAATCATAAATCCTGCGAAATGATTGCTGAAGATTTACACAAAGCAATCAGCGCAAGATATCCAAATCGTTCGGTTTGGATTGAGGTTAGTGAAGACGGCGAAAATGGCTGCTTCATTAAATTTGTTTAACCATAACTTTGATAGGATATAAAATGTCTAAGCATTACAATGCTAACACTCCTCGTATGAAGCCAGAAGTTTCCAGGATCTTTGACGATCTTGAGGCTTGGTTGGATCATTGCCGTTTCAATCTGCTAAAGTTTGATCCGGCGGACTTGTATAAGTCCAAGGAATGGCGTGACTTCGCAGGTAGGGGTAACCGTTCCTACCGCCGTCACAGAGGTTAAAATGCGAGTATTCCTCGTAGATCTCGAGGCAGTAGAATCTAGGTACACGGGCCAATGGAAGGTTCATGTACCTAGTCTATTGAAGAAGAGGGGGTTCGATGTACATACCATTTCCGGTCCTACTGACATACCTGCAGCAACGACTCCAGGCGCTTTTCTCAACTTTGGCGGTACTAACATATACAAGGCTAGCCAAGTTGAGCAGATCGGTAGATTATTTTGCGATGGAGCAGTACGCAGCGGTGATCATTTTCTATTCACCGATGCTTGGCATCCAGGAATAATCAATCTCAAATACATGAGCGAATTGTTGGGTATTAAAGTTATTACCCACGGTTTGTGGCATGCGGGCAGTTATGATCCGCAGGATTTTTTAGGTCGCTTAATTGGTGATGCTCCGTGGGTAAGGAATGCCGAAGCAAGTTTCTTTTATTGCTTTGATCATAACTATTTTGCCACAGACTTTCATGTTGACATGTTTTCTAATGTATTCTTAGATCCTTGGGCTAGAGAATCCTATACTAAAAACGGAGTAATTGTCCGCACAGGTTGGCCCATGGAATATATGGACTCAACGCTTACTTCCTATAAAAATATGAAGAAGCGAGATTTGATTCTGTTTCCGCATCGCATAGCACCAGAAAAGCAAGTGGAAATCTTCCGTGATCTCAAGAAGTGGTTACCGCAGTACGAATTCGTAGTATGCCAAGATCAACAACTTACTAAAAATGAGTATCACAATCTGTTGGGCGAGGCAAAGTTGGTATTCAGTGCTAACCTACAGGAAACACTGGGGATTAGTTGCTATGAAGGTGCTGTGGTGGACGCCATTCCTATGGTTCCAGATCGATTGAGTTACACTGAAATGTATTTTGATGAATTCAAATACCCTAGTGTATGGACAGAATCTTACAGTTCCTATGAGATCCATAGAAACAACCTTTGCTACAAGATTAAGCAATATATGGAAAACTATGATAAGTTTGTGCCCCGTGTTCGCAAACAAACTCTAGCATTAAGTGAAAACTTTTTTAACTGCGACGTTTTAATTCAAACACTAAAAGGTGAAGTATGAAAAAATTGACTGTATTGGTTCTACTGGCTGTTGGCAGCTCTGTAGCTCTTTCACAAACTGCTGCCAGTTTTAAGACCAGCGAATACTATCGCAGTCGCTCGCTGGATAGCGTTAAAGCCGCAGAAGCCTGGGCTAAGGGCTATACCGGTAAGGGCGTAACTATTGCTATTTTGGATTCTGGTATACTTACTTCAAATCCAGAATTCATTAATAAAATCAAACTTACCAAAGATTTTACTGGTCAAAACAATATCGTTGACACCTTAGGCCACGGCACACATGTTGCTGGACTAGCGGCTGCAGCAAGAAATGGTAGCGGAATGGTCGGTGTTGCACCTGATGCTAATTTAATGATTGGTAAAATTACTACCAATGGTATTACTACAGGAAATATCATTTTACAGGCAATTAACTGGGCCAGTGTAAACAATGCCAAAGTTATTAACTTATCTTTCAATACCAATCTTAGTTCTACGCTGATTCAGCCTGTAGCAATAGGAACTGGTGTTTATAAAACTAGATTTAGTAACACCGGTTCAATTCCCATGCTCAACGCCTACACCTATGCACAGGCTATGAGCGGAGACAGTGTACTGGTAATTGCTTCTGGCAATGACGGAACTGCTTGGAGTGGTGCTTACAGTCAACTCGCTGTTGCAACTAATAATAAAGGCGAATTGATTATGGGTGGCAGGGTGATTGTTGCAGGAAATTGGAATTCGCAAACCAATGCAGGCGTCGGGCCGGGTAATAACGGCGCTGCTCATCTCTGTCAGATTGTTGTAGCAAATACCTGCCAAGACAAATATCAGATGTGGCAGTTTTACCTATTGGCTCCTGGTACTGGTATTACTTCTGTAGGTAATTCTTCAACTGGTCTAAGAACATTGTCTGGTACTAGCATGGCGGCTCCCACAATCAGCGGTGCTGCTGCTATTGTGCGTCAGATGTGGCCGCAATTGAATGCTGCTAAAACTGTTCAGATCCTCTTGCTAACTGCAAACAAAAATATTCCGGGTTATAATAAATTTGTACATGGTCAGGGATTGCTGGATCTTGATAAAGCTACTCAACCTTTGGGCGTGGTAGGATTGCCTACAACCACCAGCATTACTGGTGCTAAAACTACCAACCTTGCTCCAGTTGTTTTGACTGGAGGTAGCGCCAGTACAGCAGGTGCTACCAGTTTGATGGTATTGGATGAGTTTGACAGAGATTTTTATCTTCCCAGCAAAAATCTAACCGCTACCTACACTCAAAATGAAGCGGATGTAGCACAAACCGCACTACCTTATCTTACTGGAAATGTTTACAGTCAGTTCAATGAATACAACGACTACGTCTCAGTAAAACAGGATAATGTTGCCACTACTTGGTTCTATAATAACAGTGGGAAACACAACCGCAGTCCTGCTATGGGTGAGATTAGTTACAGCACTAAATTGTCCTATGGCAATATTAAAATTACCAGTGGCATGATGCTTGAACGTGGCGCATGGTTAGGTAACTTTGTTAACGGCTTCGACGGCGTTAAGAACAACAAGGACAGTGTTACGCATTACGTTGGGGTAAATTACAGCACAGAAATTGCAGGCACAACTCTTAGTTTAGCGGTACAAAATGGTATTACCAGAACTGATAGCGAAAGCACAAATATCAAGAACATTGAAATCGTTAAGAGCTACAGTTGGAGTGCTGACATTAATAAACAACTGAGCAATCAAAGTTCTGTAGGAATTATGATTTATCAGCCCGTAAGTGTTTACGAAGCTCAAGCAGATCTTGTTGCTCCAGTTGGTTTGGACGAAAACTTTGAAGTAATTCAAAACAGCAAATTAGATTTGGCTGCAGACGTCCGCGAACTGCGCACAGGCATATACTACAAAGTAAATAATCGCAGGGATATAAACCTACTTACTTTTGCAGAATATAGAAAAGACTATAGAGGCCAAAGTGGTGTTAATGATACTGCAATCGGAATCGTTCTAACTAAAAAATTCTAAAGGTGATATATGGCTAAGAAAAAGGCAAAGAAATCAACTGTAAAGAAAATTAAAAAGACCGCTAAGGTTGTAAAAAATCTACACGAAGGCAAGCGGCATTTCATGCTTGACTTTGGTGGATACGGCGGCGAGTTTATAGTTGCTAAGACTACTGAAAAGTTTGTTCAATATTGGCTTGATGAGAGTAGAGAGAACACTCTAGACGATCACATTATGGCCATGCACGAAAAAGCCTCATACGGTGAGTTTGATGAGGACACAGAAGATGAAGATAATGGATCCGATGACGAAGAAAGCAGCGGATTTGATAAAAACAGTCCAGAAGTAAAAAAGGGTGTTAAGTACATCGAGTATTGGGAACTTGGGGACATCGAGCACGATACTGTTCTTTCAAAAGACAGCAGTAGTTTTACTGTTCGAGAAATTGTTTTACATCCTAAAGCCGTATACAAAGACGGTACTGTAGATTGGGACGATAAAGAATCCAGTAAGAAAAACTTCGATTGGTCTCAAGAAAGGTTTACTTTCAAAGATGAATCCGAATCCACAGATTACGATTCGTCATCGTTGGTATCGGTTTATTGCCGAGAAATGTTTGTTAACACAAACAAGGATGAAGTAGAAAAGCCCGTTCCGGTGCTAATGTGCTATGATGCCCAAAAAGGTTCATTCTTCCGTTTATACGTAGAAACTAACGGAGAAGACTTTGATGTAGAAAAGTTAGTTGTCGGAGTTAATGAAAATAGCATGACTGAGCATATGACTGAATTTTTCTACGATAAAAAGTCTCTAAGTCAGGATCATGACTGGCTCAGCACTTGGGGCAAGGGCTTTAGTGCCAGCGTCGGGTATATGAGTCAACATGATATTAAATTTAATCGAGACAAGTGGTTAAAAATTGGTTGGAAAGAATTAGAAGGTTAATATGTTGTTACGTCTGTTAGAAAAACTAGGTAGAAAGATTGTTATTATGGACCGCGTAAATCAGCGTCCTTACTTGGAACGCTACTATCTGTTTCTAAAAGATCGCAAGCGTTTTCCCTTTAATGTTTTTCTACACAAATTTCTAAACAGCGATCCGGACGATGTGCATGACCATCCCTGGCCCTACGCCACACTGATTTTAAAGGGCGGATATTACGAATGGGTTCCCGTATTTAATAGTGAAGGAAAAATGGTAGCTGAAGAACGCTATTGGAGAGGAGCGGGACATTTTAGAAAAAGTGCAGCAGACAGTTATCATAGAATAGAACTTAAGAAAGGAGTAACCTGTTGGACATTATTCATGCCTGGTCCTCATAGAAAGGATTGGGGATTTTTAGTTAATGACGAATGGGTACATTACGAACAATATTTGACGATGAGAATTAAGACATGAAAAAATTAATTTTAAACAACAGTCAGTACACTGGGTATGTGAACAACATCTGTAGACAGATTGCTGTTAGTGACTGGAAACCAGACTATGTTGTGGGAATTGTAAGAGGTGGGGCCGTTCCTGCTGTAATGGTGAGTCATTATTTCAATGTTCCTTGTTGGATGCTTAAGGTAAGTTTGCGTGAATCGGGCGGGGAAGAAAGTAATCTGTGGATGGCTGAAGATGCATTTGGCATTGTTCCTGAAGAGCACAGAGAAACTTACAGTAGTCGCTGGGATCTAGCATTTAGAAAAAACATTTTAGTTATTGACGATATCAACGACAGTGGTGAAACTCTAAATTGGATTATGAAAGATTGGCCTAGCGGTTGTTTTCCGCAAGAAAAGTCAGTATGGAAAACGATTTGGAACAACAATGTTAGATTTGCTGTTGTAGTCGACAATGTTGCCAGCGGATGCAAAGTTAAAATGGATTTTATCGGTAGAGAAATCAACAAAGCCGAAGATGATGTTTGGGTAGAGTTCCCTTACGAAAACTGGTGGACATGCGCTGCATAATCTGTCAACGATCTATAACAGAATGGGATCCTGCTTATCTAGCAGATGATCACACACCAAAGTATTATACAGAAACCAAGGGCAAGGGTTATATAGACCGCTTTCCACTTTGCAGTCCGCAATGCTCATTGGTTCATTATCAAAAACAAAAGAGTCAAGATCATGCGAATTGAAGAAGATATCAAATTGGATTTTAAGGATGTTTTAATACGTCCCAAACGTAGCACATTGACCAGCAGAAAAGAAGTAGATCTTGAACGCAAGTATACCTTCAAACATAGCGGTAAAGTTTATACTGGCATTCCTATCATGGCTGCTAACATGGACGGCGTTGGTACATTTTCTGTAGCAGAAGAAATTAGTCGCTACAAACTATTTACGTGTCTAGTAAAAAGCTATGAAGTAGATCAGTTTTTTAATAGTATTTTCAAGATTGGCACAGATTATTTTGCTGTGAGCACTGGAACTAGCGAAAAAGACTTAAATAGATTAAAGCAGATTTTAAACGCCTATCCAGAGATTCAATATATCTGTATAGATGTTGCCAACGGATATAGCGAACACTTTGGTAACTTTGTCGCTAAAGTAAGAGAGCAATACCCTAAACACACCATTGTCGCTGGAAATGTCGTTACTGCTGATATGACGCAGGAATTGATTCTTCGTGGCGCAGACATCGTTAAAGTTGGTATTGGACCCGGAAGTGTATGTACCACTCGTATTCAGACTGGTGTTGGGTACCCTCAGCTTAGTGCTATTATCGAGTGTGCTGATGCTGCTCACGGCCTTGGTGGTCATATTATTGCCGATGGTGGTTGTACATGTCCTGGTGACGTGGCTAAAGCGTTTGGGGCGGGCGCGGACTTTGTCATGCTCGGAGGGATGCTTGCCGGACACGATGAAGGCGGCGGAAACATTACAGAAGAGTTGCACGAACTCAGCCTACGACAACCTAACAGTTACGCACCTGATTACCAAATTAAAAAATTCATAGAGTTCTATGGCATGAGCAGTGATACTGCTATGAACAAGCATCACGGTGGTGTTGCCGATTATCGTAGCAGTGAGGGTCGTACTGTACGTGTACCTTATAGAGGTCCAATCTCTAAAACCGTTCAAGATATTTTAGGTGGACTACGAAGTAGTTGTACGTATGTAGGTGCAGACAGTTTAAAAAATCTCAGTAAGTGTACAACCTTTGTAAGAGTTACTCAGCAGTTCAATTCTGTATTCATTAAGTAAATTTTGTAATTTGTCTGTCATTGTAATCCATGCAGGCCATCATGCCGCACACTTGAGGCTGTGCAGGCGGTTCCCAATTTTCTAACCATATGTTTCCTAGAGTAATATTTCTACACATACTACCATTAACGAATCCTAAATGGCTAATGTAAAGCCGTTCTATGCCTGCATTACACAATTGCCCGGTATAAGATGGATTAGAATTAATTTTCCTTTGTAAATCTTGTTTGTAATCTTCTCCGGCTTTTGGATTAATAACAGGTATTGGAGGGGACCTTGGTGCTGTATCAACCGGCACTATCGGTGTGGGCGTTAAATCTTTTATCAGTGGTTTAATTCCGCTAATTCGTGACAGTTGTTCTTGAGAATAATGAAATCTAGAACCCTCCATAAACTCGCCTTCAAACAATAGATGTCTAAGTACTCTTATTTGTTTTTGTTCTTCTAATGTTTCTATTCTTTCCATATCTTCATCAAAGTGAGTTGGACGAACAGTGCATTTAACTGTAATATTTTTTCCTTTATTTTGAAACAAATTGATAATATAATTTATAAGATTTGGGTTTTGCCAATAGTGGTAGGTTAAAATTAAATTGTCCACTGCAGGTTCTATAGCCCACCAATCCATCCATAATTTTCCGCCGTTGGTATTTAAAGTAATATGATTTTTTTCAGCTTTGGCAGTGTTTAATATTCTTGCGATGTTATGTAAATCTAAAGGTTCCCCGCCATCAAAATTCCATTTAATAATTCTATTCAAATCGTTGTTATAATGATTTACCAATAAATTAACTACCTTTATATAATCCCAAGACTCATCGGGATAATTTCCTTCTCTAAAACGAATAGGACAATAACTACATTCTGCTGTGCAGTGATTTGATAATTGCCATTGAATTTCAGTATAGAAATTTGTCATTGTATTATTGACAGACCTAAATAATTAATATACAATACTTATCTTCGAGGTATATTCACTATGGAACGTATTTTTAATGGCCCAGATACAATAGAAGAATCCGCAGCGCCCTGGCGAAATCCAATTAGAGAGGACTTTCATATTTTGGTGTATAAGGACGGCTTCCCAGTAACTGAGGGGCATTTATTGTTTGTGCCTAAATATAACTCAATGAGCATATTACAAAACGCATTTAATGATGCTTTAGACTGGGGAACCGAACAGGTACGTAATGGTCATTGGGACGGATTTAACATCGGTATGAATTATGGTAAAGCCGCGGGTCAAACAGTAATGTGGCCGCACGTTCATCTTATTCCTCGACGAGAAGGTGATGTAGATAGACCTGAAGGCGGTGTACGACATGTTATACCCGGAAAAGGTTATTATCACGATCCAAACTTTAGGTAACAAAATGGCAAAAATTAAAGTAGCAGAATTATTTTACAGCATTCAAGGTGAAGGACGCTATATGGGTGTTCCTTCCGTTCTCTTACGCACATTTGGTTGTAACTTTACCTGTGCAGGTTTCGGTATGGCTCGCGGAGAGCGCAGTCAGGAAGTTGAACCAATTGCTGCCAAGTTAAATGAATTTAAAACTTATAATGAACTTCCTTTAGTTTCAACAGGTTGCGACAGTTACGCAAGTTGGGATGTGCGTTTTAAACATCTATCTCCAATGCTAACTACAGACAGCATTGCGGAAAGCATTATGAAGATACTGCCCCACGGTGAATGGCGTGATGAACATCTTGTGATTACAGGTGGTGAGCCCTTGCTAGGTTGGCAGAGAGCATACCCCGATTTATTAAATCATCCAGCGATGAAATCACTGGAGGAAATAACTTTTGAAACCAATGGCACACAACCGTTAAGTTTGGAATTTAAAGACTATTTGCAGGATTGGAATAAGGTTGGTCGAGAAATTACTTTTAGTGTAAGTGCCAAACTGCCCGTAAGTGGTGAGAGTTGGGACGAGGCAATTCTTCCTGACGTAGTATGCGAATATGAAAAGGTAGGATACACTTATCTTAAATTTGTAGTTGCTAGCGAACAGGATTTTCAAGATGCTCAACGTGCTGTTGAAGAATATCGTGCGGCAGGATTTATGGGTCCGGTCTATCTCATGCCCGTGGGCGGCGTAGAAAGCGTGTATGCGTTAAATAATCGCCGTGTAGCAGAACTTGCAATGAAAAATGGTTTGAGATATAGTGACAGACTACAAGTTCCGCTTTTTAAAAACGAATGGGGTACTTGATATGAAATTTTTTGAAAAGTTTTTTAAGATTAAAGAACTTTGGGAAGAAAAGCAAAGAGCGGAACAAGAAGCCGCTGCTGCTGTGGAAGCAGCAAGAGTTGCAAAGTTAAGTCCTAAAGAATTGGCTACAGAAAAAAAGGAACCGTGGGTAGCTGTTTTAACCACTCAGGTAAACAAAGATAACATTAGAAATGGATTTTTTGAACTCGACTGGAACGAGTATTTTATAAGAGAGCTACGTCTTAACGGTTATCAAGGCGAAAGCGAAGAGGAGATTGTCGACAAATGGTTTACCGAATTGTGTAAAAATGTAGGCACAGAGGAAGGCATTGATATGAATCGTAGAGCAGCAGGCTATATTAATGTCAACAATCTAGGAAACGGTAGGACAGAAAGAAGTTAATGAGTAAATTAGATTTACATGGTGTTAGACACGCAGATGTAGATCGCATTGTAGAAAATTTTATCCTGTTGAATCAAAATAAATTGCCCTTAGCGATCATTTGTGGAAATAGTGATAGAATGGTAAGTTTGGTTTTAAAAGTAGCAAGAAGATTGCATTGTGAAACAGCTCAGCCAAGATTTGGTTACATTATTGTAAGGCGACTGTAATTGGATAATTGTTGACTATATTAATAAGTTGTTGTAAAATAACAGCATGAGTAAGACTTATATACTGGTTGATTCTGCAAATACATTTTTTCGAGCTCGTCACGTTATTAGAGGCGAATTGGAAGATAAGGTCGGTATGAGTATTCATACTGTATTGAGTAGCATTAGAAAAGCATGGAAAGATTTTAACGGTAACCACGTAGTATTTGCGTTGGAGGGTCGCAGTTGGCGCAAGGACGTTTATCCTCCCTACAAACGTCAGCGTAGTGAGGCAAGAGCTGCGCAAACTCCTAAAGAAGCCGAAGAAGATAGAGTGTTTTGGGAAACTTTTGACAAATTCAAAGAGTTTGTGCGAGAACGTACAAATTGCACAGTACTACACAACGAACGACTAGAAGCAGACGATCTTATTGCCGGTTTCATTCAAATGCATCCCAACGATAATCATGTGATTATCAGTACTGACGGTGATTTTGCTCAGCTTATTGCACCAAATGTTAAACAGTATAATGGCGTGACTGGTGTGACAATTACTCACGAAGGCTATTTTGATGAAAAGGGTAAGCCTGTAAAAGATAAGAAAACAGGCGAAGACAAACCTGCCCCAGATCCGCAGTGGTTGCTTTTTGAAAAATGTATGCGCGGCGATACCAGCGACAACATTTTCAGTGCCTATCCTGGGGTACGTGAAAAGGGTAGCAAAAACAAGGTTGGACTACGGGAAGCGTTTGCCGACAGAGACAGCAAGGGTTATAACTGGAATAATCTTATGCTACAGCGTTGGACCGACCACGAGGGCGTAGAACATCGCGTTTTAGATGATTATCAGCGTAACAAATTGCTTTGCGATCTTTCTGCACAAACAGATGAGATTAAAGACTTAATTAAACACACGATTAAAACAGAAATTGATAAGGGTAAAAACATATCACAGATTGGTATAAGACTTCTTAAGTTTTGTTCAGAATATGAACTTAACCGCATTAGCGACCAAATTGAAAGCTATGCTAACCCGTTAAATGCGAGGTACGAATAATGAATTCCACAGCTAAAGTATTGGTTCCAAATCAAGAATGGTTGATTAAGGACGGCGGTATTAAAATTGGCGGTGTAAGCAAAGACAAAAAAGGTTATGCCTTTTACAAAAAAGGAACAAAGATTCCTTTCAAAACTCTTACAGAAATTAACTCAGCATTTGGCATTGCACTTTCTGAAGAAAATGTCAAGAAAATTAAAGAAGAAGCAGCAGAAAATAAAAACTACGCTATCTATGATTATCCCTGCAGCTCAAAGCCCTATGGTCCAGTATACGATGTAAAAAAGAAATTACCTCTATTTGCCAAAAGCGACAAGAGCAAGAGCCAGTATTGCGCAGGATATTATGTTATAAAATTCCGCAAGGGCTGGGTCAAAAGTTTTTGTCCAAAATTGATTACGTTAGATAGATACCCGTTCCATGGTCCTTTTGCCAATGAATCAGAAATGAAGACCATGTTAAATAGTGTTAATAAAAAATGAAAGAACTTAACACAATACCCATCGAAGATTTTTTAGATAGAGTTAGAGTAGCCGTTAAGTCTAATCAAAAAACTCTAGCATTGTCAATCAAGGACGCAGTTGATTTGCAAAACAGTTTAAGTGTGGTAATGACTAGATTAGCAGGCGATTTAGATAAGATTTCTCAAAACAAAGAAACTAACGAAGTTATAAAAGTTAAAATGGACGGCGGAAACTTCTAATTTTTTGCATAAATATATGCGCAGTTATCAGGAAACAGCGCATATATGAGTAGACCAAAACCCCGAGTTTTGCTAGAAATAGCCAACAAAAAAAATTACAAAACTGATCAGGTTTTGGAATCTGAAGCCATTTGGGCTGTTTTTTATCAAGACAGGCCCATTAATCTTAAAACCACAAGTTTGGTAGCAGGAAACGTGGGACCAAAATACAAAAAAGTAAGTTTCAGCAACAGCGGTCATGCGTTTAATCTAGCCGATAAATTAAACAAAATCTTTGGTACTACTGATTTTTCCGTATACAAACTCTTCAGCGGGGTCAAAGTTGAGGATGAATCTAAAAAGTGAAATCACTCTTAAGGTTGCTCAAATTTTAAATTTAGCAGCAGATGAAAAATCACTTAAGACATATAAAACAAAATGGTGGATTAATCCTAGAGATAAATCAAAAGGAGGTCTGCAACTCAATGATCAAGGCTTTCTTTATTTTGAACAAGCTGAAATAAAAAATCATAAAATAAAGCTAGAACCTAAATTAGAAATCACTAATCAGATAGCAATTAAACTGGATCAATTTATAGATTGCCCTTGGTATATACATAGAAATCATATCTACGTTTACAGCGAAAAGATGGCCGTACAATTGGTTTTATTCTCAGGGAATATTAAAAGATTTGTAGAAGCAAAAATGAAAGCTAATCATGCAGATTAAAGAATTAAAAAAAATAAACCAATTCAAATTAATTAAAGATTATTATAAAATTGAAAATAGTTTAGAATGGGTAGAAACAGATAAAACAAAGCAGTGTGCTTTACAACATACGATAGATAGTATTTCATTTATAGAAGCCTGTGGTAGAATAAATCAAAACAAACATTTAGAGACTGATTTCAACGTATGTCATCAAATTTTATCCGGTACTATTTTTGAAGAACTTATTAACGAATATAAATTATACAGGTCTAGATTTATGTGGGTCAAAGCTAAATCTTGTTATTCTCTACACAAAGATTTTAGCTATAGAATTCATGTTCCTATAGTGACCAATCCATCAGCTATGTTTGTGTTTGCAGAACCTGGAGTAGTACATATTCCTTCATTGGAACACCTGCCTGTTGGTAAAGTTTACCAAGTTGACACTACACAAAGACATAGTTTTGCTAACTTTGGTGACACCGACAGACTACATTTTATAGGTTGCATATGAAAGTAATTGTAACCGGACATACCAGGGGTATAGGATTAGCTCTTTATAACTATTTTATAAGTCAAAATTATGATGTAACAGGTGTGAGCAAGAGCACCGGATATAATATTTCTAGCCCGTTAATTAGAGAAAAAATAATTCAGCTGTCTAAAGATGCTGACATTTTTGTAAACAATGCTTATAGTAACGACGGGTCACAATTTAGTCTTCTGAAAAAAATGCATCAGCTATGGGAAGGAACAGACAAAAAAATTATAAACATTTCAACAAGATACACAAACGGCAAAGATGTTTATTGTATTCATAAAAAATATATGGATGATTTTTGTGCAGAACAAGTGTATAATAAACCTTTCGTTTTGAATATTAAACCCGGATTGACAGATACTGATAGAGTAAAAAATATAAACAATGTCAAAATGAATACTGATCAAGTAGTGCAGATTGTAGACTGGGCATTAAAACAAAATCTGCTAATTCATTCAATTTGTTTTGCAAAATCAACTTGACAAATGGTCAATTTGATCATAAACTACATAAACATTATAACTTTTAGAGGTTTTGTATGGCAGAGCAAATATCCGCTAATCGTACTGTAGGTCCCAACGAGGCCAAACGCGCGATTCGCAAATGTATCAAAATTCAACGTCCAGTCTTCATGTGGGGTCCTCCCGGTATTGGTAAGAGCGACATTGTCAAGCAACTCGGTGAAGAACAGAATCGCCCTGTTAGAGACATTCGACTAAGTTTGTGGGAACCAACTGATATTAAAGGTGTGCCCTTTTATAATCCCACAGCCAACACTATGTGTTGGGCTCCTCCTTCAGAATTGCCCAGCGATCCAGACGATAATTCAATTCTGTTCTTAGATGAATTAAATTCTGCGGCTCAAGCCACTCAGGCGGCTGCGTATCAACTTATTCTCAATCGCAGAGTCGGTACTTATGTTCTACCAAAGAATGTTAGTATCGTCGCCGCAGGCAACCGAGATGGGGACAAAGGTGTTACCTATCGTATGCCCAGTCCGCTAGCCAATCGATTCCTTCATCTTGAACTACGTGTTGATTATGAGGATTGGCATGCTTGGGCTGTTACCAATCGTATTCACGAGCAGGTAGTGGGTTATCTCGGCTTTGCTAAACAGGATCTCTACGACTTTGATCCTAAAGGTAGCAGTCGTGCATTTGCGACTCCTCGTAGTTGGAGTTTTGTAAGCGATCTTCTAAAAGATGACGATCTTAACGAAAGTACTTTGACTGATCTTATCTCGGGTGCAGTTGGGGAAGGTTTAGCTGTCAAATTCATGGCTCATCGAAAGGTTGCTAAACAGATGCCTAAGCCAGAAGATATTCTCAGCGGCAAAATTAAGAAGAGCGACATTAAAGAAATTTCTGCAATGTACTCACTTTCAACTAGCATGTGCTATGAACTGCAAACTGCACATCAGAAAAAGGCGGCAAATTGGGATTCAATGGCTGACAATTTCTTTGGCTTTATGATGGACAACTTCTCCACTGAAATTGTTGTTATGGGTGCCAAGGTTGCACTGACAAACTATCAACTGCCGTTTGATGCATCTAAACTTAAGAACTTTGATCGTTTCCACGAGAAGTATGGTAAGTTCATTATCCAGGCAATGGAGTAACAGAATGGCGTCTGTAATGAAGTCCGAGAAGACTAAAAAAATAGTTCCCAAGGAATTCACACAGGCCGAGAAAAACAAGATTGTCGAAAAACTAATAACTGCCCGTATTGGGCTTTTGCTCCGCCATCCGTTTTTCGGCAATCTTGCTACTCGACTCAAATTGATTGAAGCCACGGATTGGTGTCCTACGCTTGCTACGGATGGTAGAA
>Ga0129333_10002621_pt1 | contig 16794 bp, 16 predicted proteins | sample CPB6_08_DNA_FD_94474 | JGI IMG/M metagenome (GOLD analysis project Ga0129333, IMG submission 94474) | Freshwater to marine salinity gradient microbial communities from Chesapeake Bay, USA - CPBay_Sum_0.6_0.8_DNA | ecosystem: Environmental > Aquatic > Marine > Coastal | place: USA: Chesapeake...
GAACCAAAGTTTGCCGGACCCTCAAAGGCCTCTAGATCCGCAAAGCCCTCCTTCTTGTCCTCAAATCCGTCCTTTTTCTTCTCCTCGAAGCCCTCCTTCTTCTTCTCCTCGAAGCCCTCCTTCTTCTTCTCCTCGAAGCCCTCCTTCTTCTCCTCAAAGCCCTCTTTCTTCATTTGTTTCATTTGATCTGGACCCGATGTGGCTCCATGACCTGGAGCGGCAGCGCCATGTGCGTCCTGAAATCCATCATACTGTGAAAAGATTCCAAACATAGTTGGATCATATTGATAGACAACGAATAGGGCCACGGCTGCAACTAAACCAACTAGGATGGCGTTCTTCATTACGATACCTGTCATTACTTTCTATAAAAGAATGAGGGCATATTTTTACAAAAAAAGAGATCCAAATCACTTTGCCGAACACCCTTTTTGAGACTCTATCTAGAGTTCTTCCTCCTCATCGGATGTCGCATCGGAATCGGAATCGGAATCGGATATCGCATCACCGTATTTATCATAAAACTTATTCATCTGATACTGAGCACGATACACTGCCAATTTTGCCTTTAATCGCGCCTCTCTCACCCGCTGTTTATCTATTAATTTTGCTCCATTCTCCATATAACTTTCCTCCTTTTCCTCCTTATCCTCCTTATTCATCGGGACCTCATCTGGATCCCATTCCTCAATGTCATCCTCGCTCTTCTGTAGTAGTTTCTCATTCACTTCAACCGGACATTCCGTATTGTCTTGGTCTTCTACCGGAATATGAATGTCAACTGGAAAGGTCTTATGTTTCCAATAAACATACATAAGTCCTCCCACCAATTCCATATGATAAGGTATGACATACACATAATAGGGTGAATTATACTCGTTTTGTATGTTAACAGGGGCGAACTTGTGTTTAATAATCTTTTGAATCTGTTGTGCCGTATATGGCCTTGAAAAGTAAGACGAATTTGCATGTAGAAACTCATTTAGAACAGCATCCCACCAGCATGAATGGGCTTTTATATTTTCTTCTAACGATTCCACCGTTAGAGGATCCTCAAGAGTTACTAACCATGAAACAGGTGAATCTTCTATATCATTCTTATATACCATATCAAATTGATAGGATGGTTCTGGTTTTTGTGTATTCGGATTCACACGTTTGCTGTTATATTTTGGTTTTTGAAAGGAAAACATCGACAAAAAGATGCTATCTGAGTACAGCGATCAGAAGAGATCGTTTAAAATCACCACAGTCTATAAATGTTGCGTGACCGGACAAAAGACAACGAACGTTTTGAAGCACTTTTAAAGGGGTGGATGGAACAATTTGCACATTCTTTGAACCGCTCCGATATCAAAAACTATATTCAACAACTCATGATTGAGCCCTTTCTTCAATTCATTTTTCAACGATCCTTTCCTTATCTCATCCTCGTCATTTCTATTTTTTCGATTCTCGTTATTCTTGTCATTCTTTCCTTTGTCTTATTGTTACTCAATCACAATCGAACGAATTTATGTCCATTCTGTGAAAAAACGTTTTAGTTGTCCCAGTTATTTAATGGATAAGAAAGGGAGTATTTAAAACGGAAAAAGATAACCTATTCATTAGGAATTACGATTGAATATGTCAGATCCCGGAATTGGTACTTATGTTCGTTATTGGTTACACTACAGTAATATGGCATCCTCCTTCTTCAAACAGTTTGGATCCGTCCGAAAAGTTCGCGATGATTACGAAAAACAAGTCATTGCCATACTCCAGTCCAATGGAATGGAAAAAGCGACCATTCAAATTAATCAAGGACAAATCCGTGTCATTGATAAACGTGAACCCAATCCACTCACTCTGGCCAAATTAGAAGAACTTCTCCATGGATATTACCGTCAACGCGGAGGCAAAGATGAAACGCTCGATATCATGACCTTCATCCGTGCCAATCGTGGCTATACCATCTCTAAATCCCTACGACAATCAGGAATGCCAACTCCAAAGGCGCCGCCATCTCTTACCAATGGTGTCGTTGGATCTCAACCTCCAACTATTTAATGAGTTACGTTAAAATGTATGAAGATTATATCCACCTACCTCCTCATATACATAAGGATGGTCCTCCTTTTTAAGATCACGACAATGGATTTCAATGCGATTCATAAGACGATACAGACCATTTATGTTCCAAAAGGGGAGGCTATATAGAAATCCATTTGCAACTCCATATAGTAAACGATCTGCGATTAGAATCTCCGCCTCCGTCATTCCATTGAATGGCTTGGATGGACGATGGGATACTCGACAACCACGTACAAAATGATAACTTCCCATTACTCCAGAAAATATACCATAATATCGAATCATCTTATCCATTTTTTTAATTGAACAATTAATCTACTATTTTAAATTCCTATTTGATCCATTTTTATTGTATCCTATCGGAATCGAGACCATTAGAAGGTAGACAGATTGTATCCATTAAATTCTTCATATTGTTTAAAATAGGGATCTTTTTCAACCCCCCTTCGTTGAATATCGATCCGATTCACTAGACGAGTCAATGCTACAAGATTCCATCCTGGAAGCATGTGTAACAAGCCACTTACGATTCCACCCAAAATACGGTCTCCCATCAGATGGTCGGTCTTAATTAACTGATTCGTTTGAGGACAACGTTGATGGGATATATTGTAAGCACGGATACCTTGATATCCTCCGATGAGTCCTGAAAATGATCCATAAATGATCCAGAATCGTTTGATGGTTTGCACTTCTAGTACCATGGTTGCTTATGAGTTAATAGTCCTTACTAGATGAATCTTTAAGATGGGTTCATTATTCAGACCATACTTTCTCATTAAATGGATTGACAGGGATTTCAGACATATGGGCCTTATAGTCTTGAACCTTGCGATTATATGCCAGACCATCTTGTGTCATACCTCCATCCGCGGACATCTTTCGACGAACATCTGTCTCATTCTCATCGGGACGCGTTCCATAACAATTCACACCAAAACGCAAATCAGGATTGTCAAAGTATCCTCCATTCATTCCTGGCACGCCGCATGCCATCCGTTGATCCTCTGGACCTGCCTGTAATTTATCATAGGTAGACTGCTGTGTTGGGTAAACAGCCGCTTGGCCCTTCACCCATCCATAATTACACCAATCTGCACCCTTGGACCATGCATCCTTCACTTGATCATAGGTTGCTAATTCTGCACCAAATGCCTTACATAGGGGCTCTGCATCGGAATAGCGATACTTATTGGTGGCGATATTAAATACTTCCTTCTTTCCTGGCATGCTCTTTTCAATCGCAGACTTCTGGACAAGTTCCGAATCGGGGGCAGAGAATTCGGGTGGAACGGCTTGCACCGCAGTAGGAGAAGGTGATGTAGGCGAAAAAAAGTTCTTTATTTTCGACCAAGCCGCCTCAAAACCAAACATAATTTGCTCGCGAAATACCAAGAATAAAATGAAAAAGATGACAAGTGATCCAAGTAGAATCATAATGGGAATGGATACCAGATCGGCCGTCTTGTTTTCGATGGCGGAATAGGATTCACCGATTGGTTCAGAAAAACTCTTCACGGGTTCGCTGTTCAATATATTTTTTGCAGCGTTTGACAAATTTGTGGTTAGGTTTGCAGAAGTATTCTTCATACTATTGACTACATTCATCGCTGCATTTTTAGCGTTATTGGCCGCCGTAGAAATAGGAGCTGGAACAAATGATCCAAAATTGTTCTTAGGCGTATTCGCTGAAGAGGAATTCATTCTATTAGATGAAACGAATGATTATGATAGATAGATTCTTTTACCTATCATAATCGTATCGGTTATATACGAACTTAGATACCGTCCTCTACCGTGCGGTTGCCTCCACGAGTATTCAGGTAGTTTCTCTGCTCAGGAGTCGTGCAAACGCATCCTGTATCCGATGAATAAGTTGAGGAACAGCACTCAGGTTTGACCTGATTGTTCTTAAATAAGAAGAGCTGATCAGGTCCGGGCTGAAATGCCGGACCGAGCAACGGTTCATTAGGTGCTACATCACGCCATGAACTGACTCCATTTTCTGGAATGACGCGAATATTATCATACTGACCCATTGGCTCATATCGGCTCTTTCCTAAACCTGAGTTTGCAGAGTTGTTCAAAAAATAATTCGTAAATCCCTCGTCTTTATCTTCAAATCCCTCCATACTTGAATACACCATGACCAAGTTGGCCACTAATAACAGCAACAGACCCGTAATCAGAAACCCTGTTTTCATTCTACTGATTCTCCTAAAGATTATTGAGACAAGATCCGGAGACGATACGAAACCAAATTATACAGTTCTCTGATGCGGACATGACCTACCTCTGTAAAATCGGATACAGTATCCATGATTCCATTCTTATTCCATAAAACCCATTCTCCCGTTTCTGTAATCAGATTCCACCCCTCCTCCTTTTCCTCTGTCTCCTTTATGGTATCCTGTCTCCTTTCCCATCGATCATCCCCTCTTTTTCTCCATCCACCTTGGCTCCAATCTACCTGTTCTGCCTTACCGATTGCCTCTCCCCTCACGATCCCCAATATCTTTTGCTCGTTGCCCCTACTATCATAAATAACATCATTCACGTTGCACTCTGATATGATTTTTCCTCCCATCGGAGAAGATACCATAATATTCTTACTAACGAGCGGCGTGGGCTGGTCTTCCTCCCACTCTTTCGAATGACGTTGTGCCGTATCGTCTAGATTAATTGCATTTAACATGAAGAATACAGACTTTCTCCATAATTGATGTCCTTCACTGTCGTTCTCTTCAAACTCTTCCCAGTCTCGAAAAAGGGTTTCTCTTGACCTCCCTTTTAGAGGGATGATATGGGTAGTTGTATTCAAGCAATATACAGAGGGTGAATAGAGAGATACAGATACAGAAGAAAGTGGATGTGCATCAGGATGCTCCTTTACATAGATCCATTTACCTTGATGCTGGACCATATGATCACCCGCCACATAAACGCCATCCAAATCATACCAATCTACATCTTTGCTTGTCATTTGCATGACAGCCGTCACACGATGCTCTTTTGAATCCGTTGACACAATCCGATCACCCACACGAATCATTCGGATAGGAATGGTTAGGATCGCTTGATTTTCTCGCCGAATCTCTACACGAGTATGCTCTGCAAAACAGAATCCACTTTTTTTGCTTTCTGCGTCACTCGCGATCGATCCAGACATCACAACACTTAATGCAATCACTAATGCAACAATGGCGGTTAATGTGGTTAGAATGAATGGAATTACAGGAAGTAGAATGAACCACAGAATGATAATAACAATGATCATAATTGCACAAATAATGAGAACGACACGTATCACCGTTTGAATACTAGAAAGCATACCACTGAAGAGCGTCAGACCGATATAAATCGTAGAAGTAACAATGGCCATGAGGCGTCCAATCGCCATTCGTAAATAAGCAATGATTCGACGAAACTCAAACATACCATTTTTGAATTTATCCATAAAAGACGATATATAGGACATAAATGCAGCAGTAATTCGTCTTACGATTTCACGAACAGTAGTAAGAATTCCCATTGCTCCACCCGTTAATGCAGACTGTTTTCCCAGAAGTGCGGTAATTGGCGGCATGATCATGTTCATAAACAAATCGGTAAATTGTTTGACACAGAATTCAAAATTATCACTGGAAAATTCATTTGGGGACCGTGTATCTGTCTCGGGTTTAAAAAAACGTGCTGCAATCATGACGGATAAATTACATCGACGATTCTCCCAATCATTCATTACTTTGGAGCGTTCCAAATAAGAAATAAGATAGCCGGTTAATCCCAAAAAGAAGAAAAGAATAAGAATAAATGGCCATTTTGCCTCCATCTTCTTCCTTGACCTTTTATTCTTTTCTTCTTTTATTCTTTTGCTTTTATTTCAAACCTGTATCTTATTATGAAGAGGTTTCTTCCAGTTTCTTTGAGTAAATCGTTTCCGCATCCGGAGAACACCACTCCATATAATCACGAATACGCATTCCATTTTCAAGTTCCAATTGGGAATGAGGAACCACCACAAAAGAACACAATTCTTTTTCCTCTCTTCCCTTTATGGAATCGTCGCTCATCGTTTGTATCCATCTTCTCCACCGATTTTCTGTTTCATCCCAATACAGAGTTGACCATGTTAGTTCCGTTCCATCTTTTAATACATCATATTCCGATACTTTTTTACGAATGACTCCTACCACCGTGGAACCTGTTGACAACACATCGCCGATTTGAAGTTCTGCTGCGGAACAGAGCCCCTCTTTCTTTTTAATTTTTGTAGAGGCTCCCACTGCACATCCGTGTTCTTTTCCATGGTAGCGAATGGGATCGAACGTTCCTCCGTTGATCTGTTTTTCGACGTGAATCATATTTTCTTCATCTCCCTCGGGTGTTTCATCATAATCCATAAATACGTAGCCATTCATAGGGATATGATGGGTATCTGTATTTAGACAATAGAGGGGTTCATCGGAGTTCCATCCACCGAGTGGGATCGCATCTGGATGATGTTCTGCACGAATTCGTTTTCCTTTATGATATACGTAATGATTCGTGCTAACTGTAATAGAACCAAGACGAACCATGGGTTGACCACGAGAGTAAAATTGGAATAAACCAGTGACACGATCCATGGAAGGATACAGACAATCATCCATTTGAACCTCACGAATCGGCACATGGGAAACAATGCCATCTTTCACAATTGATATCATTGTATCTCCTGGAAAACAGAAGGTATCCAAAAAGGAAAAGAGAAATGTATTTGTAAAACTAGTCATGCCGGTTATACCTGACAGACCCATATACATGACAGAGAACAACAATGCATACATTCGCATAAACAATGATTTCAAATAAATCGAACTCATTCGCAATTTGAAGAAGAACATGGAAATGCGTTCGGTAAATTCCTGAAAGATCACATTAATTCCACCTCCTAATGACGCAAGTGTATTACGTAGAGAATTAATTGATCCAAAGATCATTTGCAGTAGTGCATTAAATTTAACAGTAATCATTCCAATGGATCCAAAAAATGATTGAGTTTGATTGCCGAACACTTTCCCCATACAGAAATTAAAATTCTCTTTGGCATTTACTCCAAAATACGAAGCAAATGGCATAATGAGTGGAGTGCATCGCTGATTGGCCCAATCCGCCTTAATATCTTTAAGCATCATTGCAAATTTTGAACCCGAAATAACGCTTACAAGGATTGTAATCATCAAAATCACAAAGAGCAATGCATTCTGAAAAGACCATAATTCACGCTCTTCCATCCTCTTTCTACTGACTATTTATAACCCTTTAGGAATTCCATTCTGCATTTTACTCTTCATCGTTTTGATTCATTACCCAGTCACGATCTCTCCTAAAAATGTCACTAGCATTTGGTGCTGTTCGTTTTGATAGTTTAACCACAGCATCTAGTTTATGATAAACAGTGAGCAAACCATATTGCTTAATCGCCTTCTTAAGGGCACGATGACGTAATGCATCGGATAAACGATATTGATATCCATATTTAATTAAATCACCCTTCCGGAGTTTTCCGAATCCCTCGCCAGATCTAGGACCCTTTCCAGGAAGACCACGATTTTTAATACAACTCGCAGATACATGAATGGATTGAATCTTTGGCTTAACCGTGTATAATTTACCCTTTCTACGAACAGTAAACCCTGAATGGGCTAAACTTGAACGATATTTACGCGTATATCCTTTTCTTAAAATATAGCCCTGTGGGCACCCATTTCGTCTTGTCTGGTTTCCTCCTCTCATTGAAATGACTCTATTTCACTCCAATAAAAGAATAATCATATCATATGTTTTCTATATATCTGTATCATCCTCGTTAAACCCTGTGCGATGGACAAATGGATAGACTCGTAACGTTGTTCGTAAATAATCCTGATAGGGGACTGTATCCGCAGGACCATTCTGTTTAAAATAGTTCGCAATCCAATTTGCCATGGAAAGATGGTCTGAACGAACTTCAGATGGAAATGAAATCAGATCTTTTTCTACCACTCCCCCTCTCTGTGCCTTCTCAAAAAATCGATGGACTGCCTCGAGTGTATGAATATACTGTTGAATCAATTCATTGTTTTGAGCATTTGGACCATTTAATTCCGGTCGTAATACGATAATTTCATAAATCTTCCATTTCATATTCTGTATTTTCTTACAAAATTCAGGGTCGACACCCTTTGGAGGAGTATTATTTTCTTCTTCTGAATCTGAATCCTTGTCCCATTCTGACTCGAAGAAACTCATTCTATACTATTCTAGTTATTTAATCTACTATTTCGCAAGCAAACCATACACAATTAATCCTAATCCAACAATCACAAGATATTCAGCGAGTGTGTGGGGATCTTGTTGGCAAAATGCCTCTCGCACACTTGGCGCAGTAGCGGGCGCAGGCGGAGGCGGATCATACATCGAATCCGCAGAGGATTGTGCAGATAACATTGTCAGCGTTTCATTTGTTTTCTCCAAATCCTTCTGTGTTTTACTGGGTTTACCTCCGGAAGACATAGGCAATGGCTCCACTTGAACCGATTTAAGGGAACTCATTCTCTAACAAGATGATAAGATATTAAACCCTTTTTCTATACTCTGTCAGATCCCTTACTCGATGTCCCAACCACGAAAGAACCTGCCCTCTACACATCGTCAAACCATGGAAGAAGCAACCGCAGAAGCAGAGGCTCGTCCAATTGAATACGACCCCGCTGCTCGTGCACAGTATATTCGATCCATGATTCGCGATGTACCCAAATGGTTGGCAGAGGGACAGACCGAAGAAATGATTAAACAACGTGTTCCTGATTTTGTGGAGAGTTATCCCGAACTCTTCAAAAAACTGATTCAACAACGAGATATGGCACCCATTCATAGCATGCTTACCATGCTGGACCGAATGGCAGAAGGCCGTTTATCCCAACACCAAGCGTCGGTTATTGTGGGAAAGAAATTGGTGGATCGCTATGTGACTCCACAACTTCAGGGGAAGGAACGGAAATCGTAGAGACAACCGGCACATTGAACTTAACACACCATTCATAACTATGACGTTCGTTCTCTACTAAATCGGTTTTGTCCAATATCTGCCCCGTCTTTTCACGATCAATCATTTGAAATACTTTTTCTAAGTATTCCACCTGCATAGAAAAAGAATTTGTTCTCTGCTCCCTTATCCATGCTAGAAAGGATTCATCATAACTATATTCTTCACTAAATAATCGATCCAATGTATCGTGATTCTCCAATACTAAACACCACAACCTCATCACATCGAATACCTCATCGGTGCATCCAAGAAATCCTTTCCCGATAAAATAATGCTCTGGATTACAGGGTCGGCTCATTCCTGGCTTATACATCGTCCACTCCTCAAAATGACAGGATAAAAAATAAATCAAATCCATGGTGGCACGATGATAACAATCAAACACTTTTAAGACAAACATACCACCCTTTCTTAGAACTTCCAATCCAATTTTGGTGGATGACATTAATAACGGGAACAATAATGTCTCCTGCTTTTCATAATTATCCGATACATCAAATCCACCATCTGCAGTAAATAAATCTACTTTTTGACTCTCATCATGAACATAGTCAATGAAAAATTGTTGATTTTCCGGCTTTAAAATATCACCCGTTCCATCGTATCCGTAAATAATTTGAACCGAACGATTTCTCTTCAAAAATTGGGATGCTTTTTTCCATCCAGGAACATGACATTGATGTGATTTCAATGTCATGGCCACTGATAATTGACAGCGTTTATTATATTTCGAAGCCTGATCATACAGTGCCTCGATAAATCCACCAGGTCCTTCGCACACATGTGCAGAACGCACCGAGTTACCCGTTATCGTATCAAAAAAATGGCTCAGATCAAGAATCTCAATCATCTTAAAATAGGAACGAGACAAAGGCTTCAAATAACAAATTGAATCTGGAAAACATTGATACTTTTTTTGAGTATACACCCATTCATAGGGATTCACCGCTTTTTTATAATACTCCCAGTTCTTGCCCAGTGGCAAATTCATTTCATATCGCTGAATTCGATTGCGATGTTCATGAAGACACTTCTCTTCTGCATCATGTTCATGTTTATGTTCATTCTTGTCGGTTTGAAACTGACGCGAAATGGGTTGTATCGTACGCGGATACAACCGAAAACGATTCCAAGGTGTTGACATACCTTTCTATGTTCCCTGTGCTTTAACCCCCGTCTATCAAAAATAAGATGCGTTTGTTATGTGTTATTTGATATTTATCTATTTTTAATCATTTATCCATCAATAATATCCATTTCAATTTCGGGCTCATCCATCAAGGCCTTCGGTGGGGGCAATACCAAATTGGATTGGAATTGAACACTTGCACATGGATCCATCATCTTGGTGCGAGACTCTTCTAAGCGGCTCAAATCTCCTGCCTCTTCCTCCTCTAATTCACCCTTGAATTTGTCGACGTCTACATCGATCAACAACTTTTCCAACATCTCATCATCCAGCAAGATTTGGGAAAAGGCCGTTCCACCGCGAATGGGCTGGCCCATCATAATATTCGCCGAGACGCCCGTCACTGGATCCATCTCTCCAAACAAGGCCGCCTTCAACAGGATCTTCTCCGTTTCTTCAAAGGAGGCTTTCGCCAATGTTCCAATATCATTCTTATTGATACCATAACGATCAATCGACATCAACTTGCCAAATCGAGTCATTACATCGCACAACAAGCAGAGATGGCGGTAATTTACACCCACACTCTCGAATAAACCACTGATTTCATTAAAGAGCACTGCCCGTGTCGCCTCGATGCCCAGCACTTCATACATATCCCATACATTGGTGGAGTAGAGGCGTGTTCCATCCACCGCAGGATGATTCATAACCTTAATAAAGTTTGATCCATCCGTGTCCAGAACATATTGCTCAATATTATCGTATTTACCGTCTATCTTCTCGACAAACTGTTTGTCCTTGCGAAACGTAACTGCCTTAATACCAGGTAGACCACGAATCACAATACTGTTAAGCAACTTGTTCTGAAACTTTTTCAGGTTTGTAAACTCATCCAACTGTTCCGCAGTATCCTTTGTCTTCTTGCTTGTTTCGGATAAACGGATTCGCATCACCAACTTCTGCGAGTTATAATCACTGTAAATGACATTGACATCTCCGCCAAATTGGGCTTTGATTACAGAGACCACTTCTTGAATGGAAATGTTACGGTTAAACATCTCTTCGCGATTCAATTCCAAACGAAGCATCCACTTGGACAGAGATTCTTCATCCACTTCTCCATCCATCATCAAACCCTTTTCAAATAATCGATAGAAGTGAATCAACTCGCGATCCTCTTCCACAACCGTATGATCATCCTTCTCATCCCAGTAAATCGCCACCTTCTCTGTAATGTTTCGAAGGAGTGTCAACTCCAGATCTTGAACCACTTCACGGGCTTTATCCTTGTTGTCACGATGCTCTGGTTTTAGATAAATCGTGAGCGAAGTGGCCTTTGGATTCTGTGTGACCTTCAACAACTCTCGCAGACGAGGCACACCACGAGTTACAGCCGACTTGGACGCCACACCGGCTTGGTGAAAAGTGTTCAATGTCATTTGAGTCGCGGGCTCACCAATACTCTGTGCAGCGACAATACCTACCTGATCACCTGGTTGAACCCAAGCCTTCATATGATTCGCCACGATCAGTTCCATCAGCATCTCAAATGCGGCCTTTGTAAATCGTTCCTTTACAATCAACTTATGAGGAGCCAGATGGAAACGAAGAAGAGCCGCCCAGATCTTGTGATAGGAATGAGTGAACGTCAGAATTCGCTTAATTCCATTCAACACAACGGGAATCGTCAAATCCGTCTTATCGGTCGGCTGAAGACCAAATCGCACCTTCACATTCAGAATCATACGTGCCAGATTGACTGGAGCAAAGACGCTTTCAGAATCCAACGACTTCTTCTGAAATACGCCCTCCACCATCATAAATTGATCATACAACAAATCTTTCACATATTCTGTCATGAGTTCCTCTTCACCCTCACGAATGACTCCGTCGGCCAATACCGTGCTCCAATCGACCTCACGCATTCCATAATCCTTCGTGATCTCCTCCTCGGACAATGTGCCAATGGTTAGGGTCTGCGTTTCAATCTTTGTTGGGTTTACACCATCCTCTCCATAATGGTATTGAATGATATTATTATTCGCATCGCGCACCGTTCCATCATGATGAACGATCAAATCCTCCATCGACTTAATCAGTTGACGTTGAATGTAACCCGTTTCTGCAGTCTTTACCGCAGTATCAATCAGACCTTCACGACCTGACATGGCGTGAAAGAAGAATTGTTGCGGGGTAAGGCCACGAATAAAGGAGGACTCAATAAATCCACGCGACTCCGCGCTATCATCGTATTTCTTGTAATGGGGTAGGGTTCGATCTGTAAATCCATAAGGAACACGTTTACCCTCAATTGCAGTTTGTCCAAGACAAGCCATCATTTGCGCCACGTTGAGAGGCTCACCCTTGGAACCTGAACGGACCATCGCCAGTAAACGGTTCTCTTTCGACAACGACTGCTGACCCAATTTACCCGCATCCGAAGTCGCCTGATTAAGAATACCGAAGATTTGGTCCTCAAACTCCTGTTGATTGCTTTTTCCTGTATTGTTGTCAAACAGATCCAAATGGACCTGTAGGATCAGTTGTTCCACTTTTTCTTTGCGTTCCTGAATCTTTTTATCAATATCTTCTTTTGTCTTTTCATCGGCAATCAAATCGCTGATTCCCACGCTAAAACCATTCATCACCAAGAAGTGCTCCACGGTATTCTGTAGCGCATCCAGCAGATCGACAGTATCTTTTGGACCAAAATCATTGTAGGTCATATGACTAATGCCCTTGGATGGTTTCATATATACGTCACCATCCACGACACCCTGAAGAATATCACCTTGAAGAATACGAACAAAGTTGTCTGAAGTGGCTTTGCTTTCTTTGTCTTTGTCAAATGATTTGTTTGTCATTTCCAAATTAATAGGGGGCATCAGGGCACTCAGCACCTGTTGACCCGTCCAACGCTGACCCATACGAGGCGCTGGAATGGTTCCATCAAATCGCTTATTCCACATCATCAGATTCATAAACTCCTTACGCGTGAATTGAATTCCAGGTTGCGTCAAGCGATAGGAACCGACCAAGGTATCTTGGTAGACACCGATCATCGGCTTCGCATGACGCGGCGTAATAATATGATGAGGGATGGCTGCGATTTCTTCCAGTTCTACCATCGACTCGTAGGACTGGGGAATATGAGCGTTCATCTCATCGCCATCAAAATCAGCATTGTATGGACGAGTAACGAGAACGTTCAAGCGAAATGTCTTGTAGGGCAACACTTTGACGCGGTGGCCCATCATCGACATTTTGTGAAGCGTGGGTTGACGATTGAAGAGCACGATGTCTTGATCCATCAAATGACGGTTGACAACATCGCCATCATACAATACAATCTCCGCAGTATTCACATGCTTTAACGAAATCATGCGACCGTCCTTCCTGACAATCGTCTTTGCACCCGGCCACTTGTCTGCACCATTCTGGATCAACTTGTAGAGTTTATTCAAGTTAAACGGAGTCACACGCTCAGGAATCGTTAGATTCGTCGCAATCTCTAACGGCACACCCAACTCTGCTACACTCAAATTGGGATCAGGTGTAATGACCGAACGAGCGGAAAACTCTACACGCTTACCCTGAATGTTGTAACGAATACGTCCCTCTTTACCACCCAGACGTTGTTGGATCGACTTCAATGGACGACCACTGCGCTGCGCACTGGGCGCAACACCTGGAATCTCATTATCCACCAACGTCGCCACATGGTATTGGACCACATTCGTGTATTCATTGATCACCGTTCGGCTTGCATTCGCCTCGATCTTTTGTTGAAGTGTTCGATCGTTCTTGATGATGTCAAACAACTTATGGGTCAAGTCATCTTCTGATCGCTGGTTGTTATCCTGAACCACTGAAGGGCGAACCTGTGGTGGAGGAATGCTCAACACGGTGCAAATCATCCAATCAGGACGACACCAGTAACGACTCAAGCCCATAAAATCAACATCTTCATCACTGATACGACGAAACAGCGTATGGACATACTCCACTTCCAAGGGCTGTTGTTGCTTCAACTCCTGATAATGCGCCACGATACGGGCAATCCCATCTCTCGTGAATTTATCCGGCTGGATCGCACCACAACCGTCTTCACACTCCTGACCACATCGCTTAATGCCCGATGAAAGAGATAACACCTCCTTCCAACGGGCCTCACCTTTACGATGAAGCAACTCCTTATGATGTTCTTTGTCAATTCGGAGTTTGGAACAACGAATACAGATGCACTTTAAAACATTCATGATCATGCTGTGAAATTGAATATAATAGACCGGACGGGTCAAACGGTAATGACCGAAATGACCGGGGCAACCATGATTCGTTTGACCACAGGTGCGACATACTTTACCATTTTCCAATACACCCATACGAGGGTCAAATAAACCGCCAATCTTGGGTTCATTTCCTTCATACGGAGTTTGGGTTGTAATCTCCACCACCGAGCGACGTTCAATCTCCTCAGGAGAGAGGATGCTGAATTGAACTCCAATAATGGATTCAATGTCCGATGAATGTTGATGAAAACCGCCTGGCATTCTGTCTTGGATGTAGAAACGATTGTCTAAGTCCTTTACTAACGTGAGTTGTCCTAAAGTTCTTTTTTGGGATAAACATGCGATCAATTTTATTCCACACCAAAAAAATAATTATACTCTATATTACACTAACGATTCAATATGATTATTTTATCAATTCTCCCACTGAATAACAAGACGCTCCTTCCAGTTTCGAGAAGACCAATTGACAGAACATTGTATCTCATGTTCTAATCCTATGGGGATATAAAAGACCATGTTTCCATCCTTGGATTCGATATAATCCTCTCCCGTTTTTGTATAGAATCCTGATATTGTCTTTTTCCACTCAGGAACATACAATCGAACAATGTATTCTACCGTTCCATCTGATTCCCTGATTTTCTCTTTTTTCTCTACCACAATCGCTTTTACTTTTGTTTTTCCACTTTGAATCGCTGTTAGAAAGGTCGTATCCCTTTCAAATTGCTTGATGACTCTCTGACGTTCATTCAATGTATAGACTGCGATGGGCACAATAAATAGATCACGCTGGCGCTGTTCATGGGAGGTATGAATCCACCATTTCATGGCTCGTTGATTGATCAGATCCGCATAACGACGAATAGGACTGGTAGCATGTGCATAAGAATCCGTATCTAATCCACTATGATAGGTATCTTTCTCTTCCGATAATACATACTCCGCAGAAGACATCGCCAAGAATTTCCAATCGGGTAAATGATCACGAAACCATTGAACACGCTCTTTTTCTTTATCGGAATGACGGCGCAAAATACCACTTCCCATCTGTTTTAATTGTTTACCTGCCTCCTTGTTATAATAAATCATCAATTGTTCAATCCATTCGTGTGCATCGATTAACTCTTCTTTCGCCAAATATGACGTAATTGCCTTCGTCACATTCTGATAAACAGATACTTCTGACTGAAACTCTTCATAGGTGTAGGATCGTTGAACTTCAAATACAGATTCATACCACTTTGATTCACTCATACGATGACCATCCCATAAGAACTCCAATGAAACGCCATAACGAGTTGATCCAGGTAACAAAGAACACACGCCCTCTGAATATTCCTTTGGTAACATGGCATGAATGATATAACCCGAATGATCGTATACGGTCTGACTGATCAGCGATGCCATAATATCGGTTGCTGATCCGTCTTCAATAAATGCAGCAACATCACTAATGGTAATTACGACCCTCCAAAGCCCATCGTCTATCGTATCAATGGTTATCACATCATCCACATCTCGACAGCCTTGAGGATCTACATGGAAGGTATATCCGACAAGGTGTTTACGATCTGCAATCGGTGGAACCATTCTTGGTTCAAATGACATCTTAGGATAAGCAAAAGGGCATGCTTGATGTATGATGGCCTTCTTCTCTGCTTCCAAGTCTCCTGATATACCCAGTATCATCTGTAAGGCGCCTCTTGGAAACATCGATAACTCCGACCATGTCTCAAATTTGACCAACCCGATACGGTTTCTAGATTTGTCTTTCTCGTTTGATCCAACAATCATGGGAGGATAACGCGAATCATATGGTGTAAATAAATAAAGTGGCGTTTTTCTGGATGTAAATCCATAACGCGCAGGACGCGTCAATTCGATTGTTCCAACAAGGAGAGGATGTTCATCTCGAAGTTCTAACTGACACTGGTCTTTCTCCCAATACACATGGTCTCCAACAAGGCAACGATTGGCCAACTTCGCACCCCGAAAGGTATGAAGAATCTCCCCTGTATCTCCCCGAATTTCAAATTGATCATAATCTCGAGTTTGCAGAATTCCGGATAAAAGGGGTCGATCTCCGTTCAATGCTTTTACCCCTAATACCTCCTCCAAATATCGTGTCGCGTTGGTTGCCATGACTCCTTTAAGGGTTCAAGATGGCTTTAATCTAAGTAAAAAGGATTCGTCAATTTTAGGTTAGATGAGTGGCAATCAGC
>Ga0129333_10002622_pt1 | contig 16792 bp, 6 predicted proteins | sample CPB6_08_DNA_FD_94474 | JGI IMG/M metagenome (GOLD analysis project Ga0129333, IMG submission 94474) | Freshwater to marine salinity gradient microbial communities from Chesapeake Bay, USA - CPBay_Sum_0.6_0.8_DNA | ecosystem: Environmental > Aquatic > Marine > Coastal | place: USA: Chesapeake Bay...
CATTCAAACAAAATAAATGCAACAGCTTTGCCTAAAGTTGTACCGTCTGAGTAATCAAAATCTCCCATACCATTCAAAGTTGCGCTTCCCAATAAATAGGATCTTTCTTTGTCAGAATCTGGTGTAAAGTAAGCCCTCAAAATAAATTTTTCATCGTAAGTATTAGGCGTACCAACTTCAGAAGGTCTTTTAAACTTAGAAAAATACAATTCTAAATTTCCACCATCTGACAAATCTTTAATAATCTTTCTTGATATAGAAGTTGTTTGAAGTGTTGTCCCTGTGCCACTTACCCTTTTGATTACATACGATTGGGGTAAAAATCCATAAGAATTGTTAGAAACATTAATTTTTATTTCTGCCTGCAATGATTCGGATGGAGTAGTGTTATCTGTAGATTCAATTTTGCTTAATCCAAGAGTTAAATTAAATTCACATATATCATTTGGCATTTGTATTGAAACATGTGCCTGAGCAAAAAAGTCTGGTGTTTTTATTGTAGGTCTATTTGCACCCGCAGCATAAGTTGTGTGCAATCTTATTCCTTCACCTGCAGATAAGGTTCCTGTTTCTATTGTGTCCATTGCTAGGGATGAAGGAGTAGCCAAGACCATTGACCTGGTAGCAGTATCAAAATCCCACCTTCTTAAGGGAGTTGGACTTGGCAAAGGGCTATCTACATCTGGAAAGATGTTTCTATAAATTGTCACAGTTCTATTAGATGTAAACTGATGTTGATATTCTGAAATAGTACTTGGCAGTGGCCTGAATTCTATCAAATCTGCTGAATATCTTGCTACACCGGTACCATACAAGTTAGAAGCACCCTCTTGCGCAGCTTCAAATCTAAATAACGTTTTTTTGCCTGTATAGCCATCTGCTCTGGTTACAACTTTTGGTACTCCTGGTTTTACTCCAGTTTCTGGTTGCCAATAAATTTGATCGAAAAGACCTAAAGAATTTGGAAAATTGCCAATGTTCCCACTTGTTGATTCGGCTGTTATTTTAAAATAAACAGTAGATAATCCGCCATTTGCAGAAAGGGGCCAATTTTCAATGATAAATAAATCAGAACCTGTATTATCTACACTTCTTGATCCCAAAGATGTATTTTCAGGGTTGTGGAAGGATGCTTGATCAATCGTAAAAATAAAATTTTTATTACTACCAGTAACTTTGTTGTTAGTTATTGGATCATATGCAGTAGAATCATAAGGCCAATCAGAAATTGTTATCGTTGAATTTGCATGAAAATTTGGGTCATTGGAAATTTGCAAAGTCTTGATTGTTTTAAGATCAACAGGCTCTCTCAGATCTGTATCTACTAATGATACTCCGAATGTCAGAGTAACTTTGTTTTGATTTACATATGGAGATAAACTAAGCTTACCTGTAAAATAAGTGTCCCCCTCATTAAGAACAAAGTCATCATTTATAAATATATTATTTAAATTTGGAGGTAATACGAGTTTTACATCAATCGGCATTTTAAATTAACCAACTACAGAAAATTTTATTTTATAGTTTTTAATATTCTTTATACAGGTGTGTTGGTTCCTGTTAAATCAGAATAAATCTGCTTCTGAAGTTGATAGAACAAATTCTGTATATGTGGTTGGCAATTCATCAATTTGCATTGGGAGAGAAATTTGCTGCACAATATCTGTATATACTGAAAAATAAACAAACCCATCTACGCTGTAAATAGAATCCTCTTTATAAAAAATGTATTCACCACGATAAACTGAATTTTGTCCTGCATCACTAATTTTGTTAAGATTTATAAAATCTGGAGCAGTAACTGTATCTTCGCCATTGGGTAAATAAATTAAAAGTTTTACTGAAGAGTCTGGTAATTCTTGATTACACACAACTCTAAAAAATGATTTTGCAGAATCTGGTATTTCGGTGTCAGTTGGGTTTGTTGAAATAACAGGCACACCAAGTCTTATAGGCCTTGTGCCAGTTGGTATACTATCATACCAATATTCAAAAATACCTAATGAAAATTCAGGGCCTCTGGATCCAGGTATTACAAAAGTGTCTGTTGCACTCAAAATAGACACTACAGGATCAGGATCAGGATCAGGTGCAATCGCAGCTGTTAATGAGCTAAAAGCACCCTGTTCAAAAAGCTCTATTCTTGCACTAGGATCGCTACATATAATAGTCAATTCTCCGTGAGAGAAACTATAAATTTTACAATCAATTGCTTGTAATTTTATTGCAGTGTTATTTTCTAAATAAATGGCTGCATGGTTTGTATTGTAGGCCAAATCTTTTATGTTTAAAAATTTAAGTTTTAAATTTTTTACGTTAAAATTATCTTGACTAAATGAAATGTTGATTTTGTCAAATTCTTCATAAACAGCTATGTTTGTTTTGTCTTCTATTCTAAAAATAAAAGCATTGTCCAATGAACCTACAAGGTTACCTTTGCCTAAATCGCTGATTTCTAATTCAAAAAATGTTTCACCACAAATAAATTTGAATGTATTTTTTTCTTCATCAAAACTAAAATTTAAAAAAGTATTTTCCATTTTTTTACTCTGAAATCAAAAGATCTCCATTTTCTGTAAATTGCAATCCAACAGGATGAGAAAGATTTTGTTCTCCGCTTCCCCATTCAAGTTTGATGTTTCCCGACGAATCAAATTTTACAAGTTTGCTATTCAATCCATTTGTTACAACATCATCAAGCACAACCCAATAGTGCAACCCATCCATGTCTGGCAAAGCTCTGACAGCATCAAGTTTTAATGTTGCAAAACTGACTGGTATTGTGTTTGTTGCTGTAGATTGATTAGAAATTTGATTAATTATTAAAACTCTACCATTATCTTCTGATTGAGCTGGTGCAGCAATTAATAAATTTCTGTTATTCAAATCTATTCCGTTGGTCATGAGATAGGCACTTCCGCCTTTACCTTCAATAAATTTTACTTTACTAATATCTATTTGGAATCTGACAATGTTTGATCCAAGAGAATCATATCTATTAACAGAAAATTCCCCACATGCTGCAACAACCCATTGATCTTCTTCTATCACTTGAACAGAAATTGGTGAAAAAAGATTGTCCATTGCAACTTTGCCAACAAAAACTTTGATTTTTACAGGAGTTTGTCCATCGGGGCCTAAAAGTGTATCATCTGTTGTATCAGTGCCTTCAGGTAAGCTTCCGTCTCCATTGAAATCTCCATCAACTAAAACTATTTCATCTGGTATTAATCCTTGAAAGGCAACAAATTCTTGAGATTTAAACTCTCCAGTTCCTCCTACATTTTTAAATAAAGGCTTTGGCAAATTAATATAATCTGGCAATTCATTGCCGTAATCTGTCCCTGGTCCTGCCCCAACAGTTGGATAAGCTATGCCATCATTGCCGTTCCATGAAACTGCACCAGATTCAATGTTTACATAAAAATCATTTTCAGGCCAAGAATCAATTTGAGTTTTCAAAGCCCCCTTAAAAACTACTTGTATCGTTGCTGATTTTTGTCCCTGGTATTTTGGGGTTTCAGGGATGTTCGCTCCATTACCGGCTCCTGTAGCCCAGCTTACCGGCTTAAACAAAGACACAGAAACAGTATCATCTGAATCTCTGCCAGTGTTATCGAATGAAATAATTTGGTCAGCAGATTGTATGTTTATTTTAGCTTGATCATCAATTGTTAAATATTGACTAAAGCAAATATATAGAGTAGAAAAATCTTTATTGTAATAAGCACTTAGTGCTACGAAATCTCTTACATTTCTTTTGAGTCTAACATTGCCTTGTATGGCCCTTACAAAATCTCCTGCTTCGTCTACTTCTATAACTCTGTCATTCAAAGTATCTGCAAAAACAACGTGATTGTTAGGTAGGATGTAAGCATCTCTTGCTTTTTGCAGTCCATTTAGATTTGTCTTATTCCATACTTGGTAGGGAGTAGCATATGTAATGCCAAATGTTAATTCTAATTCTTCATCTGAAGCTTCATAATAAGTTGAAATACCAGCTGTGCTATGTTTCAAAAATTTATAGCTGCCTACTTTGGAAGAATCAGACAGTTGAATGTAATCTGTATTTCCATTTGATTTAAAAACTGATCCAGAATAGTTAACAGTAGAATTTGAGACCAATACCAAGTTAGTATTGTTTGTAATTGAGCTTACTGTTCCTAGTGCTGTTCCTGTGAGATAATATAAAATATCACCAACTTCTAATTCTGAATTAAATAGAGTACCTGAACCTGTTACATTTGCAGAACCCGAATTAAATTGCAAGGTTCCAGTGAGCGCGGTTCCATTTCCAAATGGGCTTGTGTTTGTTATCACACCGACATTGTTAAATGTAAGTCCTTGGTTAACAAATTGGCGCCTTGTGTCCCAATACTTATCAGTAGCAGCTCCAGTTCTAACGTAAGTCAGACCAACCTTGTCTACAACTGGAGATGCCATTCTGTCAGTTGATGGCTGCAATGTGACTTTTATGTCTATCCAGCTACCTTTGCTATTCGATGAAGAAATAGTGTTGTCTGAATTTATTTCAATGAATGATGCTGAATTTAAAAAAACTTCTGTGGCGGCAACTCTGGTAAAAAATCTAATTCGTGCCCCATTTAATTCATTTCTTATGTCGCTTATAATGCTTGTAAAATTTGGATTTCCAGATGAATCATTAAATCTAATGACGAGTTGGCCCGTTTTATTGTAAAATTTTTCATTCCATACAAATACAGCACTATCGGAACTTGCCGGTATTTCTTCTTCAGGTATACCATTCAATCTTGCCTGTTGTGCTCTTTTATATTCTTGTGTAGATAGTTTATAGGAGCTTGAATTAAGGTCTGCATCTTTTAGTTGAATGATAAGATTGCTATCATCTCTCCACCGAAAACCAAAACCTATAATTTCTTGTCTTTGAGCTTCTGTAAAAGTTGACAAGAAAGCATCAATTTCGAAAGACTTAATGTCTTCATCTATGCCGTCCGAATCTGCGGTATACAGAGTTACCTCTGTAGATTTATTAATGCTTTTAGCATTATTTGTTTTATCAAAAACTACAGTTGTTCCGCCAGATGCTAATAAGAGGAAAAAATTTACATTGGCATTGGCGTTGCTCACTGCATAAGAAATTGCTAATTTATCAACATCATTAAAGTCATAACTTACATTGTTATTGTTTGAATCTCTAAAGTATTTTACTTGATAAAAATCAATAAATCTATAAACTCCACTTTGGGTAGGATTTAATTCACCTTGTTCTGCAAAAGTCCACCCTCTCGAAGTAGCAAAAATAGGAGTGTATGATGTCAACTCTGGGTTAGATAAGTTCAAAAAACTATAAGGTCTTGATAGTTTAAAATAGGCAGGGTCGTCTGTTCCTATAATTTCAATAAATTTAGAATTATGACCACCTGTCAAATCAAATGTATCATTATAAGCTCTCTGAAAATCTACATCAGTTCTCCAAAAAACATTATCACTAGAAGTAGTAGTAGGATTACCGCCGCGAATTTTATGTTGATCTTTCAAAATCTCAGCAAGAGCGATGTCAGTGGGCACATAAATTTCACTATTGACATTTGTTAAATCAGTTTCTGAGTCCCAATCTGAGTAATGTGAAACAAAACTATCATCAGAATTGTAACCTGGCTGATACATAATAACATTGACAAGATTTTTATCTATTAAGCTTAATCCTGTTTGTTTTTTCAAAGCCAATGTCAGTTGCAGCATATTTGCCACAAACAAATCAGATAATCTAGATCCAGTTGGGTATGTAATATCTGAAAGTAATGAATCTATTTCTGCATGAGACAGTGTGCCTTTTGAAGACAAATCATTGTGGTCAATTTGAGGTAATCTTTCTGGCGCAAGTACGCCTTTAGTAATTTTACTTGCATCCAGATCTGAAATATAATCACCTGATAATTTGCCTCTTACATGAGCTGATAAATCTATAGGGCTTGGATTTCTTGTGCCACCTATGTGCTTGTGTGCATTCACTCTCGAAGCTATCGTATTAAATAAATTAATAACTACTCTTCCATTATCAGCATCATTGCTAATTGTAAACTCATAACCCTCAGTTCCAGTATCTACACTTACTGCGCCAAGCCCAACATAGTAATTGGGGTTGTTTATTTCTGCTAGTGATGCAATAAATGTTACTGTGCCTAATTCTGGAGAAGTGTCATTTGCAGTAGCATAAATCCAAAACTTTGAAGGAAATAAGTTTACTGGTAACACTAAAGGTGTAACAGTTTCGGTTTTGCAATATTTCCATGCAACATGGCCTTGGCCTTTTGAAATTTGTACTTCTAATGAGTTGCTGCTGGAAAATTGTATTTCCCAAGATGGCTCTGCCGAGCCTGTTTCTTCAATGACTCCATTCCCAAAAATAGAATATAAATGCTGAACGTTATTTTCAATGGCCAAAAATCTCCTTTGGTCCATGTCTAAAAGCTCAGATGTCAAATCTCCAGGCTCTAAATATCCAAATCCGTAAATGTTTGTTTTCTTCATTTTTAATCTTGATCAGGTTTATATTTTGCGGTAATAGTTTCTAGTCCCCAGGTAGAAAAGCCCCACCTAAAATCCACATCTTTTTTATAATAATTTGCGTCTTGTTGGTATGGTATTTTCCCAATTTGATGATTGAGAACAGAGCCATCTGGAAAATTAATTTTTTGTACCTGTGTATCTATAGCTGTGTTAATAGCATCAGATAGTGTTCTAAATCTTGGCATTATAATAACCTCGGGAAGTAATTACCTGTAATTTCTGCTGTCATCAAGTTTTCATTTGCAGAAATAGAATATTCAACAGCACTGTAATTATATTCTCCACTAAAATCTACAAACCCTGAATCTTTGAAAGATTTGACTGTAAATCTGCTATGTGTTTTTAATGGCTTTGTGACATAAACTGACAATCTAAGTTCTTGGTATGTAATCCTCGAGGCATTTTCATAAATTTCAAATTGCTTTCTAGCTAACTGATTTGTTCTTACTAATGAGTTTGTATTATCTTCATTTGTGTAAAAAATTTTATTGAACCCAACATAGCCTAAATGTTCTTGCTCTAAATTTACACCTTCTTTGACTAATTCATTTAATTTTATGAAAGATTCATCTGCAAGAGCTCTATTTATAAATGATGCGTTAGACTGGAAAAACATTGGTTCATTATCATATCTTCTGCCTTGCAACCAAATTTCTGAATGCAAATTGTTTACTTCAGTGGTCTCTGACCACCCTTTGGAACCACCTTGGGCAATCCCATGAATTAAATTAGCATTGGGATCGTCTATAAGCCTATTTGGATCATTTGATAATTTTTGTTCGTCAGAAGGCTCGCCTGCAAGCCAAATTTCTTCTGGTAATTCATCGCCCCGCAATGCCAATACATAATTTTCATTTTCTGCATCCCAGCGGAAAACAGGCAAGTAAATATTAAAATACCCGCTTTTATCTGGTGTGTAAATCAAGTGTTGTAAAATCTCAGTAAGAACCTGTTTTATTTTATTTGAAACATTGACCTGTGTTAGTTTATTGTTCAATGATAAACCATAAATCGGATCTCCTTGATATCTATTGAAATAATAATCATGCAAAACATCAAAAGCAACAGCAGTTGGTTTAGGCCTTGGCTTATAATATTCAAAAAGTCCAGCAAGTTCAAAAGTATCTTCTAAAAGACCTTTGTAAGTTCTAAATCCTAATCCAAATAAATTCAAAAATGGAAATCTAATGTTATCTAGTAAATAGTCACCCAAATCTTGGCACTCGAGCAAAATTGTAAAATTGTCAGAGGCTCTATTGACAGTAACTCTATTAATTGCTCCTTGAAAAAACACATTCAAATTGTCACCATAGCCACACTTAAGTGTAATTATGAGAATGTTTTCTTGTAAAGCATTCAAAATTTGTCTTCCAATGTTATCATTGGTCATGTTTACAAGAGTAATAGTGGCTGTAGATTCTTTATAAGATAAATTTTTGTTTTTATAAGATTCGTTAATTTTTGCTGATTCAAAATATTTAGAAATGTCAGAATATTTACCCCAAATAGATTGAACCATTTTATTTGATTCAGTAATTATTTCATCTTCTTTAAAATTTCTTGCATAAAAGAAAATTGGCCCCTCTATAGTTGTTTCATAGCGAATTTTGCCTTTGAAAAGTGTTCTGGGATCATTAGATTTAGCAGTGTTTTCTGACTTACTTACTTCAAAATATTTTAATTCAGGATCAGAATAATAAGTATCATAGCTTTTTTGAATTTTTCCCTCTTCTGGATCCCCTGTGTTTATTCTTCTCCAGTCACTATAATAAGTCGGGCCTTCTTTTCTTTTGAGCAAAGGATCGCTGTTCTCTTTCAAGAAGGGGTTGCCTCTCTCAATCAAGTTTTGATTTATTTTTTCAACTTGACAGGATGCAAGAGCTACTTTGTCATTGGTGTGCACATTGAATCTTAAATTTATCGAAGAATTGCCATCTTTATTTGTGTATGTTGTTCCAGTAACTGCAGTATCTAAAATCGAATCTGGGTCATAAGAATCGAAACAAATTGGGCTATAAGTAAAATTGCAATTAAAGTTTTCAATTAATACTTGCACTTTGGCATGATGGTCTATGAAAGGCTCATATACTTTAGCATCATCGCCAAAGCTGGGTGGTTCAAAAACATTCCAATTACTAACTTCTTTATCAAAACCAACGTATAAATTTGGGCCAGCAAAGTGAATAAAAACATCTAAAATGCCAGAATTAATTGTGGCTTTATTATTTAGATTAATAGAATCATATTGCTTAGTAATTGGATTTGTGTATCTTAAAATAGTTGAATTTTCATTTATGATAATGAAGAATTGAGTAATTTTATTTTGATAGCCCTTTGTGCCAAAATTTCCAAAAGCTAATCTTATAGATGATTTACTGGTACTTGAACCTGTCTTATAAAATGAAAAGTCAGTCAAGTTATTAAATCTTATCCAAAATCCACAATTATAGCCCCCTTTGGCCATAACCTTTTTGGAAATCAATGATGAAGAGCCAGGTTTTGAAAAATAAATGTTGGGACTTCGATAAGCAAGATCATCAGAAAGGGGGAAAATTCTCTCGAGTAAACTTATGCTATTAGCAGCATTAACAATAATTGATGGTATACTTGGCCCAACTGCTGTTTCAACATGCGGAACGCCTAAGGCTTCATAATTAACCACGCCTAAACCAGGAATTATATTTTTCAACAAATCATTATTAGTTAATTGCTTCCAAACATTCCATGTCTCTCTTGCGGTATTTTCAGAAGAAATTTCTTGTTTTTTAAGTGGGATGTAACCAGAATTTCCCAAATTGAAGTAACTAGTAACTGAATTATAACCAGAAGGACTATTGATACCACTCCCAGAATTTAATGTAACCGTTTCTTTTTGAGGTAGCTGATAAACAATTGAACTGTTAAATATAGATCTAGTAGGACCTTTAATTAAATTGTACACTGGGTGTGCCTGGCCTGGCAGAATACTGCCTTCGACAAAAGTTGCCATAGGGGCACCAATTGTTAAATTTAATCTTGGCAAAACACCCCCTGACCCTCTAGTTATAGTTCTGAAGTTTTTAGAATAATTAGAATTAACCTTAGATTCGTAATTTGCACTAAAAGTTGACGCTTGATTATTTTCAGGCATTCTGTGCCTAGAAACAATAGAATCCAGAGAACCTTGTTTTGATAGTTTTAAAGCTCCCAAGGTGCATTTTATGTTTAGTTGCTGTGGTTTTTGCATTTTTATTTTGGAGATAGTATCATAATCAATGATCTGCCATCAAGTTGTGCTGGTTTTTCGACTATAGATATTCCTGATGTATTTTCTATAATCCTGTTAACTAATGTTTCTGCTAGTTTGGGAAATGTTACTTCTCTTCCTTTGAATTTAATGACAATCTTGACTTTATTACCTGATCTAATAAACTTAGACAAATTATTGATTTTTACATTAAAATCATGATCTTCAATTAAAACTCCAAAATTTAAAGTCTTAACCACTTGCTGTTGTTTGACAGCGCTTTGTATTTTATTTTTTTTAGATTGTTGATATTTAAACTTACCATAGTCCATTATTTTGCATACTGGAGGCTCGGCTTTTGGTGAAATTTCAATTAAATCAAGACTTAATGATCTAGCTTGTTCTAGCGCTCTGACTGCAGGCATAACACCTTGCTGTTCACCATTTTCGTCTATGAGTCTTACTTCTCTTAATTTTGGAAGGTTATTGAAATATCTCAAAATTTGATCGTTGATTCTAGGTTCAACAGTATTCTTATCCAAATTTTTTTCCTTGTTGTTTTTTAATATTATAGTACAAATTAATCTCCAATTTTTACTGGGTTTGCAACTAGTCCGCCTGGCGTTACTTCTCTGACTACCAGATCTCCTGATGGTAACTTATAATATACAAATATTTTTCCAGCAAATCTATCATTTTTACTTACAACCAAGCCAGCTGCTTGCATTTTGATGTCTACTTCTTCATAATTACGGTCTACTTTATTTATAATAATTTTATTTTTTGCATACAATTGTTTTAAAAAAGGGTTGGCTTTATTTGATGTATTATCAAAATTAGACGAGCCAGCTATTAAATATACAGGATTGACAGCATAATTGAAATCTCCTGAATTCAAAGGCAAAGCACTAAATTTAGTGAAAAATAATTTTCCTGCACACCAAAAAATTAAATAAAACATTGAATTGTAAAATTGCACTACAGGACAAAATACATTAAGACTTTCATCTCCTGTAAATTGTCCCATGTCAACCACCTCAAAAACATTTGATATTGAATGAGATGTAGAATAAATCATTCTTGATGAAATTTTGTTGTTCTGTCCATCTAGAACATAGCAAACTAAAGCATTTCCACGATTATCGATTGTAATTCCAGTAAATGTTTCTAAAGCGGTTGAGCCACTCAAGTTTGATGCTTTAATCAATGGTTGACTTGGATCGTAAACAATTGCCTCAGAGCCGTCGATCAAATAATTATAAGAAATAATTTTAGAAACAACCTGGCCTTGTGAATTGACTTTAGAAAAAACGCCAGGATTATTATAATTCAAAGTTTTAACAACTATAGATCCTGGATTTACAAAGCCAGCAATAAATAAATTTTTATTTGTTTTATCAAAAGCCATTGATGATTTATTAAGATCTTTTGCAAATTGAAGAAGTAATTGCTGCTCAAAACCACTGGTTTCATTTGGAGTTTGCCATTTATTCAAATAGCCATTAGCTAAATTAATAGCAAGTTTATTTTGGCTTGTAGAATCGTCAGAGCTTTCTACCATAATTGCTGGAATTGAATTATCATTTAGCTGTGAAAACTGGTCAAAAATTTCCAGTGATGGATTTTCTCCTGACATTGGAATATTATTAGAACCAGCTATAAGCCCTTCTTGGTTTGGAATTGCCAAAGGATCATTTAGTCTATAATAATTTATTTGATTAGTAACAGACAGAGCTTGAACCGTATCGGTTGCAATAGAATTTTTAGCTACATGAACTACAGCGTTTTTAGAATTACCCTCTTTTGCTGAAATTTTTTCATCAGATGAAATTCTCTCATCAATGGCAACTGTTCTGTATGTTATTTGTCTATACAAAGAATCAGATGCACTTTGGATAAAATTGACTTTAATTTCTGCTTCCATGTCATCAGGTAAATTGACGAACCATGTTGGTGAGTAGATAGCTCCACTAATAAAGAAGGTTTTATCAGTAGGTAAATAATCTTCGAATTTTGATTTAGATTCAAACCAAAATTGCTGAGAATCTAAAGAAACACTAGGCACCAATTGTAAATCTTCATAATTTACTGCTCCAACTGCTGGACCTTCATTTCTAGTGTTGAATGATAAAAGGCCTTGTGAAAGAGTTAATTCTATGTCATTTATTCTCAAGCCTTGAGGCTTTGTTTTCAAGTTGTTATTTATTTCTTCAATTTCTTCATTGGTTAAATCTTTGCCAGTTGAAGAATAAGGGTAATAATAAACTCGGAAAACAATTTGACAATCATTATTACTTACATAAAATGGAACATTTATTTGTATTGATTTATTTAATTCAAATGTATTTATCGAAATTGGCAACTCGTAAAAACCAGATATAAAAATTCTTTCTGTTACTTTTCCGTATCTACTTACAAAAAAGGCTGCAATTTTAATTTTATTTAATATTTTTGAATTATCAAAATCTAAATCAAATGTTATCTTAAAATTAATTGTTCCTTGATTAATTTTACTATTGATAAAAGAATTATAATAAGTAACAAAATCAACAAAATAAAAAATTTTATTATCGTCAACTAATGAATACTTAGGAATTTTCAAAACAATTTTTTGAGGTTCTGCTGTTTGTCTTAAACTCAATAACTCTTCATAAGCAAAAGAGTTAGGAAATAAATTTCCATCAATTTTCTTGAACGTTTTATTATATTCTAAATAATCATTAGTTGTTAAAGAGGCCCCCAAATATGTTAATTGACTTAAACTAAATGTAGTAGTTTCAAAATTAACATTAACTACATTGCTATAGTCAAAAAATCTCTGGGGGGCTAATGCATCTTTAGTATTTTTGACTATTGGCGTTTCAAGAATTGTATTATTTGAATCTAAAACAATTTGAAATGAAGGTGAATTAATTTTATCTACTAAATTTGGATTGTTACTATCATTCAAATATGAATAGACATAAAGTCCAACTACCAATTTTACAGTTGGTGAGTTTTTATAAGGAATATAAGAATTATTTTTATCTACAAGTCCATCTGTAAATTTAACAATTTCGAAATTGTTAATGTCATAAATCAAAGGTGCAGAAACCAATAAATCATTCAATGACTCTGGTGTTCCAATTACAATTTTTGTGCCGTTGCCCCCAGAATTATTAGTATAGTTTTTAAGAATTATTTCAGAATCTGCACTTCTATATTTTTCTGGATTATTAAAATCTACTGACTCGCTACCAGGCTGGAACCACATTCTAAGATATACATGGGTACTAAATAGAAAATCGGGGTCATAAGAATTAGCCGAGAAGTTGAATTTGAAAACTCCCTTTTTGAAATTTACACTGCTTCCAAAATAGTCATCTTCTAAATTTAGCTCAAAAATTGCCAAAGGTTTATTATCAAGAAATGATTCTGTTGGCTTCAAAGTTCTAATTAAAGTTTTAACTTTTGCAGCGCTAACACCCGTGGTATTTAATTCTAAAACGGATTTTTCAGAATAAGTCTGACCCAAAAACGAATCAGTTTCTTCTGACAATCCAGTGCTATTGCTTGCAACTATTAATCTATACCAAGATGTATCAATTCCATTTGAATCGTAAAAAATGTAATCAGAGACGGATTCGATTTTTTCTCCTTCAAATACTTGCAATTCCTGAGAGACTTTGGAAAAACTAAAAATAGATTTCCATGCTGAGTTTGAACTTGGCTTTGAACTAGAATTAAATTTTTGGACTGTAATTTTATCAACCCAGTCCTTAATTAGCACATCATTTGTCCTGATCAAAACTCCTCGTATTCCGGAAATTTTGGAAGGGCTTAAATAAAAAACATTCGATCTTTTGCCTAAAGTAGGTCCCACAAAAACTACTCTTGCATTGGAGTACAAACCGCTAGAAATAAAAGACCCGAAACTGTCTTCAAAACCTGCAATAATAAACTTTACATCTAGTGTGTGAGCAAACCCTCTTGTATTTATTTTATCATCTGGGCAAAACATTTTCAAACTAAATACTGGCTTATCTCCTCTTGGCCAAATGAAATTATTGACCAAGTCGCCTACATTTACAGCAATTTCTACTGGAATAGCATATGAAAAAATTGAGCATGGAAAATTTTGATCTCTAAAATTTACTTTTCCAAAACTGAAGATCATTATGTTATTTAGAACTAAATTTATTTTTACTTTACTTTGATTAATTAATTTAATTCTATTGATTGATTTGAACGCGCTGGAAGATTGAGGGTTTGCTGTTGATGTAAATCTTACGTTTGTATTTCTAAACACCTCAGAAGAATCAAAGTTTTTATAAAAATAACCTGTTGATTTGAGCTCACTTTTATTTGCAGGCCATTGAACGGCAGAGTCGTCGTCATCAGTTGAAGTATAAACTTTAATTGTTATAAATGAGTATTTTGTCCAATCTACATCCATAATTACAGATGCCGGGCCTTTTTCTCTAAATTGTTTAACTTTATCTATGTCACTTGATTTAGACTCTACTTCTGAAGTCTCCATAAATCCAATCAAATTAGCATCATAAATGTCAACTGATAATTTATACTTAAAAGTGGCGCTTGCAATGATTGTTGAACTTGGAAAGGTTATTAAATAATCAAAATCTGATCCTAAAATATAATAAGGCTTTGATGAAACAGAAACATTCTTTCCATAAGTTTGCAACTTTCTAAAAGAATTATTTATTGGAAAATATACATCATCATTGTGTGAGGATTCTTTAAGATTAACCTCAATAGATAACGTTTTATCATTGCTGTTAACATAATAATCATTTCTGAATTGCCCTCTTTTAAATACCATAGTATTCCAACCACTAATATAATTTCCCCCTCCAGATGGAGTAGTGCTGGGTACCCATTTATATTTTCCTGTGGCTGGTAATCTATTTGGATTTACATATGGATCATAAGGCATTTTAAATCACTCAACTATTAAGCAAATCAGAATACATAGATTCGATCATTCTTCGGTAAATTATTTTCATTTTCTGTTCATGGTCCAACTGCATCTGATTGAATTCGTATCTTAATTCTCTTTCTATTCTTTGTCGCAAAAGTATTTCATCAATCTCTTTCTGTCCACTAATAGCTTGAACAGCTTGGTTTATAGTCTCTTGCTTGAAGTTCTCAACAGTTGTTCTATCTTCATTTATAAAGTTTTGTATGATTTGATTCAATGGTGAAGATGCACTACTATCAGAATTATCAACCATTTGATCATTTGCTACTAAATACACAAGTTGATTTTGAATGTTTTCTTCAGCTCTTCTCAGATAAGCTTTATTATTTTCCAAATCCATCAACTTTGATTGCAGCGTCTCTCTTTCTTTCATCAAAGAGCTATAAACTTGATCTTCTAATGGCTTTGTCTCATCTGTTATCTTTTGCTTTATTTGATCATTTATAATCTTTTCATTTACTATAGCATCTGCATTTTGAGGTACATCAATTGATTGCAATGCAGCAATTACATTACCACCGATTGTAATATACTTTATTCTTTTTCTGATCGGGGATTTTTCTAATTCTGACTCTTCATCAACATCAAAACCATCATCAGCAGAAATTTTAAAACCTGAAATTCTTGGATTCAAATTTTCAGATTCTTGTAAATCTTGCTTTTGTACTGCCTGCTGTGGTAATGATTCTAAAATGACTCTTTTTAAATTACCTTGATCATCTAAGAGCTTTTGACTTGTCTCTTGTGCATCTGATGGTTTTTTTGATTTATTTTCTGAAAATGATTCTTCAGTTTTTGAAGCTTTATTAAATGATTCATTCATCTTAGCTAAAATTTCATTTTGCTTAGATTGAATAGTCGTAGAAGCTTCTTGCGCTTGTGTGAATTTTTCTTGTTCTGAATCTGTATTTAAATTACTTTGTTGATAATTATTTAATACTTTAAACTCAGTAACATCTCGTCCATTTTGAGGTGAACTGTAAATGTTCTGGTTAGTTTGTTCTGTTTGAGATTGATTAATCGTTTCTGAATAGTTTTCAGTTGTGAAATCATTTTCTAAATTTGGTAATTTTGCAAATCTATAATCGGAGCTTTGTAGTTGACTGCTATTTTGATTTTGTTCCGAATAATTTACTTGTTCAACATTATTTGAATAAGTATTCTCCTCAGTATTTGATTTATTTGTTACATCATTGCTTAAAACATTATTTTTGAAGTCATTTGTTGGCCCAGTTTTTCTATCAATTTCTGAAACTGGTAGGTTAGCTATACTTCCAGCATTGTTGACAGTTGCATTTTGCAATCGCTGATACTCTGCCTGGTTTATGTTATCAGATTCTCCAAATTGGAAGCTTGTAGCATTTTCATCCTTAGACTGATCTTTATTATTTGAGTTATAAACTAAATTATTATTTGATAAAATTTTATCCGATTGATTTATAAAATCTGAATCACTATTATTAAGTTCTACCTGGGCCGAATTAGTATCATTATTTAATTCTTTTATGCCATCGTTACCAACACCAGGTGCTTCTGGCAAAGATCCAAATTTGATAGCTTCTTCAACAGTGTTTTCATTCAAATGAACGACATCAGAACTTTGTTCTGTATTATTGTTATCACCAAAAACTTGATTTTGATTTAATCTGTTTGAAAATTTTTCATCTATTTTTTCATTATCATAAATTGTTTGTTCATTTACATTATTAACATTTTGAATAGTTTGGCCAGGAATTTGATTTTGAGCTGCTCCTGATTGATTTATAGTTTGACCAGGAATTTGATTTTGAGCTGCTCCTGATTGATTTATAGTTTGACCAGGAATTTGACCTTGAGCTGCTCCTGATTGATTTATAGTTTGACCAGGAATTTGACCTTGAGCTGCTCCTGATTGATTTATAGTTTGACCAGGAATTTGACCTTGAGTTGTCCCTAATGCTTGACCAGGAATTTGATTTTGAGTTGTTCCTGATTGGTTTATAGTTTGACCAGGAATTTGATTTTGAGTTGTTCCTGATTGGTTTATAGTTTGA
>Ga0129333_10002623_pt1 | contig 16791 bp, 18 predicted proteins | sample CPB6_08_DNA_FD_94474 | JGI IMG/M metagenome (GOLD analysis project Ga0129333, IMG submission 94474) | Freshwater to marine salinity gradient microbial communities from Chesapeake Bay, USA - CPBay_Sum_0.6_0.8_DNA | ecosystem: Environmental > Aquatic > Marine > Coastal | place: USA: Chesapeake...
CGAAACGTTCTGGGAGCTGATCGGAGATGAACAATATGTTGCCCACCCGGCCAAAGGAAGCGGACACAACAGAGGCATCGCTGTGGATCTCACCATTACCGACCTGCGCTCGGGTAAAGAATTAAACATGGGTACGGGCTTTGATAATTTTACCGATAGCGCACACCATAGTTTTACCCACTTCGATCAACAAGTACTAGTAAACCGAAAACTATTGCGCGAAGAAATGATCAAAGAAGGTTTTGTACCCCTTGAAACTGAATGGTGGCACTATGCCTTACCCAACGGATCGCGCTATCCGCTACTGAACATCCCTTTTAAAAAATTGAAGTAACCAGTTTTATTGCAGCACCCTGTCGATCCGTTGTTCACGCAACATCAGATCGGCCAGCACAATAGCAGTAACCGCTTCGATCACCACCGGTACGCGAAGCGCGATACAAAGATCATGCCTTCCCTTGATGGTAAAGGACTCTTGCTCTCCGCTTCCGGTGTTGAGACTGCGCTGCTCTTTGGGAGTCGAGGAAGTGGGCTTAACAGCCACTCTGAAAACTAAATCATTTCCATTGGTGAGACCACCGACCACTCCACCTGCATGATTGGTTCTTGTGGTGCCCTGACTGTTCTCGATGGCGTCGTTATGCTGGCTGCCGAACAGTTTGGCAGCGGCAAAGCCGGTTCCGAATTCGATACCTCGAATGGCGGGCACAGCAAAGACTGCATGAGCCAGCATAGACTCGGTAGCATCAAAGAAAGGCTCTCCCAGACCAATGGGTAATCCTTTTACGCGACACTCCACAATTCCCCCCACACTATCATGATTGGCAATGGCTCGTTCGATTCCTTTTTCAATATCGCCTTCACCGCCCACTTCTGTCAGCGTGGCCTCGATCAAAATCGACCCCAGCAATTTCTTTGCCACTCCACCTGCCGCCACCAATGGCAAAGTGAGTCTTCCGCTGAAATGTCCACTGCCCCGGTAATCTTCGTAGCCGCCAAACTTTTGAGTGGCTACAAAATCGGCGTGACCGGGCCGGGGAATACTTCGTTGCTTCTCGTAATCGCTGCTGCGCGTATTTTTATTTTCGAAACAGATGAGTAAGGGAGCCCCTGTAGTTTTTCCTTTGAACAAACCGCTTTTGAAAAGGGGCAGATCTTCTTCTGTGCGGGGGGTGGTGCCGGTTCGCTGTCCTCCTTTTCTACGTTCTATATCAGCCATCAGATCATCGGGTCCCAGGGAAAGACCAGCAGGACAGCCGTCGATCAAAATACCGACCGACTCGCCGTGTGACTCGCCGAAAATGCTCACTCTGAAAATAGTTCCAAAAGAATTCAACGTACTAGTGATTTAAGTCTGGTAAAGATAAGGAGGCTCCCAGCATCGACAGATCGGCAAAGAAATCGGGGTACGATTTTTTTATAGCCTCGGCACCTCTAATTTCTGTTGTACCCTCAGCTCGAAGCGCCGCTACGGCCAATGCCATGGCAATGCGATGATCGTTACAAGAAGAAACAACTGCCCCAGAAACAATGCCTTTTCCACGAACGATCAAACAATCATCTTCTTGCTCGATCAGAACACCCATTTTTGCGAATTCATTTTTTAATGTGAGGGCCCGATCACTCTCTTTATGTGCTAAGCGATGAGCGCCCCGAATATGGGTATCACCCTTGGCATAGGCCGCCAAGGCGACCAAGGGAGGGAACAGATCGGGACAATCAGTTGCATCGAACTGAAAGGGCTCTACGCTGGAAGGATGCACTATGATACCTTTTGCATCGATAGCATGACTGACCCCGGCAGCATCGAGTGCTTGCAGCATAGCACGGTCTGCTTGACAGGATTGTATAGCAAGCCCCTGCAAGCGAATGGGACCTGCCAGCGCGCCCGCTACTAAAAAAAAGGAAGCGCTACTCCAATCGGACTCGACCCAGAATGACAAGGGATCAGAAGCATATTCCAACCGAGCGGCAATGACATCTTCTTTTTCAGAAAGGCCAGGACCAGCGATTGACTGCTGTGTATTTTTGGATGGATCCGAGAAATAAAAACGCTGGTAAGAATGGTTCTCCGGACAAGGTAAAGCGAACGAACGCATAACTGAGAGGGTAAGGTCGATATATGGTTTACTGACCAGCCCATCCACCTCAATAGTCACTTGGCTGGCTCCTACTGCAGAGTAAGCAAAGAGCAATCCTGTCAAAAACTGTGAACTGAGTTTTCCATCGATCCGAATGGTAGTTGGAACAAGGGGACCTTGCACCCGAATGGGTAATTTTCCATCTGTGGTATTCACCATGACCCCCAAACTAGGTAAGACCTCATTAAAAAACTGCATAGGACGGCTGCGTAAACTGCCGCTGCCTTCTACTGTTACCGGGTGATGCAGACACGCAGCAATAGGCGTGAACATGCGCATACCGAGTCCTGATTCACCGCAATGCACAAGAAGGGAGCCATTAGCGTATAGACCTTTGCTACTGATCAAGAGTTGATCGCCTTTCTGTTGTACAGTGGCCCCCAGCGCTTCGATCACCGAAACCGCGGCTTTATCATCGGCGGAATGCCCGGGATTTTGCAGCAGAGTCTCTCCCCTTCTGATGAGCGCTGCAGCACAAGCGCGCTGCATGACACTTTTTGATGCGGGGACAAGAAGCGTGCCCCCCAGTCGAGACGGATGTACAATAACCTTCACAATTGCGTTGCTAATTTTTTTTCGAGCTGATCGATGCGAAGAGGGTGAATAACCGCCTTACCGATCTTTTTCAAAAGCACGTAGTTTATAATACCCGCCGACTTCTTTTTGTCCATTGCCAAGACCTTGATTGCCTTTTTCAAATTATAGTGTGCCCTGGTCGGCAACCCGTAGCGTGCGAGCAGGGCTTCGATTCGATCCGACGCTGAAAACTGCAGGTAATGAGCCGACAAGACTGCAGCAGACATCATTCCCAGCGAGATCGCCTGTCCGTGTGAAAGCTCGTATTGATTTTCTAGCGCATGTCCCAACGTATGGCCAAAATTGAGCCATTTTCTAATCCCCTTTTCCGTTTCATCTTGCTGTACTACCCTTATTTTAAGTAGTGCATTTCTCTTGATAAGGGCGCACAAGGCCACCCGACTTTTCTGGTAATAAGATAGCTCTTTGTTTTCGAGCGCAGCAAATAAGGGTGCATCTAAAATAGCAGCATGCTTAATGATCTCTGCGAAACCATTTTGCCACTCGCCCAACGGCAGCGTCGACAAAAACGAGATATCATAAAGCAAAAAAGAAGGTTGCCGGATGGTACCAGCCAAATTTTTATACAGGCCGACATCCACACCGTTTTTACCGCCGATAGAGGCATCGACCATAGCCAGCAGCGTAGTGGGAACAAACCCAAAACGAATACCGCGCATATACACAGAAGCGGTGTACCCAACCAGATCGGTGATAACACCACCTCCTACACCCACTAACGTGGTGGAACGGTCGGCCTTGAGCGAAATAAGTTGATCGATGAGGGCATCCACCGTGGCTTGGACCTTATACTTCTCGCCCGACTTTAATACAATGGTATTCCAGCCGATAAATAGCTTACGATGGAGTTTAAAGACCTGCTGATCCGTGACGATCACCGTACGAGGCGGTGGTGTCAATTTGGCCAATTGATGAAACGAATTGTTGAAATAACAATCCGTAACCCCTGTTGAAAAATGAAAACGATTTTTTTTCATGGCATGACACTTATCAAAATTATCCGCCCACTGCCGAGTCAATACCAGGTGTTTTATTATCCAGTATCTTTTGCTGGTGGCTGATGCTTTCCATATGCAAGGCATCCAAATAGTGCGTAATAAACTCTCGACCCAGTTTGAGTTCCTCAGCACGGGCCAAGGTACGCTGCATGATCTCTTGCCAGCGACCGGCTTGTAAAATGGTAATATTATTTTCTTTTTTGTAGCGAGCGATCTGCTCAGCTACTTGCATTCTTCTACCGAGCAGTTGCAGCACCTCTTCGTCAAGTTGATTGATTTGCTGACGCAACTGTTCAAGCGCACTATGGTAATCGACCGAATGGCTATCATCGTTTCGCCAGATCAGTCTTTCCAACATCAAACTCAGTTCTTCGGGAGTTACTTGTTGGGCGGCATCGCTCCAGGCCTGATCAGGTCGAATATGGCTTTCTATCATCAGACCGTCCATGTCCAGGTCTATGGCCCGCTGCATAACTTCTGCCAGCAGATCGCGACGACCACAGATATGTGAGGGATCGTTTATGAATAAAAGTGTAGGAAAACGCAGTTTCATCTCGATGGCTAAATGCCAAAGTGGGGCATTGCGGTAAGGAGTTTGTCCAAAAGTGCTAAAACCCCGATGGATAAGTCCGATTTGTTTAATCCCGACACGCTCCACACGCTCTACAGCGCCGGCCCACAGCTCCAGATCGGGATTGATGGGATTTTTGATAAAAACAGGAATGGACACCCCTCGCAAAGCATCGGCAACTTCCTGCACACTGAAGGGATTGACAGTAGTGCGGGCTCCGATCCACAACAAATCTATCTGGTGAGCAAGGGCCTCTTCGACTTGTTTGGCCGTGGCCACCTCTACCATCACCGGAAGACCTGTTTGAGAACGGGCCTCCTGTAGCCATGGAAGACCTTTCTTACCCACCCCTTCGAACAGACCCGGTTTGGTACGAGGCTTCCAGATACCTGCCCTGAGCAGATCGATCTTACCAGTCGCTTTTAACCGAAGAGCTGTCTCAATAACTTGATCAGGCGTTTCCGCACTACAGGGGCCACTGATCAGTAGCGGCCGTTTCGATAATAAAGCCTCCAAAGAAACAGGGGATTGAGCTTGCACAGCGCACATAGGGTAAAGATATCATTATTTGCGACGACCTCCCCCGCTTTCAGCATCGTTCATTCTGATGCGACGACCTCTGAAATTTTTTCCATCGATTGAACGTATCATTTGTTTGGCAGCACCGGGCTCAATTTCTATCCAGCTGTTCATTTCGCGCATATCAATGCGACCTAAAACTTCTTTACTAAGATCGCTCATGTCTAAGATAAACTGCAGAAAACTTGCCTTATAAAAACCGTCCTTGGTACCCAAGTTGACAAAGAGCCGTTGATAGGACCCTCCGGTTTTGGCGGCTCCCCTGCGTGACCGACCCTCCGCCGGAGGACCAGACAAGGATTGTCCTTTTGATTTTTTCCCCTCCTCACGGAGATTAAGATCAGCCGCATTCTCGTAATATTTCAGAAAACGATCGAACTCGAGGGCGGCTACGCGCTGCAGGATCTCTTCTTTTTCAATACCCGCAAATTTTTCACGTAGCGAAGGCAGGTAGGTTTCATATTCACCATGGCTGATATCTGCCTCGAGCATACGGTCAATAAAATGAAAGAATTGTTTTCGGCAAACATCCTTCCCGGTCGGAACATCCATCTTATGAAACCGGTTGTTGATCAGCTTTTCGATCTGCCGTAAACGATATTGTTCTTTTGGCGTAACGATCGATACACAAAGTCCACTGCGGCCGGCCCGACCTGTCCGTCCGCTGCGGTGCGTGTAAACCTCGGTATCATCGGGTAATTCGTAGTTAATAACATGTGTGATTCCTTGCACATCGATTCCCCTGGCGGCCACATCGGTCGCCACCAACAGGCGAATGCTCTTGTCACGGAATAAACCCATCACTTTATCGCGCTGGGGCTGTGAAAGGTCTCCGTGAATAGAGTCAATGTCGTAGCCCTCTCGAATCAGTTTTTCGGCAATGGACTGGGCATCGGCCTTGGTACGGGCAAAGATGATCCCGTAGATGCCGGGGTTAAAATCAATCACCCGCTTTAGCACCTCGTAGCGATTATGGTGCTGCGTCATGTAATATTGATGATCGATACTGGCATTGCCCGCATTGACCTTCCCGATGGTTACCTCAAATGGTTGCTCCATATAGCGCTTGCTCACCTGCCTGATCTCGGGGGGCATAGTGGCGCTAAAGAGCCAAGTGCTCTCACGTTTGGGCGTATTTTTTAAAATGAACTCGATATCATCTTTGAACCCCATATTCAGCATCTCGTCTGCCTCGTCTAACACCACATATTGGATCTCCTCCAGGCGGATGGCTTTGCGCTCAATCAGATCGATCAGTCTTCCGGGGGTGGCCACCACAATTTGAGTACCCCGCTTCAGTTCCTTGATCTGCATCACAATGGAGGCACCGCCGTAAACTGCCGTAACACCCAGCGACGCTTTATTGCCTTTGAATTTGTCGAGGTCGCCGGTTATTTGAAGGCAAAGCTCTCGGGTGGGGCAAATGATCAGCGCCTGCGGGTAGCGATCCTCTCGCCGGATCAGCTGTAGAAGAGGAAGACCGAAAGCTGCCGTCTTACCGGTTCCGGTTTGAGCCAGTCCGATAAAATCGCGCGTACCCTCGAGCAATACAGGAATGGCCTTTTGCTGAATGGGGGTAGGCTCGGTAAAACCGAGCAATTGAACGGCCTCGAGCAGGTCGCTGCGCAGGCCGAGTGATTGAAATGTATTCACGTAAATAGTTGATAAAAAGGAAGGGATAAAAAGAAAGCCGTTCCCGGGGGAACGGCCTTCGGCAATTACTTGCGCAGCGGATTAAGGCTGAGGAGTAGTTGGAGTGGCAGTACCAGCTTCTGGTGCAGCAGTCTCAGAAACAGTAGCAGCTTCAGCAGGAGCAGCAGTTGTTGTTTCAGTAGCAGTACCAGCTTCAGGAGCAGGAGTCTCTCCACCACCACAAGCTACCAAAGTAGCAGCGATGAAAACGATTGCAAAAAACTTTTTCATTTGAATTTGTTTTTTTGTTTTGTGAAATATTTCGCGAATTTATACCGATTTTGGCAAAAGGTAACCCATTGAACCGAATTTTTTTTTGACCAGCCAAGGGTTACTATTTTTAAAAACCCGTATTAAAGACCAGCAGGATAGTGAAATCCGACCAGCACGAACAAGACCTTTTGAAAGGGTTGGCCATAGGCGACAAGCAAACCATCGAACTCATTTACAGGGATCATTATAACCTGATCCAGTCCCTGATTATCAATAACAATGGTTCTGCTGACGACGCCAAAGACATTTTTCAAGAGGCCATGATTGTATTGTACGAGAAAGTCCGCTCTGGCAGTTTTGAATTGAATTGTCAGCTGAAGACCTACCTCTATTCTGTTAGCAAACGATTGTGGCTCAAGAAATTAAGCGCTAATAATCGTTATGTTATATCCGGCGCCGATCTGGAGCCTTCCTTTCCGGTTGAAGAAGAGGTTGAGGCTCATGAAAAACGCGACGCCGAGTTTGACATGATGGAAAAAGCGATCGCCAGCCTGGGTGAACCTTGCAAAAGTCTCTTAGAGGCCTACTATCTGAACAAACAGAACATGCAGGTGATCGCAGCGACCTTTGGGTATACGAATGCTGACAATGCCAAGAACCAGAAATACAAATGTCTGGTCAGGCTAAAGAAAATATTCTTTGCGCATTATAAAAATGGAATGGAACATGAGTGAACTGGACAGACTGGAGGCCGTTGAACGATACATCAAAGGAGAGATGAATCCCGATGAGCGAGTGGCATTCGAGCAGTTGCGAAAATCCAATGCCGAGATCGACCAGCTGGTTGTGGAGCATACTTTTTTCTTGCAACAACTCAACCGATTTGGAGAATGGAAAAAATTTCGCTCCCTGTTACAGGTAGTACATACCGACCTCGCTGAACAGGGAAGCATCCGCTCTACAAGACTTCAAGGCAAGGCTCGCATTCTCTATCTGTACAACCGCTATAAACGAGTTGGCTCCATTGCCGCGTCCATTGCACTGGTGACCACACTTTGTATCAGCGGCATCATCTGGATCTTTTCGCCCCCCTCTCCCCACTCTCAATTCGAAGAGCTCAACAAAAAATTTACGCAGCTGGAATACAAAACCAGCAAACAAGCCACCGAGATCGACCAGATCAAAAGATCAAGTGCCATTCCGGTGGATATGCCCTTTACAACCGGAGGTACTGGTTTTATTATCGACCCAAAAGGATATCTCGTTACAAATGCCCACGTAGTGAGCGGAGCCCACAATATTGTAGTACAGAACAACAAAGGGGAATACCTGGCGTCATTAGTACTGATAGACAAGATGAGAGATCTGGCCATTTTACGGATCACGGATGATAACTTCAAAGGATATGGCTCTACCCCCTATTCTATCAGCAAAAAGGCCGGGCAGTTAGCTGACCCGATCTTTACGCTGGGCTATCCCCGTAACGAAGTGGTATATAGCCAAGGTTATCTGAGTGCGCGCACCGGTTTCGACGGAGATACCCTAAGTTGTCAGATCGAGATCAGTGCCAACCGAGGTAACAGCGGCAGCCCCATCATCAACCGTCGCGGAGAAGTGATCGGGATCTTGAACGGAAAACAGACCAATGCCGAAGGATTTGCCTTTGCCGTTCTGGGAAAATATATCTACCAACTAAGCGATTCGCTTCGCAAACTTGATCCCTCTTTTCCCATCCGACTCAATGGACGTAGTTCCATTTCCTCGCTGGACCGAAGCGAACAGGTAAAACGCATACAAGATTACGTTTACATGGTAAAGGTAAACTAAGACCAGAGCGAAGTGGGATAAACGCCGCTGGCAATCAATCGCTGCAAACTCTCTTCTACTTGTGGAGCATCCTCTTTATAAGTTACCCCGAACCAATGAGAACGGGTTGAGACAACTCGTATGACTCCGCCTTCTCTGATGAACTGATCAGCCACTAGCGGAATAAAGAATTCAGATTTGGGCAGCTGACCATTCTCTTGTAAAAAAGCCGCGAAAAGTGTCTGCGTATAATCAAAAAAAGAGGGCGCGAAACACCAGAAGTTCATGGACACGGCGGTAGATAAAGGAAGCGTATGGGGCGATAGTCCATCTTCACATATTACTTCGGCGCCTTGCTGAGAAATATTGATACGCTCGGTGATGCCCGACAGGTTGCCAGCAGCATCCAAGGTACAGACCCCTCTGTTGACCGTACCGTACGCGGAAAGGGTTCCTTCCAATTCGTATCCGATGATGGCGTATTGCTTTTCACTACACTGTTGGTTCAAAAAAGCGGCAGCATGTAAAAAAGCCTCTTGCCCGTAGAAATCGTCAGCATTGATAACAGCAAAAGGGCCCTCTACAGCTTCTTTGGCACAGAGAACGGCATGAGCCGTACCCCAGGGCTTGGTGCGATCGGCCGGAACCTGATATCCATTGGTAAAGGAGTCCAACTCCTGATAGACATAACTTGTCTCAATGCGACCAGCTAGTTTAGGTTCGAAGATCGCTTTGAACTGATCGGCGAAAGCACTTCGAATGATAAAAACGACTTTACCAAAACCGGCCCTGATCGCGTCATAGATCGAATAGTCCATGATCGTCTCGCCCGCAGGACCAAAAGATTGCACCTGCTTCATACTCCCATAACGAGAAGCCATACCAGCCGCCAAAATAACCAGTGTAGGTTTCATACAATCAATTTGCGCGGCGAAATTACGTGTAATTTCGTTAGTCACTCTATGGATGCATTTCGCACAATACAGCCCCCGTCAGAATCTGTTTCGCTTCCCTTACTACTTGAAAAAAATATTGAAGCGACTGTATTGCGTCTCGACCTGTTGCATCCCATCATATCTGGAAATAAATGGTTCAAGCTTCGTTACTACCTGGCCGATGCCTTGGCGTTGAAAAAAAACAGAGTTATCACCTTTGGAGGGGCCTGGTCGAATCATCTATTGGCTACCGCCGCTGCGTGCCAAACATTGGGCCTTCGCTCAGCTGCTTGTATACGAGGTGAACGCCCCGCTACCCTCTCCCCAACACTTACCCAGGCACAATCACTGGGAATGGAATTATTTTTCTTACCCAGACAACAGTATCGAGATAAAGTGATCCCTGACTTTCTTGCATGCCAGGACGATTACATCATAAACGAAGGTGGCACAGGCGAACTGGGCGTCAAAGGGGCCGCCACCATCCTGCAAACAGTAGACCGAAACAAGTACTCTCATATAATTTGTGCTGCCGGTACAGGCACTATGCTGGCAGGAATCATCAAGGCTGCTGCCCCAACTTGCCAGGTGATCGGTATTCCGGTCCTACGCGATACCACTGACATCACTAACACCCTTAGCGCCTATTTGCAGGACAGCACGGTCCGTTGGCAACTGCAAACAGGTTATGAGTGGGGAGGCTATGCAAAGCACGCTGCATCACTGCTGAATTTCATGAACAACTTCTATATGCAAACCAAGATTCCCTCCGACATTGTGTACACCGGAAAATTATTCTATGCATGCTTATCACTTATAGAAAAAGATTTTTTTGAAAAAGGAAGTCGGCTCTTGCTTATTCATAGCGGCGGATTACAAGGTAACCGATCGCTCCCTGCCTCTGCTTTGTGCTTTATGTAATACAAAAAATGCTACAAGGCATTATCTTTGAACTACCCTCTATGCGCATTTTTCAACCCGCTATCTTGGCTCTGCTCGTATTATGTTTAATACAGTCAACCCCATATGCGCAAGATCCGCTGCCGGCTTTTCAGGTGCGCAATATTGGAAGTGGACGCATCGTGATCAGCTGGATTAACCGCTACCCCTATACAGCACAAATTACCATACAGCGATCCTTTGATAGTTTAAGAGGCTATAAAAGTATTTTGACCGTTCCCGACCCGACTGCCTTGCAAAATGGATTTGCCGATACAAAGGCAGTTAACGACCATATGTTCTATCGACTCTATATCCTGCTGGACAAGGGGCGCTATTTTTTTACTACACCTCAACAACCTGTTAGGGAAACAACGGGGACCGATGCCATTACGTTGAGTCCTCCCTCGAGCCCTGTCATCGAGCAACCTAAAACAGCGAAGTTGGATCCTCCTTCTCCATCTGCTACTTATACTCCACTAAAAGAAGCATCGAAAGAAGACAGTGCCGACCGATCAAGTTCTGCTTCGCTTTTCCCAGTCAAAAAAGTGGAACCGGTTGTGATCAACCTCGATCGCACCAAAATGGGCGATTCAGCTAAAACGCCCTTTTCGGTGACACCCCAAAACGACCCGGATGCCTATGCACCCTCCTTGTATGTATATGCCCAGCCCGATGGCAATATTCGCATAGAGGTTCCCAATAAAAAACGTTTTTCTAACTACCGAATCAGATTCTACGAAGCCGACAAACAATTTTTGTTCGAACTAAAACAACTACCGGCAGCCACCTTTCAACTCGACAAGACGAATTTTTTACACAGCGGCTGGTTCCTCTACGAGCTGTATGACGAGGCCCGACTGATCGAAAGGCATAAAGTTTTTTTAGAAAAAGATTTTTGAAGTGGGATGTTGCAAAGGGCTAGTATTTGCTGCTGATCGGTGCTATCGCACTGATTTCTTTCTCTTTTGGTTGATAGCCCCGGAGTTGTTCAAGACGATTTGTCTTTGTTCAAGATGGCAATGTCAAAGACAGTCTCAAAATGCTTTAATACCCTTTCCTTTACCTGCTGCATACTGATATCCAGCCCGGTCTCGCGCTGCAACGAGGTCACCGACTTATTAGCGATCCCGCAGGGAATAATATTATCGAAATAAGACAGGTCAGGATCTACGTTCAATGCAAATCCATGCATGGTAACCCAGCGACTGCACCGCACCCCCATGGCACAGATCTTACGCGCTTTTACGGGATGATCCGGGTCGAGCCAGACACCTGTCTCCCCTTTGGAACGACTTCCTATTACTCCATAGTCTGCCAACGTTCTTATGATCACTTCTTCTAACTCCCGTAAATATCTTCCGATATCGGTATAGAAACATTCCAGATCAAAAATGGGATAACCGACTAATTGACCCGGCCCATGGTAGGTAATATCACCCCCGCGATTACTTTGATAAAATCCGATCTGACGTTGCTCCATTTCCTCACGACCGATCAGTACATTTTCCATCTTTCCGCTTTTTCCCAGCGTATAGACCGGCGGATGCTCTACCATCAACAGGTGATGAGAAGTAGTGTTGCCGGCTGCTTTATCAGCCAAGGATTGCTTTAGCAGTTGCTCCTGCAGGTCCCAGGCCTGACGATATTCCATACGACCCAACTCTTTGAAATGCACCACTTGCTTCATAGAAATACAAAGGTACCGACAATGCGGCAAGCTTTACCTTTGTGCACATGAAACCCGATACAGAAGAGCGACTGACAGAAGGAAGTGATGAACTATACGAGCGCTTTGTACTACAGGTCGATAAAGGGCAAGAGCCCTTGCGGATCGATAAATTCCTGTCGAATCGGATCGAGCGAGCCACCCGAAATAAACTACAGCAAGCCATGTCCCTGGGTATGGTAACGGTCAACGGGGCGCCCGTAAAACCTAATTATAAGATCAAGCCTCTCGATCATATCTGCATCTATTCAGATATAAGCCCTGAAGAAACCGATGTAGTTCCCGAAAGAATGGCCCTTGACATAGTATTTGAAGATGCCGACCTGATGGTGATCAATAAGCCGGCCGGGCTGGTCGTACATCCGGGCAGTGGCAATTACCATGGCACATTGCTGAATGGCGTGGCTTGGTATCTGCGAGAACAAAATCCATTGCTCACCGAAGAGATTCTTCCCCGATTTGGGTTGGTACACCGGATCGATAAGAACACCAGCGGCCTATTGGTGTTGGCCAAAACAGATGTGGCCATGCGACAGCTTGCCAAACAATTCTTCGATCACACCGTAAAAAGAGAATATCATGCGCTGGCCTGGGGAGATATCCAACAAGACCAAGGCACCATTATTGCTCATGTCGGAAGACACCAACGATTCAGAAAAAAATTCGAGGCCTATCCCGAAGGCGATTATGGAAAAGAAGCCATAACCCATTACCAGGTTTTGGAGCGGTTCGGCTATGTCACCTTACTGCGCTGTGTTTTGGAAACCGGTCGTACCCACCAGATCAGGGTGCACCTGAAACACCTGGGGCATCCCTTATTCAGCGATGAAACCTACGGCGGAGATAGTATTGTAAAAGGAACTGTCTATGCTAAATACAAGCAATTTGTAGAAAATTGTTTCGCCATTTGTCCTCGCCAGGCACTTCATGCCAAGACGCTGGGATTTGTTCATCCCGTCACACAAAAAGAAATGTACTTCGATACCCCGTTACCTGATGATATGCAACATCTGATCGCCAAGTGGAGGTCCTATTCGGCGGGATTTAAAAATAAAGATTAATTAAGATCGTAGATCGTTGCAGTAAAGAGTCCTCTTTCTCTTTTCTTGAGAAAAAGATCCCAATCACCGACATACCGTAACAGCACGGGAACCACCCATTGCCCATAACGGGCCATCTCGGCCTCCATCGATACATTAAAATCGTACACTCCTGCATTGTAACTCATGGTATAGGTCCTCTTCAGGACCTCCATGGTGCGAACACTGAACCAGGTATCCATATTATCGATCACTAATTTATCTCGTTGACCGGCTGTCAGGTCTTTTTTGGCCGCTACAGAAAAAAGATAACAGGGCTCGCCTCTGTGTTCTGCGTAATCGATCGAAAGATCGTATAGGTCTGCTCGCTCGGGATCGAATATATCCATCTTATCACCCAGCAAGGGAACCCCCTGAATACGTTGTCCGGGTCTGAAGAGTAACATTTTCAACTGTTCCTTATGTTTATCGACACCACTCCTACCACGGGCAGAGAAATTCTTGGCACGAATAGTATTTGTTTCACCACAAACCATTTCTTTAGTAAAAAATAAACTGGCGTACAATTCGGCGGTGTAATAGTTGTATCCTCCTCTGCTATCATAAAAATCACCACTGGATCTTTCTTCGAGTACTAGCATGGAACGACAATTCCCGTTCCGTGTTTGACGAGTCTTACTTTGCAAGCGGGCCAGCACGCCACCTTTTTTATCGCGCATCATGATATCATTGCTCGAGGTAAATTGCAGTATCCGTAGATTTTTAAACGCCTTGTAAAAACTGGTATCATTTTTGACCTGCTCCATAAAGCGGGCCACATTTAACCGGCTATCGATGATCACCTCCGATAAACGAATCGATTGTGCCAGCCGGATTTGATCGAGGGTGTCCACTGGGACCGATTGAGACCAGAGCGAAGCACTCATTACGCTGAACAATATCAGAAAGTAAAATCTCATCCCGGGAAATGCATCTTATAATCGACTTTTACGTTACCCTTTGTAATATCGGATAACTTTCCTTTGAGCAGTTTCTTTTTCAACGAAGAAAGATGGTCGATAAATAAACGACCTTCTATATGATCGTACTCGTGTAAAATAACACGGGCCGTTAGTCCCGAGAAAGTTTTTTGATGATGTTGCCACTGCTCATCCTGGTAGTCGAGTACCACTGTCTCGGGCCGTAATACATCCTCCCGTATTTTGGGGATACTCAAACATCCCTCATTATATACCCAAGGGGTTCCCGTGACCGAAACGATATTGGCATTGATAAAAACAGCCTTAATGCCAGGAGCATCGGGATATTGCTTTTTTTCCTCTTCACTCATTCCCTCAAAGATCTGGATGGTATCCACTGTAAAAAGACGGATACTTTTATTGACTTGCGGCGCAGCTAACCCCACCCCGTTACTGGCATACATGGTCTCCCACATATCGGCAACAAGAGACTCGAGCGCTGTTTGGCCGGGCTGCAGTGGCGCTGCTACTTTTCGCAGTACCGGGTGTCCATAGGCCACAATTGGAAAAATCATGAGGCAAAGTTACGCACCTTGCACCGATCGCAGGTAATCTTGCAACAGAATTGTAGCAGCAATTTCATCAACGAGCTTTTTATCTCTTCGCTGCTTCTTTTTAAGTCCCATCTCAAGCATGGCATCCTTGGCCATCTTAGAGGTATAGCGCTCGTCCATCTTATGAACAGGTATCGCAGGAAAATGTTTCTGCAGTTCTTTGATCGCTTTAGCGGCTAACGGAGTGCCCTGCGTATCGCTGTCATCCCAGTTAGTGGGCCACCCTACGACAAATAAAGAAACGGGTTCGCGCAGCAAATACGCTTTTAGATAGGGAATAAGTTGACCGGCCTCGATTGTAGACAGTCCTGTGGCGATAATCTGCAACGGGTCGGTGACCGCAATGCCTGTTCGCTTTCCTCCTATATCTAACGCCATGATCCGGGCCATATCAAGAAAATATAAATAGATCAGCAATTAAAAATAAAGCAAAACAAACCGATGCGATCCCGTTAACGGTCATAAAAGCCCGATCGACCCGTCGAAGGTCATTTGGCTTGACCAACGAATGTTGGTAATAGAGCATAGCAACAAAGACAGCGGCTCCCACCCAATACAAAACGTTGAAGCCACCCCACCATCCTGCCAGCAAGACTAAGACACCACAAATAACATGTAAACCCCTCGATAGGTGCAATGCCTTTTGTTTTCCTAACCAAACCGGTATGGAAAGTAACTGCTGCGATCGGTCGAATTCTTCATCCTGCAACGAATAAATAATATCAAAACCTGACACCCAGCACAGTACCAACAAAGAGAAAAGTACAGGCAAGCTTGCAAACTGACCAGTTACAGCCAGAAAGGCCCCCAAGGGCGCCAGCGATAATCCGAGTCCCAATACCACATGACAAAGCATGGTAAAGCGCTTCGTATAACTATAGCCCAATACTACCAGCAGGGCAACCGGCGATAAATAAAAACACAGTGGGTTGATAAAAAAAGTGCAGACGCTGAACAGTACCGAATTGACTATGGTAAATAACAAGGCAGCCCCCGGACTCACCAATCCAGCGGGAATCTCGCGCCCGGCTGTGCGGGGATTACGGGCATCAAAGGATCGATCCAAATAACGATTAAAGGCCATAGCGGCACTACGGGCAAAGACCATGCAGCCAACCACCAGGGCCAACCGTTGCAATAGTTCAACAGAGAAAGCATCCTGGAGCCCCCGCGTATCCATCGCTGTATCCATAACAGAAAAGCTGTTTCGCATACCCAAAAAAAATCCAACCATTGCAAAAGGCATTGCAAAAATTGTATGCGAAAAGGCGACCAGACGCAGATAGTTATTAATTTGTTTTTGCATCAGGAATTGAAGACGTTTGCAGGTGATGACGGACCAGCTCCCATAGCACCACCCCTGCAGCGGTGGCAATATTGAGAGAATGTTTCATGCCAAATTGAGGTATCTCGATACATCCGTCACAAAAACCCAAGGTTTCTGCCTCGACGCCGGTAACCTCATTACCAAAAACAATGGCGACTTTTTGATCCGATAAGGTCGTTACTTGCTGCAAGGGGATACTCGCATCGGTTTGCTCGGCTGCGAACACCTTGTAGCCCATTGCCTGTAGCTCCTGGACAGCCTCAGCAGCCTTTTCTGTGTGCTTCCAGGGAACAGCCAGCTCGGCACCCAGTGCGGTCTTGGCAATTTCTTTATGAGGGGGTTTAGCACAATAGCCCACCAGGTAGATCGATTCGATAAAAAAAGCATCAGCGCTGCGAAAGACACTGCCCACGTTGTAGGCACTGCGTATATTCTCCAGCACCACCACGATAGGAAAACGAGGTAACACTTTGCACTGCGCAACTGATAACCTTCCCAACTCATCGCCATGTAGTTTACGCATGCGGCAAAGGTAAGCAGGGTTCCTTATTTTTGTCTTTCCAGGTCAGTACATCGATCCCTTATGGCAAAAAGCAACACTGCAGATACGCCGCTCATGCAACAGCATCGGGCCATCAAACAAAAATATCC
>Ga0129333_10002624_pt1 | contig 16790 bp, 13 predicted proteins | sample CPB6_08_DNA_FD_94474 | JGI IMG/M metagenome (GOLD analysis project Ga0129333, IMG submission 94474) | Freshwater to marine salinity gradient microbial communities from Chesapeake Bay, USA - CPBay_Sum_0.6_0.8_DNA | ecosystem: Environmental > Aquatic > Marine > Coastal | place: USA: Chesapeake...
GAAATGTGGTCGTCGATGCGCTCGATGCGTCCGCCCGAGAGCAGCACGTCGGATTCGTAGGTGCGCCCTTCGTTGACCAGGCGCGCGTTTTTGATCAGGTAGGTCGGTATGGGCTCAAGCATTGCAGCAAGCTAGCGGCCAAAAAGGCTCGAAAGCTTCAGCAAAAGTACCCCGAAGACGGCCTCGCGAATGATTCCGCGCGACATTTTGCTCTGCCCCGCCTTGCGGTCGGTGAAGATCACCGGAACCTCGGCAAGGTTGAATCCCTTGCGCCACGCGCGGAACTTCATTTCGATCTGAAAGGCATACCCGACAAATCGGATTTTCTCGAAATCGATGGCCTCAAGTACGGCCCGGCGGTAGCACTTGAAGCCCGCGGTGGTGTCGTGAATCGGCATTCCGGTGATCGAGCGCACGTACTTCGACGCAAAAAAGCTCAAAAGGACCCGGCTCATCGGCCAGTTGACCACGTTGACGCCGTTGCTGTAGCGCGACCCAATGGCCAGGTCGGCTCCGTAGACCTCGCAGGCCTCGAGCAGGCGCGGCAGGTCCTTGGGGTCGTGCGAAAAGTCCGCATCCATTTCAAACACGTACTGGTAGTCATGCTTCAGGGCCCACTTGAATCCGTGGATGTAGGCGGTTCCGAGCCCCAGCTTGCCCTTGCGCTCGTTCAGGTGAATGCGGCCAGAATGCTTTTTTTGCACCTTGCGCACCAAATCGGCGGTGCCGTCGGGCGAACTGTCGTCGACGATGAGCACGTCAAGCCCCTGAGGAAGCGCAACCACGGCCTCAATGATGGCCTCGATGTTTTCGCGCTCCTTGTACGTGGGAATAACGACCAGGGCATAGGGCATGACGCAAAAGTAGGGGTTCCGCGCCGACTACGGTTGGGCGGACTTCGTACCTTTCGGATTCCGCCCGCTAACACCCTGTGCTGATGAAAAAGCTCTTTCTGCTCGACGCCTACGCCCTCATTTTTCGCGCCTACTTCGCCTTCGCGCGGAACCCGCGGGTGACCAGCAAAGGCCTCGATACGTCAGCCGTTTACGGGTTTTTGCTGGCGCTGCTCGACGTGATTGAGAAAGAGAAGCCGTCGCACCTCGCGGTGGTGTTTGACATTGGCGGTTCCGAGGTGCGCGAGCAACTTTTTTCAGAATACAAGGCTAACCGCGACGAGACGCCCGAGGGCATTAAGGTTGCGGTGCCCTACATCCAGAAGTTGCTGGGCGCGATGCGGATTCCGGCACTGGGCGTTCCCGGGTACGAGGCTGACGACGTCATCGGAACCTTGGCCCACCAAGCCGAAAAGGCCGGTTTTGAGGTGTTCATGATGACGCCCGACAAGGACTTTGGGCAGCTTGTGACCGACCGAGTCAAGATGTACAAGCCGTCGCGCGGAGGCGAACCCGCCGAGGTGATGGGCCCCGCCGAGGTCTGCGAAAAGTGGGGCATCGAGCGGGTGGATCAGGTGATCGACATCCTTGGCCTGATGGGCGACGCGGTTGACAACATTCCGGGCATTGCGGGCGTCGGCGAGAAGACGGCGGCGAAGTTGCTGGCGGAGTACGGAACGCTCGAAAACGTCTTGGCGCACGGCGACCAAATCAGCGGCAAGCTGGGCGAACGCGTTCGCGAGCATGCCGAAATGGCGCGCCTCTCTCGAGTTTTGGCGACGATTTTGACGGATGCTCCGATCGAGTTGGACGAGGCCGACCTCGTGGTCGAGCCCGCCGACGAGGACGCTTTGCGGGCCCTGCTTGATGAGCTCGAGATTCGATCGCTGGCGCGCCGATTGCTTTCAAACACCATCGCACCCGCCCCTGAGGCCAAGTCAGCACTCGCGACGGCGGCAAAGCCTGCCTCCGGTACGGAGTCCGCCCAAATGGACCTGTTCGGCGGCGGCGCAGAAGCCGACGGGGAGGCCGTGCCTCAGGTGCCCGGCAGTTCCGCCGCAACCCAAGCCCACGCATACACCTTGATTGACACGGTCGAGGCGGCCCAAGCCCTTTCGCGCAGCCTTGACGGTCTGCGTGAGCTCGCCTTTGACACCGAAACCACCGGACTTGACGCCCTCGAGGCCGAAATGGTCGGCTTTTCGCTCTCGTGGGAAGCTCACACGGCCTACTACGTGGCGCTTCCGGCCGATCGCGCTGCGGCCCAAGCATGGCTGGAGCACTTTCGCCCGCACTTCGAGCGCCCCGACGTCACCTGGATCGGCCACAACCTCAAGTACGACCTGCAAATCTTGGCCAACTACGGCATTCGCCTGGTCGGCACCCTTCGCGACACCATGCTCGCCCACTACCTCTTGGAGCCCGACCAGCGCCACGGCATGGACGCACTCGCCCAAAACTACTTGGGCTACACGCCGATTTCGATCGATTCCCTCATCGGAGCCAAAGGCAAAAACCAAAAGAGCATGCGCGACGTGCCCGCCGCCGAAGTGGCCGAGTACGCCGCCGAAGACGCCGACGTGACCTGGCGCCTGCACGAGGCCTTCACGCCCAAGCTCGCCGAGGCCGGACTCGAATCGGTGCTGCACGACCTCGAATCCCCGCTGGTTCCGGTGCTGGCCGACATGGAACGGGCCGGAATGTGCGTCGACCTCGAGGGCTTAGCGCGCTACTCGGTTGAGCTGGGCGAAGATTCCGCCCGCCTCGAGGCCGAGGTGCGCGAACTCGCCGGAGTCGACTTCAACCTCGGGTCGCCCAAGCAGCTCGGCGAGGTGCTTTTTGACCGCCTCAAGCTCGACCCCAAGGCCAAAAAGACCAAGACTGGCCAGTACGCCACGGGCGAAGAGGTGCTCGAAAACTTCCGCTCGGCCCACCCGATCGTCGACAAGTTGCTCGAATGGAGGCAAGTCGGCAAGCTCAAGAGCACCTACGTGGACGCGCTTCCGCAGCTGGTGAATCCGCGCACCGGACGCATTCACACCACCTTTAACCAGGCCGTGGCCGCCACCGGCCGCCTTTCGTCGACCAACCCGAACCTGCAGAACATTCCGATTCGCACCGAGCGCGGACAGCGCGTGCGCGACCTGTTCGTGGCGGGCGGAGAGGACCGGGTGCTGCTCAGCGCCGACTACTCGCAGATCGAGCTCCGCGTCATCGCCTCGATGAGCGGAGACCAGGGTATGATCGACGCGTTTTTGAGCGGCGAAGACATTCACGCGGCGACGGCGTCCAAGGTGTTTGGGGTTCCGCTCGCCGAGGTCACCCGTGAGCAGCGTTCGCAGGCCAAGACGGTGAATTTCGGAATCATTTACGGCGTTTCAGCCTTTGGCCTTAGCCAGCAGAGCAGCCTGTCGCGCACCGAAGCCAAGGAGGTCATCGAGCAGTACTTCGCCACCTATCCCGGAATCAAAAAGTACATCGACGACCAAGTCGCGGCTGCCCGCGCCAAGGGCTACGTCGAAACCCTATTGGGACGTCGCCGCTACCTGCGCGACATCGATTCGCGGAACCAGGCCGTACGCGGCCATTCCGAGCGGAACGCGATCAACGCGCCCATCCAAGGCACCGCCGCCGACATCGTAAAGCTCGCCATGATCCGCATCCACGACCGCCTTCAGCGCGAAGGCCTCAAGAGCCCCATGATCCTTCAGGTTCACGACGAACTGGTGTTTGACACCTATACGTCCGAGGTCGATGCACTTCGCGAGCTCGTCAAATCCGAAATGGAGGCAGCGTTCACGCTTTCGGTTCCGTTGGTTGCCGAGACGGGGGTTGGGCGTACGTGGTTGCAGGCTCATTAGTCGTGCGGTGATGCCGCGCGTCGGTTACTTGGTTCTCGTTCCTCGTACAAGGGATTAAGAGAAGCGGTGCTAAAAGTAAATCCGGAAAAATCCGAATGCTCGGGTGCTTTTACCTGTGGCGCCAGTAACCTGGAACCAGTAACCTAGAACTTAAGCGGCAGCGTCAGTTTTTCCCCGTTGCGCAGCACGGTCACCGTGGTTTCGGCTCCGGGTTCAAATTTGGTAAGGGCTTCCATGTAGCCAGTCATGTTGGTGACGGCGTGGGGGCCGAGGGCCACGACGACGTCTCCGCGCTGAAGGCCGGAGCGGGCGGCGGGCTTGCCGTCGGTGGTTCCGTCGATGCGCATGCCCTGACCGTCAAAGAGGTAGTCGGGCACGACTCCGAGTGTCACCTTAAAGCGCGGGGTGTCGCTGGCGCTGCTCTTGGTTTTGGTGAACGGAATCTCGGGCTGGCGGTCAAGCGCACGAAGCACGGCTTCGACAAAATCCACCACTTCCAAAAGGCCTTCGTAGTTGATTTTATCGGCGTCGTCGCTCGGCATGTGGTAGTCGGCGTGCTGGCCGGTGAACAGGTGCATTACGGGCACGTCAGTTAGGTAGAACGAGGTGTGGTCTGAGGGGCCCACGCCGCTGGAATCGATTTTGAGGCGAAAGCGGTCGGCGGCTCCGGCTGCGGCGAGGGCGGGGGGCCAGGCGGGCGAGGTTCCGACGCCGTACAGGGCGAGTTGGCGGGTGGCACCGAGGCGTCCGACCATGTCCATGTTGACCATGGCGGCTGGTTTGACGGGCAGGGCGGCCAGCTTTTTGGCGAGGTCGTTTGAGCCCCACAGGCCCTGCTCTTCGCCCGAAAAGGCGACGAGGATTACGCTGCGCTGGAGCTTGGCGCGCTTGAAGCGGTAGGCGAGCTCGAGCACGGCTGCCACGCCGCTTGCGTTGTCGTCGGCTCCGTTGTGGATGGCGGAATCTTTACCGCGGTAAAGGCTGCCTTCGCCGCCCCAGCCCCAGTGGTCGTAGTGGGCTCCCACGACCAGCGGAGCCAGTTTGGTGTTGCGGCCCGGCACGACGCCAATCAGGTTGGTTCCAGTGACGGGCGATCCGTGGGCCACGCCGTGCACCTTGGGTTGGGCGCTAAAGGTAACGCGGTAGCCGGGGGCCAGTTCGTGCTCGTCCAGCTTGAGCGTGGCCATACGGCCGCTAAGGTAGGCGGCGGCTTTTTGCTCGCCGCGGGTTCCGACTTTGCGGCCCTCCATGGCGTCGTCGGCGAGCACGTACACGTCGGCGCGGAGCCGTTCAACGGCCCGGGTTGACTGCCCCTGAGCCCAATGAGCCCCGATGAGCAGTGCAAAAAGTAGGATTCGATGCATCATGGTTCGTGCGTTCAGTCCCGTTCCGTGCCCAACCAGCGGAACGACCGCTTCAGTAGCATCGGCGTGTTCAGGGTGGTAAAGACCCCCATAATGACCAGGATGCTGAACAACTCCGTGCCGATCAGGCCCTCGCGGTAGGCGATGTTGGCGATGACCAGCTCCATAATGCCGCGGGCGTTCAGGCCGATGCCCAGAGTCAAGGCTTTGCGGTGGCGCAGTCCGGCGAAGCGGGCTCCGAGGTAGCCTCCGACGATTTTGCTCGCAAACGATACCCCGACGATCGACAGCAGCAAGCCCCAAGCGGTGATCGACGAAAAGCGGAATTCCAGTCCGATGCCCGCAAAGAAAATGGGGGCCAAAAAGCCCATGGCCATGCCGTGGGTGGTTTTCTCAAATTCCGCAAAATGGGCCGCGCCCAGCAGCTCTTTGCTCAGCAGCATGGAGGCAAAGAAGGCACCGATGATGAAGTGCAGGCCCACCGCCTCGGTCAGCGAGGCAAAAATCAAGATGAAGGCAAACATGATGGCAAGCAGGGACTCTTTTCCGCGCATCAGGGTGAGCAGCTTGTCGAGCTGGGCCTCGATGAAGTTTTGGCGGTCCGTCAGTCGGTTGATCAGTCGGTAGGCCAAAATGAGTCCGGCGAGGAGGAGCACGATTTTGCCCAGGGTTAACGCAATCGTTTGCCCCAGGACTTCGATGCTCGAATTGTCGGTACTGTTGATGTCGAGCAGCACTCCCAAGATGGTGAGGGCGAGCACGTCGTCGAAGATGGCGACCGAAATAATGCGCTGCCCAATTTCGGACTTGAGCTGCCCGAGGTCCATCAAAATGCGCACGCTCACTGGCAGGGCGGTGATGGCCACACAGAGTCCGACAAAAATGGACGAAACCAGTTCGAGGTCAAAGGCCTGGGCCACCGCAAAACCCGATCCGATGGGGATGAAAAAAGCCATGAGCGAAGTGACGAGGTTGCGCCCGGTCGACGTTTTGGCGATGTCGCGAATGTTGATTTCGAGCCCGGCAATGATCACGAGCAAGAAGACGCCGAGCTCGCTGATGACCTTGAGCTCTTCGTTGCGCACCATGAGGTTGAGCATGCTCGGTCCGAGGACCACGCCGGCGAGGATTTCGCCGATCATGGCAGGCTGCTTGAAGCGCTCCATCACCTCGCCAAATACCCGGGCCAAAACCAGCAGCAGGAGCAGGTTGGCAAAAAAGGGCAAATGCAGGATGGGAAGGTGCTCCATTCCCCAAATATAGCGGATATCCTAGCGCTTGCGCAGGCGGATGCTCTTGGGCGTTACCTCGACAAATTCCCCGGTTTGGACGTATTCGAGGGCCTCCTCCAGGCGCAGGACCTTGGCGGGCGCGATGCGCATTTTTTCGTCGGAGCCTGAAGCGCGCATGTTGGTGAGCTTCTTGCCTTTGGTCAAGTTGACTTCAAGGTCGTTGCCGCGCGTGTGCTCGCCCACAATCTGCGACTTGTAGATCTCTTCGCCGGGTTCGATGAAGAAGATTCCGCGATCCTGAAGGCGGTCAATCGAGTAGGCCAGGGCGGTGCCCTGTTCCATAGAGATTAGTGAACCGTTCATTCGGCGCGGAATCTCCCCCCGCATCGGCTCAAAACCGGTGAAGCGGTGGTTCATAATGGCCTCTCCGGCGGTGGCCGTCAGCAGCGCCGAGCGCATACCGATGATGCCGCGGCTCGGAATCTTGAACGTGACCACCATGCGGTCACCCTTGGGGGTCATGTTGGTCATTTCGCCCTTGCGCAGGCTGGCCATTTCCACGGCGGTGCCGCTGTTTTCCTCAGGAAGGTCAATGATGAGCTCTTCGACGGGCTCGCACTTGACCCCGTCGATTTCTTTGGTGATGACGGTGGGCTGGCCAATTTGAAGCTCGTAGCCTTCGCGGCGCATCGTCTCGATCAAGATGGAAAGGTGCAGGACGCCGCGGCCGTACACATAAAACGAGTCGGCAGTTGCCCCCGGAACCACGCGCAGGGCCAGGTTCTTCTCGAGCTCCTTCTCCAGGCGGTCTTTGAGGTGGCGGCTCGTCACAAACTTGCCTTCGCGGCCAAAAAACGGCGAGTCGTTGATCATGAAGAGCATGCTGAGCGTCGGCTCGTCGATCGCGATCGTGGGCAGCCCCTCGGGGTTTTCGGCGTCGGCAATGGTGTCGCCAATTTCAAACCCTTCGATTCCGGCTACGGCGCAAAGGTCGCCGGCCTGAACTTCGCTGATCTTGGACTTGCCCAGCCCTTCAAACGTAAAAAGCTCTTTGACTTTGGCTTTCGTAATGCTGCCGTCGCGTTTCACAACCGAAACGTTTCCGCCTTCCTTGAGAATGCCGCGGTGCAGGCGTCCGATGGCCATGCGGCCTTGGTAGCTGCTGTAGTCGAGGCTGGTGATGAGCATCTGCGGGGTGCCGGTGCGGAACTCTGCCGCGGGAACGTGCTCCAAAACGACGTCGAGCAAGTGCTCGATGTTGTCGGTGGGCGTCTTCCAGTCCGGACCCATCCAGTTGTTTTTGGCGGAGCCGTATACACATGGAAAATCGAGCTGCTCTTCGGTCGCGTCGAGTGAAAACATCAAATCAAACACCATCTCGTGCGCCTGTTCAGGGTCGCAGTTGGGCTTGTCGACTTTATTGACTACGACGATCGGACGGAGCCCCATTTGTAAGGCCTTCTGGAGAACAAAACGGGTTTGGGGCATCGGACCTTCGAACGCGTCGACCAGCAGGAGTACCCCGTCGGCCATATTTAGTACGCGCTCAACCTCGCCGCCAAAGTCGGCGTGGCCCGGAGTGTCAATAATGTTGATCTTGACCCCCTTGTAGGTCACGCTGACGTTCTTCGCGAGGATGGTGATTCCGCGCTCTCGCTCGAGGTCGTTGTTGTCGAGGATTAGCTCTCCGGTCTCCTGATTCGTGCGAAACAGCTGGCAGTGGTGCAATATTTTGTCAACCAGGGTGGTTTTGCCGTGGTCAACGTGGGCGATTATCGCAATATTTCGAATCGGAGTCATAAGAAGAAGGGGGAGGGAAAAGCGCCGCGAAGGTACGCCTTTCCGCAGACCCGGCCTCTTCTACTCCAGATTATCAAATCGGTACAACGGATCCAGATCGAAATCGTGCCCCACTTCGCAGAGCGGATTAATCAAACCGTCGGTAAGCCCGTACACCCAACCGTGCAGGGTGGGCGCCTGGCGTTGCTTCCAGGCCCGCTGGATCACGCTCGTCTTGGCGAGGTTCTGCACTTGTTCGCGCACGTTGAATTCCACCAAGCGGTTCACGCGGTCGGTCGGATCTCTTTCCGTGTCAATTTCGGCAGAATGCAGCCGGTGCACGTCTTTGATGTTCCGCAGCCATTTGTTAATGATGCCAAACGAGTTGTTCGTGAGCGAAGCAGCGACCCCGCCGCATCCGTAGTGTCCGCAGACGATCACGTGCTCGACCTTTAGGTAGTGGACCGCATATTCTAGTACCGAAAGAAGGTTGAGGTCGGTATGCACCACCATGTTGGCGATGTTGCGGTGCACAAAAATCTCGCCTGGTGAAGTGCCCGTGATGGTGTCGGCCGGAACTCGGCTGTCGCTGCAACCAACCCATAAGTACTTGGGTGTTTGAATGCTCGAGAGCCGGTTGAAGTACTCGGGGTCGTCGTGGTGCCGGCCTTCAGACCAGGCCTTGTTGGCGAGCAGAAGTTGGTCGATGTCGCGCATGGCGTTGGGGATAAGTTGGGGTCAAAAGTTAGAAAGGTAGTCTTGATGCGGACTCCGGCGAACGGTAACCTCGATGCCTAGCAGGGCTGAGTGCGTGGCGAAGTCTTGCACCACCTCCAAGATGTCGGGGTCGACAAAGTCCGCCTGGGTGAAGTCGACCAAGAGCTTGCAGCCCTTGGGCAGCTTTTCGAGCGACTCCTTGAGCTTGCCTTTGTTGAGAAAGCTCACGTTGCGGCGCAGCTGCAAGATGTAGTTGGTTCCGATGTGGGTGAGCGACACCGTGCTCTTAAAGTCGTTGAAGGCAATGAACACCGTGGCCACCAGCAGGCCCACCGAGATTCCCTTGAGTAGGTCCGTGAGCAAAATGGCCAACACGGTGACCGCAAACGGAATCCACTGCATGACGCCCTGGCGCACCAGCGGCAGTACCACCTTGGTGGGGTGGGTCAGCTTGTAGCCCGTGGTGATGAGCACCGCCGCAAGGGTCGACAGCGGAATTTGGTTAAGGACGGGGGTCAACAGCAGCACACTCAGCGCCAAAATCACCCCGTGGGACACTGCGCTCCAGCGCGACTGGGCGCCTGCTTGGGCATTGACGCTGGTGCGCACCACCACCGAGGTCACGGGCAGGCCGCCGAGCAATCCCGACGCCATGTTGCCCACGCCTTGAGCCATAAGTTCACGATTGGTCGGAGTCACTCGTTTGAGCGGGTCGATACGGTCGGCAGCCTCGATGCTCAGCAGGCTCTCGAGGCTCGCAATCACCGCTAAGGTTAAGGCAATTGACCACACGGCGGGTTGGTTTAAGGCCGACCAATTGGGTGCAAACCAGGAGCTGCCTATGGACGGAAGCTGCACGCGATGCACCGCTGAGACGGACCAGTCGGCCCCCAGAAGGTCGGGAAGCGCCCCAGCCAGTAGGCTTCCGCCGGCGACCGCAATAAGGGCTGACGGAAGCACTTTGCCCAAGGCAGTTCCGGAATAGCCTGTGGCGTCGGCCACCTGAAGCCAGAGCAGCGACGCGATTCCGACCAGGGTGGCTCCAGGGCTGAAGGCGCCCAGAGCGTGAAGCATGCTGCTGAAGGTGTTCTCGGGACCGGGCTGATCAAAGCCCTCGTCGCCAAAGAAGTCGGCGTCGTAGCCCACTAGGTGCGGAATCTGCTTGAGGATTAGAATGAGTCCGATGGCCGCCATCATGCCCTTAATGACTGTATTGGGTACGTAGTGCCCTACTACCCCCAGCCGAAGAAGGCCGAGAACCACCTGCATGGCCCCCGCCAGCACGACGGCAACCAAAAAGAGTTCAAACGCTCCCAGTTCGAGTATGGCGCTAAAGACCACCGTCGTCAAACCTGCTGCTGGGCCTGAAACGCTCAAGGGCGACTTACTCAATAGACCTACAACGACTCCGCCTACGACTCCAGCCACTAGGCCACTGAGCAACGGAGCGCCCGAGCCGAGCGCAATGCCGAGGCACAAGGGCAGGGCCACAAGGAAAACTACAAGGGCGGCTGGCAAATCGGCCCGAGGATTAAAAGAGAACAACTTCATATTAAAACGATAGATAGCGAATATAAGGGAGTTCAATGCACAAGCCTCGAAGGTTCTTGGAACATTTTTGGGCAATCCGAGTTCTTTACTTGGGTAAAAAAAATCCAATCCGAGTAAGTTGGATTACCTTTGGCGCCCTTTTTAACTGTACTCCATGCGCACTAAGTACCAAGACCTTATCGAACAGACGTTCGAGTGGCCGCAGCAAGAATTCTCGACGCACGACTCCGAACTGTACTGGCACGACATCCCCGTAATGGAGATCATCAAGCAGTACGGTACGCCCTTGAAGGTCACCTATGTGCCCAAAATCTCGGAGCACATTCAGCGGGCCAAGCGCATGTTCAACGTGGCGATGGCCAAAGTGGATTACCAGTCTGACTACCATTTTTGCTACTGCACCAAGTCGTCGCACTTTCAGTTTGTGCTCGAAGAAGCCCTTAAAAACGACATTCACCTCGAGACGTCGTCGGCCTTCGACATCAACCTGATTGAAACACTGGAAGAAGAAGGACGCATCACCAAAGACCAGTTCGTCGTCTGCAACGGCTACAAGCGCGCCCAGTACACCGAGAACATTGCCCGCCTCATCAATACCGGTTGGACGAACGTGATACCCGTGCTCGACAACCGCGAAGAGCTCGAGTTGCTCATGGAGCAGGTGAATCCGGACAACGCACATCCCGTCAAAGTGGGCATACGTATCGCTGCCGAAGAAGAGCCAAAGTTTGAATTCTACACGTCGCGCTTGGGCATCGGTTACAAAGAAGTGGTTCCGATGTACAAAAACTACATTCAGAACATTCCTAATGTTGAGTTGAAAATGCTCCATTTCTTCATCAACACGGGCATCAACGACACCGCGTACTACTGGAACGAGCTGAACAAAGCCGTGCGGGTCTACATTCAGTTGAAAAAAATCTGCCCTTCGCTCGATTCCCTTAACATCGGCGGCGGATTTCCCATCAAGAACAGCCTCTCGTTCAACTACGACTACGAGTACATGGCTGAGGAAATCATCGCCCAAATCAAGCAGACGTGCAACGCCGAGGGCATCGAAGAACCCCACATCTTCACTGAGTTTGGCAGCTACACGGTGGGCGAGTCGGGCGCGACCTTCTACAGCATCATGGGCGAGAAGAAGCAAAACGACCGCGAAAAGTGGTACATGATCGACTCGAGCTTCATGACGACGCTTCCCGACGCCTGGGCCATCAACAAGCGCTTCATCATGCTGGCGATCAACAACTGGGACCTCGACTACGAGCGCGTGCTCTTGGGCGGACTCACTTGCGACAGCGACGACTACTACAATTCGGAACAGCACTCCAATGCCATCTTCTTGCCCAAACTCAAGGGCGAAACTCCCCAGTACATCGGGTTCTTCAACACGGGAGCCTACCAGGAGTCGATTGCGGGCTACGGCGGAATCCAGCACTGTCTGATTCCCTCGCCTAAACATGTGGTTATCAGCCGCGACGCCAACGGAGACTGGAATACTCGTCTGTTCGCCAAAGAGCAGAGCTACAAGTCCATGCTCAAAATTCTCGGCTACTAAGCCTTTGGTAAGCCTTTGGGGCTCCGTACGTTTGTTCAGCAATCCTTTTATTCCCTTCTGCCATGCCTCGCGGACCTATTTCTCAATTCATCGAAAACCACTACAAGCATTTTAATGCGGCCGCCTTGGTCGACGCTGCCAAAGGATACGAAGCGCACCTCACTGCGGGAGGAAAAATGATGATCACCCTGGCCGGAGCCATGTCGACGGCCGAACTGGGCCGCTCCTTGGCCGAAATGATTCGCCAGGGCAAAGTCGACATCATCAGCTGCACCGGCGCCAACCTCGAAGAAGACCTCATGAACCTCGTGGCCCACAGTCACTACGAGCGCGTGCCCCACTACCGCGACCTCACGCCGGCCGAAGAGCGCGACCTGCTCGACCGCGGACTCAACCGCGTGACCGACACCTGCATCCCCGAGGAAGAAGCCTTCCGCAAGCTGCAGCACCACATCCACAAAGTGTGGTCCGCGGCCGAAGCCAAGGGCGAGCGCTATTTTCCGCACGAGTACATGTACCAAATGATTCGCCTCCCGGAGTTTGCCGCCGAGTACGACACGGCCGTCGACCCCGCGAACTCGTGGATGCTTGCCGCCGCCGAGCGCAACCTGCCCATTATCGTTCCGGGATGGGAAGACAGCACCATGGGCAACATTTTCGCGAGCTACGTAATCAAAAACGAACTCAAGGCGAGCACCATGAAGTCAGGCATCGAGTACATGGCGTGGTTGGCGGACTGGTACGTGGCCAACTGCCGCAACCCCAAAAACCCGACCGCCCCGTCGGTGGGCTTCTTCCAGATCGGGGGCGGCATCGCGGGCGACTTCCCCATCTGCGTCGTCCCGATGCTCTATCAAGACATGGAAATGGAAGACATTCCCTTCTGGGGCTACTTCTGCCAGATCTCCGATTCGACCACTTCCTATGGGTCCTACAGCGGAGCCGTTCCCAACGAAAAAATCACCTGGGGCAAGCTGGACATCGACACGCCAAAATTTATTGTCGAGTCTGATGCTACAATCGTTGCCCCGCTTATGTTTGCGTGGATACTCAAATGGTGATCTACCCCCATGGAAAAGCGACGCATTATCGTTGACTATAAGAATATTACCTCGGACCAGCTGTCGCTGATCACCGATCGTTACCCGGAGGGTTTTGCGCCCGAAGACATGATTTCGTTCAAAAATTCCAAAGGAGAGACCGTTCGCGCGGTGCCTTTGGAGACCGAAGACACCAAATACCTCTTCAAAGTTTCGATCGAAATGGAGCGGCGCATGGAAGCCTTCATGGACGAAGACGACGACAGCGAACCCGCCTCCGACGAGGACGCCGCCCCTGAGGCCGACGTCGCCGAAGACCTCGACGACTAACCCGCCTCCCGCACCTTTTTGGAATCCGGCTCGGTTGCGGGCTGGATTTTTTTTGCTAACTGGCTAAACGGCTAGCTGCTCGTTTAGCGGCGGTGGTAGGATCCGCCACGGGCGTAGGCACGGCTGGTCCAAACAAGTTCTGCGAGGGCCGAAAGTACGTGTTCGGTGCTGAGGCCGGTGGTGCGCTGCAGCTCGTCGACGCGGCGGGGGCCGTCTAAGGCGTTGAGTACGGCGGTGAGGTGTGCACTCAAGGGCTTCAGTTCTTTGGCTGGGCTCCGAGTGGACCAGCCAAGATGAGCCATGACCTGTTCGGGGTGCAGGGCCATTTGGGCGACATGGTCGGCAATCAGGCTGAGGCATCCTTGGCTGTGGACGTCGTGGACCCGTCCCGGGAGGGCGAATACGCTGCGGTCGTATCCGTTGGCCAGTTTGGCAGTGATGGATGCGCCGCTTTGCATGGAGGCCTCTACGACGAGCACGGCGTCGCAAAGGCCGGCGATGATGCGGTTGCGCTTGGGGAAGTGGCCCGCGCGGGCCGGAACGCCGAAGGGCCATTCGGAGATCCAGGCGCCACCTGACTGTAGGATGCGCTCGGCGAGCCGCGCGTTGGCGCGCGGCTGCACGGCGTCGAGGCCGTGGGCCAGCACCGCCCAGGTCGGAAGCCCCGACCGCAAGGCCTCGCCGTGGGCGGCCGCGTCGATTCCCAGGGCAAGCCCGCTGACGATCGTGGGCTGGGCCGCCCCGAGCGCGTGCACCCAAAACTCTGTATGGAGTAGGCCGTCGGGGGTGGGCGATCGGGTTCCGACCACCGAAAGTACGCGGTCGCTTTCGTCGAGCGTTCCGCGCACAAAAAGCAACGGCGGCGGGTCGCTAGTGTGGGCGAGCCGCTGCGGGTAGTCGGGCGCCTCGAGGGGGATGCACCGAATTCCGTGGTCGGCGTGCTGCTGCACCATGCGCCGCACCTCGTGAAGCTGGTGCATGACGGTCTTGTTCCACCGCCCCGGAATGTGCTGCGATTCCCGCTGAAAGTCGGCCAGCGTCGGGGCCAGTTTCTGCAGCCAGGTGAGGGGTTGTTTGTGCTCAGCCTGGATCAGGCGGAGCGCAAGAAGGTATTCGTGCTCTTCGGTCATGTGCACAAGGTCCGAAGCGGATTTTCGCCGAGTCGGTTCGAAACGTAAGCAAGCGTTTATTAACTTTGCCGTCCACTTGGGGGTATAGCTCAGCTGGCTAGAGCGCTTGCATGGCATGCAAGAGGTCGTCGGTTCGACTCCGACTATCTCCACGGAGTGAAAAAAAACCCCGCCGATTTCGGCGGGGTTTTCTTTTTACCATTCAGGATTTCGCGGAATTCACCCGCTTAGATTGAAAGCGCAGCAGGTGGTCATGCAGGTTGGCTTTGATGGAATCCAGGAACTCTTGGGCTTGCGGGCTGGGCTTTTTGCCTTCGGGCCAGACAAACGACCAGTAGCTGCGAATGGGGAGTCCGCGCACTGGCTGAATAAAGAGGTTTCGCTGCTCAAGGTCCTTCAGCACGCTGACCTTGGGCATAATCGAATAGCCGAGGCCGGCCAAAATGGACTGCTTGATGGCTTCGTTGGAGGAGAGCTCCAGGCGCATCTTGACGTGCAGCCCGTGCTGCTGAATGTAGCGCTCCATCATCTGCCGGGTGGCGGAACCCGGTTCGCGGAACAGCAGCGACACGCTGGCCAAGCGGTCGGGAGACCAAATTTCGCCCGAAACGGGCGGGGTAGCGCCGACCAGTACAAATTCGTTGTCCATTACCGGAAACTCGGCGAGCCGCATGTCGGGCTTCAGGGAAATCAGTGCCAGGTCGACGTCGTTGGCGGCCAGCTGCGCCATCACCTGGGCTTTGTTGGAAACGCTGAGGCTGATGTCGACCGAAGGGTGGGCGTTGGCGAACGGCGCGAGGAGGTAGGGAGCCAGGTACTTTCCGGTGGATACGGTGCTGATTCGAAGGTTGCCCGAAATTTCGCCCTGGTAGTCGGCCAGGCATTGGTTGACTCCTTGGGTGCTGCGCAGCACCTCTTCGGCTTTTTTGGCGACGGATCGTCCGAATTCGGTGAGGTAGAGGCGCTTGTGCACGATTTCGGTGAGTGGAAGCGGAAAGTGCGCCTGAAAATTCTTAAGCTGGATGGACACGGCCGGCTGCGAGAGGTTGAGCTCTTCGGCGGTTTGGGTGACGCTCAGGGTGCGCGAAAGGCGCACAAATATCTCGAGCTGGTGCAACGTGTACTTCATAAAAACATTTAATAGTTGCAAAGCTAACACCCTATAATTGTAAAAGTTCAATTCGGGTCAGTTTTGCGGGGTGAATTGGACCCCTACGACGGATCAACAGGTGGTTGTGGCGACAAAGCACCGCAAAGAGGCGGTTTTAGCGTCGGTTTTTGGCCCCCGTTGGGGCCTTCGCCTCGAGGCGGCTGACGTGGACACCGACCTCTTGGGAACGTTCAGCGGCGAGGTTCCGCGGGTTGGGGACGTGCAGAGTACGCTCCGCGCCAAGGTCCAGATGGCGGCCGCGCGCTGCCCGCAGGCCGAGGTAGTGCTCGCCACCGAAGGTTCTTTTGGGCCCGACCCCGTGCTGGGATGGGTGGCGCTGCATGAAGAGGTGCTGCTGTGGTCCTGGCCCCAGCAGGGCAAGGAACTCTGGGTGGCGCACCGCAGCCACGACACCAATTTTTCATGTACGGATTCCTCAGAGTGGACTGATGTGCAGAGATGGGCGCTTCGCGTGGGCTTTCCGACGGCGCACGTGATTCTTCGCGATGCTCAAGGGCACGTTCTTGCCAAGGGCATTAGCGATCCGGTGGAGCTTGAGCGGCTGTGGCGCGCGGCCGCTGAGGGCGGCGCGCCGCGCGTCGAAACTGACATGCGGGCCGACCGCAACCCCAAGCGCAGGGAGGTGCTCCACGCTTTGGCGCATAAAACGCTTGAAGCGTTTGAAGCGTGCTGCCCGCGTTGCCGTTTTCCCGGTTTTGTGGCCCGCCCGGCGGAGCCGGGCGCGCCCTGTTCCGCGTGCGGGACTCCTACGCGACGCCCCCAGCAGCTGAAGGCGGAGTGCGCCGAATGCGGACATATAGAGGTGCGCGATTCCGAGGACCAACTCAAGGGGGCGGACCCCGCAACCTGCGACCGATGCAACCCCTAATGGACCTAGTCGTGCGCGGCGCCACAGTGACCCATCGGGGGCGAACGGAAGTTTGCGACCTCTGGGTGCGCCAAGGGCGGGTGGAACGCCTCGAGCCCGAAGTGTCGCTGCCGGCCGGGGCAAATCCGCGCGAAATTGACGCCCGCGGACTTTGGCTGCTGCCAGGGGTAATAGACAGCCACGTGCACTTTCGCGATCCCGGATTTCCGGCCAAAGGCACGATGCACAGCGAGTCGCGTGCCGCCGTGGCGGGCGGCGTGACCACGGTGTTTGACATGCCCAACACGCTTCCGCCC
>Ga0129333_10002626_pt1 | contig 16785 bp, 14 predicted proteins | sample CPB6_08_DNA_FD_94474 | JGI IMG/M metagenome (GOLD analysis project Ga0129333, IMG submission 94474) | Freshwater to marine salinity gradient microbial communities from Chesapeake Bay, USA - CPBay_Sum_0.6_0.8_DNA | ecosystem: Environmental > Aquatic > Marine > Coastal | place: USA: Chesapeake...
AAGCAGAAACGGGGTTATTTGCAGAGTCAGGAGCGGGGAAATCTACCATGGATTCAGTCCGTTACGGGTTGGAACGATCGCTGATGCGATCTCGTTTAAAAAATGTCGGTCAATATCCTACCCTATGACTTTACGGGTTTGATAGCGGTTATAAATGAGCAGTTCCTGAACTTTTCCCCGTTTGGAGCCGATGGCGTTGATTGCTCGTGAAGCCCCAACTGTTTTGATCTGATAACGTCGATCGCCATAGAGATCCTGAATCAGGGGGGCATCGGAGTTGCTGACTAACACCTGACACCCCCGATCGGATAGACGATCGCAGAGTTGTTTAAGCCGGATTTGTTCGGTCTCTCCGAAGCCTTGCCTGCTGTAGGCGGTGAAAGCAGAAGTCTGGGAAATGGGCTGATAGGGCGGATCAAAGTAGATAAAATCCTCGGAGGTGGCGGTGGCAACCGCTGCTTCAAAATCCCCTAGGCTAATCGTTACCGATTCCGTTTGCAGAAAATGGCTCACGGCTTTAATAATCTGGGGATCGGCAATGGTGGGGTTGGTGTAGCTGCCGTAGGGCACATTAAAATAGCCTTGGCTATTGACCCGAAATAAGCCATTAAAACAGGTTTTATTGAGGTACAAAATCCGTGCTGCTCGCTCTAGGGGCGATCGGTTTGGGAACTGGGGATCTCGATCCTGTCGGCGTAGATCATAGTAATAAGCTTTTGAGTTATTTTCGGCGTGTTGTTCACAGAGGGCGAGTAAGGCTTCTGGATGATCTCGAATCACTTGATAACAGTTAATGAGTTCGGCATTCATGTCATTAATAAAGCTCTTTTCTGGTTTTAGAAAAAAGAGCATTGCTCCCGCCCCAACAAAAGGTTCATAATAGTGTCCATAGGTGCGGGGAATATAGGTTTTAAGACGGGGAATAAGCTGTCTTTTTCCCCCTGCCCATTTCAAAAAGGGCTGAAGAAGAGAATCATAGGAACAATGATCTGTTTGGCTAGGATTTGACAATACATTTAAATGTTTTTTCGACATATATCGATCGCGCTGAAACATGAGAATAGGTTGTACCGCAAAGCAATCCTAAACCGATTGTGCGGAATGGTCGGTCTAGTGTCTCCCTAACCACTCACATGAATACCGGGGCGCTGCTCTGGATCGGGTTCCGCTTTACGCAAAACTTCCCGCGTTACGATCGGCACGTCCCCTTCTCCGAGAAGGATAAACCGTAAGAGGTATTCTAGGGGATTGCCCTCTGTCCAGCCAAAGTAAATATCTGGCAGATGACCGGTTTGATCCCGGATGTAAAGCAAAATCGCAGCGATCGCATTGGGGACGGCAGCACTTTGAATCCGTAAAATCCGATAGCCATCAATTTCTAACCCTTTGACCCGCAGTACATCCATAAAAACAGAAGCATCCACCACATCAATTTCCAAAAAAACGATCGGCTCTGAGGCAAATAAATGATTATTAGCCCGTACTTCCCTTTCCTTGCGTTGATATTCTATCCACAGACCTCGTTCCCGACGATGGGCAATAATGCACAGGGGTCTAGCTTGGGATTCCGCTAAGAAGCGAGTGGCGGTTTCATCCAGTTCTACCCCCGCTACCCGTAATTCTGTAGAGCGAAAGATGCGGGAAATTAAGGAAATTGCAATCATGGCGGTAATGAAAAAGGTCGCAATCCGAATCCCGTCCGGTCGCTCAAAGACGTTGGCGATCGTGGTGTAAAAGAAAATGAGCGTAATTCCCCCAAACGCGATCGTGGGGAGCTTTGCTTCCTGACGGTGGGCATCCAGGGTGACGGCCACTGCCGCCGAACTCATTAACACCAACACCCCAGTGGCATAAGCACCCCCCTGAGCCTCCACACTGGCCTCAAAAATCAGCGTAATCACAAAGGCTAACACCGTATAGACCAACACCAGGGGCCGCATCGCCCGGGCCCAGTCGGGAGCCATACCATAGCGGGGCAAATACCGGGGCACCAAATTGAGTAAACCTGCCATGGCGGAAGCCCCTGCAAACCATAAAATCGCAATGGTACTGAGATCATAGATCGTCCCAAACCCATTCCCCAAATGTTCGTGGGCTAGGTATGCCAAAGCGCGACCACTTGCCTTTCCCCCCGGTTGAAACTCTGCGGCAGGAATCAGTATGGTGGTCACTACGCTACTCATGAGCAGAAATACACTCATAATCAGCGCCGCCGTGGTCAGTAAGTGATGGGTGTGGCGGATTCGTCCCAGAGGATTGCTCTCCGTATCTCCCCGATCGCCTTTGACGAGGGGCATCACGGCCACGCCGGTTTCAAACCCAGATAGACCTAGGGCTAATTTGGGGAACAGAATCATGGACACCCCCAACATGGCCCAGGGGCTACCGTGAGCCGTCAGGAGGTTGGTTTTCCAGTGGATCCAGAGTTGAGGCTGTTGAAGAATTTGATACAAACTGGTACTGATGACTATTAAATTGAGGCTGAGATAGAGAATGACTAACACCACCGCCAAGCCGATCGCCTCTTGGAAACCTTTGAGAAAAACCACCCCCAACAGAGCAATCAAAATTAACGTAATCGGGATGGCTTGACCCCGCAGGAAATGGGAAAGAAAAGGGTTTTCGATGAGGTGGGCGGTGGCATCCGCTGCGGAGAGGGTGATGGTAATAATGAAATCCGTCACGGCAAATCCCAAGAGCACCAACACGAACAACTTGCCGCGCCAACCGGGTAAGAGCCGCTCTAACATAGAAATAGAGCCTTCACCGTGGGGACTAATCTGGGCTACCCGCCGATAGATGGGCAATGCGCCAAAGAGGGTTACTAAGACAAGGATCAGGGTGGCTAAGGGCGATAGGGTTCCAGCCGCTAGTGCTGCAATGCCCGGTTGGTATCCCAGAGTGGAGAAATAATCGACCCCAGTTAAGCACATCACCTGCCACCAGGAATGTTTAAAGTAGTGTTCGTCCGCCTCGTTCCGGTCTTCTTTGAGCAACCAATGGGTCAGATAGCGGCGGTGCTTTTGGGGGGGAATAATGGGGCTGACCACTTCGGTTCGTTCCTTTCAGGGGGCAGAGGTATTCTTGATGAATTTATTAATCTAAACGGAGGTATCTCCAAAGCCCCTAAAATTACTAAAAGATGTAACGATCGCACAGGGCTTCATTAGCGCGGGATTGAGTGGGTGTTTCAAAAACCACTGGAATGCTCTCTTTCCTAAGTTTTTGTGAAAGTCAGAATTGATGGTTGTGATTGACACCTTCAGTTCCTAATCTTACTATGGGAAAACAGAGGTGATGTTGTGAAAGGGCTTGATACCCATGGGTTCCTCCACTTTAATAACTGCTAAAGTAGCCCTAATCTTAGAAACAAAAGTAGAAGGGCAGAAACGAATTAAAGAATTAGAACTTCACTGGAGGTTAGTATGAGTCCTATCACCAGAGAAACGATCGACAAGTCCCACGCTCGCAAGAAAAGCTTTTCTAGTTTTACCTACCCCGAAGCTTGCAAAGCCTTGGGTATTACCACCCTCACACGCTGGACATTGGAGGCAGAACCCGTACCCCTCAGTGAATTTTTTCAGCAACGGTTAGAGCGCTTACAGCGTTTTGATTTAGAAAGTTACGAAGTATCTAAAACCCTACTGATTGATGCCATTTGTGAAGAAGGCTTAGAAGGATTCGATCGCTTAAAAGTCTGGAAAGGGGCATATCTGGAAGGTCAAGAAAGCTGTGGTAATGCAGACTATTTGATTGCGGAATATCGCGCCTATTTAGAAGCGCCTTTTGTTTGCATTATTGAAGCTAAAAAGGATAACTTTGAGCAGGGAACTGCCCAATGTTTAGTGGAAATGCAAGCCTGTCAGTGGGCAAACCAGCACGAGGGGCGAAGGATTGACGTTTATGGCATTGTCACCAACGGCGAAGGTTGGAAATTTTATCAGCTTACCCTCAATGGGGAAGTTCGTGAATCCCTATTGTATAGTATTGGAGAACTGTCTAGCCTTTTGGGACGGCTCCGTAAGTTTTTTTCACTGTGTCAACAAAACCTGGACAAAAATGATGACTAATTCCCACATTGGTTTTTCCCTTGATGAATTTCAACTGTAACAACCCCGATCGAATTTGCCAGGGGTAAACCGTTTCCGTTTCTTCTGGATACCGATCGCCTCTCTTTTCCAATACATTCAATGTTTCCAAACCATTCAGAGGAACGATCGTCCCATCCCACTCAATCCGATCGGAGATTTGTACCTCTAGGGGAGTAGTCTGTCCCGCACTTTCGTAACAGCGCAGTACATAGCCGGACTGTTGGGGGTGGGGATGGAAGCTCATCAGGTGCAAGTTTGGAGAACTAAACCGCAGTAAGGTTGTAGCTGGGGGCAGCGTCTTTTGTGTCCCCGGTTCCGAAGACAGGGGTAGAACATTCAGGGGGGAGTTTAACCATTGGGCAAGGGTCACGGTTTGGGCACTTTCCCATCCGCCCGCATGGGGGTACAGGGCATAGGTAAACCGATGCACCCCTCGATCGCTGTGGGGGTCGGGCCAAAGGGGACTCCGCAGTAAACTTAGGCGCAAACAAGCCCCTTTCACGTCTGCCCCATATTTACCTGTATTAATGAGACTTACGCCCCAGTGCTGGTCTGGCGTAGTAGTGCTGAGGTCAATCCAGCGGTGTATGGGAATCTCCCACTGGGCGGCTTCTTTAGCATTACAGGGATGGGTCGATCGCTCTACCACTCCGCAGGCACTTTCGGTTACGCACTTTAGAGGGGGTGTTGGTTCCGCCCCCGGTTCTGACTCAAAAGCCCAGGGGAAGGAGACTTTGAGCAAGACCTGATCCGCTTGCCAGTTCACCTCAGTGTCAACCCTTAGCCAAGGGGTGTCATAGTCTAATAAGTAAATTTGTTCTATAGTAGATTGATGAGTCGATTCGTTAGTGGCTTGATGAGTGGATTGTAGAAACTGGTAAGACACCCGTACACTACAGCGTAAGTCCCCTTGATCTACTATTTCACAGGTAACCAATTGGGGAGGAGTGAGGGGATGTTTTTCGTAGTCTGGATCAATATTCCAGGCATCCCAGTACTGACCTTGATCTTGAAAACACTGCAATTGATTTCCTGGAGTTTTCAGAAGGTTGCGTTGCAATTGATGGCTATAGAGTTGTTCAATGTGTCCCGTAGCCCGATCGATCGTTACCCGGAGGTGACGGTTTTCTAAGCTGTAGTGATGGGCAGTGGTGTGCAGTTTCACGGGATGGGTCAAACGTTGCTCGGTTCCTGGGTTTTCTTGAGTTCCCTGGCTTGCTTGATCAGGTGTGAATTGGAGATGAATTTGGGTGTAGCCCACTCCCGATCGTTCTGGCAGTAAGACTAATAGATCCTGATTGGCGAGGCGTTGGGTCGCGTGAGAATTGAGAATTGAGAATTGAGAATTGAGAATGGGTTGGGTGAGTTGGATCAGTGAGGGAATAGGAGGAAGTGGATCTGGGTGCTGTTCACTGGCTGCGAATCCTTGGGGAATGCTGTTGAAAATAACGATCGTCCTATACTCTCCTGCTTGCTGAGATAAGCTTGGGGGAGTGCTGGGGGTGATTCGATCGCTGAGGGTCTGGAGCGATCGGCTTAGAACTGTTTCTGCTAGGTCTTGGGCTTGTTGCCAGTCTTGGTTGGCTTGTGCAAAGACTTCGGGAATGGAGGATCCGGGTAAAATATCGTGGAATTGGTTAAATAAAACCAGTTTCCAGGCTTGTTCGAGTTCGCTGTGGGGAAAGGGCTGATCGGCGAGGAGTTGCGCCCAGGTTGCCCACAGTTCTGCTCGGTACAATAAATCCTCTAGGTGTCGATTCCACTGTTTTTGATCGCCGTGACTGGTGTAACAACCGCGATGGAGTTCTAAGTACAGATCTTCTGTCCACACAGGCAGGGCAGGGCGATCGAGGTGTTGATCTAATTGTTGCTCTAATCGCTCTAAGTAATCGTGCAAGCGACTAAAACCTAACTGGGGAAAACAGGGGGAAGTCTGCCAACGGCGGGCGGTTTCTAACATATCCCGACTGGGGCCACCACCGTGATCCCCTACGCCCGGTAACCACAGGTAGTCTTGTAATCCCGTTGCCTGCTCCCAAGCCAGTGCCCCTTCCATCATGGCGAGGGGTTCAATGCCTTTGCCAATGGGGGCAGACATCAACGCGAGGGCGATCGTTCCGTCGGGACTTTGCCACTGAAACAGGGAGTGGGGAAAGGTGGTGGTATCGTTCCAGGTGAGTTTTTGCGTAATAAACCAGTCAATGCCCCCCTGTTTGAGAATTTGGGGTAACTGACCACTAAAGCCAAAACTATCCGGTAGCCATGCTACCCGATTGCGCTGTCCTAGGCGCTCCTGAACGTAGTGTTGCCCGTAGAGGACTTGCCTTACCAGGGACTCCCCATTGGGTAAAATCGTATCCGGCTCTACCCACATCCCCGCGATCGTTTCCCACTGTCCCCGTTGCATCGCTGCGTAAATCTCTTGAAACAGGTCTGGGCGGTGCTGCTCTAGCCACTGGTACAACACGGGGGAAGAGTGGGCAAAAATCAACTCCGGGAAGTCTCGCTGTAAATCCAGTACCGATCGAAAGGTTCGCTCTGCGGCTGCCCAGGTTTCCGCCACGGGCCAGAGCCAGGCTAGGTCTAAGTGGGCATGACCCAGTAAGTGAATGCGCCGTTGCCGAATCCGATCGCCCCACTGTTGAATCCAAGTGTCTCGCAGGGTAGCCACGGTTTTTTCCAGGGTTTTCCAGGGCTGATTGATTTGTACTAATAAAGCCTGACAGTATTGCTCCAGTGTGGGGATCTCCTGGGGCGCATGGGCATGGAGAAAAGCTTCCACGATCGCCAATTCCTCCGCCAACCAACTGGGTTCCGGCAGTGAGCTTTGTACTGAACTTGCCCGTAAATCCTCCAACTCCAATTGGCTTTTGACCAGTGCCCCCGGATCGTGCCCCGGACTAACTAACCGCACCCGGATCCGAAAGCATTCTCCCCCCCGCACCCGATCGGTCAACACAATGCGGGCACTACAATCAAACAAATCCCCCGCCTGTACCGCTTGCCCATCGACAAAAACGATCGCCTCCTCTGCCCACCAAGTTAAGGCTAGCTTCGCCGTCAGCCCCAACAGCGGGTACCCATTCCACGTTTCCGGGATCACCACATCCTGCCCCAGCCACAGCACCGATCGTCCCTTTTCCCAGGCAATATGCCCCCGATCGTTTAAAGGCAGGGGGGTCGGATCCAAGGGTTCCACCGCCCGTTCAGAGTCATAGGCAAACCAGAGGGCTTGAAGCGATCGTTGGTTACATTGGCGCAGAAAAGATTTCACCAAACGGAGGTTAGACAGGTCAGCCATGATCAGGAGTTGCGAAAGTCCAAAAGAATGCTAGAATCATATCCTTAGTGCTGAATTTGCAGCTAAGGGCATGTAGCTCAGGGGATAGAGCACCAGATTCCGGTTCTGGGTGTCGCAGGTTCGATTCCTGCCATGCTCGTTGAAATAGGTAGGCTAGAAGCTTGGCTGTATTTATTTTGTCGTTCCACAGAGATGAAGGGTAAATCTTCGGGGATGTATCGGGGGAGAGGGTGCTTTCGCCAAACTTCGTTAATGGTTTACGATCGTTTTCCACTAATAAACGCTCCAGATAACGATCGCTAACCCGAACCCTTAATTAAAAATAACTAACTTGACGAGTAAGGCAATGATTAAACCAACGATCGCTACCAGTAGCATTGTAATTTGGTTAAAGCGATCGTTTACCCTCGTTTCAAGTTGGTTAAGGCGATCGTTTACTTTACTAAATCGTTCATCAACTTTGTCAAAACGCTGATCAATTTTGTCAAAGCGCTGATCAACTTTCTCAAAGCGCTGATCAACTTTCTCAAATTCTCTTAGAACTTCTAAACGAAAGTCCTTGAGATCTCGATCGAGCTTATCGATATTTTTTTCGTTGTGCCGGACACTCTCCTGGAGTGCTGCGACCGTGGGATCGGTGGGAGTTAGCGCCTGAGTCATAAAATTGCCTCTCGGAAATCAGGATAATCTTGAATCTATTTTAATGCTTTACGATCGCTTCCCTCAAAACTCAAAACTAACTAACGATTCGCTTGCCGCCGAGCTTGCCAACCCGTATAACTCAGCAACAAAGTAGCCACGATCGCGTAAATGTAGCCACTGGGAATACCCACCATTGCTAGGGATAAACTACCCACCCAAAGGGTTAAACAATAGATAAAAATTACAGTAAAGCGATGGGACAGACCTGCATTTAATAACCGATGATGGAGGTGACGTTTGTCTGCGGCAAAGGGCGATTTACCACACCGAACACGATCGATAATGACAGCGGACATATCCAACAAGGGCACCGCTAAAATCAGATAGGGTAGCAGAACCGCCACGGTAGTTACCCCTTTGACCAACCCCACTACCCCCACTCCACCCAGGGTAAACCCTAGGTAATAGGAGCCCCCATCGCCCATAAAAATCTGGGCTGGATTGAAGTTATAACGCAAAAAGGCTAACGTGCCCCCCGCTAGGGCTGCTGCAATCAGGGCGGCGGCAGGTTGATGCATAAATAAACTAGCCAGCAACATTACCACCGCTGCAATGCCCGACACCCCTGCGGCTAAACCATCTAAGCCGTCAATCCAGTTAATGGCATTACACATTCCCACGAGCCATAACACCGTCAGCATCAGGCTCACCCCATCGGGTAAGGCAATGACCCCCCCCCAAGGTAAGGACAAAAATTCAATTTGTACCCCCGCATTCCAAACGATCGTTGCGATCGTGAGTTGTAAAATCAGGCGATTAAAGGCAGAGAGGTTAAAGAAATCATCCGCTAAACCAATCAGAAAAAAAGCTAATCCCCCTAAGGTAATGCCCCAAATTTGGTACTCTTCCTGGGGCGGTAACCGCCCAAAGCCGCCACTTTGCCAAACGATTAGCAGGGCAATTAAATTACCTAAAAAAATGGACACTCCCCCTAAGCGCACCATGGGCCGATCGTGTACTTTGCGGTCTCCGGGTAAGTCCACCCGCCCAAACTTGAGGCCCAGTTGACGGACAATTGGAGTGGTAATCAAAACCGTGATGGCTGCAATGGCAAAAGCTGCAAAATGGTAGGACTGCATGACGGGCACAAAAAAAGGGCAGGTTTCAGTTTTTAGGGGTAAGCGCTAAGGACTCTTAGGGTTTGAGTGGGCCACAGAAAAGTCCATGAAAAGTCCATGATCTGAATGTTCATGATCTAAAAGTCCATGATCTGTAAATCCATAATCTGAAATCCCTGATCTCTTGGATGATCTTAACGTTACTTAACTATGGCAATATACAAGATCCTTGCTGGCTTTGCTGATAGAGCTATGGATCCTTCTTCAATGTTTGTTATTACTGTACCCGCCACCACCGCCAACCTTGGCCCGGGGTTTGACTGTTTAGGGGCTGCCCTCAGTCGCTACAATCGCTTTCACTTTAAGCGCGGTGCCACTGATGCTCAGTCCCTGTCTATGCAAGCCACAGGCTTAGGGGCACAGCAGGTCAGTTTGGATGTGGATAATTTGCTCTATCAAGCCTTTTTGAAGGTTTATCACCACCTGGGCGAGACTCCCCCCCCAGTTCAGATCCAAGTGGATATGGATGTGCCCCTAGCCCGGGGCTTAGGCAGTTCCGCCACGGCGATCGTGGGGGGGATCGTAGGGGCAAATGCTCTGGCGGGCTTTCCCCTAGCGGATCAAATCCTGTTACAACTAGCGATCGAGATGGAGGGGCATCCGGATAATGTGGTGCCTGCGTTTTTGGGAGGGTGCCAACTCATCACCTCAAACCCTGCTCCTGTCGAGTTTCCCTGGACAATTTGTGATATTCCCTGGAACGATCGCCTAGTGCCTGTGGTGGCCATCCCCGATGTGGAATTATCCACCGCTGTGGCCCGCCAAGTCTTACCCCTTCAGTACGATCGGGCCGATGCCATTTTTAATATGGCTCACCTAGGGTTACTCCTACGGGGTTTAGAGCAAGGAAGACCAGACTGGCTCCGCACCGCCCTCCACGATCGCATCCATCAACCCTACCGCAAAGTCCTGATTCCAGGGTTTGAAGCCCTCGAAACCGCAGCCCTAGCCGCCGGGGCCTATGGCGTAGTAATCAGCGGCGCAGGCCCCACGGTTTTGGCCCTAGTGGATCAAGATTATCAAGAACCTGTGACATCTGCCCTGGAACAGGCCTGGCGTTCTTTAGACATCCAGGGTATCGTTCAGCCCTTAGCCCTAAACCGATCGGGCGTAACGATCGAAACCTGTTAAGACTTTTAAAGCCACGACTTTGATTAGTTTGAACAATTGCTGCGATAAGTTTTTTTTAGTTAAAGATGTGTCTCCTGATACAGAAGGGTACTAAAATAGCGGACGTGGGTTAGTCCTATCCGTTAGTTTATTGAGCATTTGTACTCAGTGCATTTTTAACCCAGTGCATTTTTGCCCAGTGCAAAATCATCCTCTGGAACGAATAGGGCTATTCAACACCACCAGCTTTAGCAATTCTGACTATTTTGCGCTAGTTATTGACATCCATATCATCTTTGCCTAATTTCTGCCGCACGTTCATCTGCCTTAAGGACTCTTTTCTATCATGCTGACCACTACCGCCAAACAACCAACCTATCAATTTACCTATACCCTGGATATGGTTAAAGAAGAAGCTCGCCACTTAGTGGCCCAGGGGTATGTTAACCGCCAACAACCGATTTATGTCCTTTGCCAATATATTCCGGCCCGGGAATGGGAGCACGTCGAACTCGAATTAGAGTGTGGTGGCTTCCTCCTCCGCGATCGTATGGTCGATCTGCTCGGTCGGGAAGACTGGAGCAACGACTAGGGAGCTAGGAACCTGTAAGGAAGAACCGGATCATAATGAAAAGTGCCCATATTCTTGGTTTGGGAAAATCCGGCCTAGCGGCGGCCCGCCTTCTTCAGTGTCAGGGGTGGGCTGTCAGCCTATACGATCGCTCTGACACTCCCGCTTTACAACAACAAAAAGCAACCCTAGGGGCGGAAGGTCTAGCCGTTGACTTAGGCAAACCCTATCAACTCGATGGGTTGGATACTTTGCCTCAGCGGGTTGTGGTTAGTCCTGGGGTTCCGTGGGATTTACCCGGACTTCAGCAGGCCCGGGAGGCAGGCATTGAGGTGATGGGGGAAATGGCTTTAGCGTGGCAGACCCTAGGGGATCGTCCCTGGGTTGGCATTACAGGCACCAACGGTAAAACCACCACCACCGCCCTGATTGCGGCTATTTTTCAAGGGGCTGGCTTAAAAGCTCCCGCCTGCGGCAATATTGGCTATGCGGCCTGTGAGTTAGCCTTGCAGTTTGTTCAGGGTCAGCCGGTAGATTGGGTGATTGCTGAGTTGAGTAGTTATCAAATTGAATCTTCCTCAAACATTGCGCCTCATATTGGGATTTGGACAACCTTTACCCCCGATCATTTAGCCCGTCACTATACCCTTGAAAATTATTTCAATATCAAAGCCAAGCTCTTAGAAAAGAGTAGCTATCCCCTTTTTAATGGCGACGATCCGGCGCTCCGCACCCATATTCCCTCCCGTTTTCCCCAAGGGTATTGGGTCAGCACTCAGGGAAAATCCCATCTTCTGGGGCAAACCTCCGAAGGGGTTTATGTGGAGTCGGGTTGGGTGTGTTTTCAAGATCAACAGGTTGTGTCGGTTCAAGACTTAAAGATGGTGGGTCAGCACAATGCTCAGAATTTGCTCCTGGCTACGGCCGCAGCCCTCAAGGCGGGCTTAGATCCTCAAGCCATTGCTCGATCGGTTCGTGAGTTTCCGGGGGTTCCCCATCGTTTAGAGCGGGTGGCCATCTATCAGGGCGTTGAATTTATTAATGATAGTAAAGCCACCAATTATGACGCGGCGGAAGTAGGGTTAGCAGCGGTAGAAGCGCCCGTTATTTTAATTGCGGGGGGCGAAGCGAAGGAAGGTGAAGATGGGCCTTGGTTACAAGCAATTCAAAATAAAGCCGCGATCGTTTTGTTGATTGGAAAGGCGGCCCCCTTGTTTGCGGAACGCTTAGTCCAAGTAGGGTATTCTGGGGTGGAAATTGTGGAAACGCTAGATCAAGCAGTGAAACGATCGATCGATCTGATTCCTCAACTGAATCCTAAAGTGGTTTTGCTGTCTCCGGCCTGTGCCAGTTTTGATCAATATCCTAACTTTGAAGTGCGGGGCGATCATTTTCGGCAATTGTGTCAAGACCTATGAACAGCTAGGATGAGGCTGGGGAACTCTCCATAGCTTTTACTGCAAGAACTGTCTCGCCGTAGGTTGGGTTGAGACACGAAACCCAACCCCCTGAAAATTAGCTTTCTACCGTCTGGGATCCTTGCGGTAGATGGAACCGATGGCTCCCCGTTCTATGTTTTGTAACAAATTTTTGCGGTTTTTCTTTCCCTCCCACTAGGGATGATATTCTTGCCTATAAAATTCCTATAAAATTAAAGTGTACTGAGTTATTTAGTTCTAAATGCCATTACCTCAAGTCGTTATTGATACCAATATCATTGTTGCCGGATTGAGGTCTAGACGTGGCAGTGCATTTAAACTGCTTGTCCTAATTGGTACAGGACAATTTGACATACACTTATCAGTGCCTCTGGTACTTGAATATACAGAAACTTTACTACGAGAATTGCCAAATCTTTACTTGAGTCGTGAAGAAGTTGATGACCTAATTGATTTCTACTGTTCAGTAGGAATACAGCATGAGATTTTCTTCCTTTGGCGACCATTCCTGCGCGACCCAAAAGATGAGATGATATTAGAGCTTGCAGTCAAAGCAGGATGTCAGAGTATAATCACATATAACACTCGTGACTTTGCAGGCGTAGAGCAGTTTGGGTTAAATTTGCTGGAGCCTTCAGAGTTTTTACGTTTGATAGGAAAGTTGCCATGAGTATCATTCAAATTCAAATTCCTGATTCATTACAGAAAAGCTTATCTGATCTTGCAAGTCGTGATGGAATTTCTATCGATCAATTTATATCGACTGCGATCGCGGAAAAACTCTCTGCTTTAATGACTGAAAATTACCTCAAAGAAAGAGCAAAAAGAGGTAGTCGCTTAAAGTATGAAGCGATTTTGGCTAAAGTTCCCGATGTAGAGCCAGAACTATATGACAAGCTCGTGTAGGGTGTGTTAATGAAATGTAATACACCTTTGTCCGTCCTCTGATGATCGTCCTTGCTGTAGGGTGGATTGAGGGTATTGAGGTACGAAACCCAACCCCCTGAAAATTAGGTTTCTACCGTCTGGGATCCTTGCGCTAGATGGAACCGGTGGATCCCCGTTCTATGTTTTGTAACAAATTTTTGCAGTTTTTCTTCCTCTCCCAGCAGGGATGATATTCTTACCTATAAAATTAGGACTGGAACGAGGTTAGAAGCGATCGGGAGTCTCAGATTAGTGACTTGATAAATTAGAAAGCGATCGTTTTTTAGTCAGAGGTTGTGTTTTACACAGTTTTTGGCTCGTTACTTGCTAACCAGTCATTGTAGATTGAGATTTCTCCACAGTTACTATCATATACTGAGGTACTTTTGTTATGAATGAAACACTTAACTTAGCTAACATTCCTGAGCACGATCGTCTACCTTTTTATGGCGCACTTTTCGCAGTTGGAACCGCTGACGGACAACTTGATAAAGATGAAATGGAACTTATCTTTGGCATGATGGATTTGGAGGGTATGTCTGAAAGTAGCAAGCGTCAGGTTCAGTCCTACGTTATTAACCCGCCGTCTTTATCGGAGTGCTTAAGGAAATTATCTCAAGCGGATGAACAGTTGAGATATGGTCTGATGATTAATTTGGTGGATACGGCGTGGGCAAATGATGAACTTGATCCTGAGGAAACGAAAGCACTGTCATTAGCTCAGCGCGAACTCAGAGTTACCAATGAGCAGCGAGCAGCCATTGAGGCATTTATTCGTAAAATCCGAGAGATTCGTGAGCGTGGTATCGATGATAATTATGCTGCGGATGCCGTTAAAACCGCAGCGGCTGGACTAGGTGCAGTAGGCGTTCCCCTCGCTGCTGTGTGGTTCTCAGGTTCGGTCATTGGCTTTAGTGCTGCGGGTATTACGTCTGGCTTAGCTGCGTTAGGCGCATTAGCTGGAATCGGAGGCATGATCCCTGGTATTGGTGTTGCAATTTTAGCGGGGGCAGGGATCTTTATGGGCATTAATTGGCTCCTAGATCCAGGTGATACACGCAAGAAAGATGAGCTTAAAAGAGAGAAAGAGCGCAAAGCTCAGCTTGTTATTAAGAATATGCAGGGAGCGATCAATGAATTAGTTTCACAAATTGCCAATTTACAAGAACAAGCCAGTAACCTTGAAGCTAGTGCTGCTGAAGCTCAAGAGAATCGAGAAGCGATCAGGATTCTAACGGAACGCTTAAAGTTTATGCAACAATCAGTGTCGAAAAGGAAGCAAGCATTAGGAGCCACTTGAAATGCTTTCTGATCAACTAATTCTGGATCTTGGCATTGCCCTACAAGCCCAAAACCATATCTTAAAAGAAATTGAGTTATCTATTCTTGAAATTGACAACAGCCTAAAGCAATCCACAGCAAAACTTTCTACGGTTGCTGAAACATCTCAGCAGTTGATCGAATTAGAATTGTTGATGGATGATCTTGAAGCGGATCAAGCATGGCTGGAAGAGGAAGATTTTTGTGACTTTAATCCTGATCAGATCCTCAGTCTATACCAACATCGTCAACAATCAGTCTTTCGAGAATTAACTCAAATTGGCTTTCAAGATTGGGATAGTTTTGTTTGTCAATGCTCCGCCTATGCGTTATCACAGGGAGTCGATCCATTGGCTCCCTATGAGGCTTTTTTAACAGCAGCAGATCTCAAGACCCTTGAACAAGAGTCCTATAGTGCTCAATATCAATGGGATCGAGCAGACTATCTTTTTGTTGGAGCTAGTGGAATTCTTGCGGCTCTCACTGACTATCTACTGGTCAAAATTCCAAAAACATTAAACACTGGCGAGTATGCGGGTCAAATTGGAAGTCCAATTACAGAATGGATTAAAAGCTATAGGAGTACTGAATCAAATGACTGGTTTGCTCAGTGGGCAGAAGCATTATCTGAAACCTGTAAAGTCCCCTATGACCGAGTGAAGTATGTAGGATCTGCTGAGCGGATTGCAGGAATGTTTCCAAAGTCACATAGATTTCAATCGTTAGGGCATGATCCTGTTCTCGGCTTTGTTTTTGGTGTTTTAGATATCATGCGAGGAACACTTACCGGTTTTTCCTACGATAATCTTACTCATCAACATACCTGGGTTCAAGGGGTTACTGACCCTAATATCGAGCCTATTGGATTAATTGAGGCAATGCTACGTCACATAGGCCACTTGATTTCTGATGTAGCAACACCAATGGGTTTACCTGCCCCCTTCATGACATTAATCCAGGCAATTAATATTGGTAGCTTTGGAGAGAAGAAGCGTACAGTTGGAGAAGTTGCAAGGTGGATGTACTTAAGTGGATATGATCTTCGACATTTTATCGTTTCTGGAATAACACCTGCCGTTATCGAAATAATACTTCGTGCATATATCATACTTAAGCATTATTCTGAACACGGAGAAACAAAATTCAACCTGACCGCTCATCCCAAATACCGATCCATGCTTCTAATGGCTCACAGTATTGCCACTCTGGGAAATGTCGGCAAAGTTACATTAATGCAAGCCAACCCATTAGCAATTAATTCTGCTGAATGGATGGCTCTGGTACGTTATGTACTCCCTAGCCTTCAGTATTGGGTATTTGATCAGCATAAACTTCGTCGGGAGCACTGGGAAAAACTAAACTCTAATGAATGGGAAAAGCTATTAAATAATAGTAATAAACTAATGGAAACTACAGCAAAAATTGGCGGTTCTCAAATTGTTTTAGGTGCCATCTAAAAGAGTGACCAAGAAATTAAAGCTTGATTTGTTTGGACTTACTCTTTAAAATCGCACTTCGTACTTCAACAAAACAATGAGATTCTCATTATGGAAATCAGAGCAATCGCCCTCGCTATAACACGATCGTTCTCTCGTATTTCCAGTTAATGCAACGCACCTATAGCGCACCTTACTCACTCGGTTGAATATTGCGTTGACGCAATTCCTCCACAAAAAACTGTTCCAAAGACGGTCGATATAAATTCAACGATAACAACTGCCCCCCCATCAGCCGCAAACTCCCTAAAAACTCCTGGGGCTCACCCTTCAACATTCCTTGCCAATATTGATCTTCAAACACTAACGTGTCTAACCATTGACCCAAAATTTCAGGATTGCCCCCCTGTCCCCGTACCTGATAGTGTTCCGCCTTGCCCAAAAGCTCATCGATCGTCCCCATGCAGAGCAATTCACCCCGCGCTAAAATAGCCAAACGATCGCAAACTTTCTCCACATCCGACAACACATGGCTATTGAAAAAAATCGTTTTCCCCTGGGATTTTAAGGAGAGAATAATCTCCCGAATTTGATAGCGACCTAAGGGATCTAAGCCGGACATGGGTTCATCTAAAAACACTACATCGGGATTATTAATTAAGGCTTGGGCTAACCCCACCCGTTGCAACATCCCCTTAGAATACTGACGCAATTGCTTTTTGCGGGCCGCATTTTGAGACAATCCAACCCAGTCTAAAAGCTCTACAATC
>Ga0129333_10002627_pt1 | contig 16785 bp, 25 predicted proteins | sample CPB6_08_DNA_FD_94474 | JGI IMG/M metagenome (GOLD analysis project Ga0129333, IMG submission 94474) | Freshwater to marine salinity gradient microbial communities from Chesapeake Bay, USA - CPBay_Sum_0.6_0.8_DNA | ecosystem: Environmental > Aquatic > Marine > Coastal | place: USA: Chesapeake...
TCTAGTAGTTGTTGATGGTATTCAACATGAAAAGAATGTAAAACGATTTACTATTAATCAAGATATATTAGTGTTACCATATCCTACAGGTATCGAACAATATAACGGTCATAGAATATATGGAGGCTGTACTTATTTTGCTAAGGGTGATTTTATTACATATTTGGACGAGGACAACTGGGCGGAACCAAATCATATTGAATCATTGGTGGATTGTATCGATGCTGATAAAAATAAATGGGCATATTCATTAAGAAAAATTGTAGATCAATCTGGCAAATTTGTTTGTAATGATGATTGTGAAAATTTAGGTAAATGGAAATCAGTACTAAATGATAATTTTGTAGATGTTAATTGTTATTTTTTCCCAAGGACAATTGCATTACAGTTATCTCCATTATGGTATAGACGCGCAAGACATCCTGACGATCAACCTGAAGTAGATAGAATCATTAGCCATACTTTGTTCTCTAATAAAATAGAATGTGAAACTAATGGTAGATATACTATAAATTATAGAGCTGGTAACCGGGCAGATTCGGTACAATTAGATTTTTTCAAAAGAGGAAACGACGCTTCCTTTCAACGTTATAATGGATACCCTTGGAGAAGGAATGATTCCTAAATTAATATTATGGCATCATTTAGGTTTAGGCGATCACATAATTTGTAATGGTTTAGTGCATGAAGTACTAAAAATTGCTCATGAAATAATACTACCCTGCAAGCCAAATAATCTTAATACTATAGGTCATCTATATTTAGATTACCCTAATGTAAACATCTTAGACATCGGGGATACTAATTATGTTCAGGAGACCTCTGTTCTATTTGGAATATCATTATCAAATAATATTCCTTTACTTCGTATTGGATTTAATGGTGAAAATAATCTACCTTTTGATAAACAATTCTATGAACAACTGGGCTTAGATTTTGGCACTCGTTGGACAAGTTTTAGAATGCCTAAAGATGATAGCAATGCTAGAACATTTTATAGTTCATTCATCAAGCATAAAGAATATGCGCTGGTTCACAATACTAGCAGTGTAGGTAATTATAAACTTGAAATAAGTACAACTTTGCCAATATATTATATTGACAAATCACTGGATAGTATGTTAGACTGGAAGACAGTTATAGAGAATGCTACTGAAATCCATTGCATTGATAGTAGCTTTATTCATTTAGTAGATAGTTTAAAGTTGAATGCGAATAAGTTAGTATATCATGATGTTGGTAGAGGAAGTGTATTTCATCTTAGTAATCAGTGGGAAGTAAAAACATATAATCAAAATGGAACTAATTAGATACGACAGTTTAATATATCTTGCTGACTTTATTGTAGATTTTCCTGCTGAATATTACAGTAATCAAGGAGTCACTAGAAAACAAGTGATGCCACCATTGAATAGTTTAGATCAATTATTCAATGGCTGTAAACTGTTTGTAAAAACAGATTTATTACCAAGTGTATCTGGTCATCTTGAAACATTACAAACTCCCATTCATCTTATAACAGGCAATAGTGATATTACACCTGATAATAATTTGATACGATCCATTCTTAATAACACGAATATTCGATCATGGGTCAGTAATCATATTGAAAAGATTGATGAAAAGATATTGCAAATACCAGCGGGTTTTCAAGAGTTCGGTCTTAACAGAAGTAATTGGGTAACATACCCTGCTAGTGAGACTAAAGAAATCACATTTCTAATAACACCTATGGGCGATACTAATCCAAATAGAAAAGAACTAGATAGTTTGTCTATTGATGGTTTAGTAAGGCTAGATGGTAGATTAAAGTATGTTGATTATATCAATTATATTGGTAAAGCAAAATACACATTCTGCCCTGCCGGCAATGCTGTAGATTCGCATCGAGTATGTGAAAGTATTATAATGGATTCAATCCCGATTGTTAAAACTAGTATTCTAGATCCTATGTATAAGGAAATGGGATGCTTGGTTGTTAATGATTGGAGAAATGTGAAGCCTAAAAAGATAAAACTAAATTCAAAAGTAACTACACTTGAATATTGGAAGAATAAAATTTTTACTCATCAAAATAATTTTAAAGGATAAAGAATGTCCTCAATCAAACAATTGATGCCACCGCATCTTAAACCTGAAGATAATTTATATAAGACATTAGTCTCTTTGGCTTCACAACCTAACGTAAGAACATTATTAGATATTGGTGCAAGTTCTGGAGAAGGTACTACTGCAGCATTGGTTGAGGGATGTTCTTATAAATTGTCATATCAAATTTTTGCTATGGAGTTTGGTAAGGAAAGATTTGAAAAATTAAAAGAAAATTATAAAGATTATAAGATGGTTCATCCCATCAATGGTAGTAGTATTAAATTAAAAGAATTCCCAAGTGAAGAAAACATTAGAGAGTTCCATGCTAAAAATAAAACAGTATTAAATGACTTTCCTGTAGAGACTATCTTAGATTGGCGTATGGTAGATCTTAATTATATCAAAGACAATACAGTTGAAGAAGATATGATTAGAAAAATCAAAAAACAAAATAAGATTGAAAATTTTGATTTGGTTATTATTGATGGGTCAGAATTTACTGGTGAAAAAGAGTTAGAAATAGTTTGGGGTAGTTCTATTATTTGTTTAGATGACGTGAATGGATATAAAAATTTTAATTCATATCATAGATTAAAAGCATCTGAAGATTATGAAATATTAATGGACAACTTGAATGAGAGACATGGTTATGCAATCTTCTACAAAAGATAAAATTGATTACAAATATAATGAGTTAGAACTTCTAGCAGAGCTAGAAGAATATGTAAACTCAACATATGCTCAACACTATGCTCAAGGTAATATTCAAACGACAGAATTCATTATAGATTGTGGTCATGGTATTGGTCATACTGCAGGAAATATCATTAAATATAGCCAAAGGTATGGGAAAAAAGAAGGAAGGAATAGGAAGGATATACTAAAGATATTACACTATGCATTAATTATGCTTTATGTGCATGATAAAGAAGTTAAAGAATTGAACAAATTAGATCATCATCCTGTGTGAGGACATTATGCAAATTAGTAAAGAAACAATTGATATTCTAAAGAACTTTGCCAGCGTCAATAGCAATATTCTTATTCGTAAGGGTAAATCTCTTGCAACCATTAGTACAGCAAAAAACATTTTTGCCAAAGCAGGTGTTGCTGAAGATTTTCCTGTTGAAGTTCCGATCTATGATTTGAACTCATTACTTGCTCTATTGACTTTGATGGAAAATCAGAATGTAGAGTTTGGTGATAAGTCATTGACCATTTCTAAAGATGGTGGCAAGTTTGAGTATTTTTATTCCAACGCAGGTGTTATTGTAGCTGCTCCGGACAAAAGTATTGAACTGGATAATCATTTTCAGTTTAAACTTACAGCTGAAGATGTACAAATGATTATGAAGGCAGCTGCTATTACTTCTGCTCCAACTATTACTGTAGCTTGTAAACATCAGCAAGTAACTCTAACTATCGGAGATAAGAAAAACGACACAGCAAATACTTATAAGAAAACCATTGGTCCTGGTCTCGAAGATTTTGAATGTCACGTCGCAGTTGAGAACTTCAAGATTATTCCTGATGCATATACTGTAACTATTTCAAAGAAAAAATTTATGCACTTTAAGCATGAGACAAAGGCGATTGAATATTATATTGCTATGGAACCAGATTCAGTGGTGTAATCATGACTGAAAAAGCTAAAGAAAATATTGAGTATATCGCAAAGATTATGTCTGAAAGAAAGACGGGGTCGCAGGATAATTGGAACGATTACCAACATAATTTTATTGGCAAAGCCTGGGATATGGTTTTGCTACTGGAACAACTAGGTTTTCTAAACAAGAGGAAATTTTGGGGTGAGTAATTATACTGACAACAATGATAGATCAGTATTAATTTGTACTCCTATGTATGGAGGACAATGTTTCTTTGGTTATGTTTCTAGTTTGATATCAAATGTATTTGATCTAAGAGAAAATAGTATCGGGGCATATTGGCTATTTCTACCTAACGAAAGTTTAATTACCAGGGGTAGAAATTATATGGTAGATTATTTTCTCGAAAAAACAGCTTGTACTCACTTGATGTTCATTGATTCTGATATTGTTTTCCCTATTGGATCACTTCGAAGACTAGTAGAAGCAGACAAGGATGTTATCTGTGCTGCCTATCCAAAGAAGTTTATTGATTGGGAAGTAATCAATAAGGTAGCCAAAGATAACATGTATGGTGAAATGCCGGACTTAAGTAAATTCGGTGCATCGTATGTCATTAATTATTTGGATAATGGTAGTCCACCAGAACCAGATGAGAAAGGTGTAGTTGAAGTTGCTCATGCTGGTACTGGGTTTATGATGATTAAACGCCACGTATTTGAACTACTAAAACCTCATACAAGAAAAGCACGAGCAGCAAACTTTGGAAGATTCAATCAATGGTATCATGATTTCTTTCAGATCGATGTAGATGCAGATGGAGTTCTACTATCTGAGGATTGGTTCTTTTGTAATAGAGTCAGAGAGTTGGGTGGTAAAATTCATTTGATTCAAGATATGAAACTTGACCATATTGGTACGCACATATACGAAGGCGATCTTCGTGGTGCCGGAGCCAATGTTACTTAATATAATGGAGTTATTATGGAAGTTCGTGAAGATCAATTTTTGTGGGTTGAGCGTTATCGCCCTCGTAAATTAAGTGATTGTATTCTCCCCGCAGACCAGAAAAAAGTCTTTGAGGAAATGCTCGAAAAGGGCGAGATACAAAATATGTTATTGTGCGGATCTGCAGGTGTAGGTAAAACTACAGTTGCACGAGCTTTATGTGAAGAACTTGAAACAGACTATATCATTATAAATGGTTCTGAAGAATCAGGTATTGATGTACTTCGAACAAAGATTAAACAGTTTGCTTCTACAGTTTCTTTTAGCGGCAAGACTAAAGTTGTAATTTTGGATGAGGCAGATTACTTAAATCCTAATTCTACTCAGCCAGCACTTAGAGCATTCATTGAAGAATTTTCTGCTAATTGTAGATTTATTTTTACTTGTAACTTTAAGAATAGAATCATTCCTCCACTTCATTCTAGATGTGCGGTTATTGAATTCAAGCTGGCTAAAGAGGACAAGCCAAAGATCGCTGCTAAATTTTTCAAGCGAGTAACAGAAATACTAAGTCTTGAGAATGTAGAATCTGATCCAAAGGTAGTTGCCAAGGTAATCGAAAAGCATTTTCCTGATTATCGCCGAGTCCTTAATGAATTGCAGAGGTATTCTGTATCAGGAAAAATTGACGAGGGCATTCTTGTCAATATGGGCGAAGTAAATATGACTGAATTAGTTACTTGCCTTAAAACTAAAGACTGGAAAAAGATGAGAGGCTGGGTTGTTAATAATATTGACAATGATCCTTCAACTATTATTAGAAAAGTTTATGATTCACTAACAGACCAAGTCGTACAAGTGCCTCAATTAGTTTTAATCTTAGCTGATTATCAATATAAAAGTGCATTCTGCGCAGATCAGGAAATTAATCTAGTAGCATGCTTGACAGAGATTATGGCTTCGGTAGAATTTAAATGAGATACTTTATGGAAAAATTAAGAATAGCTGGTATAGAATATAAGGTTGAGATGTTATCAGCCGAGGAGATGAAGGGACATCTTGGACTAGCAGATTATAATAATCAAAAGATTATGATTAATAAAGAAGCAACTGAAGCTACTCAACAGATTGCCTTTATACATGAAATACTACATATTCTCGATAAGTCATATAATATAAAGCTTAGTGAAGAACAAGTAATCTATACCGCACAAGCATTAGTAGCACTGGTGAATGATAATCCGGAGTTTAGATTATGAGTTTGTTTGGTGAACCTGTACAACAATATAAAGAAAATCCATGGAAAGCTCCGGCTATTACTCCCTTTGACTTTATAAATGCTATACACTACACTAAAGATAATCTAATTGTAGATGACTGGTCAGAGAAGCAGTATAATCCATACATAGTAAATAAAGGATTATCTTATGGGCAGGATACTATTATTCCGGCCAATGAGATGAATTCAAGACCCCACCTAGATAAAATACTTCAATTTTCGTTTCTAATAAATATAATTAGGCCTAAAAAAAGATTCAATAAATGGTTGAAGGCTGAGAAAATTGAGGCGTTAGAAGTTATTAGGGAATACTATGGATATAGCAAAGAGAAAGCCCGTCAAGTACTTCCGCTTCTAAACGATGAACAACTTGAAATAATAAAAACAAGATTAGTTAAAGGTGGTAGAAATGGCGGATGATTTGTTTCATATTGATTTTCCTGGATATGCTCCTCTAGAAGTAACACTCACTCATCCAGATGACTTTCTTAAAGTAAGAGAAACTTTAACTAGAATAGGTGTAGCATCTAGAAAAGATAAAGTATTATATCAATCCTGTCACATTTTACATAAACAGGGTAGGTATTTTATAGTACATTTTAAAGAATTATTTGCTTTAGATGGTAAGCAAGCTGATCTAACAGACAACGATTTACAAAGAAGAAATACGATTGCTAAATTACTAGTGGACTGGGGTTTGATTAAAATCCTAGACGCACATTTATTTAATGATATGGCACCATTGTCACAAATTAAAGTCATTGCTTTTAAAGATAAGGATGACTGGGATTTACAAACTAAGTATAATATCGGTAAAAAGAAGCAGTCTGCGGTATAAATAATAATATCCCCGGGATGGGACTAGCAGTCCGAGGAAAGGCTAGTAAAATATTCCTCGGGCCAATGCCTTTTGGGTTGGCAATTTAACTCGCTTAATAGGAGAACTAAAATGACACTACTTCTGAAAAATGGATCCTTTGATATGTTTAAAGATATGGACAAGTTTCTTGTCGGTTTTGATGAAACCTATAATCGCATGGCAAAATTCCATGATGATCTAACAAAAAACATTCCTAACTATCCCCCATACAATATCAAGAAAGTAGCTGATAACAGATATGTTATTGAACTAGCTGTTGCTGGTTTTGCTAAATCGGATATTGAAGTTACGTTTGAAGATAATAAATTAATCATTTCAGGCAAATCGCAAGAAGATAATGATAATTTTCTTTTCAAGGGAATAGCTAACAGGGCATTTACCCGTACCTTTTTACTTGATGAGCATATTGAAATTAATGATGCAGCAATGATGAACGGTATGCTAAAGATTGCTCTCGAGAAAATTATTCCTGAGCACAAGAAGCCAAAGAAAATCGAAGTTAAAGATGCTGAAACTAAAACTAGTAAGAAGCAATTTTTAACGGAGAAAAATAATGATATTAATATCTAATCTATGTAGTATTAAATCATGGTTAGATAAAAAGTTTCGTATTCCAACAGTTGCAGAAACATATCTTTCAAAGAGTATAGATAGAGCAGATTTTAGTTATAGAGAAAAAGTTCTACAACAAAAGGGGCTACTATGAAAATACTAAAACAATTTTGGAAAATTATGGAAGCTATGGCTGAAGGGCGTCGTATGAGAGTGGATCGTGAAGTACAGGAATATATCCGTAACAACAGATAATTTCTGTAGTTTTGATACAATTAAACTAGGGAACTGGTATGTAAAAATTAGTTCCCTAGACAATCAAATACTAATAAATTCATTTAACGTAATCACTTTAGATTATGAACTTATTATGTTTACGCAAGAGATAGAAGCATTTAATTATTTGGAGAGATTACATGATTAAGGTTGTGAAACTAGTTACCACTGAAGAAATCGTTGGTGACATTAAAGACAATGGTGATTACTATTTGATCAAGCAGCCTTGCGCTATTGCTATTATTCCTTCTCAGTCATCATTTAATGAACATCGTATGGGTTTAATTCCGTACGCAGGTTATACTAAAAATCATGAGATTGAAGTGAAGAAGAGTATGGTTGCATGGGAAGCAGAACCAGCTGAAGAATTATACAACAATTATAATAAGGTATTCGGTACCGGAATACAATTACTATAAATTATGAGAGATAGATCAAATGGTCCCGTGATCTATATTGATCCTAATACGGGAAAGCCCAAGTGCAATCCTACAGATTGCAAAGACAAATTAAAAGAATATGTAGATGTTATTGAGACTAATTATAAATGGGTAGGTGGTCCAGTTAAACATACTTTTCATTATTCTATTTGCCAAGATTGTGGTACAAGAACTATCACTAATACTGACAAAAAGAAAACAGATGAATCATATAAACGAGGCACTAGGAATAAAGGTGTTGATCCATTACTTGAGGAATTAAATAATGTCCGAGAAGAAGCATAAAACTATTGAGAAGAAAACAAGACAAAATGGTAGCAAAACTGCTACCATGAACAAACACACCAAGAGATCTTTTAAGAAGTATAGAGGTCAGGGCAAGTAATAAATATAAGTCTAATGCGGGGTAGTTCAGAAGTAGAACGGTGGACTCATAATCCACAGGTCGGAGGTGCGATTCCTTCCCCCGCTTCCATCACTTTTTGCAGATAGATTCTGTAATATCTTTATTCCCCATCAAAAAATATGGAGCGTACCAATATAAAATTGAGTACGCTATCATAACATCAATCCACGCTAATTGGTCTAATTGCTGGTTTGCCAATTGGTCTAACTCCTGTTGAAGGTGAGGGAGAACTTGGCATTGGATCTGAGTCAGGGCCCATGTCATTCATTGGGCTGATTGGCCCTAATCCACCAGACGACATAGGAGCGGGTCCTAATGGTCGTGGACCTAAAGGTTTCGGTCCACCATTCATACCATTCATTGCATTTGCTTGAGCAGCTGCACCTGCCATTGCTGCTTCTTTACCTGAACCTGCAAGCATAATACCTGATAAAGTACCACATAAGAATGTAGCAACAGGTATAATTAGCTCAAAAAACTTCTGGTCAATTGGACTAATAGCATTGAGAGGCTGAGTGACAAACATAATGCTGTAAAGCACCGTAAACACAATGCCAATAAGAGTGAGTGCCAAGCAAACTCCGATGAAGAATTTAAGCCGTACCATAAGTTCATTTTCGGTATACCTCTCTCCGGGTTTAGATGGTCTTTCACCTTTATGATCATCCTTTTTGGGTGGTAACGATGAAGGTGTTTTCTTAATTGGTGCGGGCATTGTAACTTGCTTTGGTGCAGTATCACTGTTTCCTGGGTCTTTAAACATATCTTTTATACTCATTTATTTGCTCCTTTACACTGTTCACATTTACCTGGACTGGAAAAGGAAGCTACACCTTCTTGTCCTTTAAAAATATGCTCAGGGCAATCTCTCGAAACCTCGCAATAAGGTTTTTTGCAATAATCTTTATCCCAATTATCTGGGTTTTGACAAGGATATCTATATCTCGCGTCACATCCAAATAAAGATAAAGTTAATAAAATTAAACTAATTGATTTAACCATGGTATCCACATCCATATAGCTTGACTAACTAGTAATGAACCAATGGCACCTACTACTGTGCTAATATAAAACATTGGCATACTTACTGCAAGAATACTAGCTGTTAATAAAACGATTGCGATCTGTAATGTAGAACCACCCCAGGTGAACCAAGGAGATTTTAATTTGGCTGCATCTCTTTCTGCTTCTAATGCTTTAGCTTTCTCCATGATTTCTTTTTTATCATCACTCATGCGCTTCGCTTCTGATAAGAACTTATCTTTGTTCTCTGGCTTTTGAGCTTCGGCTGCACTTATTTCATATAATACTCCTCGTACATTTTTAGCTTGGTACCAAGCCCACATATTATTTGCTTGAATAGTATTATTTTGTATCTTGCTAGAATTACTTCCGCCTAGCATAGTATTTATGGCCAGTACCGCAGCCAAAAAGACAATGATAAATCCTGCCTTATCTTTTATCTTTGCTTCGCGTTCACTTCTTGTTAAAGGTTTTGGGTCTTTCGATTGTTGGTCGCTCATTTATAATCTCCTTCGGTTTATTAATGTACTTGTCAAGAATAGCATTACCTACCCACGCAGCCATGTATCCCATGAAATACCATTCACTAAATCTTTCTTCAATTATAAGATAAACGAAGCCCCAGGTACTAACTATCCATGCTCCAAATCTGACAAATTTCTTTTCATCTAATTTGCCATTGCTACATATTAAATCTTTAAGATCGATATTACTTTCACTATTTCTATGCCATATCCATAATAACAATACTAAGAATAAGACAACAAGCATGAGTACAGTACTCATAGCAACCTGTGCCTTATTGATATCAGTCCAATCTATCATTAATTATTTGTTTGCTAAAGGATTGTCAAGCGCTTTCTTAAGTTTTTCGTCTAGCTCTCTTTGTGCTGCTTTTAACTTAGAATCAATTTCTTTATTATTAGCAGCAATTGCTTTAGTATTTTCTGCAGCCATACGATTCATTTCTTTAGTTGCTGCATTCATGCTCGCATCAGCAGCCTTTTGAATGTTTCGTACTTCAGTTTTTACTTCAGCTACTGTTCTATCTATTTCACGTTGTTGTGTTTTATTGCCGCGTTCAACATCCTCTACAGTTTTCTCCAGACGTCTAATATCATTCTTCAGATCATTTTTAATATCTCTAGTATATTCAGCAGTTTTATCAGATCCCTCTTGAACCGCCTTTGCTGTTTTACTTGCATTTTCTTCTATAACAGCTAGACGTTTATCAAACTCTGAAAAATCCGGAGAAACGTATTCAGCTATCTTTTTCTTCATACCCATATAATCTTTATACACTTCGAACACACCATATAGTCCACCTAATGCGCTTGATACTATAGTAGCAGCTACCATTAGTTTGGCAGGAGTAAATTCATATCCTCCTATACTAATAACAGTATCTTTACTAGCATACTTCTTTGCTGCGTCTTCTAATTCATCAACCTTTTTATTTAGATCGACTTTTTCTTCTGACATTTATTTTTCCTTGTTATTAAACTAGTCTTTCCATAACTATATAATTTCTATTATAACCAGGTCCAATCAAAAGTGTTATTCTATACAATCTACGATTAGTCAAATCTTGCACATTGTAAACTGCTTGATCATTAGCCCATGGAAAATTCCATCCAAAAGGCAATTGCCAATTAGTGTTTAAAGTATTACCGTTCCAGTAATTAGCGGACCAATTACCAGTATAATCTCCTTTGGCCCAAAATATTTGACCAGAGATATTCACATTAAGTGTACCTTGAGAAAGTTTGAATTGTAAACTTCGAGGGTTGCCCGGATTCAATTGTACCATTAAATCATCTAATTGAATAGGTACTCCACTATCCACGCACCCTGCTCTATATCCTTGTAGAGCTGAAACAATTACTGGAGCATTTGGATTAGGTGCTGAACCCACCATACGAGGAGCACCTGCAGTTGTTGTTGAAGTTAATGCTCCAGCATCTACTGTACTACCATCTGTTTTAGTTAATATAAGTTTACCATTAGTTATGGCAGCATTACTTATACCTACACCATCTTTACCTGGTGCACCAGGGTCACCTTTAGGTCCTTGTGGTCCCGGCTCACCTTTGTCACCTTTTTCTCCCTTTTGCCCTTTAGCTGATTCAGATGTAAGATCACCTATCACGGCCTTCATCTGTTCTTTTCTAAATTCTGCTAACTTACTCATTCGTATAATCTCCACTCTTCGCCGTTGAACATAGCACCTATACTATCATTGTTTACTGTTACACTTAAATTATTTGTTCCCAGAATAGTTTTACCGTTTCCATCTATAATTAAGTTATGAGTTGCAAATGTTCCAAATGCATCTAAAAAGAATACAGCATCTCCTGCCTGGGGGCTAGAGGGAAGATTCGCGGTGACTGTATTGTTTCTCGTATCTATTCCATATCTTCTGTTTGATACTGTATCAAAATTACTATTCTTTATCTCAAAACTTGGTTCTATATCTATTTTAGAATTGTTTTCAAGATATACTCTTTCTTTAATATAAAGTTTATCAATAACAGCATTTCCATATTTAATGTTAGACATATTATCTCCTATACTGTAAGTCCACCATTTCTTGATGTAGTTTATCGCTAGCCAATTGTCGTAATGCTCTTACATTATCAACTGTCTTTTGATTTCTATATATTTCTTTGGGTGAGTAAAATGCTGCATCATTTAAAGCAACCATGTAAGAATTGAAGCCGACAGGAGCCCTAGCAATAGAAGCAATAGAAACTCCAGCGGCCGCATCGTTATCTTGAACATTTGATTTTACTTGCTGTGTGGTCGTCTCTTCTTTTTTATCTTGAATATTTGGTTTAGCTTCCATAATACTGTTTATAGGATCAGTTTTGTTAGTTAAAAAATTAGATTGCAATGTTGGCGTTTCTATCAATTGCCCCGCTAAAGGATTTGCTAAAGAAGTCAATGAAAGATTGGATGATCCTACTGTACTAATATTTTGATTACTAAATTGATTATTATTTTGCAACGATGCTACAACTGTTGCTATAGATTCAGATTGTGTAGATTGATTTTGTAAACTAAAAATTGATACTTGATTTGTTTTAGTTTGTTGTTCGTTTACAGATCCACCTAGATTAATTGTTGTATTTTGTGCATTGGGTCCTTGTAACATATTCAATTGATTTTGAGTACCTGGTAACTGAAATGTACCTGAACTAATTGTGGTAGGCGCTTGAAACATACTTAAAGATTGTAAACCTTTATTATCTTTAGAACTATTTTCCATTTTGAATGTTTCTTGTTGCATCATACTTTGTTCTATACTTTGCCTGGTCAATCTTGATGCTATTTGTTCCGCTTGCTTAGTTGTTTGCTGAGATGTTCTTTCCGTTTCTTTAATTGCAGATGATGCTGCATCCATAGTAATTTTTTCTTCTTTGTGTTGGTTATCTTGTATCTTTATTAAAGTATCAATCAATCTGTCAATATTAACCACAGTTTCAACGTGCTCTGTAGCACCTTCTTCTTTACCTAGTATATCATCTTTTTCTTTTAATGGATCATCTATAGGACCGTGTTTAGCAGTGGCAATAGGTTCTGGTGGAGGATTTTGTTGAGTATCTTGTTCTTTACTTGTTGTGCTAGTATCAGTAGATGTTGTTGTAGAAGCTAAATTTTTCTGTAGAGTCTCTTGAAATTTAGGGCAGTCTGGGCTGAACAAAGGATTGTTAACACAAGGGTCTGGTTTATATTTAAGTTGAAAACTTACATTGTTGATTTCTGGACCATAAGGTCCTGCCCAATAATTGTTATCCATGCCAACAAAACCAAATTGAACATTGCTTACTTCATTAGGTCTTCTTAGTTTGTTCCAATTCTGATCCCATGTAAACGTTGACCAGTTGTGAATAAAATTCAGATTGTAATTGTAACTTTCCAGTATAGTGCTACCACCTTTATCATACAAATTTACATAAGCAGATAATTGATCTAATCTACCATCATCCCAACCATTACCATTTTTACTAGTCCATTCAAATCTGTATCCAGTTGTTACAAGATTTGTACCACTATAAGGAAGAGCTTTAGCAACATTTACATTTTGATAAAGATTAGTTAAACCATAACTGAAGTTTATATTACCGTCTGGACGAATCATAGCATTTGGTCCACAATATCCGGGATCACCTGGAGCCCAACATGTGAGGGCGGAAACAAAAGTTCCGCCCTGCCACGTAGAAGTTGATATGGTAGCAGTTTGTGTATTATTAGCTAGATTACCTGTTATGTCCACAGATGTAGTAGCAATGCCTGAACTTTGAGAAAAAGCAGGAGCAATGAATAAAAGTATAATTGTAAAAATTATAAAGGCTATAAATCCTTTCGTATGTTTGTAGCCGTAATTTTTATCCATGTATAAATCCAGGTATGATTGATATTATCATAAGACAAAATAATATACACCAAGTAATTATTCTGTCTTTAAACTTACCCATGTTCTTTAACTAACTTTGGCATCTTATCAGGATTCTTTAACCATGCTTCTTTTGCTTGTTCGCCAATTAATCCTTCATATGGGCATGGTGTTCCTGCCATCATCATAGCATCGAAAACTCTACGATCCTGACACATTGTAGCAACCGCAGCAACCTTCATACCCATATCATAAAGTGTCTTAGAAAGTTTTAATCTTTCACAATTCATATCTCTTTGTGTTCCACCAAGAGCAAATCCTAAGAATTGAGTTTGTGCTGCTCCAGAAACTCCTGTAGTACATAAGTCAGGGCTGCCACCACTCATCATTGCTGGTGCTATAGCAGTTGGTGGTGGCTGTATAACTCTTTGTGTAATATTAGTATCGTTTATATTACGATTGGTCATATCACCAGTTTGAACATTTTGGTTAACATTTGAACTTGTGCTAATATTAGTATTTTGATTATTAGATGCACTTACATTTTGATTAAAATTTCTGTTTGTCATATCGCCAGTTTGAACATTATTGACAGTGCTATTACTTGTACTTGTATTCACATTGTTGTTATTGTATGTCATAGTGCCAGTATTAATGTTTGTATTTGTACTGGTACTTGTGCTTGCATTGTTATTATTGTATGTTACTGTTCCAGTGTTTTCATTTTTATTGATATTTGTACTAGTGCTAGCATTATTGTTATTGTATGTCATAGTGCCAGAATTAACATTATTATTGTTGTATGTCATAGTCCCGGTATTTTCATTTTTGTTAAGGTTCGTGCTTGTAGTATTATTATTGTTGTTATATGTCACTGAACCAGACATACGATTGTCATTCACATAAGTGACGGAGCCACTCATATTATTATTGTTGTTATATGTCACTGAACCAGACATACGATTGTCGTTGATGTTAGTAGCCGTACCACTTTGAACATTGTTATTAGTATTTACGTTTGTATTTGTACTAGTATTAGTATTTGTGTTAACCGAATTACTATTAACGGTGCTGGTAGATGTGGCATTAGATGTACTGGTACTCATGTTATTTGTTGTAACAGTACTAGTGCTGTTAGAAGTGGAATTAGTATCTACTAAACTTCGACCACCATCATAGGCGCCGTTGTTTATAAGATTAGTGGTACTTGTTGTGGTACCGCCGGCTGTATTTTGAGTACTAGTATTGGTTGTCTGCGCTAATAGACTAGTTGAGAAAACTAATAAAAGCGCCGCAATCGCCGCTTTTAGCATGAGAATCTCCTAATTTCGTTAAAAGAATAAATTCACTATCTCGAAATCAAGAAAATCTCATAAATATTATATGCACAGGCATATTATGATTTAATTGATCAAATTTCTTATTGACCTTTCATCCAACATTATTTATAATATAGAATCCAATGGAGATTCTTGATGCGCTTTTACACTAATGTAGTTCAATTTGGTAATAAAATCCTCGTCAGAGGAATAAATAATGGCAAAAAAGTACAGGATAAAATTGATTTCAGTCCAAGTCTTTTCGTCAGATCCCCAAAACAATCAGAATACAAATCATTATTCGGACAAAATCTCGAACAGATAGATTTTGAATCTATTAATGAAGCCAAAGATTTCGTAAAACGATATAGGGAAGTTCAAGACTTTCCGATATTTGGCAACACTAATTTTGCATATCAATATATCACCAGATACTTTCCTGATGATATTGACTTTGATATCTCTCAAATTAAGATTTGGTCACTAGATATTGAGACATCTGCCGAATTCGGATTTCCAGATGTGAACGATCCTCTAGAAGAAATGCTTTTGATTACTATTCAAGATTATAATACTAAGGATATTATATCCTGGGGTTCCAAACACTGTGAACCAGTAAAGGAAAATCATAAGTATATTCGTTGTAAAGATGAATACGATCTATTGAAAAAATTTATTGAATATGTTTACTTAGATCATCCTCATATCATTACAGGTTGGAACATTGAATTTTTTGATATCCCTTATCTTTGTAATAGAATTAGAAAAGTCTTAGGCGAGGATTCAATGAAACAATTGTCTCCTTGGAATGTAGTAAACCAAAGAGAAATTTCTCGTTTCAAGAATTTAGAAACAGTATTCGATATTGTTGGCGTTTCTGTTTTAGATTATCTCGATTTGTATAAGAAGTTCACATATACTGCGCAAGAGTCCTATAAGTTAGATCACATCGCAAAAGTAGAACTTGGCAAAGAAAAACTATCATATGCAGAATATGATTCTTTTAGAATGTTCTATAAGAACAATTGGCAGAAGTTTGTCGAGTATAACGTCGTCGACGTAGAACTTGTAGATCAGCTTGAGGATAAGATGCGATTAATCGAGCTGATTTTAACAATGGCATATGACGCCAAGTGTAATTTTATAGATGTATTTTCAGCTGTTCGAACTTGGGATTGTATTTTGTGGAATCATCTTTGGAAAAAGAAAATTGTAGTCCATCAAAGAGACGATTCAAGAAAGGGCAGACAAATCGAAGGAGCATTTGTTCAAGAACCAGTGCCCGGAAAATATGATTGGGTAGTATCATTTGATGCTACCAGTCTTTATCCAAGTATCATTATGCAGTACAATTTGTCTCCGGAGACAATGATGCCTGGAGGCATTGATGTAACTGTAAACTCTTTATTGAATAAAGAACATTCTCTTGACTCATTACGAGAAGATAAGCTTTGTATGACTGCAAATGGTTATAAGTTCAAAACAGATAAGCAAGGCATCTTTCCTGAGATTGTACAAAAATTATTTGATGACCGACAAAAGTATAAGAAGTTGATGATTGCTGCTCA
>Ga0129333_10002628_pt1 | contig 16783 bp, 19 predicted proteins | sample CPB6_08_DNA_FD_94474 | JGI IMG/M metagenome (GOLD analysis project Ga0129333, IMG submission 94474) | Freshwater to marine salinity gradient microbial communities from Chesapeake Bay, USA - CPBay_Sum_0.6_0.8_DNA | ecosystem: Environmental > Aquatic > Marine > Coastal | place: USA: Chesapeake...
GACAGCCAATTGGTCAATTTGTTTCAATAGAGCCTCTTTTTGTATCTCAATTGTCTTTTGAGCCTTCGCAGTTTCATCAGTAATTAAAGACAAATTCAGGTTCTGTTCAAATACTCGTGCCTCCTCCTGTTTTTTCTTCTTCTCCTCAATAGCCGCAAGTCGGTCTTTTTCTCTTTGTTTCGCAGCCGCAGCGGCTTCTTTCCTTGCCGTCTCGGCTTCCTTGTCCAATGCGGCTTCAGCCTTGATGTTTTTTCTACGAACCGCAGCCTGTGACTGTTGAGTATTGTATAATTGGATAAGTGCCGCCTCTTCCTTGTCGTTTAACTCCTTACTGGCACCTTTTAATCTAATTTCCTCACGGATATTTTTTAACCTCTGTTCACTTAACTTGACCTCTTTCGCAGCCAAGTCCTCTTCACTCTTTTTAACCTCCGCCAGAGCCTTCTTTCTGTCCTTTAATGGGACATTGGTATCAGCCAATATCTCCCTTGCCTCGGTCAATAACTTGTTTTGTTTTGCTCTTTCAACAGCCAAATCACCTTCGGCTTCTTCCACTTGGTTAATTGACTTGGCAAGAGCCGTAGCGTCCCTACTTGCTTTAGCAAATTGGTCAAATCCCAACGCTTCTAAACCATTTTGTAGAGCGGTGATACCTGATAGGATACCATCCACAATAACCAACGCCATATCCTGTAATAAGGTTATGATGGGGGACAATAAACCTGAAAAAGCACTCATCACGGTATTGAGTGCGAACAGACCTTTCTCCGTTGAGGTCAACGCTTTATAGAAGGTCACAAACACAGCCGCAATAGCCGCAATGACCGCACCCACAGGGTTCATAATTAGAGCCTTGAATGCCGTCCCTAAACCCTGAACTGACTGTGATACCTGACCCACAGGGCCTGGTATTGCCGAGAACTTTTCACCCAATGATACGGTGCTCTCTTGAGCCTCCTTCATTGCTCCTTTGGAGTTCTTTAATTCTTTCTGTAGTTCCTTGAATTGTTCACTACCGAACTCGGTATTCTGTAACTCATTCTCCAAGTCCCCCACCGACTTTTTAAGGTCGGTAAATGTGGTTGCGAGTTTATCTACAACCTGTCCACTTTCGTCAACAACTTTTACTTTATAGGATATTACTTTTTCAGCCATAGGTTAGTTTTCTTAAAATATAATTAACAACAACACGATACTGGTACACTCGTTCCACAACTACCTGATATCACATCATCATATGCTCCTGTGGTTACACTAATAACCTTGAACGCACAATTGGTTGATGGGACAGCCGATAAATTGACAAATGTTCCAATGGGGTATGATGTGAAACTTGCCGCTTTATACACATCACCTACAGCCGCTCCTGTGGTACAATTTGTAACCTCTCTTACGAAGTATACATTTGGTTCACCAACAGGTGATGAAGTGGGGGTAGGCGTAGGTGTCGGAGTTCTGGTTACAGGAATACAAGCCCCTACTTCTGTAATAGTAATATCTGTTTCACTAATAACCGTTCCTTCACAAGCACATAATTCAGTTCCCGTGAACGCACCTAACAGAATGGTTCTTGGAACACCATAACAGTCGGTGTAGTATACCGTTGTGCTAAAGTTCTCTTCGTTCTGAACGATGTATTGGGTACAAATACAAGAACCTGGTGTTGACGAAGGTGTCGGAGTAGGAGTTTTAATCGGAGTTCTTGTAGGTGTAGGACTTAAACCTGGTGTAGGCGTTGGTGTTGCCGTTGGGGTCTTGGTCGGAGTTGGTGTGCTCGTTCTTGTTGGGGTAGGTTGGATACACGCACCATTATTACTAATGAGAACCAAATCACTTGGGAATACACTATCCTCACAAGCACAAAAGTCATAGAATTGGAATGGAGAAATATTTTTCTTAACAACCCCACCATTACACTCTTCATAGATAACAAAACCAGGAAGGTCACCCTCATTGTATGCTCTAAAGTTAAGACAATTACAATATGGGTTAGTTGGTGAAGGCGTAGGTGTTGGGGTTCTTGTTGTCGTAGGTGTCGGAGTAGGAGCGTTAGCCTCACATTCAGGACAGTCATCAAACACGGCTGTAATGTCGTTTGTATTGACAATGGTGGTGTAACTATCAATAACATAACAAGTGCTCGTAAATCCAACCTGAACCACCTTATTGAGGGGGTAGACATTGGTTGAACGAGCGAGGATACACGCAGGTTCATTACACTTACAAACGATGTAATAGTAGTAGGTATCACCAGTCGGAATAACAGGGGTAGGTTGAGGAACTGAACAAGCCAATTCATCATACACATCAACTGAATTCAATGGAGCCAAACAATTACAGTCATCATAGAACAACGGTAAAAATGAGTTGGTTTGGAAGGTCGTTGTAAACCTCTCATAAACCACATTATCACGGTAGTCATCCCTTAAAATGGTATAACAATACTCCCCAATTTTTATCTTCTTACCGACATAAGCCCATAGGGTAAAATTCAAGTCGGTATTACCATACTTCACATCCAACGGAGTGGCACAATTCACCAACTTAAAATAACGGGTTCTATGGGGTTCATATTCTCTCGTTAATTTAATTAATTCAATTTCTGTGGTAGATGGTCTACTTAAATTAAATTGGTTAATTTTATTGATACGGTAATAGTTTCCGTTGAGTAATATTTTTTCATTACCCCTCAAGGCTGCGAGTTCTTCAGGTAGGAGGTAGAATTTACCAACCAATATCCTGTTATCACTACTGGTTAAGTCCTGAACATAGTCCTCATAGTAGACATCATACAAATCCTCATAACACGAAAAGTCATACTCAAATCTGTTGAACTTTTGTCTCTTGTTAAAGTTTACAGCGTGGGTAAAACCAGTCAGTCCAAATGGGTATGTGGTGAACCTGTTTAACACAGGGAACATATCTACATTTCTTGTCTCAATGTAGAATGAGTTTGTATAGGTCGTTCCTGTGCTGTTGTAATACCCCACATTAAATGCTGGTAAATTCACTCCCCTGAATATGATACGAGGGACTGTCTTACGAGCGTTGTAGAATAATTCAGGTGTTCCCTCATTGTTTTCTTCACGGGTGATGTAGTAAACAGGGATGGTAATATTGGGGGTGTTGATGTTTTGTAGGACATCATCAACCGCATTGGCAAACCCGTCATTGAACTCTGTGGTTTCACTCTTGTAGTCCGTCTGTAATTGAACATATTGTGTCCCATAGAGGTTATTTGTGGTCTTGGTAAACTCGGTATTACCATAGTCCTCATCAGGTTGTGCTGAAAAATAGAATGTCCCGTTGATAACAGAGGTCGTGGGGGATATATTGATGGTCTCGTTGTAGTCAATTTTTCTACTCCAATCCAAGACATTACCCTTACCAATGTAGTCAACAATGGGTTCAACACGGAACACATTTTTTTCACCAGGTTCAGGACATACAACGAGGTTAAACCTCTTGTTGATACCCGAAATAAAGTCAATTTGTTTACCTTCAGTTAGGGGTAATTCCTTCGCCAAGTCCACATCACCCAAAACATACCTAGGCCCATCCAATATTTCTAACTCTGCGTAGTTTAGAATACCAGCAAATGCGGATATGTTCAAATCCACATCAATTGCGTAGTCAAAATTGGTGGCTAAATATGCGTTGAAGGTGTATGACTGAAGCCACGCTCCGTTTGGATAGACCGTAATGGGTTGTGGTTCAAAGATGGTGGTACCGCTTGTTCCATTATGACCCCCAAGTTCAATTTGGTTGAACTTAATGTTAACAACCGCTTGGTTATTTGGAAAAAATGGGTCATATATTTCAGGGTTATATCCACCATAAGTTAATTTAATTTGGTAGTTACCCTCCGCAGGGACAACAAACGACCAAATTGAGTAGGCGTGAGCATTGATATCATTAACAATTTCAGGTAATTGAGATACCCTCTCCACATTTGTGGTTGTTAAAGTGGTTAAATCAGTCCAAGTGGTGGATGAGGTAACGATACTACCCAAATTTCTACCATCATTTATGAATTGAAATTTAGGGACAATTGACTGGTTGAGGTATAAACTATCACTTGAGAAGGTAAACGGTAAAAAGAACCTCTTAAAATATGCTGTATCAAAAAAGTCAGAGTTGATGGTATACCCCGCTTCAGAAAATATCTTTTCATACAACCATTTTACCTGAACCGCAGGCTTCAAATAATAGTATCTCAATGGTGAACCAATGTAGTCAAAATAACCTGGTACAGAACCGCTCCTGTAGTCAATGATGGGGGTTGAACCTGATATAATATTTAGGTCATCATCGTAGTCATAACCGTAGTTTGCCAACATATACATCAATTCAGTCCCCAATGGTTGTGTATTACCACTAAAGTCCTGGTCATAAAGGGTATCTATGACGATATCAGGTGAGTATGGAAATGATAGACCAGAGAAATTTAATTGAGCGAGAACCTTATCCCCTATGTCGGCGGATAATAACCCCACCTGTGAGTAAAAAACCACATTATATTGAACCTCTGTAACGGTGATATTGGCGTTCTCCAAACGCAAATAACCTGTGAATATCTCATAACCATCAACCTCAAAGGATGCCTCAAAGACATTACGGACATCATAGTCCGTCAATGCGCTGTTAAAGTTGTAGTAGTGTTGAAAAATATCATTATTATTCTTACTACCAGGTATGGTAAATGACTTGGTGTAGGGTGAATTTTTAACCGTTACATCCTGAATTTCAGCAAAGGAATAGTCCGTGAAGATATCCTCATCAGGGTATAGGTCAATAAACCTTTTTTCACCGTTAATTATGGTTCTTAAATATAACATTATAGGTTACTACGGAATAATTGGTTCGGGTTATACCTATAAGTAAGGGTATATTGGAACAATTTATTGTATCTTTGTTTATATTCTTGAAGTGAATTTGACACAATTACAAGAGGAATTAGATAGGGGGTTTTTTCATATAGTGGTGCCCCATCATCAAAATAGTTGATGTCCTTGATAAGATAAACAGAGGTAGATAAGAATAATTGCTCCACAATTTTTCTCTCGTTTTCATCCATAAAATTACTTTGAGCCTCCACGACCTCCACTACGGTTTGGTCGTAAATTGTGTCTCTCTGTGAGTAAAAAAATGGGTTATAAACAGGACTATTTCTAATCACACCCTGACCATAAAATGAGTTTTCTTTCTCATAGGTCTTGATGTTTTTTCTGTCAAATGTATAAGTGTCCCAAACCCCTTGAGAATTTAAGAAAAGGAAATGTTGAGGGTCTGACATACAGTCATCACCATAGATATACCACTCGGTCATTTCACTAACCCTGTCATTTAGGGTCGTTCCATCACCTATCCAAGTCAATACTTTTCTATCAGGTTGAACAATACCACCCCTCATTGTTGAATACATAATTCTATTTGACGGTCTTGTATCAAATGTGGATGCCAAAGCCGTTGGAGTTAGAATTGTGGGGGTTGAATTGTCATAAGAATTTGAACTTGTATCACCCGTTACAACCACATTATAAAAATTGGTTGGGGATGCTAACACATCTTGAAAGTCCCTGTAGAAATAAGACAATAAAATTGGACATTGGTAGTGATGGCTTCTGCGTCTCACCCTTGAATTTAAGGTGGTACCAGTCCCCAATGTTACATCAATGGTATACAACTCATCACCGAAGGTTGTTAAGAACTCTGCGGGGGTATTTTTGGTGATACCAGTGAGTTCTTGGAACTCATATTGGTATTGCTCCCAATACTTAAAATTGTTTTGTCCGTTGGTATTACCACTCCAATAGATGTTATTGTAATTGTAGTTGGTTTTGTTCTCTTGAACACCAGGCCAAATGGTTATAATATCCCCCAAACTTGTATAACAAGCGGGACAATTCTTGGATATAAAATTCCAACCACTCAATTCACAAGCGGCACATTGCCAAAGGAAGGTCAATAGACAACCTGTGGCGTTTTCATATAGGTAAAAAATGTCTTCAGGTAGGGGTTCAAAATCAGCGGTATAAAGACCCGTTGATGAAGTAGATGTCGCACTGGCAATTAAAGTATTACCAACAGAATAATGGTAATAAGTCCATCCATCATTAACAGGTGTTCCCCACGATGGGTTTGTGGCTGCGAACTCCCAAGCAATGGTATTAGGGTCACCAGGATAAAATGTAGGAACCGAGTATGTGTCGTATTGAATTGTGGATGGGGGTACGGCAGGGTCATCACAAATAACCAATGTTGTACCCGATGAGGTTGTGTATTCCTCACCAACAATAATACGGTATTCTGCGATGTGGTTTAGATACTCATAAGAGGTATTGGTGTTAAATGCGTTGGACGGAATTAACGATGCTCCGTTATAGTCCTTTTGAGCATTGATGATGAGCCCGTTAGGCGTGGTGGTTTGATAGTTTCCATCACCATAGGCTTGAGGGGTTTCACTTCTTGGGTTTGGTTTAATATAGTTTTTTACAATATCCCCAATATCTACAATACCAACACCAAAAGTATTAGGAGCAATTTTAACTCTCGCCACCTTCTCTGCGGTGGTCTGTTGGGGGTTAAACCAAATATCAACCACATATCTAAAGTCAGTGTTACCAGATAGGGTAGAAATGACATTATATGCGTGTTGAGCATTGGAGGGTGTATAATCTAAAGGTTGTTGTAAAAATGTAATAGACATTATTCAATATTTTGTGTAAAAATTTTATCAAAAAACTCACTTATAGACCTACCCATTTGTTCATCAAGTGCGACCTCAAATTCGCTTTCTATGTTACCTAAAGCGGTTTCAAAAAAACCTGTGCCTGCGATACCAAACTTAAATATATTTTGTCTCACAGCAAATGCCATCCCGAGTGCGTCTTTACTATCCAACCCGAGTTTTCTTTGCCCCCATTGTTGAAGGGATGATATAAAGGGTGATGAACCCCCTCGTGGTGTTTGTTTCTCACCTTTTACTCTAACATATTTTTCATTTGGATATACACCATAGTTGACATACTCCCAATATGAGTTCATTAATATCTCAAATCCATCCGCAGTGACTTGTCCCTGAATAGAGTTATACAAGGCAGAGTTGGGTGCTGACTTGGGGGCTTCACCCCTCATTGACTGACCCTTATATGTTCCTTTTCTACCATTAGAGTATGCGTCCCCGTTAAAACCAGGAGCATAGGAATAGGACTGTGCCAATCTGAATTTTAACTCATTGACCGTCTTATCTCCCCAAATTTGTAGAAATTCTTGTAAACTCTCGTCCATATTATTCTACTGGTTGAACTCCCAATTGAGACATAACCCATTGGATGACATATTCATCACTATCACCCCATTGTGAGTATGCCTCACTATCCATATACAAATTGTACCCGATAGTAGTGTCCACAGAGTTGGTGAGTTCAGCAACAATTCGTGCTGAATTATCTAAATTAACACTCACTTGAAGGATGTTCATAGTGTAAAGTGTCTTGGTAATTGGTTCAATATTTTGACTTATCATAATTTTTAATTTTTTGTGTTATTTTTTATGCGTAATTAGAGAATTGGGTAACATAAACTTTGTCTGATATAACATCCAAATACCAAATATCCTGACTGTTATGTGTTAAGTTCGCTCTATTTCCTCCGTTGTAATAAACATTGGGGGTTCCTCCATTTTCAAGAGTAGCGGTAACTGATGTAAGGTTATAACTCCCTGTATTCTCAAACAATAACCTGTATTTACCCCCATCTCGGAGGTTGGTTAAAGACAAAGTTGAGTTAGCATCTAATATAATTTTTTGAGTTGATGTGATGTTAAAATTAGCGTTAAAAGTATTACTCACATCGGGGGTTAAATACCAACTATCTGTGACATTACCATTAGTATCTAAACCAGCCGTAGCCGTGGCTCCCGAGTATTTGGTATTAACATTATACCCTATTGCTACAGAATTTAACATATCCGCTATTGACCCTCTACCAATCGCAGTGCTATTGTTTGCCGTTGCTGATGCTTGATAACCAATAGCAACAGACCCACTTCCTTGTGAGGATGCCTCCCTACCAACTGCGACATCATTACCTCCTGATGCTTGACCACCACCAAACGCCGCAGAAAAAGCACCAACCCCAAGTGAGTTATAACCCACTGCGGTTGAGTATTGAGCCACACGAGTATATGCCCCTAATGCCGTTCCATAGACACGGACACTATCAAATACCTCGGCTCTAAATCCGTATGCGGTTGCGTAGTCAGCGTTTGCTTCACTATCATCACCGATAGCGACAGAACTCTGACCCGTTGATGTGGCGGGGGTGGTTGATAAAAAGGATGCGGACTTAATACTGTCGGCACCACTCCCTTTTGTTAATCCCAATACATTACTTATTAGGACTTTGTTGGTGGTTGTTTCACCTGAATTATTTTTTACCAAGTAGTCATTTACGGTGGTAGTGGTGGTTACTGGTAGTGCTGATATTTTTACATTAGCCATATTAGTTTTTTTTAAGTTTGATATTCAATTAGGTCTCCATTTTCAGCCTCCATAACATCCCCTGTTTCATATAAAATATAATTATTGACAGGTGAAGGTGTAGGGGTCAAAGTAGGTGTAGGCGTCGGTGTTGCCGTTTTAGTTGGGGTAACCGTAGGGGTTTGAGTTGGTGATGTAGTTGGGGTAATTGTAGGTGTTGTTGTGGTCGTAGGTGTAACCGTTGGTGTTGTGGTTGGAGTTGTAGTCGGGGTGGTGGTAGGTGTCGTTGTAGGTGTTGTAGTCGGTGATGGTGATACTTCAGGACTTGGGGTAGGAGTGGTCGTAGGAGTTGTTGTGGGGGTTGTGGTGGTAGTAGGTGTAATTGTCGGTGTAGGAGTAATTGTAGGGGTAATAGAAGATGTTGGGGTAGGACTTACTGGCCAAGGGTCAAATGGAGCAATACATCTATCCAATGGCATATCCACCTGAAGGTTTAACTCCAAGTTCCATCCAACCAGAATATCATCATAACTCTCACTGAATGGTGTGATATTGGTTGGTAAAGTCAGGTCATATTTTGACTGGTAATTCCCCAACTGTTGACTGACAGAATATTTGTATTGTGCCAAAATATCCTGTGCTATCTGAAGGGTTGAACTCCACAAATCTACCTCAATGTCGTAGTTGTTTGTGTTCATAATATCACATATCAGAACATTCAACCTGTAGGTTACATAATTGTCATATTGTTGAACCCCCACAGGTATCACATACATCAATGGGTAGATGGGGGCTTTCCACTCTGTGGTGTTCGGCTGTTTGTCTCTTTGTTGAGTAAGATAAATAAGTTGTTTAACATCACCAACACCAAAACTATTGAGTTGTTTGTGGTAATACTCAAGGGTTTTTAGGTCGTCAATAATGTTCTTGAAATTCAAAAAATTCATATCTTATTCATTTGTTTTTTTAATTCTCGTTCTCTCAACATATTCAGGTCTTTCATATAGGTCAAAAAGTTCAAGACCTCTAAAAGTCCTTTGCTCGCCACTTCGTTAATTTTGAGTATGTTTTCACCAGATAAATATACAAGCGTTCCATACCAACCCCAAAAGCCCTCAAATGACTTTTCACCCTCCACTTCAACTGGTACATCACCCTGTGTAAAGATGAGCGGGTACTTTCCCGTAATATGGTTTCTAAATGAAAAAAAAAACGCCAAGCCGAGATGTATTTTATCGGGAGTTTTCTAAATAAATTACTACGGTCTTTGACCTTTGTCGCATCGTAGGGGACAACCTTACCGTCCTCACCTACTTCTCTGTATAGAAGAGCCAATAATAGGTTTAATTCACTATTCCTTTTTGCCTCGGGTCTACCCAAGAACTCCTCAATATCAATGAACTCACCAAAGGTCAGGTTCTCTAAATCTATGAACCCATATTTTACCCCCTCAAACTCAAAGTCCTTATAGAATTTTTCACTGTGTTTTAGGAAATAGTCGGCTAAATAATTGGAGGTTTCATACACACTCTCCCACTCCGCATTTCTGATGTCCTCCATACTCAAACCTGTAGCGATGGAGATGAGCATCATTGAGAACTCTTTGTCTTCATACAGGTCTTTTAACAGGGTTAATTTGTTCCACAACTCAACGGTAGGTTCTCCGACCTCGTATTCCTGTCCTTCGTAGACAATGTAGTGTTTCTCCATAAATTAAAATATAAATTTTTGTGGGGGTTAATATATGTAATACGACCCCTTTTGTTTTCTTTCTTTTAGTGTGTTATACCCAATACACATAGACATAATAATGTCATCGTGAGCCCCATCAATTGCTCCGTAGGATATCTTACGGGTCTTTAATGAATACTCATAGGTAAATGTTTTTAACTCGTTGTAGAGTTGGGGGTTTAATTCTTGGTTTGGTAGTTGAATTTTACCCTCATTGGTGGCATAGATAAAGTCCTCCACGATATTTTGCTTGGATGCGTTGGTGGTAACGAACGGTTCTACCTTTGGATACTTCTGTTTTAATTGCTCAAACAGAACATCACCAATACTGTTGACCTCAACCTGACACATCGCATCGTATTCTCTTAATTTTTCACCAATTTTTCCAATAATTTCACTCCACGCTTTTTGTCTTTCACGATAGAAATACACCATCGTTCCGTTCTCATCAAAAATGGACAACACCGAGTAGTCATTTTGTCTACCAAAGTCCACACCAGCCCAATATTTCATCTTGTCTTTCTTGGGTTGGTAACTGGTCAATACACAATAACGGTCAATGTCCACGAATACCTCACCCCCACTGTCAATAAACTCACCCAATATCTCCTGACGAAATATGTCTTCAGGTAATGACTTTTTTGCCTCATCCAATTCATCCTGTGAAATGAACGGTGTATCGTAGGAACTACCCTTGAGGTGTAAATATTGTCCCTGTTCTGTATCGGTACCCCTGATGGACATAGAATACAGGTAGTTTTTACCTTTGGGGGTTGATATAAACAACACTTTTTTACCCCTGACCATAATGGTGGGTTTCAATACAAGGTTATACACATCATCTCTTAAGAACGCAGCCTCATCCACGACCAAATAGTCCAATGTAAAACCTCTCAAAGTATCAGGTCTCTCCCCTGACTTGAAATGGATAACACTACCGTTTACAAATGTGATGGTAAAGTTGGTTTTGTGACTGTCTTTTACCAACCCACTATCTATTGTGGCGTTTACAATGGAGGTAAAAACCTTTCTGGCTTGTGAATAAACAGGACTGACCCACATCAACACTTGGTTGGGGGTCTCAATTGCCCATTTTAAGATGAGGTTTTGGGCTAATAGGGTCTTACCCCACTGACGACCTGTGGTCAGGACTATGTATTTAACCCCTTCTTTTTGTATCTGGTTAATTTTATCCCTTTGGTCGGGGTGTGGAGTAAACCCTTTTACTTTAAGTGTCGTAGAACTCATTATTCTTCGTCCCCAAATTTGAACTCAATGGTGGTAGAACTCTTTAGGTCTATCTTATCAGGTTCATTTAACCCCTGTAATTTAGCGATGGCGTCAAGGGTCTGACGAGCATTGGACAAATCCCCACTCTCAATTGCTTGGGTGTGGATATCCCAATAGGACTGAAGGTGTTTATCCACCAATTTGTCCTTCTCTAATCTAAACCTCTCTTTGACCATCTCCCATACTCGTTTCCAATACACCCCCGCTTGTTCTTTGGAGATGCCTTGGTTTCTACACCACTCAATGTATTCAGTCCAAGAATAGTGTTTGGTTATGACCAACTTGGTGCTCTCCTTCAGGAATGCCTCAACCTCCACCTTTGTCATCTTTTTCATAACAAATCCGTCAGTTTTTTGTGCTCCCTTTGGTCTACCAGGCCCTGGTCTGTAATTACTCATTATAGAATACCTTTTTCCGCTTTATATCTTGTGGATAGTTGTTTCCTGATGTTAGCAAAACACTTACCACAACCAGGAATTTTGTTTGCTTTGAACACCCTGTTGTATAGGTTGTAATACCAAGCGTGTTCATCGTTGGTATATGACGGTCTATCCCCCATTTCATACGCCCTTTGTAGTTCCTCAATGGTATAATTGGGGGTGGTATTCAATGTGGTATCATTTACCTTGTTTTTACATTTCTCACAACTCATAAGTCACTTTATTTAATATATGGTTTATCCTTGTCCTCTGGACAATTTCTTGTAATTTCTACTGTCTTTATGCCTTGATGTCTTGGTTTTAGCGTGAACACCAGGTCTACTGACTTTTGGTTTAACCCTGAAGGTTGAACTATTTGTATTTGTTTTTGTCTTTTTCATAAACTCTCTATCATTTTATCAAACCATAGGTCTAAATCGTAGTATCTACTATTTGTTCCTTTATCACTGAAGAACTGACCTTTTATTTTATTTACAATCGGGTTATTCTCTGTCCCCACAAACTCTTCCCTGTGTCCCCCCAAATAAGAACCATTATCAACTCTTGTCTTGTTATACTGAACCACACTACCATCGTTCAACATATCATCACAGACAAGTAGGTTGGGGGTAAATCTACCTTGTTGGTTATATTCTTTAACCTCATCGTTTTCCCAAGTAGTTCCAAGTCCATAGACCCACTCTTTCTTTTCTCGTAGTCGTGGTCTATCAAAGTTTATAGTATCCTTATCACTTTCTACGAAAGGTATTCTACAATCATCCAACCACATTATTCCCTTTGAGTATCTCATTTCTTGAAAAACTTAATAAGTTTATCTCTATCCACAGATAGTCGTTCCTCACAGATATTAAAATATTCTTCTTCTCTTTCAATACCAATAAAGTTTCTGTTTAATAGTTTGGACGCAATACCAGTAGTTCCTGAACCCAAGAACGGGTCAATAACCCAATCCCCCTCCCTTGTGAATAGGGTGATGATGTAGGACATTAGTTTAACTGGTTTGGTTGTTGGGTGGTTGTTTTTATCAACACCATAATTCTTTTCCTTCTTTGCTGGTTTTGGAACTTGAATAAATGGATAAGTCATTTTGATATTATCAGGTAATGCCTCAAAGTTTAATACATTATCAATATAACTTTTTGACCCGTGTGGTTTCATACCAATAATGATATGTTCCACCGCTGGTTTTGGTTGGAAACCTAATTTACTACCTTCATACTTTTTAGCCAGGTCTGTATCGGGGGTATGTCTCATCGCATCTCTTTCTTCACCTATTGGTGTAGATTGGGATATTCCATTATAGGTATTATCTATACCTCTACCCTTAAAAGCATTACTTTTTTTTACATTACCGCCCAATCTTTTATCAATCATCTTACTTGTGTCTGACGCTTTTGGAAACCCACTATGATAAGTCCATAGGATAGGTGAGAACGACATATCAAACCCCGCATCTTCCAAGTCCTTAATCATACGATACAATACATCACTTCTTGGTGAGGACATAACTGCGATGAATGAACCAGGTTTTAATACCCTATAACACTCTTTCCAAATGTCTGTTGGGGGTAATGCTTTATCCCATTGTTTACCCATAAAATCTATTCCATAGGGGGGGTCTGTGGCTAATAAATCCACACTATTATCTTTGAGTGTTTTTAGTACCTCCGCACTATCTCCATTAATTAAATGTTGTTCCATATTATTCTACATCTAATTTACCATTTAGATAACGGAGGTAAAGGTATTGACCTCTCAACTCATCAGGGTATTGGATATTGTCCCATCTTTTACCACTACCGATACGGGTAATTTGACATCTACTAACCCCAAACAGGGATGCGATATCACTGTGTTTATGTTGTCTTGTTTTAAGGAGGTATTTAATCACCTCAACTTTGGTCTCACTTAATTTCTGTCTTCCCATTTCTTTATTAGCATTTGTTTTGTTTGGTTTATGTACCTCCCCACCGAATTGAGGGGGATGGTTGTTTTTCTTGATACAGCGGTTAAACTCCCTAATTCCATCCACAATAAGAACAAGTCCCTGTCAAACCACTCCAAATGGGACAGTTGTTTGTTGACCCATTCAATGTCTGGTAGTTCTTCCGTGTATTCAACATCAGGTTGTGGTTCAAAAAACTCAATGTCCTTAAATTCTTCTCTGTGGGGGTTCTTTTTGTATTGGTAGTAGTAGGGTGAGGTTTTACTAAAATAATTGTTCTTGAGAACTCTAATGAAGTAATAGACCCTCTCCTTGTCCTTCATACCATCCAATTTACCACCCTTGAGTAATTGTTCCATAACACAGTGAAAAAGGTCATCAATATCACCCCTGTCTTTCACAATGTTTTCCACAATATGTAGTAGGTCTTTGTAGTTTCGGTTAATCCACTCGTTTGTTGTCAATACAAGGGTGTCTTAAATGTTTATTTTATTAGTTATTGATAAATATGAGAAGGTTGAGGAAAATCTACATAGTTTCCATAAAATTTTTAGTTCCTCCTCACAGATGAGCATAAAAAAACCCCCATCGGAATGATGAGGGTCTTGGGGTAGGTAGGAACAACGATGACCTAAAACCAACCTACCTACGCTTGTTCTTCCCACTCCTTTAAGTTAAGTTCTTCGTGATGGTTGTGTAACCATTCATAAACAATATCCTCCCACGCATCGTGATATTCATTGGGGGTGACTGTCAGTTCTTCCGCCTCCTCAATCCAAATTCTGTCTGTGATAGTTTGGATGATATCCTCAATGGTCAGTCCATCTGGGTTATCAATGTCATAATAATCCTCCACACGGTCTTTAACCTTGTCATACAGCTCATTTTTTGACCATACATCTAATGTTATCACATCAGGATGGTTGTGAAGTAGGGTGATGAGTTCTTTGAGTGATAGTGTTGTGTTTTTCATTTTACTTACGCTTTTTCTTGGGTTGTGTATAGTTAGTTGAGTTGGGGTTTTTCTTAACCGCCTCGTTACTGGTTTTGTAACATTGGTATAACGCCTTTACCATTGAATTTGACGCTTCTTGGGTAGTGGTTCTGTCTGTTACTGTAAACATAAACCGTACCCCATTTTGTTCATTACCTCTCATATAGTAGTGAACCATCAAATTACGACTGTCATCAATTGGATGGATGGTTATAAATCCATTACTACCCTTGAAATAACACATCCACTCCCAATTCCAACTGAATTGGTTAAACTCAAATCCTTCCTTCTTTGTGATGTCTTGGAATAGGGGGTTTTGTCTTGACAGGTCAACCAATTCATTTAGGTAGTCCATTGATACTGGTTGGTGGTTTTCGGGTTTCTTAAATACTAAAGTTTCCATAGGTCTTGTTTTGTTTTTAGTGGGTCAAAGATACATTAAAGGTTTGGTTCGTCAAACACCTCCATTTGGTGTTCTTTCATTTTGTTCTCTTGGAATTCTACCATAGTGAAATACTGGTAGTCCTCTGTGTGGAATTTGATACAGAACAGTTCACTCATACCATATCCTTCAGATAGGAGTTTGAAATTCACCCCCAATTCAAGAAGGTGGATGTATCGTAGGTATTCTACATTGGTCAGGTGTATTTGGATGTTGTTTTCCATAGGTCTTGTTATTAGAGGTTGTCCCAATACTTCAACACTGACCACATATTCTTCTCTGCGGTCTTCATTTCGTTCTCATCATCAATGAGGTTGAGGACATTGTCAACCGATGTGCTGATGTATACATTCCTGATACATTGTAGGCGTACCTCCATATCATTCATCAGAGCCAGTTGTTCCTGGTTAAAGTCCTGTTCAGAAACAATAATTCGTTGAACAGAGGGGTTCATAAGGTTGACAGCGGAGATACTGAACTCCATAATGTCGTTAAACTTTTTCTTGTTGGTTTTCATAGGTCTTGTTGTTTGTTGGGTCAAAGATACATAAGGGGGTTGAATTATACAACCCCCTTATGTAGTTTTTTACACTGTTTGAAGGATGTTCTTTACGAGGTTAAATTGTTCTTTAGACACTTTCACCGCTTCCAATTCAGTATCCTCTTTGAGTGATGCTGAACCACACATCTGAACTTTTCCAAAACCATATTCACTTGTGAGTTCCATACACACAACAAATGGTATGTCTGTGAAAAGTTCAGTTGCGGTTTTGTAGGTTTCTGTGTTTGATACATACGATATGGCAATACCAACCAATACTTCGTTCCAGTCTCTCATTCGCCACATATTGTTGACATAATCAACTTGAGACATATTGTGTTTTTTTCCATTCCTCTGTAATTTCTTCAGGAGTTCGTTTTCAACTTTCATAGTTAGAATGTCCTTTTCTTGACGAGGGGTCTTGATGCTGATGTAAAAGTGGTTTTTCATTTTGTTTATTTGTTTTTAGTGGAACAAAGATACATCAGAATACTTGACCACACAAAATTATTTCACATTTTTCATAACATTTTTTCCAACCACCAGGTCTCTTCCTGTTAAACCCATTGGAATTCAACAGGTCGTTCTCCTGGCGAGTTATCCATACCAATGGGGGATACTTCATTAGGCTCACCAATAACAATTCCTTCGGTGTTTTCATCAGGTCATCCATAAACTCACTCAATGGATATGGATGTTCCAACAACATAATGGGTTTATTGGGTGTTTCTTTAGATAGTAATTTTGTATTGGGGTGTGTCCTGTTTAATTTGTGGATGTCAATACCCTTATTCTCACATAGGCTCTTTGCGCTCATTGAATAAGTGTATTTACCACACTCACTTGAATACTGTAATAACCTCCGTAATGACTTTCTCAATACCGACTTGGTGGTTCTATCCTTACAGGTTTTGATA
>Ga0129333_10002629_pt1 | contig 16782 bp, 12 predicted proteins | sample CPB6_08_DNA_FD_94474 | JGI IMG/M metagenome (GOLD analysis project Ga0129333, IMG submission 94474) | Freshwater to marine salinity gradient microbial communities from Chesapeake Bay, USA - CPBay_Sum_0.6_0.8_DNA | ecosystem: Environmental > Aquatic > Marine > Coastal | place: USA: Chesapeake...
CTCATGCACAGCCGTGAAACAGCCAATTTGTGTGCAACCATGGCAGCAGAATTAGGGCTAAACCCTAAGCTGGCTAAACGCGCCGGATTATTGCATGATATTGGAAAAGTACCCGATGAGGAAAGCGAATTAAGCCACGCCTTGTTAGGAGCCAAATTAGCTGAGAAATACGGCGAAAATCCAGCCGTGGTAAATGCCATTGGGGCACACCACGACGAAATGGAAATGCAATACGTAATCTCCCCCATTATCCAGGCCTGTGACGCCATTTCAGGTGCCCGACCAGGAGCCAGAAGGGAGATCATGCAACAATACCTGCAGCGTATTAAGGACCTAGAAAACCTGGCCATGTCCTACACTGGAGTAGAGAAAGCCTATGCCATCCAGGCAGGCCGTGAATTACGGGTGATTGTGGAAGCCGAAAAGGTCAGCGACCAGGAATCAGACCGCCTTTCCTTTGAAATAGCCCAAAAAATCCAAACAGAGATGACTTTCCCTGGCCAAATTAAGGTGACGGTCATCCGCGAAAAAAGAGCGGTAAATGTTGCCCGTTAGGGTGATTTTCACTACCTTTGCCGTCCTTAAAACTTTTGATATGAACGCCATTGCCTTTGTACACGAGCAGCTGACGGCTAAAAAAGAGTTCCCGGCTTTCAAACCCGGCGACAATATTACCGTCAATTATAAGATCATTGAGGGAAACAAGGAGCGTATCCAGTCCTTCAAGGGCGATGTGATCAAAAAACAAGGAACTGGACACACTGCCAGCTTTACCGTTCGTAAAATTTCGGATGGCGTAGGCGTAGAAAGAGTATTCCCAATCTTTTCCCCCAACATTGATTCTATCGAATTAAATAAAACCGGTCAAGTACGTCGTGCTAAACTTTTCTATCAGCGTAAGCGTAGTGGTAAGAGCGCACGTATCCGTGAAAAGAGAATGGCTGTTAGCGAATCAGCTGAAGCTTAATCTACAGCGACCTGTTAAAAAAATCCCGTCTCTACAACAAGTCGGGATTTTTTATGTCGTTAACTTTCTGGTATCCTATCTTTACAATACAACTCTCGAATATGACAAATCCTACTTTACTCGGAATGCTTGGCACCAATGAGATCATCATCATTCTTGTAATCGTATTGCTTCTGTTTGGAGGTCGTAAAATTCCTGAATTGATGAAAGGGCTTGGAAAAGGAGTTCGTGAATTCAACGACGCCAAGAATAACGTGAAAAAAGAAATCGAAGAGAGCGCTAATGATGTTACTCGCTCTGTTAAAGACTAATCTCTTTTTTTCTGAAAGCCGCACATCCCCCTTATGGAGTTCCGCAAGGGGATTACTCGCTTCCAGTATCGTCTTATTTTTATCACTATCCACTTTCTCCCAATCAGGACCAAGAGGGTTCAACACCCTTTTTGACACAACCAGTTGGAAGAACCCTTCCGGCGTAAAATTGAATCCACAGGCTATTTCGTTTGTAGAGTCCTACATGAGTCGTTATGGAAATGGACTTCAAAAAATGAAAGATTGGGGACTTCCCTATTTCAATATGATGGATCAGGTATTAACGGAATCGGGTTTACCCGGACAGTTAAAATACTTAGCGGTAATTGAATCAGGACTACGTTCTACTGCCCAGTCTTGGGCAGGCGCCGTGGGTCCCTGGCAATTTATGCCAGCAACTGGACGTCGCTATGGATTAACCATCACGCCTGCGTTGGACGAGCGAATGGACTACATAAAAAGCACAAAAGCTGCTACTCGCTATCTAAAAGACCTTTTTACACAGTTCCAAGATTGGCTACTGGTCATTGCAGCTTATAATGGCGGCGAAGGGGCTGTTGAACGTGCAATCCGTCGCAGCCAAAGTCGTGATTTTTGGAAATTGCAATATTACTTACCCGCAGAATCGATGAACCATGTCAAAAAATTTATTGCTACGCATTATGTTTTTGAAGGAAATGGAGGCGTAACTACCCTTACAAAACAAGAAAGACAGAGCCAACAAGAGAAATTACAACTTCCTCTTACCCCAGAGGAAATGGCACAAACAACAACGATAGTGTTGCGGGGACGTTATAAGAGAGAAGCAATTTTAAAATACACCGAAACAGATCCGCAAGAATTTCGTCGCTTGAATCCCTCCTTTGATGAAGCGATATCGATGAAAGGCGAATTTACACTTCGCCTTACTCATGCCTGTATGCAAGTATTTATAGAAAAAAAAGAAATGATCTTGGAAGAGAGTCTTCAGTTATTACTGAAAGGAAAATAGAATCAAGAGCGATTAACTGAGAATTAAAAATCATCTTCCTCATCAAAGCCTTTGTCATTAAAAAGATCATCCTCCCCAAACTCATCCTCATCTAGCTTAAAATCATCTTCCTCTTCACCTTTTTTGGCTGGACCTTTTTTTCCTTTTGATTTAGGCAAATCGAATTCCTCAAAATCAGGATCCCAATTATCTTCTTCCTCCTGTTTTTCCCAATCATCATCTACTTCCTCTTCATCCTCCTCATCTACCTTACTTTTTTTGGGTTTTGAAGAATCTTTAGCAGCAACTTTAGCCGCAGGTTTCTCTGTGAGCATTTTTACCTTTTCGGGTTTGATAGCCATAGCTGGACCGGATTAGTAATGTAAATTTTCGGCGAAGTTTTTAAATCGCCAAATTTTTAAAATTCTTTTTTGATTAGAATTATAGAATCAGGGAACAAGCACCAATTGATCCCGACCAGGACCATTGGAAATATATTTTACCTCCACGCCCAGATACTTATTAATAAAATCTACATATGTTTTCATTGCAACAGGAAGGGATGCAAATTCTTTACATACACTCGTTGTTTGATTCCAACCGGGAAATTTTTTCCAAACCGGTGCAGGCTGCGCACGCTCCAATTGGTAGGGAATTTCAGTGGTTTCTTTTCCATTAACCTCGTAGGCTGTACAAACCGATAATTCTACAAAAGAATCCAGCACATCTGCCTTAGTCATTACCAATTTTGTAACCCCATTGATCATACAAGTATAACGAAGCGCTACCAAATCAATCCATCCACAACGTCGGGGACGTCCTGTTGTAGCACCAAATTCATTCCCAACCCGGCGAAGCTCTTCTCCCGTTTCATTTTCCAACTCTGTTGGAAACGGACCGCTTCCCACGCGGGTACAATACGCCTTGGTTACACCAATGACTTCTCCAATATAATTAGGTGCCACTCCTAACCCATTACAAACACCCGCCGCAATGGTATTGGAGGAGGTTACAAAAGGAAAGGTTCCAAAATCAATATCCAGCATGCTTCCTTGTGCCCCTTCTGCCAAAATTTTTTTACCCGCCTTTATCTTTTCGTTGATAAAATACTCGCCGTTCACAATGTTGAGACCGCGTAAAAATTCAACAGCCTCAAAAAATTCTTCTTCCCAAGCGCTAATGTCTTCCTGAAAACCATAACTATCTAATAATCGCTGGTGCTTTAAACGAAGCTTGATGTATTGTGTTGTGAAATTCTTATCTAATAAATCGCCCACGCGTAATCCATTGCGTCCTGTCTTATCCATATAAGCAGGCCCAATTCCTTTTAAGGTTGAACCAATCTTTTGATTTCCTTTGGAAAGCTCTGCGGCTTTATCCAGCGCACGATGTGTAGGAACGATCAAGTGCGTGCGATCAGCAATGAATAAATTCTTTTTAACATCCACACCAAATGCAGCAACACTTTCGCATTCACGCTTAAGTGTTACAGGGTCCAAGACAACTCCATTACCAATCAAATTGACAATCCCCGAATGAAATATTCCAGAGGGAATTTGGTGTAACACTAATTTTTTGTCATTCACATACAAAGTGTGTCCTGCATTAGGTCCGCCCTGAAAGCGAGCTACCACTTGATAATCTTTCGCAAAAAAATCAACGATTTTTCCTTTTCCTTCGTCGCCCCATTGGAGGCCAAGAATTACGTCAACCATATTTATAAAATGTGCGTCGCGAAAATAGGCCTATTTAATCAGCATTATCGAGCCTTTTTTTGTAATTACACGACCATCTTTGGTTATCCCTTCAATCATCCAGATATAAATTCCTTCGGGCTGCTTTTGACCACCAACAGTACCATCCCACCCATCATTCATTGTTTTAGATTGAAAGACCATTTGCCCCCATCGGTTAAAAACCCTGAAGTAATTATAACTTTTCATGCCCACAGGAAATGGCGTAAATCGATCATTTCTGCCGTCGCCGTTGGGCGTAAATCCAGTTGAAACATAAATATCCGGACCCTTGTATACCCTAACGTTAACAAAAGCCTCGCCTTTACAACCAGCCATTGTTGATGCAACTACTTTATAGCGGACATCTGAACCAATAGCGCCTATCGTTACCATTGGGTCGGAAACCAGGGTATTGCTTAAGCCTACAGAAGGGGTCCAGCTGTAAAATGTTACATCAGGATCATTTGCAACAGCCAGTATAGTGAACTGATCACCCGGATAACCAATTGTGTCTGAAGGGTACGTTAATACCTGGATGGGAGGTGTAACGTGAATTTTAACTGTATCCGTTGTAAGTCCGGCGCATCCATTGGCATCAGAAAGTATACTTAGTACGTAAAAAATATCACGATCAGGCGTGGAAGTCGCATTGGGAAGTGTGGCGTTGTTTAAATAAGTGGGAGGGGTCCATTGATAAGCAGTCCCCCCTGACCCTTGAAGTATTAAGGATTGGCCAAAACAAATTACCCGATCAGCACCGGCCTCAGGAATAGGTGCAGCATTAACGCGCACTACCACTGTATCGCTTGTTATACATCTTCCCAAGGTAATCTTCACAACATATTGGGTCGTTGTTAAGGGCGAAGCAATGGGGTTAGAAATGTTCACCGCGCTCAAGCCAGTGGCGGGGGTCCAATCAAATTGTAACCCATTTGACAAAACATTCAATTGAGTAGATCTACTTTCACATATAGTTGGATCTGCATGCGGAGTGAAAGTAAGATCATTAGTAAGTCCAACGGTAGCAGTACCTGTATAGGTGCAATTCAAAGCATCTCTCACCCTTATTTGATAAATCCCTGGCGCAACACTATATATTCCGCTACTTTGCCAGTTAACGCCTCCATCAATTGAATATCCAAAGGCGCCATTTCCCCCTGCTGCTGTTATTGTAAGTCTGCCATCATTTCCACCATTACAAGTTGCATTTGTAGTTGTGATGGTTGCAGCAAGTGCAGCAGGTTCTGTGATTGTTACGGAAGAAGTTGTTAGACAACTGTTAACATCCCTTATCGATATAGTGTATGCCCCAGCTGCGAGGTTAAAAGCAGTAGCAGATTGCCAGTTAACTCCATCCACGCTAAATTGGTAAGGTGCTGTGCCACCTGTTGCAGTAATTGTTAAGGTCCCATTAGCTTGTCCATTGCAAATAACTGGAATTGTATTTGTTGTACTGGTAATAGTTGAGGGTTCAGTTACCACAACAGAAGTAGAACCCTGGCAACCATTACTCTCCCTGAACCTTATGTTATACGTGCCAGCTGACAAGCCAGAAAACTGATTGGAACTCTGCCAGCTAAGTCCATCCAGGGAAAATTGATAAGGTGGTGTGCCATTAAAAGGAATTGCTACTGTAAGCAAGCCTGTGCTTGTCCCATTACAAAGTACAGGCGTTGAAGTTGCGGTTGTAGTTAAAGCTGGCCCCGACGAAACCGCTATAATCGAAGCATTACTCACACAACCAGTGGCATCTTTAATTAAAACAGTATGATTGCCCGATGAAAGACCTGTAAAAGTAAAAGGAGCGTTACCAGAAACAAAAGCTCCTCCGTCAATTGAAAATTGAAAAGGAGGAGTTCCACTAGAAGGAGTAACAGTTAAAGTACCATTGGTCGCACCTAAACATGAAGTACTAATAGAATTAAAATTAGCAGTGGGGCTACCTGCAGATGAAACAACAACAGATAAAGCAGTGGTACATAAACCTGTCGCATCTTTTACAGTTACCGTGTAAGAACCTGCAGCAAGTCCGCTAAACGTATTACTAGCTTGCCAAGATGTTCCACCATTGATAGAATATTGGTAAGGGGTTGTTCCTCCTGATAAATTTGTAATGGAAATGGAGCCATTATTATTTCCACAAGCTGTTGGGGTTGAACTACCAGTTGCCGATAGTCCATTTGATCGATTGACTCTGACTGTGTCAGAGGTAGAAATTTCAATGGTAGGGTCATCAAATTTTTCAAACACAGAACGAATCACGTAATTGGTAACTGAGCCCCCAGGCGGACAAATATTTGGGAAAGCCACTTCTAAATTACCATTACCCAAATTAATGACTGCAGCAGGTAGAATAGTTTCAATAATAGTTCCACTGTTGTCCAACAGCTCAACCCGTTTCAATAATGATGGACCACCGTTGGGAACAAATCTCCAGCTCTCATTCATGTTCAATCCTCCCCAGGTTGGGCCCAACGCCGATCTGCGTGGAGCCATCATCCCCATAGTGCGATCCCAGTCCTGTATGCCAATTACAGCGCGACCATTATTCCACCCTGTACAAGTTTGCTTACTAAAAACTAAAACCTCGATGACATTCAATGACTCATATAAGACAATTTGATGTGTATTCTGATTAAGATTGGTACAAGAATAAAGGCTAACCTCATTAAAGCTGAGCACCCATCTGCGGTGGGGGGCCGTTCCATAAACTTGATACTGTATTCGTTGATTAAGCTGGCTAGCAGATGGATCCAAATCATGGTTGGGTCCCATAATAACAGCCCTGTCATAGCTTGCACTAGGCAAGTCGGCAGCAATAATATATGCTGAAAACAAGCCTGCTCTGGATGCATCGAATGTCAAATATCCATTTGTGCTTGCAGCCAAAGTATTGTAAAGAGTACCATAAAATGAGAAAGGAAAACCAATCCTTATCAATGAAGAGTACCTATCATCAATCGTTAGGTTAGTAGAAGTACCCCCTGGGTCATTAGGTGTAACATATACAGGAAAACAGCCTGGAGTAGTACTAGTTGGATTAATAGAATATGAAGAAGTTTCCTTTCTAATATCTGGTACTCTACCTTTTAATGTAAAGCAAATATTTGCTGGACAACCTGGTATAACTGTGTCACGGGTACAATTCAGTGAAAAACTCTGGGCGCTTGAGAAATTTATAAAGCACAGTAGTAAAAAAAACTGAAATAAACGGCTTGGGGCTTGATTCATTTAAAGGAAATGCAGTTTGTAGTTTTAAGCCGTACAATATAAGAAAACATCAACGATCATCCAGGAATATCTTCCATATCATATCTTTCTACTGACTCAACTCCTGGCAGACGCAGGAGCTCTTGAACTAATTTCTCCAACTCATCCTTGTCATGTACGTACAAACGGATGTTACCCTTAAAAAGTCCCTCTTTTGCCTCAATTGTTAATGCAGCAATATTGATTTTTAGTTCACTACTAATCAAATTCGTTATCATGCTCACTACACCCACATCATCCAAACCAACAATTTTTATACCTGTCAAAAAGGAAATTTCTTTATTCTTTGCCCACTTGGTCTTTACCACCCGGTGGCTATAACTAGCCAATAATTTGGCAGCATTCGGACAACTGGTACGGTGGATTGTCAATCCCTTTCCAGTTGTTACAAATCCAAACACGTCATCGCCGGGAATGGGTTTACAACAATTAGCAAGATTGTACACCACCTTATCGCTCTTCTCCCCAAAAATGATAAGCTCCGTATCTCGTTTAGGAAGTTGATGATACGGAATGATTTCAGGCTTATCTGCAACTGTTGTAACCAATTTTGCAGGACGAGGGGCCTCTATACGATCGCCAACAAGTTTAAATAATTTGAGGTCTTTCAGGTCAATTTCCTTGATAGAAATACTATAAAATAAATCAAGGTTTGAACCAGCCTTATACCATTGTACCAGTTCGTCAATATTATTTTGCGAAAAATTAGCGCCCATACCCTCTAATTTTCGCTGCAGTGTGTACTTACCTTCCTCCGCAATTTTTCTTTTTTCCTCTTTAAGAGAATCACGGATGCGTCCTTTTGCTTTAGAGGTTACCACAAAATTTAACCAGTCTTCAGAAGCTTTTTGCTTATTACTTGTAATAATCTCTACCTGATCTCCACTTTGGAGTTTATGACTTATTGGAACTAACTTATGATTGACTTTCGCACCAATCGTTTTAACACCAATTGCACTATGAATTGAAAATGCAAAATCTAAAGCTGTTGAGCCAACCGGCAACATCTTGACATCTCCCTTTGGTGTATAAATATAAATTTCCTCTGCTAAAAAACTAGTTTTGAAATCATGCAAAAAATCGATGCTATCCGTTTCTTGATTCGTTATCACTTCTCGGATTTGCTGAAACCATTTATCAAATCGACTTTCATCTTGATTATCCTCTTTGTACTTCCAATGTGCAGCTAACCCCTTCTCTGCAATTTCATTCATACGTTCTGAACGTATTTGCACTTCAACCCATCTTCCCTGAGGGCCCATCACAGTAGTATGTAACGCTTCATACCCATTAGCCTTAGGGTTACTCAACCAATCGCGTAGCCTTTCAGGAGAAGGACTATACTCATCTGTTATAAGCGAATAAACTTTCCAACATTCCTCTTTTTCTTTTTCAGCAGCGGAGTCCAGTATAACACGAATCGCAAACAGATCGTACACTTCCTCGAACTCGACTCCTTTCTTTTTCATTTTATTCCATATAGAATGAATGCTCTTCGGTCGGCCATATATTTCACCCTTGATCCCAGACTTTTCAAGCTTTTCCTTAATGGGTCGAATAAAGTCATTAATAAAGCGCGTACGATCCTTTTTAGTTTCTGCTAGTTTACGTGCAATATCCTTGTAGGTTTCTGGCTCCATATATTTCATAGCCAGATCTTCCATTTCTGTTTTGATGGAGTAAAGACCCATACGATGTGCAAGAGGCGCATAAATAAAAATTGTTTCAGATGCAATCTTTAATTGCTTCTCTCTCTTCATCACATCCAACGTGCGCATGTTATGCAAGCGATCTGAGAGCTTGATTAAAATCACCCGAGGATCATCTGTGAGCGTCAATAATATCTTTTTAAAATTCTCGGCCTGTTGTGATGCGTTAACATCAATAACATTTGCAATCTTAGTCAAGCCATCTACAATACGACTAATTTCTTCTCCAAACTCACGTCGGATATCATCAAACGTAATATCCGTATCCTCTACCGTATCATGTAATAAAGCACAAAGTGTAGAACGAACGCCCAACCCAATTTCTTCAACACAAATTTTTGCAACGGCGATTGGATGTAAAATATATGGTTCACCAGATTTTCGGCGCATGGTCTCATGCGCTTCAGCAGCCATCTCAAAAGCTCTTCGCAATAATTCTTTATCACCTGGCTTTATACGTGACTTAAGAATACGCAAAAGCGATCGGTATTCACGGAGAATGAGTTTTTTTTCCTCCTCTGGCGATAAATTATAGTTAGCTATTTGTGCGAGCGCCTCCATGGATTACGAATTTACAAATTTAAATCCAGCGAAAGCGAAGCGATAAGAAGTGTTACTTTACTTCGCAAATTGGTAGCACAAAATCACTTCGTGGGCATTGGGACCTTTATCAAAAACGCTTAAAGGCGTGGAGTAAATATCAAATGAATAGCCAAGCCTAAGTTTCTTTTGCACGTTTACCCCAGCTGATAACATCCAGCTTTGACGAGCACGTAACGAAAGTCCCCACCAAAATAATTCACGATGTTCCACTCGTGCACCCGCCTGTATTTCTGTTGGCGCATTTGGTAAATAGATCACTAGAAAATTCGGAATAAACATTGTGTTGTCATCCACTTTCCATTTGTAGGAACCAATTAAATAAAAGTGTCTGTATAAACGAGATTTTTCGGCTGTAGTGAGTGTGCCCGTATAAAAGTCAAGTTTTGATTGTATCAACTGGCTAACAGATGCTCCTACTTGAAATTTTTTTGAGGTATACGCCACACCAAAACCTGCATCACCCTTGAATTGATTTGCAGCTCCACCCATTACTGGATCGCTCCCAATAGCCTCTATCAACATGGCCTTATCAATGGCATATTGTTGAAACCGCGCCTCTAACCCCAATGATAATATATCTGCATTTAATAATGGAATGTGGTAAGCGAAAGAGGTTTGAATACCTTTTCGACTCGTAGGCCCAGTCACATCACTGTAAAGATATCCTCCAACACCAGCTTTTATTTTATTTAAATACGTTGAACCAAAGATGAGCGCCGTGGTTGGACTTCCATCAATACCACTCCACATGCTTCGATAAGTCGCACCAAACATACGCTGGCCTCCAACGCCCGTTACAGCTGGATTGTGCAAATTTCCCTGCACATCGTAAAGCGAGGAAGTCATCAACTGCTGTGCTGAGGCAGCAATAGAGACCAAGCTAATGAGTAGTAGTATTTGTTTTTTCATACGCAGAAGTTGCGGGCTGATTAACGAAGTATGGTTAGATTTCCAGTTCTGGTTTCCACCTTATTATTGATAAGCTGAAAACTAATGACATAGTAATAGGTGCCATCTGGCAAAGCACTACCATTGTAAGAACCATCCCATGTATTTTTATAATTAACGTCTTCAAATACTTTAGAACCATACCGATTATATACCTGCACTTTTGCCTTAGTTAAACAATTTCCATTTGTAATCAACCAACGATCGTTCACTCCATCCCCATTGGGTGTAAATGCATTCATTGGCTTAATACAATATGGAACCACCGTCAATGTTATCTCATCAGTTGCAATACAACCTTGATTAGTAGTAACTCGAAGCGAATACGTAGTCGTCGTAGTTGGATTTGCAAAAGGATTTAATATAGCTGGATTTGTGAGTGCGGTTGGCGGCGTCCATAAATAAATTCCTGCAGAGCCTGAGGCTTGCATCGGATATACATCTCCAGCTATTATTACAGCGTCAGGTCCAGCATTTGCTGTTGCACCCGGAAAAATAGTGATATTCATTGTTTGTCGCGTTGAGCAGGAACCCAATCTTGCTTCCAATGTGTACATCGTAGTTGTCGCAGGGGTAAAAACCGGACTTGCAATAGTAACATTACTAACCCCAGTAGTAGGTGTCCAATTAAACCCTGTCCCGTTAGTTGTAACGACGGGTGTGTAAGAACTACCAAAACAAATACTAGTTCCGTTAATCGGACTTAATATGAGAGTGTTTGTGAAAGCTATTACAACTGTAGTGGTAGCAGTACATGTAGTAACTGGATTTCTGGTTACTACATTATAGTTACCCGCTGTAAGTCCTGAGAAAGAAGTAGAGGATTGCCAGGTAGCTCCTCCATTGATGCTGTATTCATAGGGAGGAACTCCGCCCCCATTGGCAGAGATTACTATTGTTCCACCTGTGGTGCAATTGACATCAGTCTTAGTAATGGTCTGAACTAACGTATTTAATGTGGTAAGTGTAATGGACTGTGGTCCAGAAGTACAATTGTTGATGTCTTTCACAATCACAGTATAAACGCCACCACTGAGTCCGGTAAAAACAGAAGAGGCCTGCCAGGTTGTTCCACCATTAATACTATACTGGTAGGGTGCTACACCTCCTTGCGCCGTAATTGATATAGAGCCATTTGATAAACAATTAGGGTCAGTTTTTGCTATGGATACACCAGGCCCTGTTTTTTTCACAAAAACAGTGTCAGTAAAATTTATATCATTCGCCTGGTTATTGCAGTCGGCATAAGTAACCTGAATAACATAAGCGGTACTGTCAGCAGTTGGACATACATTTTGGAAATTCAAATTCAAGACACCTGCTGTAGACCCAGAAGAAGTATCGGCTGTGGCAACCTGTGTACCATTCAACAATAGCTTGGCAGATTTAAATCGAGGTGTAGATCCACTGGGTATGAATCGGTAGCATTCATTCATGCCAGTTGAACCCCATTGAGTTGCATTTTTACCCGCGGCGGCAACCGCTTGGGTCCGTGTGCCATCTTGCATTCCCAAAATTGCATTTCCATTATTCCATGAAGTACAAAATGGCTTGTCCTTGATATAAACTTCAACAATTCCCGTTCCCTCGTATAAAACCATTTGGTGAGTAGCCCGCTGGCTCGTACAACTGGTACCAAAGTATGGCAAATCATTATAGCTGGCGATAAACCTACGCTTTGGCGCAATTCCTTCTACTCTCCACTCAATTCGTTTAGTGGAGGAAGAAATACCTGGATCAATGTCGTGGTAGGGACCAAATATCATATTCGGGGCATATAAAGTATTTGGAATTGCTCCATTTGAACTGTTGATGGCATATCCACTACCTAACCCCGCACGACTCATGTCAAATGTGATGGCAGAGTTTGAACCCATTAGCAAGGAAGAAAAACTACTAGTGTAAAAACAAAAATTAAATGGGAGACTGATCGATTGACTCCATGTATCATCAATATAAATTGAACTTACCACAGTGCCGGTGGGTGTGGTATATGCAAAAGGCACATAAGCAGGGTTTGTCACAACATAACTGCTGGTTTGTTTGATATGAGGAACCTGTACATTTATAGGGGTGCAAGATGTTCCACAAGGCAATTGAATAATGCGGTTTGGAATCGTAAAAGTGGTAGCGGGGTTTTGGGCATAGTTAAGCTGCGTAAGTAAAGCCAGGAGTAGCCCGGATATGGTTTTTCTCATCTTCAGTTATTTGGTAGTTGAGGGTCTTAATTGAATCTAGGTTTTTTCCCCTTATTTGTCGAGATAAAGTCATAAAATATGCTTTTAAAATCAATAAAACGAAGTTTTTAGCCTTCTTATAAAACAAAAAAGGCCTACATTTGCGTCCCTTTGCGAGGGCTATCCGGATGTGGTGAAATTGGTAGACACGTCAGACTTAGGATCTGATGCCGCAAGGTGTGGGGGTTCGAGTCCCTCCATCCGGACCTTTTACTCTCTTTAAAAAGTTCTATGGCAACCATTTCCCGCTCTAATCTGGGCAAACTACACGAAAAGATTTCTGTTAAACTCGAAAAAAGCGACTACCTGCCTTCTTTTGAAAAATCACTGAAGGAATATGGTCGTAAAGCCAACATACCAGGATTTCGCAAGGGCATGGTTCCCGCTGGTTTGATCAAAAAAATGTACGGACCCTCTCTTTTCACAGACGAGGTTCTTAAAACAGTAGACCGCGAAGTAATTGGTTGGATTCAAAAAGAAAAAATTCAAATTTTCGCACAGCCGCTACCGCTTGATACGGACATGAGTCAATTAGATGTCAATAATCCACTTGATTACACCTTTCATTTTGAAATTGGATTAAAGCCCGAGTTCAAAATGCCTGATTTAGCCAAGGCAAAAACCACACGTTATGTGGTAAACGTGACTGAAGAAATGATCGACAGTGAAGTAACTCGTTTACAAAATCGCTATGGTAACATGAAAGACGAGGAGTCTGTTCAATCAGAAGAAAATGTCATAAATGTAAATTTTGTAGAGGCCGATTCCAATGGTAATCCAATTGAAGGAGGCGCTACCAAAGAGAATTCTTTACTCGTCAAATATTTTTCAGAGGGGAATCGTAAAAATTGGACCGGCAAAAAAGTGGGTGACCAATTAACTCTCTCCTTAAAAGAGGCTTTTGAAGAAAAAGAGAGAGAATGGATTTTAAGTGACCTGGGATTTGATAAAAAAGATACCGCCGCTGCTGATAAATACTTCAATATCGTCTTAACAAAAGTGGGCATTCTTGAAAAACGCGAATTGAACGAAGAATTTTTTGAGCAGCTTTACCCAGGTAAAGAAGTAAAAACAACTGAAGCATTTCGCAGCAAAATCAAAGAAGAAATTCAAGCCTATTGGGATGGCCAAGCCACCAACCAATTGCATGATCAGTTATATCATGAATTGCTAGACAATACGAAGATGGAGTTCCCTGAAGCGTTTCTTAAAAACTGGTTAAAGACACAAGGCGAAAGTCCAAAAACAGACGAAGAAGTAGAAGCAGATTATCCAAAATTCAACACACAGTTGAAATGGACCCTGATTTCTGAGAAGATCGTCAACGATAATAATATTCAAGTAGATCCACAGGATCTTCGCTCTTTTGCCAAAAATCAGCTTTTCAGTTACATGGGAGGAGCTAACCTGGCAGATGATCAACCTTGGGTTAACGATTATGTGGAACGTATGATGAAGGATCGAAAGTTTGTAGAGGACGCCTACCACCGTATTCAAACCCAGAAATTATTTGAATGGGGAGCTACTCAACTTAAGCCTGCTGATAAGAATATTGATGCAGAAGCCTTTACCAAAATGGTTGAAGAGCACCAGCACCACCATTAACAGGTTTTTACCACACCTGACAGCCTGTCTCCAATTTTGTTGACCCGTCTTTTGGTCGGATATTTGCTATTCCTTTCAAAAATTAGGAAATATGAGCACCCGATCAGAGTTTGAGAAGTATGCAATTAAGCACCGAGGCATTTCTAGCAATACACTTCACCAGTATGCCAATCATCTGGTGACTGCTATGACGCCCAACATCATTGAAGAACGTTCCTTAAATGTTGCTGTGATGGATGTATACAGCCGATTAATGATGGACCGTATCATTTTTTTAGGCTATCCTATCAATGATGAAATCGCCAATATCGTTACTGCCCAATTATTGTTTTTAGATTCCGCAGACCGTTCACGCGATATTAATATGTACATCAATAGCCCAGGAGGCAGTGTATATGCTGGCTTAGGCGTGTATGACACCATGCAGTATGTAAGTCCGGATATTGCAACTATTTGCATCGGAGTAGCTGCTTCGATGGCTTGTGTTTTATTGGGAGCGGGAACAAAAGGCAAACGCGCAGCCCTACGCCACTCTCGTATTATGATGCACCAACCTAGTGGAGCAATTGGCGGACAAGCTAGTGATATTGAGATTACTGTTAAAGAGATCAGAAAATTAAAAAAGGAATTATACGAAGTAGTGCAATCACACACGGGTAAATCAATTGAGCAAATCGAACAAGATTTTGATAGGGATAATTGGATGACCGCTGCCGAAGCCAAAGAATATGGATTGGTTGACGAAGTGCTTGTAACAAATCCTCGTAAACAAAAGAAAGATTAATACGTATGAAAAGTGAATATTATCGTCTGTCCGATTGGAAAATGGAAGACGAAGAAGAAAAAGAAGAACAACCCAAATCAGATATTGGTCTATTTAGCAAAAAACTGGAGCACTATTTTTTTGAAAAAAGAGCTGTGTATCTCTGGGGTGTTGTAGACGACAAAAGCGCCAAGGATGTTGTCAGCAAATTATTATTGTTAGAAGCAGACAAACCAGGTCAAGAAATCAAATTTTTTATCAATAGCCCGGGTGGTGTGGTTACCAGTGGTATGGTAATCTATGACACCATGCAACTCATCAGCAGTCCGGTTAGTACGATTTGTATGGGACTAGCCGCTTCTATGGGCAGCATTTTGCTTAGTGGCGGTGTCAAAGGAAAACGATATATCTATCCACACGGAGAAGTAATGATCCACCAGCCCTCACTAGGAGGATTCATTCGCGGCGTGAGCGCTGATCTTGAAATTCAGGCAGAGCAAACCCGCCGAGTGAAGGAAATTGGGGCGGGAATTCTTGCTAAAAATTGTGGAAAGACCGTTGAGCAAATCATGAAAGACTTTGACCGCGATTATTGGATGGATGCCAAACAAGCAATTGATTATGGCATTGCCGATAAACTGGTTGACAAAATTTAATCTATGGCAAAAAACACACTGCATTGTGCTTTCTGTGGCAGAAGTCGTGATGAGGTAAAAATTCTCATTGCGGGACAAGAAGGACATATTTGTGAAAACTGCGTTGAGCATGCCCGTGAGATCATTGACCAAGAGTTAACGGCGAAAGAAGAAAAGACAAAGGCATCTTTTAAACTCACAGTAAAAAAACCGGTTGAGATCAAACGTTTTCTGGACGAATATGTAATTGGGCAGGACGAAGCAAAAAAGGTACTTTCTGTAGCGGTATATAATCATTACAAACGTTTACAACAGAAAAATCTAGAAGCTAATAAAGAAGGAGACGTTGAAATCGAGAAGAGCAATATTGTAATGGTTGGAGAAACCGGAACAGGAAAAACCTTACTTGCAAAAAGTATTGCCCGATTACTTAATGTTCCTTTTGCTATTGTGGACGCCACTGTATTTACAGAAGCCGGATATGTAGGAGAGGACGTGGAAAGTATTTTAACACGTTTATTACAGGTTTGTAATTACGATGTTAATGCCGCTGAAAGAGGAATCGTTTATATAGATGAGATCGACAAGATTGCGCGTAAAGGCGACAACCCCTCTATTACCCGCGATGTAAGTGGCGAAGGCGTGCAACAGGGTATGTTAAAACTACTGGAAGGCACAGATGTTTTAGTTCCACCACAAGGCGGAAGAAAACATCCTGAACAAAAACTGATTAAAATCAATACACAAAATATTTTATTTATCTGTGGCGGCGCCTTTGATGGCATCGATAAGATTATCGGACGCCGTGTTCAATCCAATACTATTGGGTTTAACGTGGACAAAGAGTTACAGGAGAACAAACAAAAGAATCTCTTGCGCTACGTTAATGCCACTGATCTTAAAGGTTTTGGATTAATACCGGAATTGTTGGGCCGCTTGCCTGTTGTCACTCATTTGGATCCATTGGACCCCCCTACCCTTCGTTCTATACTCACAGCGCCTAAAAATGCATTAGTCAAACAATACAC
>Ga0129333_10002630_pt1 | contig 16781 bp, 12 predicted proteins | sample CPB6_08_DNA_FD_94474 | JGI IMG/M metagenome (GOLD analysis project Ga0129333, IMG submission 94474) | Freshwater to marine salinity gradient microbial communities from Chesapeake Bay, USA - CPBay_Sum_0.6_0.8_DNA | ecosystem: Environmental > Aquatic > Marine > Coastal | place: USA: Chesapeake...
ACATCAGACTCAACAAAGAAGACAGGCATACCATAAGAAAACAAATAAATCATACCATTATGATAGAATACAGTTCTTTCTTTGTAATTCCTATCTAAATAATAAGCCGGAGTTATAGCAAACATTTCAGCTAATGTATCTACTAACACTATTAGTCCAAGTGCTTTAATGGCTGTCCAAGCTAATCCTACAACATCTTTTCCACTGCCTCTAATTGCTGCTACTGCTGCTGCTGCAATTATAATTGCCCCTACACCAGCCATTAAAAGGGTTATTTGATTTCTCAAAAAAGTCTCAACATCTTGTATTTCTGGACGCATCCCATAATAGTGTGAAGGGTATCCTAAGTTAGGAAGTAAATGATAGTTACCTGCTAAGTCATTAGGTTTACCTGCATAGTTTTGTCTAAAGAAAGCATGTTTACGTTTAAGTGTAAACTGATTAATGTAAGTATCTCCACCAAAAGCAGGATAATATGTCTCTTCAATACTTCCTGTCTTAAATACTGGGTCAATGTTTACATTAACAGTGTATCCTGTAGATACGTATTTAATGTTACTTAGTTGTCCGTATTGATTAGGAATATTATCTTTTATAGAAGCATAGTAAGCTCTAGTAACTTTACTATCGTCAACTACTCCTGGGTTGTCTTTATACTTTGTGTACCTTTCACTAGCAATATATTTTGAAGTATCCCTTATATCAGATGCTTCGTGATTAAAAGTATTTTCTAGTGATAAATAAACACTACTTTCTCTGAATCTATTATGGAAAGGTTTTTCTCCTTCTCCAAAGTTTAGTATATCGCTTGATGCATAGTTTCCGAATTTTATTCTTCTTCTCTTATTTCCGAGGTTTCCTATCTTACGGTAGTTATTATACATACCAATACCGTTATACTGCCAAGCATAGTTTACTCTAGGAACAAGTTTTTCTATAATAGATATAAACTGTTGTCTATCTGATAGAAAATTAGAGAAATCAATATCTCCGCCTTTGAAAGCAAGAAAACCACTTAAAACAGTTGCTACATTTGATACTGACTCAGTGTAAAGTCTTGTTTCACTGTGTTCTTCTACGTTAACAAAATGACCTAATACTTGTCCAAACTCAATTGTTTCTAGTCTTAACTCTGAACCTATTTTAGGAAAAGCAAAGTGGGTGTCGGGAGAATGAAAAGTAAATCTTCTGTGTTTATAGTCGATTATATTATTTTGTACAAAACCTTTATGTTTATATTCTACACTTAAATCAGACCTTTGCCTATCATACCAAGCATCATCAGTTCTTAAATAAGGGTCATCAACTACTGAGCCACCTCTCCAACCAATATCATTAAAAGGATAATTAGGGTAATAGTATTCTTTGCCATCACCTCTAGTAAAAGTCCCAACATCATACACAAGTCCCTTAGCAATTACTGATTTGTTGTTTACTCTAGTTGCTCTTACTAACTCAAATCCACATATAAGGTCTTTTGCTTTGAAAGGTTTAGTTGGGTCAGCAGGATTTGCTATTTCTAAAGTATTAAGAAGATTATTAAAAACACTTGCATCAACTCTTACACCAATAGGATGAATTACCTTTTGTGCATCAAACAAACGCATTGCATTTCCTTGTGGAGTAAAACCATTGTGAATATGACTTATACTAGAATCAGGAAACTTATGAAATCTAAGAGGTGTGTCTGCAAGTTTATTTCCCCAAGCATCTTCATCCCATATATCTTCATTACAAGGATATTTTTCAGTAGATTCCCAATAGGCAAAATCTCCCCTAAACTGTGCACCTATTTCACAATTGTATTGTTGTTCGTAATCTAGTCCCTTAGGTGAGGAAAAAGCAAAACTGTATGCTGTATTATACACTTGCCAACCTTCTTTTGTTCCTAACGGGTCTTTACAGTCTCCCTCTTCAATAAAATTATCTTGGTTGGTTACAGGAATAGTTTGACTGTCTGAAGGTATTAAGTTCTTAGCTCTACCTGGAATATGAAACACTTCAGTATACTTACCTGACTTTAACTTAAACTTAATACCAAAAGCATAAACCTCATCACGTTGGTAAGTACGGAAGAAATAAGCAATCTCAGGATTAGAATAATCAAATTTTCCTCCAACCGGCATATTTACTGTTTCCCAATAAAGTTTAAGTTTATTAGCAAAAGGTTGAAAGTTATACTGATACTCTTTTTCAAGGTCAGCAAGCATTAGAATATCGTTTTGATGCTCTACGATACCTGCTGTGTTATAATATGGAGTACGTGCAAGAGCAGCTTCTGTTGCAAACACACTATCTACAGCTCCTGTAAAAACTATTTGGTCTAAGAGGAATTGTTTTTCTACTTTGTATATACCTACAGTAGATATCTTAAACGTACCTCCTTGAATAGTTTCAGCTACGATTAGTTTAAAGTAATCAAAGATATTTACTTGGTGTTCTATCTTTACCCGTATAGAGTAGTTAGTTACATAGTCAGTTAGATTAGTTAACTTCTTTTCGTAGATAGGAAGAGGTTGTGTAAAATCAAAGAAGTCCGTAAACTCTGCACCGTTCTCATCACAGTAAGCAATAGCAAACTGATAAGTACCGGCTTTTAACTCACCTCCGCTTGATACTCTATCTGGGTATATTCTAGGATGACAAGTGTCAGGGAATATCTTTAACTCTCCGCAACTTTTCTTTGTAACTAGTTTTTTACCATTACAGTCTTGGGCTTTACCACAAGCATCTCTGTTTAGTGGAAACTCAAGAGAAAGATAACGAGGTGGGTTTTTTCTATCGACAAAGTAAATCCTAGTCTCACACTGGTCTATTCTGTAAGTAGCATATACGGGATTTTCTATATCAAAGTTAAGACAACAGTTTACAGGATTATTTGGTTCAAGACAAGGGTCACAATCGGTATCTAAAGGTATATAGTTAATAGATTGAACCCACTCTTCTTCACTTGGTACTACATACTTCCAACTATCTTTTGACACATTTACTGGCCCAGAACCACTACCAAAAGTATTATATTGAGGGTTTCCATCACAATCTATCCACTCTATAGAAACTTGGAAAGTAGAATATGCAGGTTTAAGTATAAACTGAATACCTACACATTCTGGACAACAGTCTTGACAACACTCGTCTATAAGAACTGGTTCGTATTTACAACAACTATTTGCTTCTAAGTTAGGAGTAGCAGGTTTTGTTGTTATTTTTCCGCAAACAAGTCCGCAATCTCCTTCTGAGTCTGCCATTAGTGTATAACCAGGAGGACATGATATAGACTTTATTGACTCAATGAATGTTTCGTTTTGGGTACTCCAAATTATATTTAAACTAGATGGTCCTGTAGCTGCTATAAGTTCTGCTGCTGTATTATCATATATCTCAGCAGCAATCATCCCAGGATTGCTCATGTCAAGATACTCTATTTGAAGAGTATGTCCACCTCGAGTAAGCTGAATAGGGTATATGTGTAAGTACATATAACTAATTCTTTCTTCATTGAGTGTTCCAGGGGGGCCATATTGGTTAACTTGCCATTGCGGAAAGTCTATATTAGCAGGGTCAAGAATAAGATTACCGTCAAGTCTTACTCTAAAAAAATCATCAGCTGCTATTGCAAAGTAGTACGTTTTTGTTTCTTCAACACATATATTAGTTGTAAAAGAAAACCATTCGCCTACTACTGTACTAACGGATTTTGCTATTTGATTTATCCTACCTAGTTTACCTCCCCCTGCTGGAATAAGTCTCCACCATGTGTTAGTTAGCTTAGTATAACCACTTCCAAAAGAACCATTTCCTCCCCAACCACCTATATTCCAACCTGGGCTATACAATGAAGGGTTGCCAAATCCCCAAGCTGTGTCTTGTACAGCAGTTAGAGGTAGTAAACTAGATTCCTTACTTACAGCAGTATAGTCTTTCTTTTCACAAAAGAAAACTCCAGGAGGTGACTCAACTAGTTTATATCCGTCAGGACAATCATAGTTTACTATTGGGTCTTCATAAGTAAGCTTCGTAGGAGCAGAAAGAACTTTTCCTTTAATACATCCACAATCTGTTTCTACTTGTTCTACTTCAATACAGTCCGTTCCATTAGATGAAATAACACCTATCTCTCCTTTACCTCCAGGTCCCGATAAGAATACAACTACTTTATCTTGTTCGATTATATTAAGTAATCCTACGATAGTATAACCAGGTTTTAGTGTTTCAAAGTTTACACATATCTGATTAGACATCTCGTTAGTATAGGTAAAAGTATTACCATCATGGGACATTACATTAGCGTTTAATGCCCAAGTCAACTGATTGTTTTGTATTTGCCAGTTTAATGAGTCTAGGTTTAGACCATTGGTATTCTGATTACCTTTAATATCCATTACTTAATGTGGAATTTACTGAATCTGTTTCTAGTGCGAACTATTGAATCTGCTATCTGCTGTCTTGTTTTAGTCATTAAGAAGTTAAGTGCAGCTTGTAGTTTTGCATATTGTTCGTTTTTATAGTACTGAAGTTTTTCTGTTATCTGACGAGTTGACTCATCCATTACAGAATGCCACATCATCTCAAAGAACTTATACTTTAAGTAAGATTTGATATACTCTTCTACTTCAAGTACTTCAGGAACCATTGGTACGTGATTGTCATCCATAGGTCTAGAAAAGTACCTTAAGTAAATACACCCTGTTTCAAAGCTTGCACTTACTTTTTTATTGTTTCCTATCTTAATAATGTCAGTACTTGATACTTTTAAGTTCTCGCAGTTTTCAGTACAAAGTGAAGTTGAATCAAAGTATACTCTAATCCAACGTGGGTGTTTCATTGTTATCCTATATCCAGGAGTAAGAACACTAATTGTCTCGTAAGTTTCTACGTTAGAATGGCATGGGTCACAAGTATTGCATTGTCCTTCCATGTTTTTATACCAATATCCACTGAATGTATGTGCACCACCTTGCCAAAAAATATCACTCTCATAGCTAATTGCATAATCAAGCATAGCAAAGTCGTAAGGCAATTCACTCTTATAGTTCTCAAAGCGTATAATTGCTTCTTCTGGTCTAAGCACAAGAACTTTTAGTTTACGAAGAGCTTGGTCAATAAACGTAGGAATCATTATCTCACTTATAGCACCAGCTTCAAAGTAAGTTTTTAGTTCCTGTTTTACTTCAGCAACTAATGTCTCTGAGGATATAAAAGGAATGTTATCGTATTTCATTTTCTTTAATCATTATACACATCTCTCTTTGTACTGCACGAGCTAGTTTAAAGTTATAGAATCCAAAAGGAATTACTTTTTTCTCATACAAGTAAAAGAAAAGACGATACATATATCCTTCTGTGTGGTGATTCTTATAGGTTGTGTAAACATTGTCTCTATGGTATCTACCCCAATCAATCTTCTTTATGAGCTTGGTGGGTTTAACTTTAATTAGTTTAAGTATACCTAGCTTAGGAAATCTAATTGCATATCTACCTGTCATTGCAGTCTTAACTGCTTTCTTATTTACTCCCTCTATGATAGACCTAAACAATTCATAGGATATGTCTTTGTTTCCTGTTTCTTTGACAAACAAAGCGTATGCTTCTTTTGAAGAAGGATTTACATCTGACACAAAACCGTGTCTCTTTTTGACTTCTTTAGAGTGCATCGTCTTCGTTATCGCTATGAGGTTCAGGCTGAAGTTTGTGGTAGTTAATTAAACTTTGGTTTGTAGCTTCTATCAAAGTGTCCAAAAGATACTCTGGAAAACGAAACTCTTGTTCGTACATAGATTCACAAGCATCTGCCTCAATAGGGTCTACAAAGTAAGCATAGATATTAACTGCTTCAATGTCGGGATTCAAAACATACAAGTATCCATTTCTAATGGTATAAAAAGACTTGTTTGATTTAACCCGTAGTTTGGTGTGGTTTATGTAGTCCCTAATAGTTGTTGGAAAAAGTTCTTCTGAGTTAGAAGTGTTAAATACACCTTGAATAAAGTAAGAATAGTATCCCTCTTCAATCTTAGGTAACTTCTTTTTAGTTCTGCGAATCTCACAGTTCAAGTCACACTCAGCTCCTGGAGCAGGAATTAAACATACACATTCATAAGAACGATATACATTATCAGACGTAAGTAACTTACGCATGTTAATCTCTCTTCTAAGAAGCACACTGGCTTTGGTTCTTAATGTGTTGTAGATAAATCTATCTGACATTAAGTCATCATCACTAAAGAATTTATTAGAGACCTTAATTCTAGATATTACATCTGATATTGTCATGTCCTTAGTTTTATACAAATATAACTTAAACTATTACCTTTGTCAATTTATTTTAGTTAAACCAAAAGAGCCCAGTTGCCCAGGCTCTATTTGGCGTTTTTGACAGACAACCAACCAAATTACTGTCAAGATTTTTATGCTAGTGTTGAGTAGGATTTTCCTCCCAATACTATTTCTATATTTTGTCCGATAGAAGTAAAAGCAAGACTACCGGTTTCAAAATAAGGATGTAAGATTACAGCACCTGCTGAAGTAATGCTAATTACACCGTGCTCTATTGCACTAACTACAGTATAAGGAGCAGGAGTTAATCTCATTAAGATTGTTACATCAAAGTAGGCATTATGACTAGGAATAAGTGCACTTGGTACAGTAGCAATCTGAAGTGCTGCTCCATAAGTTATAGAACCTCCTCCAGCATTACTTAACTTAATGTTACCATTAAGAACCACATTTGTTCCTTGTTTTACTCCATAACAATATCCACTACCAGGTGTAAGGGTAAAGTCTGTAGAGTTACCATTGTTAAGACTTGTAATGGTAGAAGGAGTTAAATCATAACGATTTGATGCTGCACTAGGAACTACAATATCTACGTTTAGATTTCCAGCTGAAGTAGTTGGTGTTATTGTAGCTGAACTATTGCTACTTGAAAATGTAACTAGTGCATTTATGTTTTTGTTAACCCAGTTTGTTCCATTATAGTAAAGAACGTGCGGGTCAGAAGGTGTAGTTACTACTACGTTTCCTAGTGCATCAATAGAACATGAGTTAAGTGAAGAACAAGTAAAGATTGCTGCGGGAGAAAGAGTTACACTCCTTGAACCACAAGGAAGAGTTGACTGAGTGAAGTAAGTAACATCAAAGCTAACCTTTTCAGTATTAAGTACATTTACAATCCTTTGAAGTTGGGTTTGAATTGTAGTTGCAGTGTTGGTGTATGAGTAAGGAGCTGAACCATAACAACCTACCCAGTTAAGTCCAATACTATCAGTCTTAATGTAAGAAGGAATAGCATTTACTGTAGTATCTACTGCACAAACTTTAGTAGTTAAGTAACCAATAGTTGCATGTGCACTATCGGTAGCTGTACCACCAAGTGCTGTAAGACAGTTTGCACTATTATTAAATCTAGTTGTGCTTCCTAAGAAGGTATTTATTGTTGCTACACTAGACGATACTACACCGATACTAGTAGAAAGAGTTGTACTAACTGAACAAAGATTATCAGTAATCCAATCAAACCAAGCACCTACCCCTGCGGTAGTTGAAGGAGTTGCAGTAAATGTACAAGTCCCTGGAACTGTTACTCCAGTTACCTCAACTATGCCTGAGTATATGCTGCAAATCTTTGAACCATATTCAGTAAGAATTGTTCCAAGAGTTGAAGTTCCAGAAGTTAAAGTTCCAATACATGAAGGAACTGTAAATGCAGGAGTTTCAAGAGCAAGAGTCCTAGTATGTAAAGAACAAAGAGCTGCTGCAGTAGATTCAGTAAACTGTTGTGCAGTTGTAATAGGTGTTCCTACTCCTGTAAGAGCACCTCCTACACGAAGACACGAGTAGTTAAATCCTGTGTAACTAAGACCACTTGGAGTTAATGTACAAATCCTTTGGTGAAGATTTGTAATTGCTGCGTCCATAGTAGTAGTTGAACTAATCAAAGGAATAAGTCCAGTTACACTAATTGTAATGTCGTTAGTAGGAGAACTACCACCAAGCAACGTACCTGCAATAGTCAAAGTATTTCCTACTGTATATCCAGTACCAGCAGTTGATACGACTACTGTGTAAGTAGTAGAACCAACGGTACGAGTAACTGAGAATTGAGCAGAAGAACCTGAACCACCTGTTGCATTAACTACTACTGTAGTGTTTGCTCCAGGAGGAACTGCAAGTCCTGTGAATGTGAATGTACCTACACCACCTGTAGCACAGTAAAGAGGCGAGCCAGAGTAAGTAATGCACTTACCATAGTTGGTCTCTAAACATCCTACTTCAGCGCAGGGTTCTATTGTATTTACACCGTAACAATCTTCGCAATGTGCCATTTTAGTTATTTATTAGTCGCAGCAAGTGCATAGTTTAGTAATCATTGCTTGAAGTAGCAGACGCAATGTAGTTATACCTCCTGCAGGTACACAAGGTTGAGTGATTAAGCAAGAACCACTCGTAGTTATAAAGTTCTTAAAGTTTTGGTCTAATGGAAGGTCAAGCCAAAATACGTTTTGAGTATTAGTAGTAGCATTTCCATTCTTTAAGTAGTTAACTTCTTTTTGAAGAGCACAGATGACATTAAGCAGCTGAACGATTACTTCTCCTTGAGCATAACTATTAGAGTTAACTTGGTAGGTACTCAAAGTTGCAGTGTTAACAAGGCCAAGTCCACAAGCAGTATTAGCACTATCAAGTGAGGTCTTATTTACACCAATCTTAGCTATGATATCTTTTAGGTCGTCATCAAACAAACCAATTATATCATTAAGATAAGGAGTGCAATTAAATTCTTTGTCAATAGGTCCTCCATCTGTAGGAGTACCGGTATATTTAACACACTTGGATGGAACTATCTCCACACAAGTATTTGGTTCGCAGCATTTTTTGTTAGTTGTCATCTTGTTTATACTTTTATCTTGAGGTTTTTAGCTGTGTTACAATCAAAGCAATGTGCATATTTAAGCATTCTCATGTACTTTCTAGAAGCTTTGTAGTACGGCTTAGTGAGATACTTAATGTGCATCATCTCTTTTACCGCTGCTTTAGCGAGTTTTTCCTTAGCAGTCAAGCTCAAGTCTTCTGAGTAGGTCATCAGCTTTAATATAAAGTTCAGTTGCTTTGTTTGGATTACACAAATCAGCATTGGCTTCTGCACCTCTTAACAGAAACTCAACACGGTCTAAGTAATACATTAGTTTCTCGTCTTCACACTCTTGAGCATATTTAGCCCAAAGTGCTCCTACTCTGCAGTCAATTTGACAAGTACGTAAATGGTAAGTAGTACAAACTCCTGTGTCAGGACAAGTAGTTAAGTTAAGTTGATATACTCCATCAGGTAGAGGAGTAAAGTCACTTGTTGCACTAGTTGTAAACCCAAACGAATAAGAGTTGTATACGTTTACTTCATTAGGAACAAAAGTCAATTCAAACCCAGTATCATATCCAGGAACAATTACTTGTAGATTAGCACTAGTAATTGGTGTAGGATAGTATGATGTATCCAACACAGAAAGATATGAGCAATCTTTTGCTTTAAGTACTTCGATATTTCTTTGTAGAGTGGCCATTTTTTCTTTTTTATAGTGGGGAGGTTAGACCTCCCCATTATAATTGTTTTTTGTTTTGTACCTTACGATTACATGATTGCATAACCAACACCTACAACTCCATTGAGAGCAGCTGCATTGTGAATGTTACGAACAGTTACCTTGAAACTACCAGCTACAACATCATCAATGAGAATTGCAGGAAAACCAGTTGTACCTGTGTAGTCCACAATATTAGCAAGAATGAGAGAGTTAGCTTTTACCAATGGATTAGATACAGTAAATGTACCTGCGTTAGTATCAGCAGCAGTAGTCAAAGAAACAGTAAAAATCTCACCTGCAGGAGTAGTTGTAGCAACTTCTGTGGTAATAGTACCTGTTTGAGTATAGTTAGCTTTGGTAAGCGAAATATACTTAGCACAACAAGTTGGACTCTTCAGAAGATTTACAATGTAACTCTCCAATGAAGTACCAGGGGTGTTACCTTTTGGTCCAATCTTATTGGTGAAAGCTCCGGGTTTAATGATAATATCTTTCATTGACTTTGTTTTTAATTAGTTAATAATAATAATGGGGAGGGGATTTTACTCCCCTCCCATTAAAACATCATTAGATGATAAATGTGCTGAAGTAGTTAACAAGGTTGTTGGTTACAGTGTTAGCTGTATCGTTAGCAGTGTCAACCATAATCAGAAGCTCGTGAGTGTTCAGAGTTTTCTTCTCGTAACCTACAGGAGCATCGTCGATGAAGATGATAGAAACCAAGTTGTACAACAGAGAGCTGTTAACAAACAAGAATTGGTTAACGTCTTCGTTGTAGATAGGATTCCAGTAGTACACAGACTCAGCCACGTTAGGCAAGTTGTTACGGAAGAAGTGACGCTCGAGTTCTGCCATAGCAGCACCAGCACCGATAGGATATTTAACATCCTGTACTTTGGTGATAGCCCAAGGAGAGCAATCTGAAGGAATGTCAAAATCCTGAGTGTTGTAAGGACCTTCGTGTACTACAACTTGGAAACGAACCAGGTTGAATACGTAAGGAACTGCATCAGGTACGCAAGCGTTTCCGAAAGCGTCCAAAGCTTTGCCTTCAATCTTAACACCACAAGCGGTTACAGAACTAGCAGTTACCAGGGTTTTTTCCCAAGCAATACCATTGAAGGTAGGCATAGCACTGATGTCCACAAGAGGAGTCAGGATTTCAAACATGGTAGTACCTAACAAGTCAGCATCGTCGTCACCGTCAGTGTCGGTGGTCAGAGTGATAGTACCGTAAGTACCAGCAGGATAGTAAGGCTGCAGAGTAGAAGTAATGTAAGTAGCAGCAGCACCAGCAGCAAAAGTATCAGGTACTACAAGAGTATACTTGTAAGTAGGAGCTGAACCTTTGAATACGTGAGTAGCAGTTACATACTTGCTCAACAGAGGATTAGCGTTGATTTTAGCAGCAAGAGCAGCCATGTAATCGTAGCAGTTCAGAGGGTCACAGTTGCTACCACACTCGGTGCAGCAAGCAGTTTTAATCTGAACAGACTCCTGAATCATGGGCTGATAGATGCCTTTGCTCCAGTACTCGTCGATTTTGAGAGTCAATACGTACTCTTCGTCACAAGCAAATACAGGTGACTTTTCGTCGTTAACTTCGTCCCAACCGATGTAGGTAATCTGCTGCTTAGTAGTGTTGTCAGCTACATTGCGGGTAACACTCAAAACTTTACCTTTCTTAATGGTAGGAGATTTGAAGCTACCGAATTTAGCACTACCAGTACCCATAGCTACAACAAGCTCTTTGAAAGGCTGAGTAGCAGAAGGAGTAGGAGTACCTGTGCTAAAGTCAACTGACTGCCAACTTACGAAGTTATCTGTACTAGATACATAAGTAGGAGTAAAAACGCCAAGAACACGAGTACCAAGGGCATCGTATCCATTACCGGTGGTGATGTATTTGTTAGTAGGAACAAATACTTGGGTGAAATTGTAATTCATGATTTTTATGTTTTATTTATTCTGAGTTTTTGGTGAATCGGTCCTCCGCATAAGCTGTTTGGCTCTGATTGTCTGTTGACTGTGCTGCAAACTTGCACGCTAAACTAACAATGTCTTGCTTCGCGTAGTACGGAAGCTCACAATCTTGATTTACTGAATCCTTACCATCTAGTTTGATGTAGCCTTCGATGTCGATTTGCTTTGGATTTCTTAAGTAAGTCAAGAAGACTTTATCAAGTTCAAACGAACCATCTGTGTACAATATGATGTTGTCTTCGCCGATTGTTGCAAGTGTGCTTCTCCATTCATAGGAGGGGCCGAAGTTAGCATCAAAGTACAAGTTAGATAAATCGTTTTGTCTGATTAAGTCCACTGTCAATGTAGCTTTGCAATCTTGTTTACTGGCAGTTGTCCGACACATGACAAACATCATGTAGTCTTTAACATCCTTCAGTGAACCTCGATAGCCTTGAAAAAGAACGTCATCGTGTTTTACTAAGTTAAGTGCATAGTTGTTTACTTTAAGTACTTGTAAATCATCTATGCGTTTTCTGGTCGCCTCATATCCATCACGGTACAGATTGTTTTCTCCTATCTTAGTTTTTACCCAAGAGAATTGTGCTTGATTTAAGAAGTTAACTATATTCTCAACAGCCATCAAGACGTTATCTTGTCTGTCAACCTTGTTGAGGTTTAACTTAAAATCGTACACCAACTCTTGTACAGGAATCATTATATCGTACTTAATTTCAATTTAGCTTTCAGTTTGTCTTGGAACGCTTCGTAGTATTCAGAGTTCTTGGGGTCTGCCAGGTAAAGTTCAAACTCTTCAACTGATTTTGCCCAAACGTGTTCTCCTTCAACTACTACCGAACCTTTAACCCTTACAATGTTTCTGTCAACAAGGTCTTTAACTAGCGACTTGATATTGAGTATCTCATCACTGTAGCTTACAATCTTGTTGAAAGAAGCAATGGGGTCTTGTCCTAATGCATTTACAGAAAGACGTAAATACTCGTCAAGAGCATTGTATACTTCTTCCTCCGCTGCATCTGCTGGTATTCCAAGTCCAAGAAGCTTTTGTATCTTCTTGCGTTTAATTGGAGTCATTCTATCAAGAGCTGCGATTGCACTATTGATTTTCTTCTTCCTCTCAAACGTAACCTTGGATTCTACCTCACCGTCATGTACATAAAAACGTACAATCGAGCTATCGTATTCACCTGACTCAATGGATTCCATGTTAGGAGCAACCATATCAGTTTCCATTAACCAATAAAAGTTAATAGCTTCTCTTGGATTCTCCATGTTGAAAACATTGTCACCATCTTGAAAGGTAAACCCATTTTCTTTTATTTCGTCATAGAACGTACTACTAGGCTCAAGGCTTTCATCTAGGATTGATTCGTAGTAAGTTTTAATAATCTTAATACGATTCATTTCTTCTTGACGTACACCTTCGTCTGGAATAGCCCGCAACTTCATTGCGTTGTCATCTAGACCTGTCCTAATAACTCCCCTAGAATCAACTCTAGGATAGAACTTCTTTACAGTGCCCGGAATAAAATTACTTCCATTCTGGAACAAGGAACCTTCGAGACTGCGAGGGTTAGCAGGTTCTTTTCTGTAGGGGCGGATTACTTTAATCCCCCTTACTAATTCGTGACTTTTCATTTTTTGGTTGGTTATTAAAGGGTTTTCTTATGTTTAGTGGGAAGGAGCGATTTCCTTCCCACCAAATCATAAGGATTAGTATCTGTTACAGACGGGGGTATTCTTTGATGATTACAGTACGAGTGGGGTCTTCCAGGAAGATACCGCAGAAGTCCTTCATAATGTAAGTAGAATACGGGTCTTTGTTTGCGATTACAGTCTGCTGTGAACCGAAACCTACTGAACCAGGGATGTACTGATAGTACATGTTAGGACGAGTAGACAGTTTTACTTCACGGATACCTGCATCTTCCTGACCTGATACGTCAAGTACGATGAAGATAGGTGGAGTTTTCTTGTTAGGTCCGAGTTCCAGGAATGTAGCGTGCAGGTTCAACTGTTCCAGTTCTACGAATTCTACAGGACCAGTTTCGGTGGTGATGTAGTGGTCGAATTGGAAAGCATAACCTTGCTTCAGACGGTCTTTACCATCCAGGAATTTGTCAGCCTGTACGAAGAAGTTCTGACCATTGAAGTCTTTCTTAATCGCAGTAGCAGCCAACTCCATACCAGCACGGTTGGTGTAAACCTTTACTTTGCGGTCAGCAAGAGCAACACGGTTGTAGAACAAGTCACCGATAGCAGCACGAATCAGGTTCAAAGAGAACTGACCACGGTCATACTGGATTACGTTACCCAAGTGCAACTGCTGCCACAGACCCTGCTTCATACGAGTAGCACGACCTTTTTCATCTTTGGTGTTACCCTGACGGCCCCACATCAGCATGTTAGCCTTCATACGCATCATTTCCATACGGAGCAGACGAGATACGGTAGGTTCCCAACCAACGATTTTGGTCTTTTCACCTTCAGCCAGAGGGTCAGTCAAAGTGTAGTAAGTCAAGTCAAGAGGATTACCTGTAGCGTCGGTTTGCATACCGAGTTTAGTAGCATCAGCCCAGTCGGTGATGGTGTGCTCAACACCATACTGCTGAAGAACGTCAGCCATAACTTCCAGGTGTCCGTCGAACAGACCCAAGCTAGAGAAAGAGGTGGTGTATTCACCCAGTACGTTACCTACTTTGAAGTATTCAGTACCTACTGCGAGGAAACGCTGATTTACGAAATCAGTAGCGTTAGCACCTACGGCACGACAACGATACTTGAAACCATTCTGATAACGCTCAGGCTCACCTACGATTTGAACCAGGGTTTCCTGCTCGTAGCGGTGTGCACTGATAATGTCGTTCTGTACAAAGCCAGCTTTGTCAAACACGATTTCGAACTCTTGACCATCAATACCAGGTTTGGCTTGAGTGTTAGCAAGGTTCATGATGATTTTAGGAAGCTCAGCCCTTTTCTTGATTTTGTAGGTAAAGATACCGTTAGGGTCATTTACCAAGAAAGGCTTACCAGTTTTCATCACGGTGTCCAACAAGTCGTTAGAGTACAACTTGGTGTCAGTGAAAAGACGCAGCATAACTTTGTCATACTGGTCGGGTTTAGTTTTCAACATTGACTCGACAAAGTTTTTGTCAGTCAATTTACCCAAACTATTCTTAGAATAGTAAGAGCTGGTTACGTGTGCATTAGCTATAATGCGACCGTTAACGCGTGGAATTGATTGATTAGGCATTTTATTTATTTATTAGCGGTTAGTGTTTTGAGTTATCTTCCAAAGTACTTTGAGAAAATTTGTGTTTCTTTTCTCGGTTCGTTTTTCTGACCTCTCTTAGATTTAGTCTGTAATTCCTTGAATATCGAGTTAGTTTCTTCAGATACACCCTTCTTCTTAATAGGAGTTAGGTCTAAGTCTTTCTGTACCAAACGAGCAATAGCTAAAAACTTTTGGGGTTCCTCTTGTCTCAGCTTTGCAAGTTTGAACTCAAACTCACTTATCTTCTGTCCATTAGGTAGTTGGTAACTTTTATCAACTACGTAATTAAACAACTCGGCTGCATCGTTTTGAGTTATTGGATATCCCAATATCTCACCTGACTTAATAGAGTCTTCAAGAACATTAATGTAAGATTCATTACGTGTGTTCTCTCTTTCTTCTAGTTCCCTTTGACGTTGAGAAGCTGCTTCAGCTAACTCTTCTCTTTCAACTCTTGTACGTTCAAGCAGTTTAGTATAATACTTCTCTGCGTAGTTTACAAGTTTACCGGTCTTATTAGCATACTCCAGTTGTTCTTCTACTTCATCTTGGTCTAAACCAGTTCTGTAGAGATACTCACGGAAGATAGCTTCTTGGTTACGAGGGTCTCCTAAGTCTACATTCTCAAGTTCTACTTGTTCGTTGAACTTAGAAAGGTAAGACTGAACAGGTACTTTGTTAATAAAGAGGTCTTTAATAAGCTCAATACCTTCTTGACCGTATGCTTCAAGTGCAATATCCTCTAGTTGTTTCCAAGCTTTGTTCTCTATAGTAGTGGACATAGCTTCGAGAAAAGACTCTTCGGTCCACTCGATTTGGTCAGGGTCTACATCTTCACCTAAGTCTAAATGACCTGAGCGAATAAGACCTTTACCAAATGCTTCGTAGTAATTAAGGTCGCCTTCTTCCTCTTCCTCTTCTTCGGCAGGTTCTTCCTCTTCTTCTTCCTCGTTTTTCAACGGGTCGATTACTTCAGGTTCTTCTTCTTCCTCAGCTTTAGTAGGTTCGGGCTTCTTAATACCGTCGTTAGTAGGAAGGTCATCTTCCTCTAACTTCATCTTCTCTCCACTTAAAATGTCAGGAGCAAGATTAGCATTAGGGTCAAACGGAGCGTCAATAGGGTCGTCCGATGCAAAATTTTCAAAGAACTCAAGGTTGTCTAAACCCTGTAGGTCATCATTAGGTTGATTATTCATGACAATGATTGGTTGGAATGTCTAGGTTCAAAATTATAGTAATTAAAAATTAACACAAGAGGTTAAAAAACCTGAGTGTTTAAATATAGCTAAAGAAGAAATTTTCTTTATTTCTTCTTCTTGCCGTCGTACTTGTTCTTGTTTTCTTTGGCTATCTTGAGCTTAGTGTCGATGTCTTTTTCCTTAAGGTCAAGCTCCCTGGATTTGAGTTCTGTTTGTGCATTTAACTTACTCTGCTCGAAGCGTCTCTTAGATTCTTCTTTGGCAATGTTAGTTTGCTCAATCAGTAATGGAGTCAAATCTTTATCAGGAGAGAAGGAAGACTCATTGGCTATACCTCTGAGTCTTTCTACCTCAAGTCTGTTCTGACGGTCGAGTTCTTTGTTCAAGTCCTCACGCTGAGCGTCTTCTTCACGCTTCTGTTGTTCAAAGGCCATCTTCTGCTCGAACTGTTGCTGCTGCATCTGCATCTCTTGCTGCTTCTGCTCCATAGCTTGTTGTTGCTGTTGTGCTTTACGGTCTTGAACACCTTCAAGTATTTTACGCAGTGAGCGTTCAGATGAAGCGGTGTAGAGGTCGAATATCTCAAGCAACTCAGCTCCGTTCTGGAGTGCCGGTTGTGCAAGTGTACGTAACTGCTCAAGAGTTACTTTATCCTCAGCATACGAAGTTACAAACACAAAAAGCTCACGTAGTAATTCATTCTTACTTACACGTAGGAATACAGACTCAAGTTCTGAGTTTAAGTAA
>Ga0129333_10002631_pt1 | contig 16775 bp, 20 predicted proteins | sample CPB6_08_DNA_FD_94474 | JGI IMG/M metagenome (GOLD analysis project Ga0129333, IMG submission 94474) | Freshwater to marine salinity gradient microbial communities from Chesapeake Bay, USA - CPBay_Sum_0.6_0.8_DNA | ecosystem: Environmental > Aquatic > Marine > Coastal | place: USA: Chesapeake...
AGATGCACTAAATTCACAGACGATTGGTCTCTTGAACGCTTCAATGAGGTAATAAGCTTTCTTGCGTAATCTTTCCAATAGCTTTTGTATTCTGTAAAAATTTTTTAGGAGACAGATACAAAAATTGACTGCAGTTTCAACTGCAGTTCCCGGTCTACAATAGATGAATACTCCTCCCAATGCGATTTCTTTGTTTTCAGGGTGTGGTGGTGACACGCTAGGGTTGTCCAGAGCAGGATTTCACGTAAAGGCATTTAATGAATTTAATAAGGCTGCCATTCTAAGTCACGAGGCAAATTTTCCTAATTCCATTCTTCTTAAAGAAGCAAGTTCAGGAGCAACAGATATCACGAAAGTCCCTGATAGTGTATTTGAGCCCTACAATGGTTCTGTAGATATTATATTCGCAGGCTTTCCCTGTCAAGGATTTAGTAAGGCAGGAAAGAAAAAGGTAACAGATCCAAGGAACCAAATGTTTCGTCAATTTGTTCGCAGTGTAAAGGTAACAAAGCCAAAGTTCTTGATTGGAGAAAATGTAGTAGGCCTTACATCTATGAAAAGTGGACCGAATGTAAATGACCCACTTATGTTGGATCTGATTAAGAAAGCATTTCTAGAGATTGGATATGAATTAACCTATCAGATTCTTGAAGCAACGGACTATGGTGTTCCTCAGAAGCGAAAGCGAATTCTCCTCGTGGGATGGGATCCTCTTCGTGTCCCATCCTTTAATCCTGAAAGTTTCTGGGCTTCTGTATCGAGCTGGGGTTCGCAGCAACCAACTGTGCTTCTTCGTTCATTTGTAACACCTGTTCTTGTAAATGCGTATGAACTAAAACCTGAAGAGATTCCAGAGGACTTTGATACATATGCTTTAGAGACGAGTGATGAAGTTTCAGGAAAGCCTCATCCGTTTGTAGTGTTGAAAGCTGGTGAAAAGCTTTTGAGCTGTTCGAAACGCGTAAGCCCTGTTCATTCTGAAATTATAGATCTGGATAAACCGTCAAAGACGATTATTTGTACCTATGATCATCAGCCACGTCTCCTCGTAGGGCTAAAACATTCAGATGGAAGAAGATTTGTTCGGACTCTCCTTCCTGATGAGCTGAAACAAATTCAGGGATTTCCAAATGATTTCAAAGTTCTTGGAAGTGAAAAGGAACAGGTTGTTCAAATTGGAAATGCGGCCCCTCCTGCTCTAGTGACAGGGGTTGCTTATATCTTGCGCAGTTGGATCCAACCCATTATAGAAGAGCCAGAGACTGTAGCACCTGTTGTTACTTCAAAGAGGAAGCAGCAGCGTAAGAAGTGATATGTGTATCTAAATGATTGATTCAGAAATACTATCTAATGGATCACAATAATCTTGGGATCCTTATAGCTATAGTTTTTTTGTTACTCCTTTTTCTTTGTGTATTAAGCCTTTGTTTTTATTTTGAGAGGAATATAAGACAACCAGAATATGAGCTCATGGAAAAATGAAAGGAATTTTGTGGAATAGGAAGTATACCTATGAGAGTAATTCGTATGAAGCGAAAGGGATTCAAGATGGTTCTTGTCGTATTTGGGTTTGTAGGAATAGGCCTGCTTCTTGCTGGAGGAATTCTGGGGAACCCCTTTCTTCTTGGTGCTGGAGCAGCAAGCCTGATCTTTACTTGCGGTGGCTTCATTAGTTCGAAAGAAACGATGGCAAAACATATCGTGTAAAATTGAATAAAAACGTTGGCTCTAACTCGTCAACTCACCTGCTAAATCCAAGTTACAATGGAGTGCTCTATCTGTATGGATGCTATCACCAAGGCGACGGGCTCTACCGTCCTCTCGTGTGAGCACGCCTTCCACTTCCGATGCATTGATGAGTGGTTCACCAAGCAGCTTCTGGAAAACCTTCATCAGACCTGCCCTTGCTGCCGCAGTGAGGGCGCAGGACTGGATCGCTGTATGTATGAGGAGGAGGAAGAGGAGGAGGATGATGATGAGACCTACGCAGACGATGATGAGGAGTCGCAGGACGCAGATTCAGTGCTGGAAGAGATGACTTCCGATGAACGCGATCTGCTTTCCGATCTGGTTTCCGATATTCACGATCTGCTCTGGGAGCGTAGGGGTGAAGGACACTGGATCGTTACCAGCCGTCAGGAGTTGGCTTATCAGGGTCTCCGCAGCCTCTTTGGTGAGATGAACGATTTGGATGCGGATCCTGTTGTCCTTAACAAAGCAGCACAGAAGATCCAGGCAATTGTTCGTGGGCATCAGGTTCGCCGCGTCTATGGAGCAGCATTCACACTGCTCAGAATCTTCAATTAAATGAAAAAAGAAAGCTTAAAAACGTGCCTCTACTTCTCTGTAGGCGGGTGGCCGCTGAAAGTGCTATAGTCTAGTTGGTCCAGAACGTGGGACTTTGAACTCGCGAAAGAACTTTCTCTCGTTAGACGCACTCCCAGAACCTCGGTTCAAATCCGAGTAGCACTAATTCAAGAAGGATTCTTTCAGCAAACTCATACAAAAACATTTCGTTGCGTTTTCAATGGAATCCTGAGCCCCACAAAGCAAGAAGCGAAGATGACCGATTTGTGGCAACACAAATGGGAATCATCTTCGCCTAAGCGAAGATGACCGAGTGGTTAAGGTGGGCGACTTAAGATCGCCTGGAGCATATCCGCGTGGGTTCAATCCCCACTCTTCGCAATAGAGTTTGAAGGTTCTCATACAAAACCTTTTTTTCAATCGGTATGGTCTAGGGGTTTAGGATAGCGCGCTTTCACCGCGTTGGCCCGGGTTCGATTCCCGGTACCGATATGCGTAAAGAATAAGAAATTATTGTATCTATGATTTTTAGCATCTTGGCTTCACTGCTAAGATGTTCGCTCGCATCTTGGCTTTCTTGCTAAGATGCTCACTAGCATCTTAGCTCAGAGGTTAGAGCGCCTGGCTCATACTTGACACCATCAAGAAACCAGGAGGCCCATCGATCGAAACGATGAGATGCTACTCGGTCTTATAGTGTAGTTGGTTATCACAGAAGACTCTGACTCTTCTAACCTCGGTTCGAATCCGAGTAGGACCACGCCCTTTTTGGGATTTCAAATCTCTGATTTGGAATCCCAGGAAAGCCCCTGGACAAAATTTGAAACGCCTGTTGCCTAGATCCAAAACAGGCCCCCCAAGGCTCCAAACAGCAAAGAACCTTTTATACGTATTACTGGAGCCTGTTAGCCCGCGCGAAGATGTCCGCTATGTTCCTTAGAACATAGGGGTAACATCTTTACGCCTCAGCGCGAAGATGTCCGAGCGGTTAAGGAGCGCGACTCAAGTTCGCGTGGCGCAAGCCTCATGGGTTCGATTCCCATTCTTCGCATCAGAGTTTGCTTGTTCTCTTTCAAAACAAGCCCAGCGAAGATGTCCGCTATGTTCCTTAGAACATAGGGGTAACATCTTCACGCCCCAGCGCGAAGATGTCCGAGCGGTTAAGGAGTGCGACTCAAGTTCGCATGGCGCAAGCCTCATGGGTTCGATTCCCATTCTTCGCATCCGAGTTTGGTTCTTCTCACCAAAAAGAACCTGGTGGACAAGGTGTGGGTGGACACAGCACAGGCCAGTCTTCGCCTGATACAAGTAAGACCTCCGCAGTTACGGGTTTCTGCGTATCAAAAAATACAGACCGCCTTAGCTCAGTCGGTAGAGCGTCCGGCTTTTAACCGGACAGTCGTGGGTTCAAGCCCCACAGGCGGTGATTTTTTTTAGAAATCCAAACAGAACAGGGAATGAATGGACTTTTAAAAACATCAATTGAATCCTCTTTATTCATCCAAATTGTTACACTCATACTGAATGTATGGGCTCTGTGGGTGCCTCTAGATGCGTGGGATTTTGCTTTAAAGGAGATCTTGGGCCTGGAAACGTTTGTTCAGATCATTGAACTTTTATTTTATACGTGGTATCGTGGAGAACTCATAACGAAAGCCTATGATGTTACTCAATTTCGCTATTATGACTGGTTTGTGACGACACCTGTAATGTTATTTTCCACTGCTTCTTATTATGGTTACTTAGCACACGAAAAAGACAAGAATGACCAGCCATTTTCAGTGTGGGCATTTTTGAAAGAGAATTCCTTTTGGATCACTCTTATGCTTGTATTTAATGCGTTAATGTTGTTGTTTGGATATCTTCAGGAAATAGGCTACATTGGTATTGTAGCTTCCTCTCTCTTTGGTTATCTCGGTTTACTGGGATCATTTGGTATTTTGTATAATGAATTTGTATCCAAGACTCCTAAACAGCAAATCTTATTTTACGCAATGTTTACTCTTTGGAGTCTGTATGGTGTAGCCGCGGCAATGCCTTCTTTACAAAAAAATATATCATATAATGTATTGGACATATTTGCGAAGAACTTCTATGGTCTGTTTTTGGGATATCTTATTATTTTCCGTCGCCAAAATTGAATCGCCAGCCCCCCTCATAACCAGTGGGCCTCCAGCCCAAAGCCCTAGTAGCGTAGTTGGATAACGCGTGTGCCTTCTAAGCACAAGATCGTGGGTTCAAGTCCCACCTGGGGTGTTTCAGCTTCTTGGATTGACACACAAGGAGCCCAGCCTCTTTGGCTTAGTGGTAGAGCATCTGTCTTGTATCCCAAGGTAAGCCCTGGGCCCTCTAGCATCCTATAGTTAGAGGGGGATGGCGCCTGTCAACGTCATCTTAATGGAAACAGAAGGTCCTGGGTTCGATTCCCAGAAGAGGCACTTCTCCCTTCGGGGAAGCTCTTATCAGAGCGCAGCTCCAGTAGCTCAGTTGGTAGAGCGTGGTGCTTATATCATTGCGATATACTTATCGCACCGCAACGCTAAGGTCGTGGGTTCGATCCCCACCTGGAGCATCTTTTTTTTGGTAGATTTCCACAAAAAAGATTTTCCTTTTTCTATACAATTTCAAGAGTTCCTGTTCAAACAGGGCTCACTTCACACTTGAAGATATCTTGGAATCCAGAAATAGGGTTGCGAGCGCGATAAAGCGGCAAGAGGTGTGACTTGCATAGACCATTCTCTTCTCCGCAACAGGCCTCTGCTGGAACATACCTCCGCATCATCTTCTGATAATATCCAATGACATCCGCAAGGGATACAATAAGTGCTTCAACATCTTTGGACTTCATATAGGCTTTCTTTGCGTCCCGCTTTCCTTTGAGATAGGATGCTTGCGCATACTGATATTGCTTGTAATAAGTAATCTTCTTCTCTAGAGTGTCAAGTTCATCACGCATTTCCATCATCATTTGCTGACTGGATGCCATAGAAGACTTGATGGCCTTCACTTGCTGCTTCTTTCGTAGCTCCTCAGCCTTCAGGCTTCGCCGACACCCCTTTTGAATTGACTTCTTCTTTTGGTTCACTGTTACATCGTCGTCCTTCTCCTCCTCTTCTTCCTTTTCCTCTTCCTTTTCCTCCTCTGTTGTGGTATCAGGTGCCTCCTGTTCTTGGAACTTCTCCAACAGCTTTTGGAAACGCTCACTCTCCTTCTTCATCTCCTCTTCTACCTGCTTCTTCTTCATTTCTGCTTCCTCAATCTCATCGTCGTAGATGGTTTCAATTGCCTGATTCTGTTTCAAACTCTTGAATTCATAGTGCTCATCCACATAGACCTCAGTTAGAACTCTCTCAATATCCAAGAGGTGAGCACAGGAAGGGATTACACTCTGAATCAACTCAACATAGGGATGAGAGTTGTGCCAGTCATCGCCAAGCTTCTTCAGAATAGTGGTCATTTTGGTGCTTTCCTACTTGCACAGTTTGCTTTCAAATTTACTTACAAAAATTGAACAGTTGGAACGCAAAAAGGAAACCAAAAATGAGCTATCAAAGTCCGAACACTCTCTTAAATGAGCGTGCTTTTCTACTTTTCTTGATTGATGGTCTTCAGTATTATCAACGATATGCGCAGCCCATTCATCAGGGCTCTGTTATGGATTATACGAATGGTCTTCATTATCGGTGGCAGCAAATGCCACTCTCGGAGAAAGAACCTTATTTCAATCAGGTCCGCCAGATTACTGGAAGCACAATGAGTGTTCCTATCTTTCAGTCGTTGATTGAGTAAACTTGTTGAATTTCCTTCTCGCGAAGTCTGGGAGACTTCCTCACACGAGGTGGAGCAAATTCATCCAGGCTTTGTCTTTGAATTAGTTCTGCGTCAGTTCGTTTCTTACTCGCGAGAGACTGTGGAGGAAGAGGAGGGCACTCTGTATCCTTGGGGAACGCATTTTTTTTGTATTTATAAGAAGCCTGACCATACCGTAGTTTGTTCGCTTTCCAGGCCTTTGAAGAAGCTTCAAAGAACTCGTGCGTAAATTCGGAGGTATCCATTGTGTTGCTTGATTCGTAACAGGCTGTTTGTTCAATTTTTAATGATTCAAACCTAACTTCTGTTTGCCCCACGCAACAGATCCCTTGATGACTTTGTCTGTAACAGATTGTTTGTATCCACGAACATCAAACATCTTTCCCTTGAACAACTCATCTTTATTTTCATATTGACTGGTTACGTTCGTCCAATTACTTTTTCCAATATAACAATTGGATAAGCTTGAAGTTTGGGGTAGGAATCCACTCGGTTCCAAAAACACAAGTTCGCCATCAACAAAAATACCAATATCAGGGCGGAACGCATCTTCATTCTGAGCTGTAACACAAATATGAACCCACTTTTTCTTTGGAATTACACCCGGAACAACAATACGCATCTTTCGTTGTTGATTGTCCCAAATCTCATACAACAAGGAGGCTTTCTTGGAAGGGCCCAGTTGCGTCTTATCACGAACACGAGAAGGAGGTAAGCGTCTTGGATTGTCTTCAAATTCAACACATTCAAAGTCATTTACGTTTGCAGATGTTGTTCTCAAGAGTTCTTGGGGTGACATTACAGGACAAGGTTGAGCCCCTGAAGGTTTGTCAGGGACTGTAGAATCTTCTCCACAAATCAAAGGCGGGCGGATTACTCCTGCATCCGTGATATTTGCGTCTCCTCTTCCCAAAATTCCCAAAACAATATTGTTTCGTTCAGGGCCATCTCCGAAATCAAGAATGCGCGCGTTGTTTGTAAATTCTTCAAAATAGACCCACATCATAAGTCCACGAAGGCTGCGAAGAGGAACACGAGATCCAAGTTCTAATTCAACATTGTCACCAAGTCTTACAAATTGGTCCAGGCCATTGAATTTGAGTCCTTCCGCAATGGGTGGGTTGGGCTTTTCATTGATCTTCATTTCACCTACCGTTAGTAACTTCACATTATCAACAGTATCAACCATATCATCACGGAAGCGGAACCAGAAGACACACCCTTCATAGAAGTGAAGAAGTGTTTGAATGTCTGCTGGAGGTTGTGTATCCAAGACAAGCTCAGCATCAAATTCAGTGTCCAAGGCACGATTGCAGAAGGCCTGATACTCACCTGACTTTCCCTTCAAGATACGACAATACGCATCTCGCCCTTTGCCTTCAATGTCGCGCATATAGTCGTCGCGAGACACACGGAATCCATCACGAACAGTGGGCGTGCGGAAGCTGATGCTGTTGAGGTTTTCGGTGCCTGCGAGAGCACACGCAAAGAACTTTGTGGTCTCATCTGTTTTGGATTCAACCATACGGCAAAAATCGTGATCAAATCCTAGGCGTTGAACATCCGCATAGCCCATAAAGTATCGTGGATCTTGTATGTAGCCTGCTTGTTCTGAACCTTCGGAAATGTCACCTCGCCTAGGAACAAACTTTGCAAAGTATCCTGCGCGCGGACTCAAGACAGGCACGAGATTTTCAAAGCCTTCACGAATTTTTTGAGGCCAGAAAACCTCTGCTACAGCTATTGTCATAAGAAGAACCAAGACCAGAGTAATACTGATCATCTCTACCAAGAACATTCAAAAACAGGGTTCGGATAGAAACTAACAAACAATCTACAGATGAGTAGTATGGAAGGAGGCCGATATATTGGTTCGGGCACGTATGGATGTGTATTTACACCCCCTCTTATCTGTAAATCTGAAAAGCAGCCTTCACGAAAGCTTGTAGGAAAAATTACCTATGACCAAATGGCCAAACACGAAGTTCTTATTGGGAATCGCCTTCGGAAAATGCCTTTGGTGCGGAATTATATGATTTTACCAGAACCGGAAACTTGCGAACTTGCTCCCGAAGAACTCCAAAAAGATCCGGGTATTCAGGAATGTCGTGACGGCTTTGAAAATCACGGCCAAGAATTGGAGTTTTCTCAAATGTCTCAAGTTGTATCTCCTTTCGGTGGAAAGAAGGCTTTTTATCAGTTGTTTTTGAATCAGAGCATTCACCCCAAGCAGTTTGATTTTTTCAGATTTATGAAGCATTTGTTGGAGGGAGGATCCCTCTTATTGCTCGCAAAAGTCTGTCATTTTGATCTCCACGCTGGAAACCTTCTCGTAGACAAGACAAAGACAGTGCGTATTTTAGATTTTGGTCTCTCCTTCTTTGCGGATGCGATTACAAATGAAACTGTCTCCAGCCGCTGGAAGCGTTTGCGATTCGGATTTGAACCGGATGCTGCGCACCCTTCCATACACAATGCGGAGTCTCCAGAGTTAACTATAATGAATGCTATTCGCAGAAATGAATATTCGTTAGAGACAGCAACTCGTCTTACAATTACAGGAAAACAAATCTTTCGTGATATGGAAACTTACTTGGGTATTTCAAGAGGAACAGCAACAGATGAATTGTTGAACTTCTGGAAAACAAGCGAGTATGCTCGGAAATTAAATTATGTAATGCTTTGGAGAACGTATTGGCCTGGATTTGATGCGTGGTCTATTGGATCTATTTTGATGGAGACTCTCGCAAATCTTCTGATCTTGCCTGAATTTACAGAAGGACCTTATGCGAAGAAAAAAGCTTCTATTGTAGCGGCTCTTCGTGGTCTATTGAATCCTAACCCAAGAGAACGACTGGACTGTATAGAAGCCCTTGCTTTGTATGATCCTGGTAGCCCTTGGTTAGAACGATTTGGGAAGAAGTGGTTGGAAGCGCGCAAAAAACAGCGCGGCGAAAATTGAACGACGAGGCGCTTGACAAGGAAGTAAAGCCACAATGGATCTAATTTCGTCGCCAAGTCTCGCTGAGATCTTTACTATTGTTGGATCTGTCGCATTTGTAATGAACCTCATTCTGAGAGATACTCTGAATACACCTCTGGCCCTAGCCTTTCTAAATGCTACTTCTGTAGTCTTGAAGAATACAGAAGTAGTATGGCGTCCAGCTCTGAAGTTTAGTCTAATGGTCATCAAGCCAATCGTGAAGGCTCTCCTTCACGTCTTTGCCTTCGCATTCAATGCTGTGATTCCCATTCTCGCAACACTGAAGGACGCAGGAATGAATGTAACGACTGCTCTCTCAAACTTCGCCAATGAATTCTCTGACTTTGGCAAGTCTCTCTATGTGGTTGGTCGAGGTCTTACAAACGCATTTGTCTATTCAGTGAAGGGTCTCAGTATGATTATCAAGAGTTTTGAGGATGTCCTCGCATTCCTTCCTCGTATGGTATTCCAGGCCCATCAAATTACTCTCGAGGAGCTTTCCACGATGATGATCCCCTTCTTTGTAGTAGGCTCTGTTCTTCTCTTGGCGCGCTGGTCTCTATCAAAGCCTGCGCCCCAACAGTTTCCTGTTCCTCTTCGTCGTTCTTCTCGTCTAGAGCGGAAGCGTGCGATGATGAGTTGTGGAGATCTAAGTGCTCTTTCTGCGTCGTGTAAGAAATCTTCTACGAGCGCCGCCTATCTTTAAATAAAGAGGACGATCACGGGGAACACACATATACGAACAAAAAATATCATAATTTAGCTTAGAACCTTTTTCGTCGTAATTGCGACTGGCTAACTTGGGATCATAAATAGGTCTATCATCTGCGTCTTTGTTTGTGACAGGTGTTCCTCCAGGTTTATGGGACCACATTCCATTGCTATCTTGACGGAAAAAGTGGTAATCTTCATCCGCATCTACAACAAGAGCAATTTTAGATGTATGCGCGGGACACTTTTCCGTAAAGGTTGTGATTTTTAATGTAGGATTGTCTCCTAAAAGTCTGCCAACCATATCTGAACAAGTTTTTAACTTTTCTGATGTAAACCGTTCGTATCCTGACGCAGATCCAGGTTGGTGAAATGGCACATTGCAGTCCTTCGATTTGAAGCACGCAGTGAATTGTTTAGGATCGTGAATATTCATAGCATACGCAAAACAATTGTGAGTTTCTCTTACCTCTCTCCGCGAATTCCATTTGTCAGGATCATAGGTTGGCTCCCAACCACTACACGGAGACTGTCTTGGGCATTTGCGGGATTGGTGGTATTCGCAGAATGAGCTTTTCGGGAGAGGGGCTCGTCGGCAGTTCGGTTGGCACTGGCACTGTGCTCTTTTTTTGCGTGTTTGATTCACTCTCATTCTGGGCAGAGCCATCTATTAGAACCATAGAAATCAATTGTTTGCGGAGTTCTGGAGGAAGGTTTTTGGCGATTTCTTCTAACGATGCTTGAGGCGTAGGATGAACGAGAGGGTTTTCTTTTTTATCAGGTTTCGCATCTGTATGCTGAGAAGTTGTAGCTTGGGAACTTGGTTCTGTAAGTTTGAAATATTCTTCCTCCACTTGATGCATTTTAATCTTTTCAATCGCGTGGCAGAAGTAAATAAATTGATTGTTGTGAGTGGGCGTTGTGCCAGGTGTATAAAATCCACTGTAGCGCCCACTCAGCTCTAAATACTGCCAACCTTCACTCTTTAATTGTTCCATCGTAGTGTGTAAAAAATAGTATTTCTTGTCTATCTTAAAAACACTCACAATTCCATTGCTCGTTGTCACCAAAAGAGAAATCACCCACGTAGCCCAATAAATTTCATACGCAAAACTCTCGGGATCGTGTATAGTTTTGTCCGTTGATGTATTGGAATACTGAATAGAAAGAAGTGCTGGGACAATTAAAGATCCAACTGAAATAAGAATACGCAGTGTATGGAAAAATAGAGAAAACCGAAAGCAGCGAGATTGAAAGTCTCTAAGAACACGAAGAAATCTCTGCTCAAGAATCGTTTTTTGAAGCTCTTCTAATTTTGTTTTTTGGATAGCTTGTTGAAGGGAATCTGTGGTTTGAACCATCGTTTCTGCTGAAGGCCAATAAAGTTGAAACATGAATGCGGGTGGGGGATTGGCACACAAATGGAATATCCAATCCGTATTTGGTCGAATGCATATGCGCCTGCTCCAGATACAGACCCCTACAGTATTCAAATTGACAAACACATCTGGAATGAGGTGATGCGTCAAGAAGGATCTCGCAGAAAATTCCTGCGTATTCATCATCCCAGTGGACTTGAGGATTGGTTTGCTCCTTTGGGCCAACCTGTTCCGTCGTCAGGTGACGATGATCTTTCCAATATCTATATGCCTCTCTGGATGCTAGATGTCGCACATTTGGATGGTGAAGGAGAGGAGTCAACTCTGGAAGTGGTGGATGAAGAATACTTCCCTGAAGCCACGCGTATTGTTTTCCGTGTTGTAGATTCAGCAATTTACAATGCGGACATCAAAGAGGAGTTAGAAAAGGCTCTTTCAGCAATTGGAGTTGTAAGAGAGCACACGACCCTCCAGATTCCTATTGAAGCTCTGGGAGGATACAAGGTAGAAGTATTTATTAGCAAGACTGAGCCTGCGAATATTGTTCTATGTGATGGAGAAGAGGTTGCGGTTGAATTTGAGGAACCTGTGGATCAGATTGCGCCTCCTCCACCGCGTGTGCCTACTCCATCTCCTGAACCTACTGTTGCGTTTGAGACAGAACCGCAAGGATTCCGTGCGTTTAGTGGTGAAGGTCGCACATTGGGTGGATCCAATGATTCTATACCTGAATGGCGTCGGGGTCTACCGCCCCCTCGTCGCTAATCATTGACAGTATCCATATGTAGTTTCGTTATTGTTGTCTAAGCATTTCCCACTAATACATTGCGCTCCACGAATACACAAAGCATTCTTAGGTAGAATTTTTTGGTTAATTTTGGTAATTTGATTCTGCGCATCAAAATCTACATTTTTAAAGCCTTCGCTGGTTTGGAGGAGAAGAATCGCAACTAAAAGAATCAATGCGAGGATTCCAACTTTCATCTATTCTAGGGAAAGAATCTAAACCAAAGGAAGTATAGATTAGCAATGGAAAAGGGTGCGGAACATATCTATGAAACAATTCAAAATGCTCTGGAGAAGAAAGAAGGAGCATTCATTGGGCGCAATGGAACCATAGAATTGGAAACACTCTTGTTTCGTTTGTATGGATATACACCCAATCAACCGTATCCTAATTCCATAGCCAGGCGTATTGAATTACACGCAGGGATTTGGCCACCCACCAAAGTTTTTTTGGATCGCTGGGTCTTTCAGATGGTGGAAGCCATTCGGAACTGCGATGTTCTTGTCGCAGGTTGGTATGAGCCTTTAAAACAACAAGAAGAGACCTTATTGAATTCACTCAATACACTCGCACCAAGAATTCCTCTTCGGAGTCTAGAACCTTATTATGTCCCTCCTGAGAAACGTTGGACATCTTTGTTAGCAGGTCAGAGAGTTGCTGTAATTTCTTCGTTTACACAAACCATAGAAGAACAAATTCAAAAAAGAGAAGAGATTTGGCCTTTAGCAACAGATAGTTTATTGCCTGGGAATGTTGAATGGGTGCCTATTCGCACAGGATACGCGCCTTCATTGGCCAAGGGAACTGGGGAATGGCCCAAGGAAATTACAAATTGGGCAGACGCAGTGACGTCCATTGTTACGAAAGTCAAAGAGTCCAAGGCAAGTATTGCTTTAATTGGCTGTGGAGGAATGGGAATGGTCTTGGCGGCTGAATTAAAAAAGCACGGAATTATTGCGATTGTCTTAGGAGGCGCCATTCAGGTTTTGTTTGGAATCAAAGGGATGCGCTGGCAGAACCATTCTGTCATTTCACATTTCTGGAATGATGCGTGGGTATGGCCCAAGCAATCAGAGACTCCAAAAGGAGCAGGTCTGATTGAAGGTGCTTGTTATTGGAGTAAAATTGAAGCTGTAGACTTGTAATGGAATGTATACCTTCCTCTCATCTAAAATGGTCTATCTCCGTGATATGAAGAATCAGTGGCCGTGGGTCAATGACCCTACTCATAATTTCTCTGACAAGGAGATTTACACGCATACTGTCAATCTGGAGGATGCATCCAACACCTGGCGTGTTCCTGTCCTTCCTCCTATGGGAGGGTATGCGTATACTGGGATTCGTGTGTCTATCTTTGGAAAAGATACCCAACACACTGTCAAGGGACAGCTTGTTCTGGGTGAGACAGAGAAGCCAGTCTTTGGAATGCCTTGGGACATTGCTCTTTTGAGCAATGGATCTTGGACTCCTCTGGGATTTCCAATTACACACAAAATCATTGCTCTGACAGAGGATGGTCTAGATTTCATCATTGAGCATACTGACTCGTGTTGGGGGCAAGTCTCTTTCGTGGCTCAGCGATTTGAGGATCTTCTTGAGGACGAATCAGATATTTCCTATGCGTTTCTGAATCATCGCACAGACAAGGTAGAGTGGATTCTCAATGATAAGAATTATCTCTACAAGCCTCGTCCGAATGATGAGCCTGTGTATAGGAAGAAGGTGAAGATTATTCCGAGTATTCTTCGTCTTCTGGATCCGAAGCGAGCGGATTGGACTCTTGTTGAGAAGTTCCGCGATCATCTCAATGTTCCTGTGCCCCTGCTCGCATAAAATTGAATTCCAAAAATGCTTTGGTGGAAATCACAGCCCACTATGACGTCCAATATTCCTTTCGGTGACTTCTCTACCCTGAATATTCCTGAGTATGATCTTGAAATGATCCGCAGCGGCTTTGAGGCCGTGAGCCAAGTAGAGGGTGGATGGGAGTATTTGCGAACGTATACACCCCCTGAAGACCAGGGATTTATGTTTTCATCTTCGGAAGGAAAGGGAAAGGAAATTGATGATAAAATCTCAGAACTGTATGCTGGTCATTCTGGAGCATCTTATGGAGTTACAATGCGAACTCTGGAGTTCATTGCGAAGAAAGGATGGGACGCTTGGGTAAGGAAGATCCAGACCAAGTATCCCAAGACAAAGGAGACAATCAACGAGAAGCGACAGCGATTTCTCGCTCTTCCGCACGATATGTCACTTGCAGACCAGATGAAGGCACTGGAGGAATTTAAGGATGTTCCTATGACTTATTGGGAACTGCGTGAGCGATTCGGCTAAGAAACAACTGTCTCTTCTTGTTTCTCTTGTCCAACTATTTCAATGTGTATGTCTGATACTGTATTTTGTCTCTCGTCTGTTTTTGGAGAGACGCTGCGATCTCTGCGTTTCCAATTGTCATCCGAAAATCTCCCTGATTTCGCTAATGATTTGGATAGAACTTGGGAAAAGGATCCTCTGCGACTTGTGCTCGTCAATGCTTCTTGTTTTCTCGTAAAAATATCAATAACAGATCCAGATAAATCATTGACCTGTGATAAAACTTCTTTCTTAATCATTTTATTTAGTTCTGGCACAACTTCTTCACGTAGCATACGTTTTTTATGCATCAACGTGAGTGCGGCTTCCGCAGTGAGTTGTTTCAACATACTTTCACGATTATCAAAGATCGTGGTATGTTCCATTCCATCACAAATCTCAGGTTTTTTCACGTTCGGCTTGTCTTCAAACTCTTTCTTGAATTCATTGATGACATCGTCAGGGACAGGTGGTGATTGTTCAATTAAACGATCAAGTTCTGCGCGACAGATCTTGAGGAAATCCATACAGTCTATGCGATCTTTTGGCGCAATTGCTAGTTCAACTGCTATCTGACGTTGGAATTTCCCCCACGCAATTCCTGCGACACGATGTGCTTCAGAACCTTGTGCGAACCGTAAAAAGTTACCAAGAGTTGTTAAGATCCCCGCAAAAATAGAAACGCCTCCAATGGCTGCCTGCGCGTATTTTTTCATATTTTCATCATCGGGTGGTATAAATCCGTCAAGCGCAAAGTTTGCGGTTCCCGTAAGAGTAGATAAAATAATCACAGGAATCGTAATCCACATATTCATTAAGGAATACTTCTTTTCACAGCGGTCGTGAAGCCAGCGGTAGCAACCAGCCTTATCTGCCCATTCTGCCATTAAGGTTTCTTGTTGTTTTGTCCATCCATTGTTGAATTTCTTAATAGGATTCCCAGATACATCAGAGTTTGCACGAGATCGTCCAGCTGTAGGTGAACCAGTAGGGGTTGCCATCTATGTAGACAAAAGAAAATACACAGGGCTTCCAAAAACTTTTTTTTTGGTTCCCCGGATTTTTTTGGCGGCGGCCTAAAAAATTGATTCCAATAAAATGTATAGGAGCAGGTAGAAAATGAACACGCTTTCCAATGATCACTCCCACATTCCTCCCGTGAAGGGACTTCACAAGATGATTCGTTCGTCAGGATACCAAGCAGAAGACTGTATTCTTGAATACACAGACAACTCTATAGATGCGGGTGCGAAGAAGATTGAGATTCACCTGTATGCTCGGTCAGCTGAAGAGGCGAATATTGAGCGCATCTGTGTTCTAGACAAGGGTGGAAAGGCGATGAATCCTGAGGAGCTTCTGAATGGTCTTACCATTGCGTTTCAACGGATTCACAATGAAGATGACATTGGTGCGTATGGATTTGGTATGAAGTCAGCTTCACTGAATCTTGGCAATGAACTTCTTGTTGTCAGCAAGCAGTCTGGATCTCATAATTTCATTGGCGCTCGGATGAATTTCGTAGAACAGGAGCGATCCAATGACTACAGGCCTACTGCGACGTCTAACAATGCTCAGGCCGACCTGTTTGGCCATCTCCCCACGGATGTCAGCCGCGAGCTCCTTACACTGATTGGAACGACATCCTCTGTCACTGTTGTTCAAGTCACGTCTCTTCATCTGGAGCTGGCGTCTACGCCCTGTGACAGCTTTGCGGATGTCCTTCTAAAGAAGCTCAGTCTCGCCTATTCCTTTGATCGCCTTGAAGATGTAAACATCAGTATAAAGGTCATTAAGGATGAGGCCCGTGAAATTGTAGTGTCGCGAGTAGACCCTTTCTATCTCACGCAAACTGAGTGCTTGCGGAAGGATCCAGTCTTTATTCAGCTCTATGCGATTGTTCCAAACAATCAGAGAGATGCTATTCGTATCCTGGAAAAAAATACATTCAAGCGTGCGTGGAAGAAGGGCACTCAAGAAGTGGCCTACACGAGTGGAACTCCTGAGCACCCCATTTACTATGATCTAGGTGGTGAGAATCTGCGAGCTGTAGACAATCCCTTTGAGCATCCTATTCCCAATACCAAGCCACCGATTCCCTTCTCAATGTCTCTGGTCTTCCTCAAGAAGGAAACGTATGACAAGGAGAAGGAGGATGTGCGAAAGAAGGGAATTTGGTTCCGTCGTGGACCACGAATGGTCGCACAGGGTCTTACGCTAGGCATTCACGGAATCAGTGCGCACGGTCACTACAATCAGATGCGTGCTTGTCTCACCTTCCCTCCTCTGATGGACAAGCTGATGGGCGCAAAGTATAACAAGCAAATCAATCCCAAGCAAGGTCCTCTGAAGGAGGCTATTGTGCGACTCTGGAAGGACATTACGTCGCAGTGGGTCAAGGAAAAAGAGGCAGTTCGTCGTGCTGCTCCTAGTGGGCCTGCTCCTG
>Ga0129333_10002633_pt1 | contig 16767 bp, 24 predicted proteins | sample CPB6_08_DNA_FD_94474 | JGI IMG/M metagenome (GOLD analysis project Ga0129333, IMG submission 94474) | Freshwater to marine salinity gradient microbial communities from Chesapeake Bay, USA - CPBay_Sum_0.6_0.8_DNA | ecosystem: Environmental > Aquatic > Marine > Coastal | place: USA: Chesapeake...
ATTTTGAATTAGATAAATTACTTAGGATTAGAGAAATAGTAAAGAACAATTTTGCTAATGTTCAATATGAAAAATTATTGCATAATCGCAAAGATTTTATTATTTTTGTTGACGAACATGATCTGAGAAGAGGGACAAATTTTTTAGAGACATTCCCAGAAATGGCAGAAACTTATAAAGATTGGAAAAGAATATGCATTTGATTGCTCATCGCGCTAACCTTAACGGACCAGTTCCTGAATTAGAAAATAATCCTAAACAAATCGAAACAGCAATTAGAAAAGGATTCGATGTGGAAATCGATGTGTGGGTCATTTATGATAAGATTTATCTAGGACACGACGAACCACAATATAAGATTGATTTAGATTTTCTTAAACAATCTCAAATTTGGGCACACGCTAAAAATCTAAGTGCATTAGAGTTTTTATTAAATAATGGGGTTCATTGTTTCTATCATGAAAATGACAAATTTACATTGACGAGTAGGGGTTTTATTTGGACGTATCCGAATCAAAAAGTCGGTCCGAAGTCAGTCATTGTTACCTTAGATAAAATTATAGACAATATTAAATGTTACGGAGTATGCGGTGATTACGTTGAAACCTGGAAACAAGAAAATAGCCATATGTTTTAGCGGGCAACTTCGAACATGGAAAAAATGTTTGGACACTTGGAAACACATTATTACCGATAACACAGATATCTTTTGTCATTTTTGGAATTACAATACCAGTCCTAATTGGATTAATGATGGGAAAAACCCAGAGTTTGTTGATCAAAACGAAATATCAGAATTTTTAGATATCGTTAAACCTAAGAAATATCTCATTGAAAATTATCGGCCTATTTTGCCTATTGACCAAAAACAGGTAATAACCTATCATGGATATCTCAGTCAATTTTATGGAATCATGAGATCGGCTAGATTAAAAAAACAATATGAAATAGAAAATAATTTACAATATGATCTTGTAGCAAGAGCAAGGTATGATAATTTTTATGCGGCCAATGTAAAAGATTCATATGATTTTTTAAAATCAAATTCAATGCATGGATTTCATTTCGGCTGGGATCATGACGAACGATTAGGAAGAGTCGGCGACATGTTTTGGTTTGCAGATAGTGAAACATATGATATCATCTCTGATTTTTATTTGAATATTTGTACCATCAATCCCAAACTGATTAAATATCAAGATAATCAACCTCCCGAATTTGTATTTTTTCATTATATTAAAAAATGTAATATTAACATTGAAGTTAATTACTGGGATATTAAGGTTTTTAGGAAATCTGAAGATGAGTCTTTTTCAAAGAGTAGAACCGGATACGAAATTTGGTAGAGTGGCAATTTGTCTAAGTGGTTTAATTCGAACCGGTATTGAAGCATTCCCTTCTTTCAAATCTTTTTTCCAACATTTAAATGCAGATATTTTTTTTCATACATGGGATACTGAGAAAGATAAGGTACAAAAAATAATTGATTTATATGAACCTAAATCATATTTGATCACCCCTCCGAAAATTTTTCAAAGATTTGAAATATTTGGACCTATGCTCTACAGTATAATGATGTCCAATGAACAGAAAAAAAATTATGAAATTGAAAATAACTTTAGATATGATCTTGTCATTAAAACAAGATTTGATTTAGTATTTTATCCAGGAAATCGCTTTCCCGAACATCCTATTATCCCTCGAACGATTTTTTGCCCAAATGGTAATGCTGGTGTCAATCCTGTAGATTTTGAAATGCATGGTATTAACGATATCATTTTTTGGGGGGATAGTGAATCAATGGATATAGCAACGAATACTTTTTTTGCTTATAGATATAAATGGTGTAGAAATCAACAAATGATCATTAATGGTAAACAGGAAGATCCTAAACACACATATTTGAGTCCCGGTAATTTAATATATAATAATTTTATTAAAAACAATGTTGCCGCCCACAGATTTGTACCTAACATAAATGAAATACCTTGGAGAGAGGATATAAGCCACTTGGACCCTATTCAAGATTATGACTTGATAAGGAAACGTTATGAACAACAATGAAAAAATTCTTGTAGTTGCCGGGGATAGTTGGACTTATGGTAGCGAAATTCGTGATCCGAAATTAGCCAATTCTGTTTTTGATTGGGACATTCGAAATGACCATTACAGAATACAAAGGATATGGCCCACAAAATTATCCGAAATGTTTGGGTTTGATAGAGTGGTTAATCTCAGTTTCCCTGCGGCAAGTAATGATCGGATAGTGAGACATCTAATGGGGTGGTTAGTACAAGAATACATTTCAAAAAATTTATCAACAGAAAATCTTAAAGTTATTGTTGGTTTTACTAGTCCCGAAAGAAAAGATTTTTATTATAAAGATGAAAAAGATAAATTTTGGATAACTTTATGGCCTATGTGGAGGCATGAACATCCTACTAAACCTCTAAACGAGTTTTCAGAACTCTATACAACATATTTTTATAATCAAGAAGAATCAACACATAGATATCTTAATCAACTTTTTTATCTGCAAAGTGTTTTTAATTTATATAAGATTAATTTTTTATTCTTTCAGGCTTTTTACCAATTTAAGGATATGATGATTTATAATTGGGTTGATAATCCTTACGCAAGGCATTATAATGGACAGCCTGATCAAATATTATGGAACATGATTGATCCGGTTAGATTTATTCATAAAAATGATAAAGTTCATAGTTTCCATAATTATATAACTTCTAAAGATACGGACCCGGAAAAAAGAAATGCGATACAAGGTATGCATCCCAGTGAACTAGGTCACACATGGTGGGCCGAACATCTAAAAGATTATATCTTGGAGAATAAATTATGGTAAACTGTATTGCAACCTGTGGTGATAGTTTCGGAACTGGTTCAGGATTGCCACTGGATATTTGTTTTGAAAAATCTTTTGCAGGAATTGTAGCCGAACATTTTCAACTGCCTCAAAAAGTTTATGCTCGAGGTGGATGTTGTAATTTCACAATCTATCTACAAGTTAAAAAAATTATAGAAAGAACTTTGAAAGAACAAGATTTTAAACCATTTGTATTAATAACAATAACTCATCATGAAAGACTTATAATACCTTTAGATGATGGATTGAAACATACTATGCCAGATCTTTCTCAGGTAGATTATAGAGGGTTTTTACCTTATGATTATCGGTATGGTAAAAGACCTTTAGAATTTACACCTACAAAAATTAGATTATTCACACAGACTATTACAAATTTGGAACTTTTATTAAAGGAAAAAAGTGGTTCTATTTCTAGATTTACTGATAAGGAATCTGAAAAATTAGACACATTGGGGGAATATTATTCTAATATTTTTGATACTGGTATAAAAAAAGAATATGACGATTCATTGATAGTGACCATGCATAGTCTACTTAAATTTCATAGTATAGATCATGTAATCTTAACTTTTCAACCGCCCTATGTTATAGATAAAAAAAATGTATTAAATTTTCATTGGGGTGAATTTACCCTAAAATATCCTGATGAAGGTCGTAGTGGCCATTGTAATGAAGAAGGTAATAGATTAGCAGGGATGCAGGTAATTGAACATATAAAAACATACAATTTATTATGAAAAAAACAAAATTATTGTATGCTTGTGGTTGTAGTTGGACAGAGGGCGCAGAATTAGCAGAATATAATTCTCCCGATATGTTTACTATCATGTACTATAATTCTTGGCCTTGGTTTTTAGCAAGCAATTTAGCAATACCAATGACGGTCAATGAAGGATCGGGAGCAGGATCAAATACTCGAATCTTTAGAAAAACTTCTGAATTTATCCATAATTATATAGAACAAGGCAAAGACCCTGAAGAACTTTTGATCGTAATCGGATGGACTACTCCTGAAAGGAATGAAATTGGTATTGACAATCGAGTAGTTAAATTAACAATTCAACATCCATTAACATATTCTGAAATGCAAATTTATCTAGATGATTTAAAAGAGTATCATAAGAGTTTTTATAATCTCTACAGTGATTATTATGGAAAAAGAATGCAACTTTTATATATGAAAAATTTAAGATTATTATGTAAAGGTCTAGGCATAAAATATTTTGACTTTACAGCAGTAGGAAATCTACCAGAAGATCTTCAGTTATCAAATTTGTATCCTTATGCATTCCAATATATCGTTGCTACAGAAAATCTTCCAGTGCATCAATTTGGACATCCTACTAAGGAAACACACAAGATTTGGGCCGATAGATTAAAGGAATTTATTAAATGAATATTTTAATTGGGATGGCCGGTGCCGGATCTCGCTTTAAAACTATGAATTCTGATCTACCTAAATATCTAATGATCTATCATGGATCAACAATGATCTATCATAGTGTTAATACTATGAAAGTTCTCGGCACGATACATTTTGTAGTTTTGGAAGAACATCTTAAAAAATATGACTTTTTGGAATCATTGCTATATGCATTGGGGCATGTTATAATACCTATTAAGACTATAACAAATGGTGCAGCAGAATCGCTGCTCCAAGCAAGAGATTATGTGAAGGATACATCGCTTCCTATGCTGTCTATAAACTGTGATCAATATATGAAATGGGATTCTACCGAATTTTTAAAAACCATTAATAGCGATCTTGAGACATCCTATATACCAGTTATAGAAAGTAAAAGAGATGACTTTAGTTATGTTAAGTTACAAAATGGTTTGGTCACAGAAGTTAGAGAAAAGAAAAGAATTAGTTCCACAGCCACAATGGGATATTATCATTGGGCTAGAACTGAAGACTTCTTTATTGATGCTGAATCTATGATACGAGACAATGTGAGAGACAATAACGAATTTTATGTAGCACCAGTTTATAACTATACTATCAAAAGAGGGCTTCCGGTAAAAACATGGAACTTAGGTAGTAACAAGTATTTTCCCGTAGGAACACCGATGGAACTGGCTATTTTTAACATGAGTGATAATGGGTTTGATTAATGAAAACTGCTAAACTTACAGACTTTACTAATGGTTGGTTCTTAGGCAACTTTGAACCCAGTCTTATGAAAACTGATTTTGAAGTCGGTCTTCAAATTCACGAACGAGGTGAATTTCATAGAGACCACTTTCATAAACTTTATACAGAGTTTAATCTTGTTGTTGAGGGAACGCTAATTATAAATGGACAACAATTTTCAGAAGGTGACATCTTTGTTCTATACCCCTACGAAATTAGTCAAGTAGAATATCTAACAGATGTTAAAATCCTTGTGGCTAGAAATGGCAGTGACCCGAATGACAAATATGAGGTAATTGTTAAATGACATACTTTACAGTAGAGTATGATATGGCTTCTCGAACTACCGTACAAGAAGCCGCACAGGCTCTGGCTATAGGACAAAGTATTGGTAACCCTAACATACGAAGTCAGTATGAAACCTCGGAGATAATCGAAAACAACTGCGCACGTGTCGAATCAGTTGAAGGGTCTAAAGTTAAAATAAAATTTCCTTTAATTAATCTCAATCTTGAACAGGATGGTATCAGTCATTTACTTTGCATGATACAAGGGGGTCAGTTAGATATTGATATTATTACAAGATGTAGAGTAATGAACATCGACATCAGTAATTTCCCCAAAGTTCAACCTAAGTTCGGTCTAAGTGGAATAAGACAATACACAAAAAGTTACGGTAGACCTTTATTGGGGTGTATTATTAAACCTAAAATTGGTTTGAAACCAAAAGAGTTATCCGGTATCGTGTCAATGATGATTGAGGGCGGCGCTAATATTATCAAAGAAGATGAAATTCTAGCATCACCTCTGTTCTGTCGATTAGAAGATAGATTGCCCTACATTAGAGATGTAATTCAAGATCGTAATGTTGTATACTTAACCTGTATCAATGCTGATGCAGATCGTGTATTTGATAAAGTTCGAACAGTAAACGAAGCAGGAGTCAATGGAATACATTTTAATTTTTGGGGAGGTCTTGGAAACTATCGTGCTATTCGCAAACTGAACCTTCCTTTGGTATTTCATTACCAGAAGAGCGGAGATAAAATTCTAACTGGAAAGGATAATCCTTTTGGAATAGAATGGCATGTTCTTTGTAAATTAGCAGTTCTCTGTGGTATTGATACTATCCATGCTGGCATGTGGGGTGGTTACCTAAATGATGATCCAATTGAATTAAAATCCATTATGGATCTTCTCAGTTCAAATAATATCGTACCTGCTCTTAGTTGTGGAATGAACGCTCAAGTCATACCTAAGGTAACAGAAAAGTTTGGTGTTGATTATTTGGCAAATGTCGGTGGTGCTGTTCATACTAACAAAGATGGTATCGTTTCGGCTGTTAAAGAACTTAGGAACGCAATCGATCATGTTTAATACTTACCAATCTAAAAAGGTTAATAAGCATTGGGGATTTGAATTATGGATTGCAGATGGAAAGCGAACACCTTACGCAACGAAACATATCCTATTTAGAGCAGGGAATAGAACGAGTCTGCAGGTTCATCAATTCAAATATGAAACTAATTATGTTTTGAATGGAAGCGGCGTCCTTCATGTCAGTCCAGAACCATTTAATATTGCTGAATTTTTATTGGTGGGTATGAGCGCTCAAGAAGTTCAAGACTATGAACAGACTTTTATTCGAGTCAATCTAGAACCCGGAGTGATATTTGATATACCTCCTACCTATGTTCATCGAGTAATCCCTACAACAGATTTAGAATTTATAGAAACTAGCACTTCTGAACTAGATGATGTTATCCGTTTGCAGGATGATCACGGACGGGCACATGGTAAAATAGACTATGAGCATCAATGATTTAGTAATCATCCCTACAGCAGGAAAAGGTACGAGATTAGGACATTTTACTAAAGATCTTAATAAAGCATTACTACCTTATAAGGGTAAACCTATAATTAGCCATATTATTGAGCAATTTCCTTTGCAAAGCAAATTCTTGATACCAATAGGCTACTTAGGGACACAGATAGTAGATTATTGTTCTCTGACTTATCCTGATCTTGATTTTGAGTTTATAGTAATAAATGATTGGGATTCTGTAACTGGCGGTACTGGATCAACCCTTAGACAATGTGCTAATTATGTAGATCGACCATTTTGGTATGTACCATGCGATACAATTTTTAATGAAACTTTAGATCATTCCCTGACAGAAGATTGTTATTTTGTATCCAAGGTTGAAAAACAACTCCACAAAGAATACACTACGTTCTCTACAGAAAATAATAGGGTACTAGATATTGCCTTTAAAAAATCTACATCGGATAACTATTTGGCTTTCACTGGATTGATGTTTATAAATGATCATCTCTCCTTTTTTCAAAAACTCTGTAATCATATAGGTAATGAATTTATAGATATTCTGCAGGTTAACACATTAACACGACCTCTACAATCATGGATAGACGTAGGAAATTTTGATATCTATAGTAGGGCAAGAATGGCAGATCAAGACTATGATTTTAGCAAGACCGAAGAAATAACCTATTTGGTTAACAATAAAGTTGTAAAATGGTACAAGGATGCAAAAATATCAAACTTAAAGTATCAAAGATATAATTTTAACAAAACTGTTTTTCCAGATAATTGCCTAGTCAAACCGCAGTTTTTAAAATATGATTACTTCAATGGATCTGTGCTTTATGATGATTATTCGATTAGGAAGTTTGAAAAGTTATTAGAATGGTTAGAAAAGAAGGTTTGGGTAAGAACAGATTTAGATCTTAACGATACATTGGATAAATTTTATAAGAAAAAGACTTTAGATAGGATCGAACAGTTTAAGAAAAAATATTTGTACTTGCCAAATATTACAAAGATTAATGATTTATTAGTAAGAAAGCCAGATTATTATTTGAATAAAATAAATTGGTCAAATCTTATAACAAAATCAATTCCCTGTTTTATTCATGGTGATTTACATTTTGATAATGTTGTAATTGATAGATTTGATAATTTTCGAATAATAGATTGGAGATATGGTTTTGAAGATTCAGTAATATATGGTGATCTTTATTACGATCTCGCTAAACTGGCAGGGGGTTTGATCATTAACTATTCGCAAATTAAAAAAAATAATTTTCAGGTTGATATATTAATAGACGAAGTTAGACTGCAAATACCCTCTGTAGAAGATTTAGATCAATATGAAAAAATTTTAGAAGAATTTATATCAAGACAAAATTTAGATTATGAAAAGGTGAAATTACTGATCCCTATTATTTTTTGGAATATGGCTCCTTTACATCATAAACCTTTTGATCTATTTCTATGGTATCTAGGATTATATTATTTTGCAAAGTTTTTTAAGTTTCAGCAGTAATCCTGGTACTACAGGACTACACTACTATTCTTATTTTTTTAAGAAATACAAATTAGACTGTCAATATATACCGTTAGCAGTTACAGATTTAAATCAAGCCGTAAGTGATGCTAAATCTCAAAGAGTGAGCGGATTTAGCATCAGTATGCCCTTCAAAAGATCGATTATTGATTTTTTAGACGAAATCGATTCGGCAGTATTAGAATATCAATCCTGTAACACTGTAAAAATTGTTGATAATAAACTGTATGGGTACAATGCCGATCTTGATGGAGCATTGGCTATTCTCAAATTGTACATTTATAGCAATGGTGTTACAATATTAGGGAATGGCGCTATGGGTACTATGTTCAACAAATTAATAAATGGATCTAGATTGGTTTCTAGATCTATTGGGAATTGGGATACTAGATATTGGTCTACGGATACGATCATAAATTGTACAGCATTAGGAACCATTGATTCAAATTCCCCTTTTTTAGTGTTACCCGAATGTAAATTGGTAATAGATCTTGCTCTAAAAGATAATGATCTAAAATTACAATGCAAAGAAAAAAAAGTTAAATATGTCTCGGGTAAAGAGTTTTATAAGTTTAATTTCCTAAAACAATTTGAAATTTACACTGGTATAAAATTAGATGAAGGTGAATTTGAAGAAGTATAAAATGGGCTACGGCCCGATGAGTATGGAGATAATAGATCTGTTATCTAAATATTCACACCATTATCCTCTTATGGTAGTAGCCAGTCTCAATCAAGTTGACACCTTTAATGGCTATGTGTGTAATCAAAAAACTTTGCGAGATCGAGTATCTCAGTCAGTGCTGTTATGCAGAGACCATTGTGGGCCTTATTTTAAATATTCCGACAGAAATTTGCTGTTGTCCAAGGCCATAGAGGAATGTAAAAAAAGTATAGAACATGATATTGCCAATGGCTTTGATCTAATACATATCGATGTATCAAGAGTTAACGAAAATCCTTTTAAAGTGGCCGAAACTCTAATTGATCATGCTATCAAATTAAAATCAGACATCTTGTTGGAATTCGGCAGCGAAGAAAATACCGGGCATAACTTAAATTCATCACTGGATGATCAACTTAAATTCTGTCTAAATTATAAAGATAATATAAAATTTATTGTGACACAAACAGGAAGTTTGGTCAAGGATAAACAAGTAGGTAACTTCGATGTTTATCGTAATAAAAAATTATCTAATAAAATTCATGAATTAGGTTTCTTGTTCAAAGAACACAATGGTGATTATTTAGATACCGAAGGACTTAGAAAAAGACAACTGGCTGGTATTGATGCAATCAATGTTGCACCTCAACTGGGAGTATTACAAACACAGATTCTATATAAATTGTCAAATGGAACCGAAGCATGGCGCAATTTTGCAGAAACTGTCTACAGAGGTAGAAGATTTGAACAGTGGTTATCTACTAATGATAGCCGATTAACCGCGGTTATAGTTAGCGGGCATTATTTTTATAATACCGTTGAATACAAAAAACTTAAAGATTCGATAAATTTAGATCAGTTTGAAATTGAACTCAAAAATAATTTGTATGAGGTTTTAGATTTTTATGAAAATAGATCCTAATAGTTTTTCTAGTGGACAGATCTCTAGTAAAATTTGGATGTGTGAAGAATTGGAAAAACTATTTCCAAAAATAAAAACAATCTGGATTTATGGGGGATGGTACGGACTGGCATCTTTTTTATTGCACAGTCGAGGGAATATAGAAATTGATTCTATCTATAGTTATGACAGTGATCCAATGTGCAGGCCAGTAGCCGATGCGATAAATGAAAATTGGGTTTGGAAAAACTGGAAATTCAAAGCCTTTACTATAGACTGTAACTACTTAGAACCTTACATTTATAATCCAGAATGTATAATTAATACTGCAACTGAACATTTTGATAGAGAATTGTGGTTCCATCAAATTCCCAAAGGCACCATTGTTGTTCTGCAAAGTAATAATATGCCACATGAGGACCATCAATTCACTGTTAATTCTTTAAAGGAATTTAAAGACAAATATCCACTTACAGAAGTGCTTTATGAAGGTACTTTAGATTTTAACTATCCCAATTGGAGTTTCACAAGATTTATGCAAATTGGTTATAAATAATGGTATGAGAGCAAAAGAATTTATCATTGAGAAAAAGATAGCCAATCCTACAAAAAGTCAATGTGCTATTAAGAGATTGAGCAACGTGAGATATGCTCAATGTGTAAGTTTAGGACTTAGGGCGCATGATAGTGGCCACACTGCGGGCACAGGTAAACAAGGTGTTAAAGGTTCCGGAGTTAAACTACGCGGTAAGAAAATGAAAAGTGTGCGTCATGGTGGTCCAGTAAAAGACTATAGCGGTAAGCCCTAACCTACATTTTTCAATAATATCTCCAACATCTCACCATGTTCCAGTTTGCTAAATTTTACTCCTAGATCATAGATTTGATCATTTGGTATTGCTACATTTTCTATACCTAAAATTTCCGCCATTTCATTATAACTTACATATTCATTACGCATATGGCTTACCCATATAACGGTCATCATAGATAAAACAAGCACGGTTTTATCATCGTAAACTTCATTGAACTCGCAAAACTCGATAGTTTTTTTCAAATAGTGATCCATATCACTAATTCTAGTTTCAATATTTTTTATCCAATCTTTAGTTTCATCTCTGGTCCATGGCTTCATTTTTTATTTTATTTCTCAAGTAATCACAGACAAAATTTTGGCATGTGGTTGGCCTTATATTATAAACTGAACATGCTCTCATTGTATTGTTGTAAAATGTACAATGTCGTTCTTTTGAATCTAAATTAATTCTCAAAGCAGGAAACGCTTTTGGATTTTGCCATGTTAGTCTATCAGGAAACATTTTATGACCTTCTTCGTAATCAATAAACACATCTGAATATTCTATAGGTCTTTGAAAATGATTCTGTAGTCTAGTCAAAAACTCTTTTGTATCATAGATCGGTCCAATGATGAAATCTCTATTTTCAAGTTTACAACAACTACCATGATAATCTGGAATACCGAAACAATCATGACTACAGGTTAAAGCAATAATTTTCATACTGTAAAAGATTCTCCACAACCACAACGGGCCTTTTCGTTAGGATTTTTAAATTCAAATCCCTCATTTAGTCCATTTCTTACCCAATCTATTTCTAATCCGCTAACATATACTAAACTTTTCTTATCTACATAGATTTTAACATTATTATAGTAAAGTATAGTTTCATTGGGATCTGGCTCATTATCCACATATTCTAAAATATATGCTAATCCACTACATCCTGTGGTCTTGACCCCTACTCTAATACCTAGACCTTTACCTCGTTTGGTTAAGTGATTAGATACTTTCTCCGCTGCTAACTTTGTTATTGTAATCATCAATATTTGAATCCATCATAGGGTAATAAATTATTCTTCTTTGTGGCCATATGATAAATGGCAACTGGATGATCCCATCCATGAGGAAATTTTAGAGTTTTTGGAAATCTAAACCCATTGAAATAATCGGCATAGGGTTTGAGATTATCGATGATTCGATCAGGATACTGCTCTTGATAGTTAAAATGTTTTAAGAAAACTGCGGTCCAATCGCAGGTATCCATTTCTGGGCCCGGTGGAGTAATAAAAGTTTCCAGAGTCATTACGTTATAGTTATTGTGTCTACCCCATTTCTCCAAACCCTTGGCAGCATCTGGATAAAATCTCCAACAGTCCGAGGGTAATCTATGATAGAACATCCATGCACTGGCACTATTTAGATACATCAATCCATTTGGTTTTAATACTCTCAATGCTTCCAAGTATGTTACCCAAAACATTTCATTATGCCCCAAATGACTAGATGATACAACGATGTCAAAACTATTATCGGAGTAGGGTAATTTGTAAAAATCGGTTACCACTGTATCTACACCTGGGCCAGGTACAGTGTCTATACCTACATATTGAGAGGTATTATGTGTAGTAAAATCCCTTAAAGTTCCGTTATAGTTTTTGGACCCTATTTCTAGTATCGAAAGTCCGGTTCTATTTGATGTATATGTGTGAAAAAATTTTCTTGCTGTTTCATATGCAGAAATGTGCATGTTTACCCTTTATTGTAAATTTTTCTTTTTCTTATAGTCTTCTACAGCAGCCCGGATCGCGTCTTCAGCAAGAATCGAGCAATGTATTTTAACTGGGGGGAGTGCAAGGTGTTCGGCGATTTCAGTATTCTTAATAGATCCCGCTTCGTCCAACGTCTTACCCTTGACCCACTCCGTAATGAGTGATGAACTTGCGATCGCCGAGCCACAGCCGTACGTTTTAAATTTCGCATCTTGGATAATGCCATTGTCGTCTACCTTAATTTGTAATTTCATTACATCTCCGCAAGCCGGGGCACCGACCATTCCTGTGCCTACACTAGGGTCATCTTTGGCAAATGATCCTACGTTTCTTGGATTTTCATAATGATCTAATACACGTTCAGAATATGCCATTTTGTTTTCCTCCGAAATATTTATTGCTTAAATATTTTTAATGATTACAACTGAAGTTTTATTTTACAAGTATATAACTCATTGGAATTTAGATCAATTATTTAATGAGTATATAAAATCTCTAGTAGATCCTAAATTTCCATTAGTGGCATCCTGTACAACCGGACTGACTCCACCCAATAAAATCTGTCGTGATTTTTTTGTTGATAAAAAGAAAAAAGGCAAACCTAGCGAACTTAAAACTACAAACAGAGACAGTTTAGTCAGTTATGCAGCAAAAATATTGGGTTTGAATGGACATGTCAGCACCGTGGTTGCAGAGTGTAGTGGTAGCAGTTATTCAATCTATACAGCCACTTTGTTGAGTCAAGTGTATAAAACTCCTGCAATTGTTTTTTGTGCTGACAACATGATAGATGACGAATTACAAATGTGGCGATTTAATAGTTTTGGGGCATTAGATCAAAATACTGGTAGATCCTTTGACCGTAGCAGTAAAGGGTTTAGAATGGGTCTAGGGGCAGGGATCTTTTTAGTAAAACACCCCGAAGTCAAATTTGATCTTCCGACTTTGGCTACTATATCTAACTATAATTTTTATACTGATCCTGCTTTAATTGTAAACCCTGGAAATGTAGAAAATCTTATTAACAATTTAAATGGGATAGATTTTTCATCTATTGATTTATGGAATGCTCATGCTACTGGAACACCAGTGGGTGATCAGTTCGAATATGATTTGTTTTCTAAAGTTATAAAACATAATGCTCCTATTATAGGCTATAAAGGTCATGTAGGCCATTGTATAGCAGCCAGCGGTTTAATAGAATTAGGTATGATGTTCGACGATTATATGGCTAATAGTTTAAGACCGAATAATATACTAGATGAACCGATTGTCAACGATGATAGAATCATTAGACAAAGTACAAAGTTTTCCTACAGAAAAATTCTTAAAGTTAATCTAGGATTTGGAGGAAAAAACGTTGTTTGTCAAGTTAATATACAGTAAACTAAATACTGTCATGATATCAATTACACCTTTGGCACAAATTCGTATCGTTGAATTATTGAAAGAAGAATCACCAAATACATATCTAAGAACTTTTGTTCAAGGAGGTGGATGTTCGGGATTTCAATATGGATTTACTTTCGACACTGAAAAATCTAATGATGATTTTGAATTTCCTGTAGCCGAATTTACTATGCTGATAGATGCTATGAGTATGCAATACTTAGAGGATGCCGAGATAGACTTTAAAGATGATCTAAATGGATCAAGTTTTACAATCAAAAATCCCAATGCAGTATCAACCTGTGGTTGCGGTTCTAGTTTCAGCGTTTGATAAACAATTGTGTTGACAATTTTTCCAAAATTCTGTATAATTTAACTATCTTTTTTACAGGATTAACGATGAAAAATTGTGCAGAAGTTATTATTGATCTTGAATCTGATAACAGTAGATTGGCTAAAGAAGCCATTATTCTCGCTGCTGCTGAAGATGAAAACATCGAATTATTCGATGGATTTCGAATGGCTCTTGATACACTGTACACTTTTGGTGTAAAAAAAGTTCCTATACACAATGGCCCAGATGGTCAAGGTCTTCCCTGGGCTGCGTTCAAAGAACTCGCACACCTTCTGTACACAAGACAACTTACGGGACACGATGCTCGAGATGCTATTGAACTTGCATTATCAGCAAGCACACAGTCACAATGGAACAATTGGTATCGTCGAATCCTAATCAAGGATCTACGTTGTGGTGTTAGTGAAAAGACAGTGAATAAAGTTCTTAAAGGTCGTTTCAATAATCTCCAATCTGTTCCTGTGTTTGAATGTATGCTAGCACATGATGGTGCCAATCACGAAAAGAAGATTACTGGAACAAAACTATTAGAACCTAAACTAGATGGTGTACGGGTTCTTACAGTCATTAATCCCCATAATAAAACTGTAATTCAATATACAAGGAATGGTAAAGTGCTTGAAAACTTTACTCATATTACTAAGGCTATCGAGGCGCACATTGAATTATTTGAACGTCCAATTATCCTAGATGGGGAAATGGTATCATCAAGTTTTCAAGCCCTAATGAAACAGGTGCATCGTAAAGAAAATGTACAGGCCGAAGATGCACGTTTAATGTTGTTTGATATTATTCCTGTGAGCGAATTCCAAAGTGGGTTTAGTACCTTAGGTCAACGTAGACGTAGTAATCTACTTAGAACAATGAAGTCACAATTTGATCTAATTGGCTATATCGATATTATTCCCCAAATTGAAGTAGATTTAGATTCTTATGTAGGCGAATTACAGTATAAAGAATATAATAAAGAGATGGTCGAAAAGGGGTTTGAAGGCATTATGATCAAGGATCCAAATGCCAAATATGAATGTAAACGTAGTACCAGTTGGCTAAAACAGAAACCCTTTATCGAAGTCAGTTTAACAGTTAAAGAAGTTGAGCAAGGCACTGGACGCAATGAAGGTAGATTAGGTGCGCTGGTCTGTGAAGGACTAGATGATGGACGGTTTATTATGGTAAATGTTGGTAGTGGTTTTACTGATGCGGCTCGAGATGAATTTTGGAATAGTCGTAAAGAACTGCTCAATCAAATTGTAGAAGTTCGTGCTGATGCAGTGACACAAAATCAAGACGGCAGTTACAGTTTGCGATTCCCTCGATTCTTAAAATTTCGAGGTTTTACAGCCAATGAAAAAATTTAATAAAAAGGAGATATAATAACTTGGCAAAAGAAGATGTTATAGCAATGGATGGCGCAATTGAAGAAGTGCTACCAAATGCAATGTTTAGGGTAAAATTAGATCAAGGTGCTGTAGTCTTGGGTCATATTAGCGGTAAGATGCGTCAAAATAAAATTCAAATTTTACAAGGCGATAGAGTAAGAGTAGAAATGAGTCCTTACGATCTTACCAAAGGTCGAATAGTTTATAGAGAACGATAAAAAAGCCCCAATAGTTGATTGAGGCACTGTGCGGGCAGACCGCTCGTTAAATTTATCATTGATAGTCGATACTTATGTCAGGGCGGATTTTCACCATGAAGACTATCAATTATATGGAGTTCCCAAAGATTGTGCATCTTGTTTAACCTCCTTCGCAGTAAATATTCCTGCTTAGTATTTATGGTATAATTAAACAAAAGCCCCGATTAAGGGGCTTTTTTATACGAGATAATTTTTCCAAGATTCATGTCTTAAATCATAAGACATCTTTTTCCGTTTTTCCACTAACGCAAAGTAATTGGGTTTATAAGGTTTAACCTTGGGGAATACACCGCTCTTATTACCCTTTAATGCATTACAGCGTCCACAGGCAGTGGTGCAGTTATCCCACACACTTTTTCCTCCTTTACTTATAGGCAAAACGTGATCCAATGTAGCGGTTTTACGATTAACTTCTACACCGCAATATTGACATTCGTATCCGTCACGCAAGAATATATTTTGCTTACTGAATCTTAGAGTTGCTTTACGCTTTTCATACTCTAACAACATCATGACAGCAGGAACTGCCACACTCCAAGTAGGAGAATGTACAATCCAATCGTCGTAAGATTCCAGTACACGGGCCTTTTCCAACACCATATACTTTATAGATTCTTGCCAAGATAATATTGAAAGGGGCAGATAGGAAACTGGGATTCCATCTGCATTCAGCAGTAAAGTAGCCATTTTATACCAATATTTATTATGAAAATAGTAGCGACAAATGTAGCATAAAAAATAAAAAAGAGCAACTAAATAACATATTATGCCACACTCTAATTTCGTACATTCATCAATTGTTAATCCAGCCAAACCAAAGTTAAAAGAAAATGAATCTGATAAGATTGATACTATTAC
>Ga0129333_10002634_pt1 | contig 16767 bp, 13 predicted proteins | sample CPB6_08_DNA_FD_94474 | JGI IMG/M metagenome (GOLD analysis project Ga0129333, IMG submission 94474) | Freshwater to marine salinity gradient microbial communities from Chesapeake Bay, USA - CPBay_Sum_0.6_0.8_DNA | ecosystem: Environmental > Aquatic > Marine > Coastal | place: USA: Chesapeake...
GATCCTTGAAGACTATGGGCCATCCGAGCGATCGTTGTGGTGTCCCGTTGTTGTAAACAGTGCTGCAAACGCTGCAATCCTGAGGGAGTCCCTTCCACAAACCGCTGCACCATCCTCTGAGCCAGATCCAGCAGTCCTCCTGTACGATCTAACAAGCCTTTGGAGTCAAAGAGGGCAAGCCCTACTTCGGAATTCTCGATGCTGGTGGTTCCGCTCTGGGATTCTGGGATGGTTCTCCCTAGAGAGGTCATCCGCTCCCTAGAATTCTCCGCCGCAGATCTGCCCAGCCATTGTTGTAAAACCGTCGCCAAACGTTGCAGGTGTAGGGGCTTACTGAGGTAGTCATCCATACCAGCCCGTAAACACCGCTCCCGATCGTCCATGAGGGCATGGGCAGTGAGGGCAATAATGGGAACCCTGCGATGCCGCTCCCCCGCCTCCCCTTTGCGGATCCGTCGGGTGGTTTCATAACCATCTAAAATGGGCATCTGGGCATCCATCAACACCAAGTGATAGGGGCGTTGATCCGCCGCAGCTAACAGGGCGATCGCTTCTTCCCCGTGGGTGGCAATTTCTACTTTTAGCCCCAATTGCTCAATCATGCCCTGGGCTACCGCCTGATTAATCACATTATCTTCCACCAGCAGTATACGAGCCTGACCCTGTTGTTCTAGCAGGGGCCAGGGCTGGAGGATCGAGGGGGCACTGGGATGCACTGAGGTTCCACTGGTTCGGGAGTCCAGCGGTTCCAGTCTTGGATTTAGTGTTGGACTTACGGGTGGATTGACCGCTCTCTCCAAAGAATGGGGTCTTTGTTGACAGGGGCCAGAGGGGGTGGTGATGAGGTTCACCAGAACTTCATACAGGCTACTGGGGGTAAAGGGCTTGCGGAGATAGGTTTCAATGCCCAAATCACTGAGGGCTTCTTCCAGCGGAGGTAGATTGACCGGCAGCAACATCAATACTGCAAAGGGGCTGGCCTGAAAGTGGGGATCTTGGTGGAGACGCTGCACAAATTCCAAGCCACTCATATCTAACAAATCAAGATCGACGATCGCTAGGTCAAAGGGAAAGTTGCGATCCACACTGTGTCGCCATTGAGTAAGGGCTTGGCTGGCATTCTCCACCGTAACCACCGTCGCCCCCCAACGGCTTAAATCCCGCTGAAGGATGGCGCGGCTCCGGGCATTATCTTGCACCACTAAAACCTTGAGATCCTCTAATAGCGAGCTAGCCTTTGATCTGCGCTCCAAAGCCCCCAAAGACGATCGGGTACTGGCTTGTAAGGGAATAGAAAAGCTAAAACAACTGCCAACATTCATTACACTTTCTACGGAAATTTCTCCCCCCATCAACTCACAAAGTTTTTTGCAAATCGCTAGACCTAAGCCGGTGCCCCCGTGGGTGCGCGTGGTACTCACATCCACCTGGGTAAAGGACTCAAACAGGCTATCTAAACGATCGGCGGGAATACCAATGCCCGTATCGCTCACGGAGACTTTTAACCTCAGCCCGTCTTCCTGGGGCTCAAGATTTGCCTCAATCACAATTTCCCCACGATCGGTAAACTTAACCGCATTCCCCACTAAATTCATCAAAATTTGTCGTAAACGACCGGGATCCCCCTTCACCCACGGCGAATCCATCCCCTGGCAATCTAACACTAACTCCAAATGATCTTTATGGAGGGTAAGGGCAATGGAATGGGCAAAGTTTTCCAGACAATCTGCCAGATTAAAGTCCAGAAGTTCCAGTTCTAGTTTGCCCGCCTCCACCTTCGAGAAATCCAGAATATCATTAATGATATTTAATAGGGCTTCCGCACTGGATTTCGCAATGCGTACCTGCGATCGCTGCTGATCCGTTAGGGTGGTCTGCTCTAATAAGGTTAACATCCCCATCACCCCATTCATCGGGGTACGAATTTCGTGGCTCATGGCCGCTAAAAAAGCACTTTTTGCCCGTGTTGCTTGCTCGGCGATCTCTTTGGCTTGAATTAATTGCTGTTCAGTTTTCTTTTTGTCGGTAATATTGCTCTGAATGGAAATGAAGCCCTCCACCTCACCCTCTTCATTGAGCAAGGGGCTACAGCGTAAATCCACCCAAAACTCTTGACGATCTTTCGTATAGTTCAAAATTTCAACGGCAAAGCCCCGTTTCTGTTTCAGCCCCTCGCTCATTTGTTGAGCCACGGCCACATCGCTGCCTGGCCCCTGCAAGTGCTGACCCGGTTTATGCCCCTGAAGATCCGCTAAGGTGTAGCCCGTATTTTTAGTAAAGGCATCATTCACCCATTCCACATAGCCCTGCACATTGGTAATAATGACTCCCTCGCTGGTTTGGCTGGCAATCCGAGAGAGTTTTTTGAGTTCCTGTTCCGCCCGTTTCCGATCGCTGATGTCCGTTGCGGTGCCCACATAGCCAATAATATTCCCGTCCCGATTGTATTCGGGCAAGGATTGCCCATAGAGCCAGAGCACAGTCCCCTCAACATGTTGCATCCGATATTCCAACTTAAACGGCACATTATCCGCAACAGAACGATCCCACTCCCGAAAAACATACTCTCGATCCTCCGGGTGTATGGCCCTCACCCAGCCCTCACCCAGCGCTTCTGCGGGGGATAAACCCGACATTTGGCACCAACGATCGTTCACATAGATACATTTCCCCTGGGGATTGGTGCGAAAAATCCCGACAGGAGCCGCCGCCGCCAAAGATTCATAGCGCAATTCACTTTCTTGCAGGGCAATTTCTGCCGCCTCGCGTTGTTGACGGTTTTGGGCATCCCGTAGTTCTCGGCGTACCGCTTCGGGTAAATGGGTCAGATTGCTTTTCATAACATAATCATTGGCCCCAGCCCTCATGACATCTACAATAATTTCTTCGCTCACCGCCCCAGAAATCACGATAAAAGGAATATCGATGGCGCTTTGTTTTAAAAGGTCTAGGGCTGCAACGGCACTAAACCCAGGCAGATCAGAATCACAGAGAATCAGGTCATAGGGCTGGCTTGCCAGGGCCGCACTAAAAGCTTCCGCCGTATCGACCCGTTGCCACTGCACCCGCAGATCGGCCTTTCGTAGTGCTTTTAGCACTCGCAATGCATCGTCTTCGACCTCTTCAATGATGAGAATGTTTAGGGAATCGTTCATTGGGCCAAGGGGGTACACCGATTCAAATCCTTATTATTACCATAGGTAACTCTAAGAATTTTAATGATTCTATCGCTTTCTTCAAATTTCTTCAGGGATCCTATGTTGGAATTTGTGATAATTTCTCAAAGTTCTAGTTATTAATACAACTATCACCCTGTAGACTCAGTGATCAGGATCTCAAGGTTAGAAGGGGGAAAATTATTTTGGGATCCACCAGCATCACTTGATGGTTCAGAAGAATAATAGACAATAGCAACCCTATTCGGAGCATTGTCGGATCAATGGAAGAAGTAGGGGAACTTACTTGGTAAAATGCTATACAAAATTAACCGATCTCAGTCCTATGGCTCCTAATATCACAGATGCCCAGAGTTGGCAACAGGCCAATCTTTTACTTCAGCCTATTTTTATTCGGTTGATTGATCACTTTCGTAAAATCCTCGAAGATTCTGCCTGGGTGGGGGAGTATCAAACCCGAGAACTTTGGCCAGAGTCTGTAGAAGAATCCGTAAAATTGCGCCGCACCACCTTACTCCAAACCCTAGAAAATCCAGAAACGATCGCCCCTGAAGCGGTGGAGTCTCTGCAAGCAGAATTAGCCAGCTTACCGGCCCCCTATCCAGGGTATGAGTTATTAATTTTTCTCAAGGATCAGCCAGAAAGTAAACCCTTGGCTCGGTTTGATCTGTGGGAATTGAGTTACCAAATTTGTTTTTGCAACTATCTCAATCCTGATCTGAATCCTGAACGGTTCAATCCTGCCAGACTGAACACCGAAACTATCAATTCGGTTAACCCGAATACAGATTCCCCTCCTGCGATCGTCGATCAAACCTTACTGGATCCGGAGGGAGAAGTGGAATGGAATGCCGTAGATGCAAAAACCGCTAAAGTAGTGGCTACTTTATTTGAGCATTTACCACACTCGTGGGAAAGTCGCACAAACGTTCTAGATTAAAACACATTCAAACCCCATAAGGCTAACATAGGCAACCCATGAGTCAAGGAAGATCCACTCCCCGCAACCTTTCCAGCACTTTAAACCCCGATCCAACGGCGACTTCCACTCCTGATGGAATAGATTCTCCGGTCAAGGACATCTATGTGTCTTGGGAAGACTACCATCGTTTGATTGAGCGCCTAGCCGTCCAAATTTACCAATCCGGCTGGACATTTAATCAGATCGTTTGTTTGGCCAAGGGGGGAGTTCGGGTCGGGGATATTTTAGCCCGTATGTTTGGCTGTCCTTTGGCAATTTTGGCGGTTTCCTCCTATGGCGGCAAAGACAATCGCCAACGGGGTTCCATTACCTTCAGTCGTGACCTCACCATGACCACCCCCAATCTGGGCAGTCACATTTTAGTCGTCGATGATTTAGTCGATTCAGGCATCACCCTAGAGCGGAGCCTGGTCTGGCTCGATCGTCATTATGGGTTTTATATTGAGGAAATGCGTACCGCCGTCCTCTGGGAAAAGTCCACTTCAGTTTACCAACCCCATTACGCCGTGGAATACCTCACCCAGAGCCCCTGGATTCATCAGCCCTTTGAACCCTATGAACGCATGACCTCAGAGGGATGGCAGGATTTGCTGCAAAATCATGGTTCCGAGCCCCGTTCTGGACAAAGTGTGTTATAAGTAGCGCGACAAGGCTTGTATGTCCTCCCTCACCCCGTGCCAACGTTGCCTTCTTTTTGACTGGTCTAAGGAGTCTTATTGTTATGAAGTGGTTTCTCTCCCTGCTGTCGGGCTTTAGCTTAGGCGCTATTCTGGTTAGTGATCTGGGCGGCTCAATTCAACCGGCCCAAGCCCAGCCTGCCTATGGTAGCTATATCGGTGCTGCGGTCGGTGTCGGACAACGCAATGAAGGAAATGATAATCTAGATTTTACGGCGGTGGCTTCGGGACGCTACAAACTCCTAGAACTGCCCCTCTCCCTCCGGAGTCAGATTTTTGTCGATGCCGAAAGTTTGGCCTGGGTGCCCACGGTCTCCTACGATTTCCCCTTAACCTGGCAGTTAGAGCCTTACCTGGGGGCCGGAGTTGTCTTCACCTCCGATGGAAGTATCGTGGGGGACAAAACCTCCTTTGTGCTTCAGCCTGGGGTCGATTATGCAGTACCCAATAGCCGAATGGTAATTTTTGGCAATGCTGTGATTGCCATCGATGCCTTTGATGGGGGCGATCGTTCTGGGGAAACAGCGGTTTCGGTACAAACGGGTATTGGCTATCGGTTTTAAGAATGATCGTTTAAGGATGATTGGTTTTGCCTTCTCTTCTCGCCTCTCGGATCGTCAAATCCTTCGATCGGGCCCAGTTTGATCAACACCTCCAAGATCTGGAAACAGAGTTGGAGAACTTTAAGCTGCGTTACCACGAATTTTTAGCGGATTGGGAACAGTATCAAACCCTCCAAGCCCAACTGGAGGCTGCGGAACTGTCTTCAGGCTCTCCTTCAAGCTCCAAAGAAGAGACGATAGATCAGACCCACCAAGAACTCCTGCAAGAATACGATCGTTTGCAAGAGCGGCTCCACGGGATCGAGACCCGTTGGGAAGCACAGTTTTTTTCCTGGGAAGGCTTTGGGACGGTGTTTTGGCAGGTGGTGCGGTTTCTAGGGTTAGGGATAGTGTTGGGTTGGTGGTTGCGGGGGTGTGCCGGTTAGGATCTATGAATATTCTCTTTCTGCACCAAAATTTTCCGGCTCAATTTCGCCATTTGGCCACCGTACTGGCTCAAAATCCCCAGAATCGAGTCCTCTTTGGCACTACACGGGAAGAAGGCTCTCTGTCGGGGGTTCAAAAATGCCTGTATACCATTTCTCGGCAACCCCACCCCCAGGTTCACCATTATGTCCGCCCCCTAGAGCAGGCTGTGTTAGAAGGGCAGGCGGTCTATCGGCTGGCCCAAATGCTGCAAAATCAAGGGTTTTATCCTGATATTGTCTATGCCCATTCTGGCTGGGGGCCAGGGTTATTTGTTAAAGATTGTTTCCCGAAGGCGGCCTATCTCTGTTTTTTTGAGTGGTTTTACCATGCCTTTGGCACCGATGCGGATTTTGATCCCAGTGATCCCATTGATGCGGATGCAGCGGCCAAGATCCGGGTTAAAAATGCCCCGATTTTGTTGGATCTCTATAGCTGCGATCGGGGATTATCCCCTACCCACTGGCAGCGCCAGCAGTTTCCCCCGGAGTTACAGCGCAAGATTTCCGTTTGCCACGATGGCATTGACACTACTTTTTTTCAGCCTAAACCAGACGCTAAGCTCGTCATTGATCCCCCAGAGCCGATCGCCTGTCCTAAGCCCTTAGATTTATCCAATGTCAATGAAATTGTCACCTACGTGGCGCGGGGCATGGAGCCCTATCGAGGATTTCCGCAGTTTATGCAGGCGGTGGCCCTGTTGCAAAAAAAACGGCCCCAGTGCCATGTGGTGGTGGTGGGAGAAGACCGGGTGGCCTACGGCAAATCTTTGCCCGATGGTAAAACCTACCGCCAACTCATGTTAGAGACCTTGGACTTAGATCTGACGCGGATACACTTTACCGGCAGTTTACCCTACTCCCTTTACCTGCAAGTGTTGCAGGCTTCCTCCGTTCATGTGTACCTGACCCGTCCCTTTGTCCTGTCTTGGTCAATGTTAGAAGCCCTTTCCACCGGGTGTGTAGTGGTGGGATCCAGTACTCCCCCAGTGCAAGAAGTGATTGAGGATGGGGTGAATGGTCTCTTAGTGGATTTCTTTAGCCCCGAAGCGATCCTTGAGCGGATCATCGAAGTATTAGAACATCCCGATCGTATGATGGACATTCGCGCCCGGGCCCGGGCCACCATTCTATTGCACTACGATCTAGCCAGAGTATTGCCCTTTCATTTAATGTGGCTCCAAAACGATCGCTGGTCTGTCTTAGATCAACGATACCCATAATTTGAACGGCTAAAGCGATCGTTAAACTTCTGATTATGTTCAATGCGATAGAGACGATCGTTGCTGTCAATTACTACTGTCATCTTTGAATCTCGCTAACGAGGGGATTCCTTTAGCTTTGGGGCGGCACCAGTAAACTTTGCCAACGCTCTAGATCCGTGGAGTCTGCATCAGCGGGTAATAATAGCCGCCAGGATTTATTCTCCGCCTGTTCCTGTAAATACAAATCGAAGGGATTGTCGGTTTGAGTCACAGTTTGATTAGGAAACTTAAGGCGCAAGGTGTAATGGCCCCGCACATGGTAAGTCGGTAAACGATCGTGAAGAAAAACCTGCTGATCCTCAATATTTACCCCCTGAACCCGAAACGTGGGGGGCTCTAGATGCAAGGACTCACTTAAGGCCGTCTGGGTATACCCCAAATAAAGACTAATGCCTTCCCGCACGATGGACTGGCTAACAAAATTACCACTACAGCCCCACAGCCACAAACTACTGCACACAATCAAAAGGATTCGGAGCGGAAAAATGAGGTATTGACGCATAGCAGTCCTTTGGTGAAACATTCACTGAACTTTGATCGTTAAGGATTAATCACTTTGGCATTCATGAATACCTTAAGTATGAGTCAAATTGTATCTCCTTTGGTTTAGCAACGAATGATGGAGGCAATCTTCAAGTCAAAAGAGCTACAGCCCCACAGGTTGGCTTACTTGTCAACTCCTGCAACTCATGATAGACCCTAGAGATGCTCTAAGGGCAAATTATTTGAGGATCCATAATGATTCACCTGAAAAAACTGCGATCGATTGGGCTGACGACCTTGCTCATGCTGGCGGGCTGTTCCTTGCCCATCAATGCCGGTTGTCCCCCCGATCGTTATGGTAATATTATTGATCTAGGGAATGGTCAATGCCAACAATTACAGGGCAATCCTACCAGTTCTAGTCCTAGGGAGTCCTCTACAGTCCCTCAATCTTCTACTTCTCAATCCCCAGGGGTTGAGTCCACGGGATCGCAGACCTCGGCTCAAACTTTTCTCTGGAAAGCGGAGTCCGCCCACAATGTAGTTTATTTACTAGGCTCTGTGCATTTTTTAGCGGCAGAAAATTATCCATTGCCGCGATCAATGCAAGTGGCTTTTGATGATGCGGAAGGAGTAGTCTTTGAAATTGACTTAAATGAGCAAAAGACCTTAGAAGCTCAACAAATGATTTTAGAGAAAGCCCAGCCCGAATCAGGAGAAACCCTCAGGGCTAGCTTATCGCCCAAGGTTTATGCCTTAGCAACCCAGAAAGCAGCGGAATTGGGACTACCCATTGAGATGTTCCAGAACTTAGAGCCTTGGTTTTTTACCTTAATGATTTTGCCCCTGGAGTTCCAAAAAATTGGATTTGAGCCCCAGTATGGGGTAGATTATCATTTCTATAATCAGGCCGTTGCCCAAAATAAGGAAATTCTCGGTCTGGAAACCTTGGAGTATCAAATCAGTCTCTTCGATCGTTTATCCACTGCGGATCAACAAAATTTAGTGCTGCAAACCCTAGAGGATTTAAAATCTACCGAAACCCTGTTAACGGAGTTGGTGTCCTCTTGGTTAACGGGTAATGTTCCTCAGTTTACCCAACTAGCCCTAGAGAGTTTTCAATCCTATCCCCAACTGCAACAGGCCTTTTTGACGGATCGGAACCTCAACTGGCTCAAAACGATCGAACCGTTATTCACCCAAAATAAGGATTATTTAGTCATTGTGGGTGCTGCCCATTTAGTCGGTGATCAGGGATTGATCCAACTCTTAAACGATCGTGGCTATCAGTTTGAACAGGTTTCATCTCCACCCAATTAAGACCTCAATTGGGCATTTAATCCAACACTGAATCTAGAACTAATCCAGAACTTAATGCAGTCTCTGAAGACTATTTGAGCAAAAAGTTCCCGAACGTTTTTTGGAACCTTTCGCTAGGTAGGTGGTCATGGGGGGTAATCAAATTTCTCCATGAAGGTTTTATTATGGTCACTGCAACAACTGGATTCAAGCATTGGAAAACTAGAATGAGTGTTATGACGATCGCTGGTGTTATGGCTGGCTTGTTCGCTCCGATTGTCAGTTCAGAATCTGCTTTTGCTCAAACCCGTTTTAGCGATATTCCTCAGGGCTATTGGGCAGAAAACTTCATTCAAAATTTAGCCGATCGTGGCATTATTGCAGGGTTTCCCGATGGTCGATTCCGTCCGAATGATCCCGTAACCCGTGCCCAATATGCTGCCATGGTTCGCAATGCATTTAATAAAGCCAAAATTCGCAATTCTGTTAAGTTTGTAGATATTCCCGTCAGTTATTGGGCTGAACCTGCCATTACCCAAGCCTATACCATGGGATTTATGGCGGGTTATCCTGGTAACATTTTTAATCCTAATCAAAATATTCCTCGCGCCCAGGTTTTAGTTTCCCTTGCGAATGGCCTAAATTTCACTTCCAATAATCTTTCGGTTTTACAAACCTTTAGTGATGCCAGTATCATTCCATCCTATGCGATTAATAGCATTGCCGCCGCTACGGAAAATCGCATGGTAGTTAACTATCCCAATGTGCAAATTTTAAACCCTAACCAATCTGCCACCCGTGCTGATGTTGCTGCATTTATTTATCAAGCCTTAGCTAGTCAAGGACAGGCAGTAGCCCTAAATTCCCCTTACATTGTGGGGGTAGCAGTTAATCCCCCTAGCAATTTACCTGGTACAAATCCCCCTAGAATTGCCCTGTCTGCCGGTAGCAGCATTCCGGTTTATTTCTCTGAGGCAGAAGAAGTCATCTTTTTACCCTCTGAAACCTTAGCCACGACCTTAACAGTTCGTCAAAATGTGGTGAACAGTAATGGGCAGATTGTGGTGGGTCAGGGTAGCCGAGTGGTGGGTGAATTTCGCCCCTCCGGTGAAGGCTCTGTCTTTGTCGCCAGAGAAATTATCCTCACCAATGGTCAACGGTTAGCCCTGAATGCCATTTCTTCTACGATTACGGAAACGGAAACCCTACGGGAGGGTATCAACCCTGCGATCGTTGCGGGAAGTGCGGTTTTTGGGGCAGGAGCCGCAGCGGCTATCGAAGGTTTAACGGGTAGACGAACCATTAACACCAGTGAGGTGTTAGCAGGAGGAGCAGCCGGAGCGATCGTAGGTACTATTGCTGACAACTTTTTAGGGCGTAAATCCGTTGAGGTCATTCAGTTAAACAGCAACACAAACCTAAGCTTGGCCTTAAATGGAGATTTTGTTCTGCCCTAGGACTGGGTAACGGTTGAAGGTAGCCGTTGGGGGGTACGATAGTCTAGCTTGTTCTTTACTGTTGTCGATCGTGTCCCCTAACCTGTCCGGTCCCCGCTACGCCCTCGCCCTCCACACTACCACCCCCGATTTGGGTTTAGCCTTAGATGTGGTGCGATCCGGTGTACGGTCTGGAACGGTTCAATCCGACAGGGTTGAATCTGGAGGGATACAATCTGAAACTACCCAACAGACCATCAACGTACCTCGCTCCCTGATTCTCTCCTTGGGGCGAGAGATGGCCACCACCTTGCACCAGCACCTACAGATGTTTTTAGCACCCCAGTCCTGGGAAGATTTAGCCTTTTTAGCCGTAGCTAAAGGCCCCGGTGGATTTACAGGTACCCGCCTCGGCCTAGTTACCGCCCGCACGATCGCTCAGCAGTTAGAGCTTCCCCTCTTTGCCCTTTCGACCTTAGAAACCCTGGCCTTCCATCACGCCCACACCACCGGAACCTGGGCACAATCGATCGCTATTACGTTGCCCGCACAACGGGGCCAATTATTTGGAGGTCTGTACCGCTGTAGTTCAGATGCCCCCCCCGAAACGATCGCCGGGGATCAGGTCTATGAGCCTGAGGGGTGGCAACAGTGTTTAGATACCTATCAGCCTCAGCAGATCTTAACTTTTAGTACCAGTGATCCCCTTGCTCACTCCGTCACCACAATTTTAGATCTAGCGCAACGCTACTGGAGGGTAAACGATCCAGTGGTGAGTCGTCCCCATTGGTTGCAAGCTCTGCCCTTTTATGGGCAAGATCCGGTTAACCAGTGAAATAGCGTTCTCGATCTAACGATCGTTTTGATCCCTCTTTTTTCTATTGAAAAATACGGTTGAGATCCAGAATAAAACCAGGAAGAACAGGCTCCCCAGAGACCGTATCCGGTTGATCCAGTACCTCAACGGGGTGTCCGACTCGATACACCTCCACCTGACGATCCTGAGGATTAATTAACCAGCCCAACTGAACACCATTGTCTTGATAGTCCCGCATTTTTGCTTGTAACAGATCGAGGCGATCGGTCACAGAGCGTAATTCAATAACAAAATCCGGAGCGATCGGTGGAAATTTAGAGCGATCGTCCTTGCTCAGGGCTTCCCATCGAGCTTTAGAAATCCAGGCCGCATCCGGCGATCGTTCTGCCCCGTTTGGCAGCTTAAAACAAGTAGAAGAGTCAAAGGTGTAGCCTTGCTGGGTTTGCCGATTCCACAGTCCTAAATCTATGGTAATGTCCGCATTGCGGCGACCGCTTTCTCCACCAGTGGGGGGCATAATAATCAAATCTCCTTGAGCCGATCGCTCTAGTTTGAGGTCAGGGTTACGTTGACAAAGTTGGTAAAAGGCTTCTTCAGTCAGAGAGCCGACGGGGTTGAGGTCAAGGGTAAAGGTGGTCATAGGTTCACCAGGGGAGCGTTCTCTCCCTTTGATTCTGCCATAGGGGGATCGATTCTCGCCGTAGGCGATCCGTTGCTTTCCGAACAAGGGCGTAGATGGTTGGGTGTGGGGTGTGGGGAAGCACCATATACGGAGGTGCAAAAACTATCTTGCCCTAGAAAAATTCCGTACCCTGAACTGATTAGAATTTAAATTGTTAAACCATCCCTAGTAGATTTACGAGCTAAACACAATGGAAAAACTACCATTGGATGGAAAAGATTTCTAACCTCAGTATTTTCCCCTGTATTTTGGACTAGAACTTATGATTTCTTGATGAAAAATCCTTCGATTTTGACCATTTCATAAAGTTTTGATGAAGGTGAAACGTGTTATAGCAATAGAGGTAAGTTGAAACTTGTAGGGATCAGATCTATTTTTAATGACGCTTGCTATGTTACAGCAGTTCAAGAAGAGCTTTTATCAATTATTTCAGGTAACGATCGCTGCTGGTATGATCGGTTTAACTGGTCAGGCTGCTAATGCTGGACAGCTTTACAATGGCTGGAACTATGCGATCGACTCTTTTAGTGATGGGTCTGGTGGAGAAGCCTACAACATTAGGGGGCTAGCCCTGAAGGAAGAAGGGGGTCAGGTTTTTGTTGCCCTGAACGGTGGGACACCCTTGACGGGGGTGAGCAACGCCGCTGCTGCTGACGGTAATATCGGTTGGGGCGATCTATTTTTCAACTTTTCAGGTACTAATTTTCAAGCTGCTCAAGGCAATGTGTTTGGAATACGCTTTGCAGGGACTAACGATTCTGGCGCGGCTAGCACTGGGGTTTACCAAGGAGTCAGGGCGAAGAGTGGAACCTCAGAAAACCACGGTTACAACAGCTTAAGGCAGTATTACAACTATGGATATGCCAAAACCAACACTTTAGGCACGGATCTGCCCACTACCCAAGCAGCCTACGCATACTTATATCCCACTAATGTTGCCAACAGCCCTACTACTGGTAATACCCCCATTCTGACCGCTATCAATACCGGAACCAAGGTAGGCAACATCAATATGCTGTCCCGCAATGCTCTCACAGGGCTCGACTTTGGTCATTTTGGAGCCAGAGGATCCCAAACCTTTGGCTTCAGTTTCGATCGCTCCCTCTTACCCGATGGCAATTTTCTTGCCCATGTCTTTTTAGAATGTGGTAATGATGGCGTAGCCTTGGCGGGAACTCTCCAAGAAGTACCGGAACCAACAGGACTTCTGGGGCTGACCATGGTAGGACTGTTGGGTTCAGTGGGTTGGTTGCGTCGCAAAGCTTCTTAAGGTGTCCCAACTCTCCCGAAAACCCACTTTATAGATTGGTCTGATCCCGAGTTTCGTTATGATTAGTGTGGACTTCCTGCCTAGGGAAAGAGATATTGTTCTCCAAGTGCTCAAGCAGCGCTCTGCCTACCTTAATGGGCAGTTCTCAAAATCAGTCTTGCAAAACTGAGATGCACTCCATCCAAATGAACCCCCGATCGTAGGCATCAGATCAATTACATCGAACTCCCTAGGCTTTAACGCGGGTGGCCCGATTCAACGATCGCTCTACTTCACGGGGATTTTTACCCCGCCAGAGAAACCGAATAGGAGTTCCTTTAAAGCCTAAACTTTGACGAAATTGGTTTTCAATATAGCGACGATAGGTATCTTTAAATAGCTTAGGATCATTCACAAATAAAGCGATCGTTGGGGGTTGGGCTCGCACTTGGGTACCGTAGTAAATACGCCCCTGTTTTCCTTGCCGCGTAGTCGGGGGCGATCGCCAGGCTAGGGCATCTTCTAAGACTTCATTAATCACCGAAGTAGTAACCCGGCGTTGGTGTTGTTCCGCCGCTTCGTCTACTAACTCTAAAATTTTGGGAACCCGCTGTCCCGTGAGGGCGCTGGTAAACAGCATCTGGGCCCAATCTAGGAAATAAAGACGATCGTAAAGGGTTTTTTCGTATTCATAAATGGTATGGGAATCTTTCTCCACCACATCCCATTTGTTGACGATAATGATGCAAGCTCGACCATCTTCTTCAATGCGTCCTGCTAATTTTTGATCTTGATCTGTCACCCCATCGATGGCATCAATAACCAGTAACACCACATCCGCCCGACGAATCGCCTTAAAAGCGCGGTTAATACTAAAAAATTCCGCGCCGTACTCCACCTGTTTCTTTTTCCGAATGCCCGCCGTATCCACTAATCGGTACCGTTTGCCGTCACGCTCCACCACACTATCAATGGCATCCCGCGTCGTCCCCGAAATTGGGCTGACGATCGATCGGGACTCTCCCACCAGTGCATTGAGTAAACTGGATTTCCCTACATTGGGCCGCCCCACGATCGCCACTCGAATTTCCGTTTGGACTTCTAATTCCTGCACACTGGGCAGATGGGCAATCACCGCATCCAACAAGTCCCCCGTACCGTTTCCATGAATCCCTGACAGGGCAATGGGCTCCCCTAACCCCAATCCCCAAAAGTCCGCCGCCAAAGATAACCCCTGACTGACGGACTCACACTTATTCACCGCTAACACCACCGGCACCGGCTGTTGGCGCAACCACTGGGCGATCGTTTCATCCGCTGCGGTCACCCCCGCCTTGCCATCCACCACAAAAATAGCCACAGCAGACTCCGCCAGAGCCAGCAACGCCTGCTCCCGAATCAGGGGCAAAAACTCCGTATCGTCATCAAACACTAGCCCCCCCGTATCCACAATTTGAAAATCCCGATCGCCCCAGAACGCATCCCGATAGGTTCGATCGCGGGTAATACCTGGCTCATCAAAAACGATCGCTTCTTGATCCCCCGCAATACGATTAACAAGGGTCGATTTGCCAACATTGGGTCGGCCAATAACAGCAACAATGGGAAGAGGCATAGGGCAAGAGAGGAGAGAAGGAAGAGAGAAGAGAGGGAATGGGGGGCTTACCCGATACGTCCGGTTAGGGGTGAACTGGCACTGGCATAGGCTTTGACGGGAATGCGGCCCGCTTGATAGGCTAACCGACCGGCCCGGGCCGCTAACCCCATAGCCCGGGCCATCTTCAGGGGATCTTGGGCTTGGGCGATGGCGGTGTTAATGAGCAGGGCATCTGCCCCCAGTTCCATCGCCTGGGCTGCTTCGCTGGGGGTGCCAATGCCGGCATCCACCACTACAGGAATTTGGGCATTTTCCACAATAATCTGAATATTGGCCGCATTACGGAGCCCTTGACCGGAACCGATGGGAGAGCCGAGGGGCATCACGGTGGCACAACCAACGTCCTCTAGCCGTTTGGCCAGGAGGGGGTCGGCGTTGATGTAGGGCAGCACGGCAAACCCTTCTTTCACTAACTGCTCAGCGGCTTCTAGGGTGCCAATGGGGTCAGGGAGTAAATATTTAGAGTCGGGGATGACTTCCAGTTTGACAAAGTTATTATCTTCTTGACCGAGGAGCTTGGCCATTTCACGACCGAGGCGGGCCACTCGAATGGCTTCTTCAGCAGTGGCACAACCGGCGGTATTGGGTAGCATCCAAATTTTACGCCAGTCGATCGCTTCGGCGAGACCTTCGTGACCGGGGGCTTGGGTTTGCACGCGGCGTACTGCCACGGTGACAATGTGGCAACCACTAGCGGCGATGCTACCTTGCATTTCTTCTAAGCTGCGATATTTGCCGGTACCGGTCATGAGGCGAGAGTGAAAGGTGCGTCCGGCAATGACCAGGACATCGGATTCTGGCTGTGGGGAGTCTTCTAGGGGATCGGAGGGAGTGAGGGCTACGTCAGAATCAAGCGTTAACATGATGAATCGAGGAGAGAGTCCCGAACGGAAGAATTGATAAGTTTGCCTATTCTAGTCTTATTTGGGGAATTTCATTTTGATGATCCAAGAAACTTCCGCTTTTCCACAGGGCTAGCCCTCCCCGGTGAGGGTTTACCACGGGCTGCCCACGAGGGTAAAGGATGCCCAGTAGTACGGGTGGGAGAGTTCCCGATCGTTGAGCACTTCCACACTATGGGCGGGTAAGTCCAACGCAGAGCCCCGCACGCTACTAATCCCCCGTAGTTCCGTTCCCTCCACGGAGATTTGTCCCCGTGCAAAGGCAAGTTGGGCTTGGCGCAGGGCTTCTGCCTTAATGGGGGCTTGCTGGGCATCGGCTAAGAGTCCATAAAATTTGGTCATTAAGCCGGTGGTGGCTGCGTCACTGACATACCATAAACTGGCAAGGGCCGTCTTCACGCCGGCCTGTACGGCTAAGCCCGCAAAGCCCAGTTCTGCATCTTCACTGCCGATGGCGGTTTTACAGGCACTGAGGGTTAACAACTCTACGGGGGGATCGGTTTCGGGATTGCTGCCTTGCCAACCAAACTCCCGCAGACGATCGATGTTAATCCGTTCACGGCTAAGGGCAATGTAGGAGTTGCTCACATTCCCCGGTAGAAAGTCCGCGTGGGTTGCCAGGTGAATGATGCCAAACTCTTGACTGCGATTCTGTAAATTGTCGATCGTAAACTGATCGTTGAGGTAATACTCGCCATTTTTCCAAATTTCCCCCACGATCGTTTTTAACTCTAGGGGAACGGTGGGTAAGTCGCTTTGATCTTGGAAGGTTGAGGATCCCATGCCCAGGAGACGAGCTTGACGAATATCCCGATAACGGGTGTCCGTGAGGGAGAGACTGGGCATCATCCCTGCACTGTAGGTTTCAATGAGGAAGCGTTCGCCGTCGTTGAGGGCTGCTACGGGCAGACTCCGTAAGCCAGAGTCCATGACAAAGACGAGGTTATCAATCCCCTTTTCTTGCAAGGTGGCTTCGAGGGGACGAATAATCCAGTTGTAGAGAAGGCGAGAGGGTTGGAGATAGCGAGAACTGCCGGTGCGACCGGGATCGGATACTTCCTGCCGCAGTAAGAAGGCGGCCTGCTCGACGCGGGAGCGATTGGCTCCGGCCACCC
>Ga0129333_10002635_pt1 | contig 16767 bp, 27 predicted proteins | sample CPB6_08_DNA_FD_94474 | JGI IMG/M metagenome (GOLD analysis project Ga0129333, IMG submission 94474) | Freshwater to marine salinity gradient microbial communities from Chesapeake Bay, USA - CPBay_Sum_0.6_0.8_DNA | ecosystem: Environmental > Aquatic > Marine > Coastal | place: USA: Chesapeake...
AGGAAGGAACATGATGGCTTGTGCAAAGATGATGGGCATTACACCAGATGCATTCACCTTGAGGGGAAGAAACTGACGAGCGCCACCCAATGCACGATTCCCAACCAGTTGCTTTGCGTAGCTAATCGGAACCTTACGTACACCTTGCACAAGTAATATCAAGCCAAGTATGATTGCAATCAAAAATGCGATCTCAATGAGGAACATGAGTAAACCACCGCCACCACGCGTCTGCTTTGCAGCAAATTCACCCAAGAACGATTGAGGGAGACGAGCAAGAATACCCACCATGATGATGATAGAGGTACCATTACCCAGACCCTTGTCTTGAATTTTTTCGCCCAGCCACATGACAAACAAAGTTCCTGCGGTGAGTACAATTACAGTCGACAACCAGAAATACGGTTGGTATGCTTCGATCAATGCATCGCGACTCACATTCCTGAGGTACGCTACATAGGCAGCAGCCTGGAAGAGCGTAACCAAAGCAGTTAAGTAACGGGTCCATTGATTGATTTTCTTTCTTCCGCTATCGCCCTCTTTTTGGATCTTTTGCATTTGGGGAACCAAAATGGTCATCAGCTGCATGAAGATGGAGGCAGAAATGTACGGCATGATACCCAATGCAAAAATGGAAGCGTTCGAAAACGAACCACCTGCAAACGTATCAAACAACCCAAGCAAACCTGATTTAGCACTTTGCAGGTCCAACTTATTGGGATCGATACCGGGGAGAGCAACGTGAGCGCCAAAGCGATAGACCAAGATCAGCAACAAGGTTACTGTAATCTTCGACCTGAGGTCATCGATGCTCCAGATATTTTTGAGTGTTTGAATGAATTTCTTCACAGCTCGAAATTTATTTGATGATTTCCACTGAACCGCCAGCGGCTTCAATGATCGACTTGGCTTTTTCGCTTACCGCATTCACCTTGAACGTTACCTTCTTGGTCACAGCTCCATTACCTAAAATCTTTACTTTATCGGTGCGGTTCACCAATCCATTTACATACAGATTCTCCATGCTGAATTCGTTCAATCCGTATTTTTCTACAAGCGCCTCAACTTGTCCAAGATTGAAGACTTTGTATTCAACGCGACTGATGTTCTTGAATCCAACTTTTGGAATCCTACGCTGAATGGGCATCTGACCGCCCTCGTGACCTTTTTTGGATTTATAACCAGCGCGACTTTGTCCGCCTTTGTTACCTTTTGTAGAAGTACCACCGTGTCCGGATGCTTCACCGCGACCTAGTCGTTTTTCTCTTTTTGTTGCGCCTTCTGCAGGCTTGAGTGTGTGCAGTTTCATTGTTATTTTTTTTACTCAACGCGGACCCCCTAAGACCGCTCGCATCGTGTTGATAGAACAAACAGGGACTTGTTCTAGAGCTCCTCGACCTTTACAAGGTGTTGGACTTTTCTGACCATGCCCATGATCTGAGGAGTAGCCTCAACCTCTACAACCGCATTCAGCTTGTTAAGTCCTAATGCCTGCATGGTCCGCTTCTGACGCTCGGGGCGATCAATTACGCTCTTGATTTTAGTGATTTTTACCTTTTTCATATTCTATACCCTGAGGGCATTATTAACTGTTAGGTTATCCGTTAAAGACTTTTTTCAATCCGATTGAACGAGTCTTTGAAATGCTAATGGGCTCACGCAATAAAGCCAGTGCTTTGAAGGTTGCCTTCACTACGTTGTGGGGATTGGCTGAACCAAGTGATTTAGCCAACACGTCCGTAACACCAACGCTCTCCAACACGGCACGCATACTTCCTCCGGCAATTACACCAGTACCATGTGCAGCAGGCTTGATCAACACCTTGGAAGCACCTTCTTTTGCATATTGATCGTGAGGGATGGTACCCTTCATCACCGGAACCTTGATCAGATTCTTTTTTGCATCTTCAATGCCCTTGGTGATGGCTTCTTGCACTTCCTTGGCCTTTCCCAATCCATGTCCTACCACTCCCTGCTCGTTTCCAACAACAACTAATGCAGAAAAGCTGAATGCCCTTCCACCCTTTGTTGTCTTCACCACGCGGTTGATGGCAACGACTTTCTCCTTGAGTTCGAGATCACCGGCCTTTACTTTGTTGTAATTAACTTTTGACATGTATGATGTGTTGATGTTTTGAATTAAAATTTGAGACCTCCTTCACGTGCACCATCTGCAACTGCTTTCACCCTTCCGTGATACAAAAATCCACCGCGATCGAATACGCACTCTGACAGTCCCAATGCAACCGCCTTCTTGGCGATGGCTTCTCCAACGAGTTTAGACTTTTCAGATTTGGTTCCTTTTTGTGCGGCAATGTCTTTATCGCGAGAAGAAGCAGATGCAAGTGTTACTGCTCCAAGATCATCGATCAACTGAGCGTAGATCTCGGTATTGCTTCGGTAGATGCAAAGACGGGGACGCTGTGCAGTTCCAGATATTTTTTTGCGAACCGTGTACTTGATGCGTTGCCTTCTTAATGCTTTGACGTTCATTTTCTATTTATTTTTCCTGATGCTGCCAGGAGGTTATCAATTATTTACCAGCTGCTTTACCGGCTTTGCGACGGATGTATTCATCTTTATACTTCACACCCTTGCCCTTGTATGGTTCAGGTTTGCGCAAGCTCCTGATTTTAGCCGCTACCTGTCCCAACAACTGCTTATCAGCTCCTTCCAAGAAAATACGAGGATTATCTCCTTTCTCTTGAGTAGTGCTCACCTTGATTTCCTTCGGAATTTCCAACAGGATGTTGTGAGAATAACCGAGAGAGAGGTCCAGTAAATTACCTTGATTGGATGCTTTGAAACCTACACCTACCAACTCCAGTTCTTTTTTGAAACCAGTAGTAACGCCCAACACCAAGTTGCTGATGAGCGCACGAGAAAGACCATGTAAGGCGCGATGACGAATCTGATCCGTAGGGCGCTTGCACTCAACGCGGTTATCCGCTACTTCCACGGTAATGTCGCGGTCAATGGTTTGCTTCAACTCACCTTTGGGACCTTTAACGGTCACCACATTGTCCTTTCCTACTGAAAGGGTAACACCAGCAGGGAGTTCAATGATCTTCTTTCCTATACGAGACATAATAGCTTGTTTTAAATTTTAATAGACATAACAAAGGACTTCTCCACCCACGTTCTGGTTCTTTGCATCCTTGTCGGTCATCACACCTTTTGAGGTGGAAAGGATGGCTACACCCAAACCGTTTTTCACTCTTCTGAACTCAGAAGGCTTTGCGTACTGACGCAAACCGGGACGGGAAATCCGCTCCATGGATTTAATGGCAGGCTCTTTGGTAGATGGATCGTACTTCAATGCGATCTTGATCATCCCCTGCTTGCTGTCGTCCTCAAACTTGTACTTGAGGATGTATCCTTGGTGGTACAGGATTTCCGTGATGCGCTTCTTCAAGTTGGAAGCGGGAACCTCCACGATTCTGTGTCCTGCCATTTGTGCATTCCTGATTCTGGTCAGGAAGTCTGCAATTGGATCTGTTGTCATATTTTTTCCTCCTTTGTCCCGGATTCACCCGGGAATTTGGGTTTAATGTTTCAATTAATGTGGTTTACCAGCTGGCCTTTTTAACACCGGGGATCTTTCCTGACAATGCCATTTCACGGAATGCAACCCTGGAAATTCCAAAGAAGCGCATGTAGCCTTTAGGGCGACCCGTGAGCTGACACCTGTTCTTCAGGCGAACCTTAGATGAATTCTTTGGTAGCTGATCCAATGCAGCCCAATCACCTGCGGCTTTCAGTGCAGCACGCTTTTCTGCATACTGACCAACTAATTTCTCCCGTTTACGCTGCCTGGCCTTTACTGATTCTTTTGCCATATGCTAATGTTGAATTTGCGTTTTAATCTTTTTTCATGTTTTTGAAAGGCATACCCAACTCACGGAGTAATTCATATGCCTCTTCGTTGTTCTTCGCAGTAGTTACGAACGTGATGTCCATGCCCGTGATCTTGGTCACCTTGTCGATGTCGATCTCAGGGAAGATGATTTGCTCAGTAACACCCAAAGTGTAGTTGCCCCTACCATCAAATGCCTTCTCGCTGACTCCTTTGAAGTCACGAACGCGTGGAAGAGAAGCCGCGATCAAACGATCGAGGAATTCATACATCTTCACGCCACGAAGTGTTACACGCGCACCAATGGGCATGTTTTTTCTCAACTTAAAGTTGGAGATATCCTTTTTGGAACGAGTTGCAACTGCTTTTTGTCCTGTGATGATGCTCAGTTCTTCCAGAGCGATGTCGATGAGTTTCTTATCTGAAACTGCACCATTAACGCCTCGGTTCAAGCAGATCTTGGTCAACTTGGGAACCTGCATTACAGAAGAGAAAGCAAATTTCTTCATCAGCGCCGGCACCACATCTTTGTGGTACTTGGTCTGTAATCTGGGTGTATATGTTTTCGTGCTCATTAGTTAATTACCTCCCCTGACTTTTTAGATATTCTAACTAGTTTACCATTTTCGCGTGTACGCTTCACCTTGGCGCCCTGTTCTTTCTTAGCGTCCCACAGCATTACATTGCTGATGTGGATGGAAGCTTCTTTCTTTACCAATCCGCCTTGCGTATTCTGTGCAGAAGGTTTGGTGTGACGGGTTACCACGGCCACGCCTTCAACGATCACTCTGGATTTCTCCGGAATCACTTCCAGCACCTTACGAGGCTTCTTCGTGTCTTTGTCGTCTCCGGCAATGATCACTACCATGTCACCTTTCTTGATGTTGAACTTGGGCTTGAATCTGTTGCTCATTTGCTAGTATTTATTCGTTATTCACGATGGTCGTTAATTAAAGCACTTCGGGTGCAAGAGAAATGATTTTCATATATCCCTTATCCCTCAGTTCGCGGGCTACTGGGCCGAAGATGCGTGTTCCACGTGGTTCATCGGCAGCATTCAGCAACACCACTGCGTTGTCATCGAATCGGATGTATGAACCATCCTTGCGACGCAATTTGTTCTTGGTGCGAACGATTACTGCCTTAGCAACGGTTCCCTTCTTGATTCCACCGGCAGGGAGCGCATCCTTAACAGTAACAACTATTTTGTCGCCTATCTTGGCATAATCCTGTCCGCTGTTGCCCAACACGCGAATACACAGCACTTCTTTTGCACCGCTGTTGTCTGCTACATTCAATCTGGATTCTTGCTGAATCATTTTATTTTCTTTTTCCGGCTTTCGCCGTGTTAATAATTCAAATTTTACTTGGCCTTTTCAACGATCTCCACAAGCAACCAGCGCTTGGTCTTGCTCAAGGGACGAGTTTCCATGATGCGAACTACATCGCCTGGTTTGGCTTCGTTCTTCTCATCATGCGCATGGAACTTGGTCGTTTTTTTAACGAACTTTCCATAAATAGGGTGCTTCACTTTTCGCTCCACGGCTACAGTGATGGTCTTATCCATCTTGTCGCTACGGACAACCCCAGTTTTGGTTTTGCGAAGTTTTCTTTCAACCATTGTGTTTATTTTTTTCCCGACCGGAGCCGGAACGTTTTACATATTTAATTAAGCCAAGGCCCTTTTCTTCAATTCAGATTTCATACGCGCAATATCGCGACGAAGCGCACGAAGACTCATGGGATTCTCCAAGGGAGTGATCGCATGGGCGAACTGCATTTTCTTCAGACGCAACTCATCCTCACTGATCTTCGCCTTGATATCGGCTTCACTGAGCGATGAAATACTTTTCAAAAAATCAATTTTCTTAGACATGTTCCTTTGTTTATTCTGTTATCACAATTACGCTACAAGATCCCGGCGCACAACAAATTTCGTTTTGATGGGAAGTTTCGCGGCTGCAAGATCCATGGCCTCTTTAGCCACTTGCTCGCTTACGCCATCTACTTCAAATAAAATCCTTCCTGGCTCAACCACGGCAGCCCAGAACTCAGGATTACCTTTACCCTTACCCATCCTCACTTCCAATGGCTTACGGGTAATGGGCTTGTCAGGGAAAATTCTGATCCAGACATTCCCTTCACGCTTCATCGCACGGGTCATGGCCTGACGTGCAGCTTCCAGCTGACGGTTGGTCATCCAAACTGGAGCCATGGCTTTGAGTCCATATGATCCGAAAGCCAGCGTTGTGCCTCTTTTGGCCACTTCACGGATTCTTCCTTTCTGTGCCTTCCTGTGCTTTGTTCTTTTTGGTTGTAACATGCTCAACTAGTTTATATACTGTGCGTTTCAATTCAATTAGGACCTGCGATCTCTTGAACCCCTGCGATCGTCGCGACCACCGCCACGGGCTTCTCTGCGTTCAGCTGCTTCAGACTTGCCGCCTACAAAATTTGGATTGAGGTCGCGCTTCGCCAGCACCTCCCCTTTACAAATCCAAACTTTGATTCCGATCTTACCGTAAACGGTTTGAGCGAAAACAGAAGCATAATCGATGTCCATGCGGAACGTGTGCAACGGAACCCTTCCCTGCTTGATCTCTTCTGTACGAGCAATCTCCGCTCCACCCAAACGACCACTCACTTTAATTTTGATTCCCTCAGCACCGAGACGAAGGGTAGATGCAATAGCCATTTTGATAGCACGCTTATAATTAATGCGGTTCTCAATCTGCTTTGCGATGGTTTCGCCCACGATGTTGGCATCTAGCTCAGGGCGACGGATCTCCAGAATGTTGATCTGAACATCTTCTTTTCCGGTAAGTTTTTTCAACTCTTCCTTGATGCGGTCAACCTCACCACCGCCTTTACCAATGATGATACCTGGCTTTGAGGTGTGAATGGTCACAATCAACTTATTGAGGGTACGCTCAATGACAATCTTTGCGATACCTCCCTTGTTGATACGGGCATTGAGGTAGTTTCGGATCTTGTTGTCCTCAATGAGTTTGGTAGCATAGTCCTTGCTATTGCCGTACCAGTTGCTTTCCCAACCCCTGATGATGCCCAATCGGTTGCCGATCGGATTTGTTTTTTGACCCATTATGATTCTATTTGAGTTTTTTTAATTTTTTGTGTCTACAATGACGGTTACATGGTTGCTGCGCTTGCGCATGCGGTATGCCCTTCCCTGTGGAGCAGGCAACATCCGCTTGATGGAACGTGCGCCATCCACCATGATGGTCTTCACCACCAACTCTTCCACATTACCGCCTTCGTTTTTCTGCTTCCAATTGCTGACAGCCGACATCACCAACTTGCGCAACGGCGTGGCGCTGTGCTGAGGATGGTGCTCGAGAATCGCAACGGCTTTCTCCACCTTCAATCCACGGATATGATCCGCCAATAAACGCATCTTGCGTGGCGACGTGGGATAGTTTCTCAATTTTGCTATTGCTTCCATATTATATTCATTTTACTCATCCACGTGGATGAGCAATTAATTATACTTTCTTGCTTGAGTGTCCTTTAAACTGACGGGTGGGCGCAAACTCACCGAGTTTGTGTCCAACCATGAATTCTGTCACATACACCGGAATGAACTTATTGCCGTTGTGCACAGCAAAGGTGTGACCTACAAAATCAGGGGTAATTGTGCTCCTGCGGCTCCAGGTTTTTACAACGCCCTTTTTTGTTTTGCCTTCATTCATCGCCTCCACTTTTTTCCCAAGCTTGGCAGAGATATACGGTCCTTTTCTTATTGAACGAGCCATGGTATTGTTTTCAGTTTATAGTTAATTATTTAGCCAGTTTGCTTCCGTTCTTGCGCTGCAGGATTAACTTATCGCTACCCTTACCCAAGGTCCTGGTTTTCTCTCCCTTCGCATACTTACCTGTACGGCTGCGTGGATGTCCACCTGAAGACCTTCCCTCGCCACCACCCATCGGGTGATCTACCGGGTTCATGGCCACACCACGGTTACGGGGACGAATGCCCTTCCAACGGTTGCGACCTGCCTTACCCATGCTTTCAAGGTTGTGATCGGAATTCGATAACACCCCTACAGTTGCATAACAATTGATCAATACTTTGCGAAGCTCACCAGAAGGCATTTTCAACACCGCATATTTCTCCTCCTTGTTGGTCAATTGAGCCGAAGAACCTGCACTGCGTGCAATCTTTCCACCCTGACCAGGCTGCATTTCAATGTTATGAATATTGGTACCCAAAGGCATGTTCTTCATCATCAACGCATTTCCCACTTCAGGAGCAACCGCATCTCCGCTCACCACCGTCATGCCCACTTCCAATCCTTGAGGAGCAAGAATGTAACGCTTTTCACCATCTGCATAATTCAACAACGCGATGAATGCAGTACGGTTAGGATCGTACTCAATAGAAGCAACCTTCGCAGGAATGTTGAGCTTGTTGCGCTTGAAATCGATCACACGGTACATTTGCTTGCTACCGCCTCCGATGTAACGCATCGCACGACGACCTTGGGCGTTGCGGCCTCCGGTCTTCTTTCCCTTTTCGAGAAGCGACTTCTCCGGCTGGTCCGTAGTGATTTCTGCATACGCATTGCCAATCCTCCAACGGGTACCAGCTGTAATGGGTTTGTACTTTTTTAATGCCATTGTTGTATTTTTTTATCCTTTGGCTTGTTTCAAATTAAATAGTGGCGTACAGATCGATTGATTCGCCCTCCGCTACCGTTACAAATGCCTTTTTGAACGAAGGCTTCCTTCCGCTGATCACACCAGCTTTGGTGAAGCGACTCTTGCTCTTGGCTGGAGAAACGGCAGTGCGCACATCTTCTACAGTTACCCCGTAAAAATCCTCAACCGCTTTTTTAATCTCCAACTTGTTGGCCAATCGCGCTACTTTGAATGAATACACCCTTCTCTTCTCAGAAAGCTGATTCGCTTTCTCCGAAAGAATGGGTTTCACCAGAACATCAGCAAGTTTCATATCAATGGTTTGAATGTTTTGTCAAATGATTTAAGCTTCTACCGCTTCCTCTAATCCGCTGAACAACTTTGCAGCTGACTCAGTGATCACCAATACATCGGCGTTCATCACATCGTAGGTGTTGACATCGGAAAGCACACAGGCCATCACACTGGGGATGTTGCGCGCACTCACAAAAACCTGTTCGTTCAACTCGGGAAGAACATACAAGGCTTTTTTATCCGATACCTTCAACGCCTTGAGCATGGATGCAAATGTTGCTGTCTTTGGAGCATCCAATTTCAGGTCTTCAACCACCACCACTGAATTCTCCTTGGTCTTCAAGCTCAATGCACTCACCTTGGCGAGGTCCTTCACTTTGCGGTTCAATTTGATGTCGTAACCGTGGGGCTTGGGACCGAAAATTGTACCGCCGCCTTTGTACAAGGGGTTACGGATGTTACCCTTACGAGAACCACCGGTACCCTTCTGGCGGTGCAGCTTACGACTCGCACCCTTAACCTCTGCACGGGTTTTCACTTTATGTGTACCCTGACGCTGCGCAGCTAAAAACTGCTTCACTGCCAGGTAAACCGCATGCGTATTCGGTTCAATGCCGAATACCTCTTCAGGCAGGTCGACTGTCCTGCCGGTCTTGCTTCCTTGAATTGATAATACGTCTAGTTGCATGATGAATGCGTTGAATTAGTTCTGAATGTAAACGATGGAACCATTGTGACCGGGAACCGATCCGCTGATCAGGATGTAGTTCTTCTCTGGGAAAATCTTCACCACCTTCAGGCCTTTCACTTTTACACGATCACCGCCCAATCGGCCAGCCATGCGCATTCCCTTGAATACACGGGACGCGTCAGAAGAGTTACCGATCGAACCGGGAGCGCGCTGACGATCGTGCTGACCGTGCGACTGCTCACCTACCCCACTGAATCCATGGCGCTTGACCACACCCTGAAAACCTTTACCCTTGGAAGTACCTACTACATCAACTTTTTCACCTTCAGCGAAAATGTCGCATGTAACGGCCTCACCAATGTTTTTCTCAATGGAATAATCCCTGAACTCCTTCACGTGACGCTTGGGAGCGGTAGATGCTTTTGAAAAATGACCCTTCTCGGATGCGTTGGAACTTTTTTCGGTCTTTTCACCGAAAGATAACTGAAGTGCAGTGTAGCCATCGCTTTCTGCAGTTTTGACCTGTGTGATTACACAAGGTCCGGCTTCGATAACGGTACAGGGCGTTTGCCTGCCGTCGGGACCGAAGATGCTGGTCATGCCGATTTTCTTTCCGATAATTCCTTTCATGTTCTGTCGTTTGTGCCCTTTTCGGTATGATGGACAGTGAGGCCATGACCTCTCTTCAATCCCAGTTTGCCAGCGACCTTTTCCTGATGGTTCAGATGTAGAACCGGAAGTACCGATGGTAAACAAACCTCGAAGGGCTTGTTCATATTTCAACTCCACTAGGGAGATTAAAATTTTTTCAGCGCTCCTTTTTATCCTGCCAACGGCAATCAATTGGGAGATGAATGATAAAGAACTCTGTGTTGCCGAAGCAACACGAACGGCCGTCAGGCCTTGATCTCCACATCTACACCACTGGGAAGGTCGAGCTTACTCAACGCATCTACGGTGCGGGATGATGAAGTGTAAATGTCTAATAAACGCTTGTGCGTGCTCAGCTGGAACTGCTCGCGTGCCTTCTTGTTCACGTGAGGCGACTTCAATACGGTGAAGATGCGCTTTTGCGTAGGCAGAGGAATTGGACCAGTAATGACTGCTCCAGTGCTGCGCACGGTTTTTACAATCTTCTCCGCAGATTTGTCGACGAGGTTGTGGTCGTACGACTGCAACTTGATCCTTATACGCTGTGACATAGACAATTACCCCATTTTTTAATGGGGATGCAAAACTAGTCAATAGTTTGCTACTAACAAAAGAAATCGTTCAAAATTTACTCCCAGCCTCCGCTTATTTTATGCAAACAGTCATCATGAGGCCAAAAAACAGTGGGGCCCGGCTTCGCCGGGCCCCACCCTATTGATTTTCAATTACTTCGATTATTCCTTGGATTTACCCTTCACCCGAGCAATCACCTCCTCGGCGATGTTGTTGGGAGCTGGGTTATAGTGAGAGAATTCCATGGTTGATGAAGCACGACCAGAGGAAAGGGAACGCAACTGGGTTACATAACCAAACATCTCGCTCAACGGTACTTTGGCTTTGATCACTTGAGCGCCAGCGCGACTGTCCATGCCTTCCAACATACCGCGACGACGGTTTAAGTCGCCCGTAACATCACCCATGTACTGCTCCGGAGTAATCACCTCTACCTTCATGATGGGCTCCAATAATACGGGCTTCGCTTTACGAGCCGCTTCACGGAAACCTTGCTTCGCACACAACTCAAACGACATGGAGTCGGAGTCCACCTGGTGGAAGCTACCATCAAAAATGCGCACCTTCATCGTCTCCACAGGATAGTTGGCCAAAACTCCCGTTGTCATGGACTGCTCAAATCCTTTTTGGATGGCAGGAATGAACTCACGCGGAATGGAACCACCAAAAATATCGTTCACAAACTGCATGGACTTACCAGGATTTTCTTGCAACCACTCTTTATCAGCGGGACCAAATTCGAATACGATGTCGGCGAACTTACCGCGACCACCTGTCTGCTTCTTCAACGTCTCACGGTGCTCAATAGAAGCCTGGAATGCTTCTTTATATGCCACCTGAGGAGCACCCTGGTTGACCTCCACCTTGAACTCGCGACGCATACGGTCGACGATAATTTCTAAGTGCAACTCACCCATTCCACTCAAAATGGTCTGCCCTGTTTCTTCGTCTGTCTTCACCCTCAATGTAGGATCTTCCTCTACCAACTTGGATATGGCCATGCCCATCTTGTCAACATCGGCCTGCGCTTTAGGCTCTACCGCAATGGAGATTACCGGTTCTGGTATGAACATGTTCTCCAATACAATTGGGTTGTCTTCATCACAAAGGGTATCACCAGTCTTGATCTCTTTGAATCCAACTGCTGCACCAATATCACCCGCTTCAATGAAGTCAATCGGATTCTGCTTGTTGGCAAACATTTTCATAATGCGACTGATCCGCTCTTTCTTACCACTTCTCACATTCAACACATACGAACCTGCATCCAAGTGACCAGAATATACACGGAAGAACGCAAGACGTCCAACAAACGGATCGGTCATGATCTTAAATGCCAACGCCGCAAATGGTTCAGATGCTTCAGGCTTACGGACAATGGTTTCGCCATTATCTGGATTGGTACCCTCAATCGCATCTATATCAACAGGAGAAGGAAGGTAACGGCAAACCGCATCAAGCGCAGTTTGAACACCCTTGTTTTTGAATGAAGATCCGCACATCATTGGAACGATACTCAAATCAATACATGCTTTGCGAATCGCTTCGTGTACTTCTTCTTCTGTGATTGAACTTGGATCATCAAAAAATTTCTCCAATAACTTATCGTCGTATTCTGCAACGGCTTCAATTAAATTTTGTCTCCACTCATTCGCTTCAGCTACCATGTCTTCTGGTACAGGAATTTCGTCGAACGTCATTCCCTCCGTCTCCATGTGCCAAATGATTCCCTTCATTTTAATCAGGTCAACAACACCCTTGAAATTATCTTCTGCTCCAATGGGCAACTGGAGGGGTACGGCTTTTGCACCCAGCATCTCTTTCACTTGCCTAACCACCATAAGGAAATCGGCACCACTGCGGTCCATCTTGTTCACGAAACCAATGCGTGGAACCTTGTAACGGTTAGCCTGACGCCAAACGGTCTCTGACTGTGGTTCTACTCCGTCTACCGCAGAAAACAATGCGATCAATCCATCCAATACACGCATGGAACGCTCCACCTCTACGGTAAAGTCCACGTGACCGGGAGTATCAATGATGTTGAAATAATATTTTTTGGTATCGCCTGTTGCCTTACCCAAAACAGTCGGGAAGTTCCACTGACAGCTTACCGCTGCAGAAGTGATGGTGATACCGCGTTCTTTTTCCTGCTCCATCCAGTCGGTGGTAGCGGCACCATCGTGCACTTCTCCAATCTTGTGGATCATTCCGGTATATCGGAGGATGCGCTCCGTAGTCGTAGTCTTGCCTGCATCAATGTGAGCGGCAATGCCAAAATTGCGTTGAAATTTCAAGTCTGCCATGACGGTAGTGGTTGGTGATTATTTTGCGGGTGCAAAGTTATACAATGCAGTGCAGATACGGAAATAAAAAAGGGTCGCTTAAAACGACCCTTTTGCTTATGCAAATGTTTTTATTAAACACGGAAGTGGGCAAACGCCTTGTTGGCTTCGGCCATACGGTGGGTGTCTTCTTTCTTTTTGAATGCACCACCCTCACCTTTACTGGCTGCTACGATCTCGTTTGCCAGTTTATCGGCCATGCTGCGACCATTACGCTCGCGCGCAAAACGGATCAGCCATTTGATGCTCAACGAAATTTTTCTATCGGGACGAACCTCAGATGGAATCTGGAACGTTGCACCACCGATCCTGCGGCTACGAACTTCTACAGCCGGAGTTACATTGGTAAGCGCCTTCTTCCACACCTCGTATCCATCCTCACCGCTCATTTTAGTAACCTTCTCAATTGCATCATAAAAAATAATCAAGGATGCATCTTTCTTGCCCTGCCACATTACGTTGTTGACAAAACGGGTCACCAATACATCATTGAATTTGGGATCCGGTGCAAGGGGTAATTTTTTTGCTCTAGTCTTCCTCATCTATGGATAAGTTTCTGTGATTTATTTTTTGGCTTTTTCGCGCTTGGTACCATACTTGGAACGGCTCTTCTTGCGATCCTTCACACCGGCAGTATCAAGACTTCCTCTCACAATGTGATAACGTACACCAGGTAAGTCCTTCACACGACCACCTCTGATTAACACGATTGAGTGCTCCTGAAGGTTATGTCCTTCTCCAGGAATATATGCAATCACCTCCACCTTATTGGTGAGACGAACCTTGGCTACCTTACGAAGCGCAGAGTTGGGCTTCTTTGGAGTTGTGGTATACACGCGGGTGCACACACCACGACGCTGGGGACATGCATCCAGGGCCCTTGATTTGCTCTTGGCCTTGATGATTTCTCTTCCTTTTCTTACAAGCTGCTGTATTGTAGGCATTCTACCCTTTTTTAACGGGAGGGCAAAGGTAGGGGTAATTTTCAAAAAACCAAAACCCGAAACTAGAATACGGGAAGCATCCATCCATGGGTATCGGGCTCAAGTCCATCGCGAATTGCCGTCAATTTTGCCTTGATGGTATCTGCCAATTTAAACTGCAGGGGTTCAAACTGCAGGGAGTGTTCTTTGTACTTGATCTCCTGAACCTTAGAAATGGTTGCCGCAGTTCCGCTTCCAAATGCCTCCGTGAACACCCCAGCATTGTGGGCTTCAATCAATTCTAAAATGGAAATATGACGCTCCTCAACTGTTACACCCATTTCTCGGGCTACCTTGATCACGCTGTCCCGGGTAACGCCCTCGAGGATGGTACCCTGCTCCAAAGAAGGGGTGATCAATCGGCCATCTACCAAAAAGAAGATGTTGATGGTTCCGCACTCCTGGACGTACTTATGCTCGTGGGCATCGGTCCACAGCACCTGATCGAACCCATTTTTATTGGCCACTGCGAAGGGATGCAAGGATGCCGCATAGTTTCCGGCTGTTTTAGCGCGACCAATACCGCCTTCTACAGCACGGACATATTTTTCTTCCACCTGAATACGCATCGGAGCTGAGTAATAAGGCCCCACAGGTGATAATATAATAATGAACTTATAGGTTGCAGAGGGCATAACACCCAACCGCTCCGAAGTACCAAACATGAATGGTCGTATGTACAACGCATGCTCCAACTCGTGAGGGATCCACTGATCTTCGATCTGCAATAACTTGCGCATTCCCTCTATGAAAATTTCCTCGGTAACATCCGGCATCTCCATTCGATATGCAGAACGATTGAACCGCTTGAAATTCTCAATGGGACGGAAAATGGCGGAACGGCCATCTTGCATACGAAATGCTTTCACGCCTTCGAAAATGGACTGCCCATAATGCAACGTGGCCATGGACGGATCAAAACAAATGGGACCGTACGGAATAATTTCAGGTGTCTGCCAATGCCCGTCTTTGTAGTCAGCTATCAACATGTGGTCAGTAAACACTTTCCCAAACCCCAGGTTTTTGAAATCCACCGAGTGCAATTTGGATGTTTGTGCTTTTGTTACCTTTATTGTTTCCATGAACCCCATAACCGCTAAATTTCTGCAAAGAAACGAAATAGGCCACCAAGTACAAAGGATCACACCATGAACATGAACGAACCTGTGATATTGAATGCCACTGTGCTGACCGAACTCTATGACAAAGACTTCCTTATTGATGGGAGTTCCTCCGAAAACTCATTAAAAAAATCCTCCAAAAAAAAGCTGGCCGTAGTTACCGGACATCCCCATCAGATCCCTCAGCACGTGAATGCTTTTTTACAGTCCATTCTCACTGCCTGCAAACTCAGGTCCGATGAGGTGGTCACCACCACTGCCTCTTCAGCATCCATTACCTACGATGCCATCCAGCAAACATGGGGCAACTCCGCTACCTTGCTTTTCGGTGTTGAACCAGAAGCAATCGGATTACCGATGCATTTCCCGCACTTTCAACTACAAACTTTTGGTGAATGCACCTACCTGAGCAGTCCCACATTGGAAGAAATTGAAAAAGACAGGAGCCTGAAACTCCAACTGTGGCAGTCGCTTCAAAAAATATTCCCTGTATGAGCGAGCTTCTCTTTGCATCCAACAATGCGCACAAAGCGGATGAGTTCAGGAACATCCTAAATCAACAACTCAGCATCCTCACCCTCAAAGAAGCAGGCATTCAGATCAACATACCAGAACCTCATCCTACGCTGAAAGAAAATGCGCTTGAAAAAGCACGCGTCATCTTCGCCCTCACTGGAAAAGATTGCTTTTCAGAAGATACCGGTTTGGAAGTGTACGCCCTGGATGGAAAGCCGGGTGTCAATACAGCACGCTTTGCGGGTGAACACGCCAGCGATCAGGACAACATTCAAAAATTATTGGAATCACTCGCAGGACACCAAAACCGTTCTGCTCGATTTGTAACGGTGATCTGCCTTATCTGGAAAGGGCAGGAATTTTTCTTCAATGGGACCTGTGAAGGTACCATTGCATTGCAACCCAGCGGACAAACGGGATTTGGATATGATCCCATTTTTATTCCTATAGGATACGAGCAACCTTTTGCTGAACTGGGAATGGAAGTAAAAAAAAGTGTCAGTCACCGAAAAAAAGCGGCAGATCAACTGGCTGCATTCTTCAACAACCCTTCGCTCCATATGTCCCATGAAGCTTCAGCCTGAATGAGCAACATATCCATTCCGTTTTCTACCACAGCCCCTCGCCTCTCTCCTTCAAGTAGAAATGCGGTTCTTGAAGGATTGTAAACAAGATCATACAAATAATGATTGCTTGTGATGGCGTCATAAGGCAAGGCAGGCTTTGACTCCGTATCAGGAAACATTCCCAGCGGTGTAGTGTTGATGATGAGCTGATGCGATTCAATTAAATGTTGATCCACATCGGAATACGCAAGGCAATTGTCTTTTGCATGTCGACTAACCTTCGTAAACGATATTCCTTTTTCACGCAGCACATGATAAACCGCCTTGGCCGCACCTCCTGTTCCCAATACCAATGCACGTTGATGATGGGACTGCAAATGCCGCTCCAGTGTTCGCGCAAAACCAATCACATCGGTATTGTAACCTATTAAGCTTCCCTGGCGAATGGCAATGCAATTGCAGGCTCCAATTGCTTGGACTTCAGGACTCGTTTCAGTCAAATAGGGCAACAC
>Ga0129333_10002637_pt1 | contig 16746 bp, 14 predicted proteins | sample CPB6_08_DNA_FD_94474 | JGI IMG/M metagenome (GOLD analysis project Ga0129333, IMG submission 94474) | Freshwater to marine salinity gradient microbial communities from Chesapeake Bay, USA - CPBay_Sum_0.6_0.8_DNA | ecosystem: Environmental > Aquatic > Marine > Coastal | place: USA: Chesapeake...
GCCGATCGCGTAGTCGAGCGCGCGATTGCGATTGAGCGCAGCGACGATACCCAAACCCGTGCCGAGCAGTGCGGCGAGCACTAGCGCTGTGAGACCGAGCTGTAAGCTTACTGGCAGACCGATGGCGATGAGTTCGCTGACCGAATAGTCTGCGTAGCCGATCGAAGGACCGAGGTCGCCCTGAAGCACACCGGAGAGGAAGAGCCAGAACTGTTCGAGCACGGGTTTATCGAGATCGTAGGCAGCACGCAGGTTCTCGAGCACTTCGGGTTCGAGTTGCGCATCTGCGTCGAACGGTCCGCCTGGTGCCGCGCGCATCAAGAAAAACGACAGAGTGACGATCACGAGCAGCGTCGGGATCATCACCAACAGCCGTCTCAGGAGAAACCGGCTCATCCGCCCCGCACTGTGAGGTATCGGGAGAGATTGGCGCCGCGTGCGTTGTCGACCCAGCCGCCGACTCTAGGCCCGACGAGTTTCTGACCCTCGGCGAAGAAGAGCGGAATCGCCGGCATCTCGCGCATCAATAAAACTTCCGCTTCCGAGAACGCTTTGGCGCGAGCGGCGGGGTCTGCCGTGCGGTTGGCGTTGCGAAACGCCGTGTCGTATTCGGCGTTCGAGTAGCCCGTGATGGAGCCACGCGGCTTGTTGATGAATAGATCGAGGAAGGTGAAGGGATCATCGAACGAGGAGTACCAAGCGTACAGCGACACCTGGTAGTTACCGGCATTCACCGAGGAGATCACCGCCCCGAGGTCCTTGTTGATGAGTTCGCAATTGACGCCGACGGCTCGCCACATCGACACCATGGCCACGGCCAGCGTTCGGGTCTTGCTTTCGGTGTAGTACTGCATCGTGAAGCGCAGCGGTTTTCCCGGGCCGAAGCCAGCCTGCGCAAGCAAGGATCGCGCTTGTTTCTGCCGCTCGGCCATCGACCAGCCCGCCCACTCTGGGCTGCGGCTTTCATAGCCGCTGATGCTGGTGGGTACGAAGAAATAGGCGGGTTCCGCCGTCTTGCGCAGGATGCGCCCGGTAAGCACTTCGCGATCGAGCGCAAGTGCGAGAGCCATGCGCACGCGCGGGTCGTCGAAGGGCTTGCTGCGCGTATTGAGTGCGAGCATCGTGCTCCCGCGGCCCGGTGCCGTACGCAGCGCGCGATTTTTCTCGCGGCGCAACCGGTCAAGTTGCTCCGGCGGAAAGCGTTGTGTGACGTCGAGTTCTCCCGACTGGAAACGCTTGAGACTGGCGTTGTCGTCCTCGATCGGCAGATAGTCGACCTCGCCGATCTTCACCGAAGCGGCAGAGTGGAAGTTCGGGTTACGGACCGCCCTGATGAGAGTGTTGGGGGAGTATTCGATGAGTTGGTAAGCGCCGTTCGAGACGAGATTTCCCGGACGCGTCCACTCGCGCCCGAATTTTTCGATGGCATGACGCGGTACCGCGACGGCGGCGACTCCAGTGAGGATTTCTAGGAATTGCGGCGCCGGACCTTCGAGCTCGAACACCACGGTACGCGGATCGGGGGCGCGTACGGCGAGTGTTTCGGCGGGTGCGCGTTGCGTATTCACCGCGCGAGCACCTTTGACGATGTACAGGAACGAGGCGTATCGAGCCGCCGTCTCCGGCGCGAGCAGACGGCGCATCGAGTAGACGAAGTCAGCTGAGGTGAGCGGCGTACCGTCGGACCATTTGAGGTTCGGCCGCAGCTTGAACGTATATACGGATCGGTCCGCATTCGTGCTCCAGTTCTCGGCAGCACCCGGCGCTGCTTCGCCGGCGGCGTCCACCGTGACCAAGCCTTCGAAGAGATCGTAGATCACGACCGAGGCCGATGTGCCTACTGCCTTGTGTGGGTCGAAGCTCTCGGGTTCGCTGCCGATCCCCCGCACTAGACCGGCGGCGGTCCCGAGGGCGGGCATCAGCGAGAGGCACAGGGCAAAGAAAAAACTTTTAGCGTAGGTCATGAGGTTTTCCGGGGATCCCGTCGTGGATTATTTGGCAGCCGGGCTTGCGTTGCGAGTCAAATTGTTATATCGATAATACATAAGGGGGTCACAGTTGGAAAACGGGAGCATCAAGACTTCCGTCCATCCACTCCGAATATTAGGTTGAACCGGGCCTCAAGCGGTCCGTAGCGAGGAGGCTAACGAAAAATGAAGACGGTCATCACGCACACATCATTGACGGCAGGTGTAACTGCGCTGACGAGTCTACTGGGCGTAGGGCTAGCAACGGCCGCACCGGGCGATGGTGCCGCTGATCTCGAGGAAGTGGTGGTTACGGCGCGCAAAGTGGAGGAGCGGCTCATCGACGTCCCGCTCAGCATCGCAGCCTATACCGCAGAAGACATCGCGGCCTCGGGCGCGACCGGGATTCGCGATATTGCCGAGCGGACGCCAGGGCTCTTCATCAGTTCCTCGCAGGGACGCAGTGGCGATCGCATCTCGATCCGCGGCATCAATACGGTGGTGCCGACACAAGGTTACGTCGGGGTGTATGTGGACGGCGTTTTCGTCGGTTCCTCCTCGGCTCAGGGTGTGGAGCTGTCGAACCTTGAGCGCGTCGAGATTCTGAAGGGACCGCAGAGCGCGCTCTTTGGTCGCTCCACGCTGAGCGGCGCCATCAATTACATCACCCGAAAGCCGGGTCGTGAGTTCGGCGGTAAGGTCGATGTCACCCTCGGCGAATATGGTCGTGCCGACGTCTCCGGAACGATGTCGGGGCCGTTGTCCGATACGTTGTCCTTCATCGTCGGTGCGCGCATCTTTGAAACCGATGGCATGTATACGAACAACTTTGACGGTCGCAACAACATTGGCGGACAGCGGACGACCAACGGTACGCTGGGGTTGCGCTGGCAGCCCTCCGACACGCTGAGCATGTATCTGCGTACGGTGTACACCCAGGACAGCGACGATCAAGTCGCAGCGGGTCTTCAGGGCCCCCTCGGAAACAACTGTATTAACGATCCGCGCAGTACAAGACCGACCCTCAACCTGTACTACTGCGGAGAGCTCAAGATATCGCCGAGCCAGGTCTCGCTAGCCGCAGCCAACGCCACCGTTCCTGCACCGTTCAACGGCCGCTATACCGCCTCGGACGGCGAGGCAGGCCTCGATCGAACGGCAACGCGCACTTCGCTGACGGTCGATTGGGATCTCGGTTTCGCGAATCTCACCTCGATCTCGGCGTATACCGACGAGAAGCAGCGCGATGCCTTCGATCTCACCTACCGCGCAGCCTTCGCTTACGCGGCAACCGTGGGTCTGCCGGCGATCACCTTCGATCGACAGTTCACCTTTGAGGACAAGTCGCAGGAAATCCGGCTCCTTGGTGATACCGACGGACCCTTCGGTTGGCTTGCGGGTGTTTATTACTTCGACAATTCGCGGTCTGAGGTAGCGACGTATCGTCTGCCGGTAGCGGCCGCGAACGCCGGAACGTTAAGTGCGACCAACCGTGCCGTCTACGGTCGTCTCGAATACGACGTGACCGAGCGGCTGTCGCTGGCGGCCGAGGGTCGCTGGCAGAAAGATCGAGTCAATCTTCGTAATCCGGTGAACGGGCTCAATGCGACCTCCGAAACCTCGAGCTTCCTGCCACGCGCCACCGTCGACTACAAACTCAGCGACGACATGATGGTCTACGCGGTTTACTCGAAGGGAAGCAAGCCGGTAACGATCAATACCGCACCCGAGCTTCCGGCACAGCTGCGTTTCACGAAAGAGGAAGAGGCTCGCAACCTAGAGGTCGGCTTCAAGGGCCGGCTCTTCGACGGCCGCCTGCAATTGCTCGCCGCATATTTCGACATCGACTGGACGAATCAGGAATCATCCGGCATCTGTCTGCCCGGCGAGTGCGGTGGCGTCCCCACAATCACTCGATATACGGCGAACTTCGGTCGAACGGGTATCAGCGGTTTCGAGGTCGAGGCGTCCGGCGAGCTTATTCCGGAGTGGCTGAGCGCGCGCATCGCGTATTCCAACGCGGATACTCAAATCGAGTCGGGCCGCACGAACTCTGCGGGCGAGGCGCTGGAGGGCATCCTTGCTTACGGCACCACTAAAGTGACGCCGATCTGCGCGACCGGCGGTGCGGCCAGCCCATACTGTCCCACCGGACAGTCCTTGCAGGGTGCAACGTTTAACGGTCTCAACACCAACATTCCCGCGCAGCCCGAGAAGCAGCTTTCCGCCAGCCTAACGCTTGCTCGTCCTCTCGGCAGCACCGGACTGCGCTGGTCCGCGCGCGCTGATTACGTGCGCCTCGACAAGCAGTACGAGGGTTTCTACAACCTCGCATGGGTGGGCCCGCGCAAGAACATGAACGTTCGGCTCGCGCTCGCCGCTGATACTTGGGACATCACCGTCTGGGGCCGCAATGTGAACGACGATGACACACCGACGACGATCCTGCGTTCAGTGGCCTTTCGGGATGATGATGGTACGGGTCCGTACACCGCAAGTTCGCGTGCCTTCGTGGGTTTCCTGCCCGATCGTCGCAACTTCGGCGTGACCGTCTCGAAGAGATTCTGAGTACAGCTCGAATCGTCGTTAATTGCCGGATGAAGAAACGTAAACCCAAGCCGGCAGGGGAGGCGGGCCTACGCGGCCCGCGCTACCTCTACATCTACACCGTGATGCGCGACTGGATTTACCAGGGGCGATATCGACCGGGCAGCCAGCTACCGACCGAAGATGAACTGTGCAGTCTCTTTGGAGTCTCGCGTATCACCACGCGCAAGGCGCTTGCGCTGCTCGACGACGAGCGGCTGATCGTACGTAATCCCGGTCGCGGTACCTTCGTCACCGAAGATCTCGCCGACGCTCCGGTGCAAGGCGACATGGAGCAATTACTGCGCAAGGTGCGGCGTCTCGGCTCTAGTACGCGCATCTGCGGGGCCGTCGTCGAAATGGTCGAGGCGGATCCGGAAACTACGCGCGACTTGCGTCTTGCTCCAGGCAGTCGTGTGCAGCGTGCGGCGCACGTGCGTTTGCTCGACGGCAAGCCGATCGGCTACTGCGAGACCTTCATCCCGAGCGACCTCAAAATCCGCTTTTCGCCGAACGAGCTCAATACGAATCCGATGTTGACCCTGTTAGAGCGCAAGGGCGTCGACATCGGTTGGGGTGATCAACTGATCGGTGCCACGCTCGCCGACGCACGATTCGGGCAGCTGCTGGACGTGCCCGTCGGCTCGCCGCTCGTGCGAGTGCGCCTCGTCGTTTTCGACACGCGCCAGCGTCCCGTGGAGCGGTTGGTGGCGTACTACCGCGGCGATCATTACGACCATCATATCCGTCTCACCCGCCGCGGCCGGCGTTGAGGCACGTCGGATCGCGGACTTCCATATAACCCATGAACGCCGTACCGAAAATCCGTCGACTCTTGAACGTGTGCGATCCGCGCACGGGCACCGTCGACCTGCAGATCGAAGCGGCGGAGGCGAGCGAAGTCGCCGCCATCGCGCATCGACTGCGTGAAGCACAACCCGCGTGGCGAGCGCTCGGCGTAGAGGCGAGAACCGCCGCGCTGGCGCGATGGGCGGACGCCCTCGAGGCCCTCCAGCACGAAATCGTCGCCGCGCTCTCGCGCGATACCGGAAGACTCACGGTGGCCAAGGGTGAAGTCGCCGGTGCTATTCGCAATCTGCGGCGTTGGGCACGTGAGGCGCCGGCACTGCTGCAGAGTAGCGAGCGCGACTCAACGCTGTTGCCGACCGTACGACTCGGCGGCGGATTTGTACCTTACCCCCTAGTCGGCGTGATCTCGCCATGGAATTTTCCGGTGACGCTCTCGCTCATCGATGCGGTTCCAGCGCTTGCAGCGGGCTGCGCGGTACTCATCAAGCCGAGCGAGGTGACGCCTCGTTTCGTCACGCCCTTGCGCGCCGCGTTGCGCGACGTGCCCGAACTCGAGGCCGTACTCGGATTCGTACTCGGTGATGGAGAAACGGGCGCCTCGCTCGTCGAGGTGTCCGACGCCGTGTGTTTCACCGGCAGCGTGTCGAACGGACGCAAGGTGGCTGAAGCCGCGGCACGGCGTTTCATCCCCGCGTTTCTAGAACTCGGCGGCAAGGATCCGGCGATCGTGCTCCACGGCGCCGACCTCGATCGGGCGAGCGACGCCGTACTGCGCGCATCGTGCATGGCGACAGGACAGGCTTGTCTGTCGATCGAACGTGTGTATGTCGATCGACGCATTTTCGATGAATTCGTCACCCGACTCGTCGAAAAGGCGAGAGATATCGGCATCAACTACCCCGACATTGCGACCGGGCAGTTGGGGCCGCTCATTTTTGCACGCCAAGCCGACGTCATCGACGCGCACCTCGACGATGCACTCGGCCAAGGCGCACGAATTCTTTGTGGCGGGAAGACCGAAAACCTTGGCGGTGGTCGATGGTGTCGTGCGACCGTGGTAGTCGACGTACATCACCGCATGCAACTGATGAGCGAGGAGACGTTCGGACCGATCATTCCGGTGATGCCGTTCGATAGTGTCGATGAGGCCATCGTGCTTGCGAACGATACGACGTTCGGACTCTCGGCGGCGGTTTTCGCCGCTACGCTTGATGAAGCGCGTGCCGTCGCAGCGCGGATAAACGCGGGCGGGATCAGCCTCAACGACGCTGGTCTCACATACCAGACCTACGAAGCCGAGAAAAACTCCTTCGGCTATTCGGGGCTCGGCGGTTCGCGAATGGGTCCGGGTTCCATTTTGCGCTTCGTACGCAAACAGGCCTATCTCATGCAAACCGGCGCACCGGCAAGACTTTGATCTAATCCATCTTCAAGGGACAGGGAGTCTCACAATGCTGATCAACAACTGGTACGTAGCGGCGCTTTCTAGCGAGATCACCGCGGAGAAACCTTTCGGCACGCGTATGCTCGGCTGTGATTTCGTGTTGTTTCGCGACGCCGCCGGCAAAGCGGTATGTCTCGCTAATACCTGTTGCCATCGCGGCGCAGCGCTCTGTAACGGCACTGTGTCTTCGGGCAACGTCGCCTGTCCCTATCACGGGTGGGAATTCGCGGCTGATGGGCGCTGCGTGAAGATCCCCGCGATGGGCGAGGAGGCCCCCATTCCGAAACGTGCCCGCATCGATTCCTATCCGACGCACGAGAAATACGGTTGGGTGTGGGTGTTTCTCGGCGATCTTCCTGAGGAGGAGCGTCCACCGATTCCCGATCTCTTGCCGGAGTTCGACGATTCCGCGCGTTGGCGTCTCATTCCCTATCGTGCAGAAGCCAGAGTGAACTGGCAGCGCTTCGAGGAGAATTCCCTCGATACCGCTCATATCAACTTTGTCCATCCGACCTTCGGTACGCGCCGTGCGCCGCGCGTGACGGTCGTACCGATCACTTCCACCACTTACGGCGGCAAGGTGCAGCGAACGCGTCCGGCGCCCAAGGTCGAACAGAAAACCGGCGAGATGGCGAAGATCCTCAATCCCGATCGCGGTTTCACCAGCGTATCGCTCGAGTTCAGTCTCGTCGGCGTATGTCATCGTATTCAGCCCGTGTTCCAGGAGGGTATGTCGATCATCACTTTCTCGGTGAAAGTGCCGATCGATCCGTTCCACACGCGCACGTTCGGCATGCAGGCGCGCAATTTCCTGCTCGATCCCGGTCAGGATGAGGAGCGTCTCGCCGGCATCATGAAGGCAGTGCAGGAAGACACCGCGGTCGTCGAGGCGATTCGTCCCGTATTGCCCCCCACGTCGGCGAGCGAGGAGTTCCTCACCGAGACCGACGGTATGGAGTTCCAGTTCCGCAGCAAGGTGCGAGAGTGGGCGCAGAAAGGCTGGGAGATCGACGTCGAGCAGATGCTCGCCGAGCAGCAACGCCGCATCCTCGTGATCCCCTCACCCGCCCGGCGCGCCGATCCCAGCAATTGGGTACACAAGGCCGTACCGCTGCGGCCAGCCGGCAGCGTTGCAGCAGCCTAGCGCCGCAGGTTTCAGCGCCGCCGCCGCCGGCCGTGACGATGCCGTGTGTCTCCGTCGCCGTGGTGATGCGGCACGTCACCGTGCTCGTGGCCGTGCGGATGTTCGAAGTCGACCGGGTGATTGTGGCCGCGGGTATCGACCCAACGAAAGAGTTCGGGCCGCTCGCGTTGCAGGCGTGCTGCCGCGCGTGATGCATTCTCTGCAGGCGAACTCCAAGGATTGTGGTGGAACCAGTTGTAGAGCTCGCTGTCCGTGCGTCCTAGCGCGATGCAACCGAGCTTGCTCGCGAACGCACCGTGGTTGATGTATGGCGGCCGCCAAAAATATCCGCCGGTCGGAAGTTCGCCGAACTGCATCATCCAAGAGGTTCCCCAGATGTGATACGACTCTTCGGCGCAGTCGTGGTAACTGATGTTGTCCTGCCAAAAATTCGGCGTCATGCAGTAGAGGAACGTATACGCCTTGGTGATCGGGTCGAGACGCAGGATCTTGACGAAACATCCCGGAGCCACGGCCGGCATACGCGTCCCGGATACCCATTGGAGGTCGTCGTAAGCGTTGAGCTCGACGAGTCCCACGCGGCTCGCTTCGTCATGGTCCTCGACCGAGGCCTCGAAGGACGGCTCACCGTAGTTGTAAAAGAGCAGCGCGCGCGCCTCCCGCGTCACCTCCATCTGCGGCAGGCTTACTCCGGCGGGGACCCAAAGATAATGACCCGGCTTGATGACCCGCTCGCCATAGCGCATCTCGCCAGCGAGCAGCATGAACTCCATCTCGCTCCAGCTGAAACCGGCGGGACGTCGCCACCCCGACTCGAAGCGTACGACGAGCGAGCAGGCACCGTTCGCATCGTCGACGCTCAATGTCTTGTAATGCACGCCGCGCGGAAAACCGGGCAATGTCAGACGACGGAACTCCGCTGCGGTGTCGACGTAAGGCTCGATATGTGGTCGGCTCATGATTTCTCCTCCAGAGACGGCTCCTCCAGAGCAACTAGCAGACGTCTAACAAATTCGCGATGACGCTCCGCGCGCGCGGCGAGTGCGGTACTCGAGCTATCCTCGAGTACGACATCGACATCGACACCTGCTTTTCGACAGGCGAGTTCCAATATCTCGGTGCGTTCGCGGGTGACGGCGAGTTCGGTGGCCAGCGTCATCATCATTCGAAGCAGTTTTTCCTCGAAAGGCGAGGTGAGCACGCGAGGCTCAGGACCCTTAGTGTCTCGGGGACGCGGCTTACGACTCATACAACATCACTCACTGCGGATGATTCCCACGAATTGCGCCGAAGGCCATCCAAGGCTGACGATTGATGAATGCCGTGATTGAAGAGGTGAGATCGACGTCGAAGATTTCCTCGGCCCGGAATCCGCAATCCTGCGCGACCGCTGCGAGATCGGTCGCATGCAGTCCTTCCCAGAAAGGCTCGTTGTTGTAGTCGGCGTCCCAGTCGGAAAGAGCCTGCTCGAAGAGGTCCAATCGCGAGTAACGAACGGGGACCTCGACATGCAGCATGATTCCACCAGGCCGCAGTAGACGCCGACATTCCGCGAACACACGCGGCAGCGCGGTGCTCGACAATTCGTGCAGCAGGATGTGCGAGACGATGAGATCAAAGTCACCGTCGCGAAAGTCGGTGCGCTCGGCGTTCTGCTGCGAATAGTGGACCCGTCTTGCGAGCAACTCGCTTCGTGCGTGTGCATATCTCAGGCAAGGCGCTGCGAGATCGATACCATGTACTTCCGCGTTTGGGAAGGCGTCGACGTAAGGCAAGGTCGAGTTTCCAGCCGTGCAACCGAGATCGAGGATCCGTCGGGGCTCGAACCCGGCAAAACGTTTCTTGAGGAACTCGATTGCGGCGATACCTTTCGTATCGTTCATGACGCCGTTCGTGCCGAGCGTGTAGAGCGTGATTCCGAGTTCGTAACGAGCGCCGGAATAGACGTCATCTGCGAGGAGCTCCGCGAAATACCCACCGGGGACGCGGTGTACATCCATATCACGCTGGTATGGGGGCACCTGCAGCGCGGAATCGAGACGTAAGGAACCGATAGTCTTCGAGTGGGTGATTGCGCGGGCGACTTCGGTCAAAGTCTCGGCTTGTCGCTCGACGCAGTCGCAGGTCGCCTCCACATACGTTGCGTGTTGCGCGCGCGCGAGTGCAGTCCACCATCGGAAGTAATCGTCCTGATACAGCAAGGCTTTGGTCTCTTGCCGCGTCTGAGGTTCGCGACCATGCTCGGCCACGAAACGGGGCAACATATTTTTTTCGTAGGACCGACGAATGTTGGTGCGGGGGGTCGCGCCGAGCGCGCGCTTGAATTCGACCAGAAAGCCGTGACGCATCCGTTCGTCGGCCGACTGGCGGGGAAAAAGCGGATGGGGCAAGTGTTCCCGCTCCATTTCAATAGTATTATAAATAATACAAATAAAAACCAGACCGGCTTTCCGCCCTGACCGGAGTTTCATGGACAGCAGCACCTCGCCGCCGAATCTGCCGCCTCCCGATGCGCGAAAACGTATCGCGGTGCTGTTCGGCGTGGTGTTTGTCGACTTACTCGGGTTCGGGATCCTTCTGCCGCTGCTGCCTTTCTACGGCGTGCAGCTCGGCCTGTCCGCATCGACGCTGACGCTCGTGATCTCGCTGCATGCACTGTTCCAGTTCATCGGCGCGCCGTTGCTCGGTCGGCTGAGCGATCGTTACGGTCGGCGCCCCGTGCTCCTCTTCAGTATGGCTGGCCACGCCTCGGCCTACACTTTGCTCGCCTTCGCGGATAGCGTGCTGCTACTGGCGTTGTCGCGCATTCTTTCGGGATTCACCTCCGGCAACCTCTCGGCGGCTTACGCCTACGCGTCAGACATTTCTTTGCCCGAACAGCGTTCGGCTACCCTCGCTCGGATTTCCGCCGCATTCGCGTTAGGTCTTACCTTCGGACCGCTACTCGGTGCTGCGCTGGTGGGCCGGGCGGATCCCGATATGGCGGATCTCGGCGCACCCGCGCTCGCGGCGGCCACGCTTTCGCTCCTCTCATTCCTGTCGATCTTGCTGCTACTTCCGGAAAGTCCAAATCGGCGGACGCCGAAATCCTCCAGTGATGTACGCGCCGACACCTTGACCCGACTTCCCGTCGTACGTCTCGCGTTGGTACTGTCGGTGGTGGTGATCGTCTTTTCTGCCGTCCGCGAAACACTATTCTCGCTCTGGATGCATCAAAAGTACGGTTTCGACATGCTGACGATCGGCCTCGTGATCGCTCTGCATGGTGTGTTGATCGCCACGGTCCAGTGGTGGGGGGCAGGACGACTCGCTTCCGGAATCGGCGAACGACGTCTGGTATCCGTCGCTATCGGCGCTTATGGCGTGAGCTGGCTCGGTCTCGGACTGAGTACCGGACTCGCCTCGGTCGTCGTCGCCATGATTTTCTCTGCTCTCGCGACCGCTGTGTTTGCCACCAGCTTGCAATCGCTGCTCACGCAGGCCGTCGACGAATCGAGCCGCGGCGGCGTGCTTGGTGCACTCCAGTCGAGTTCGGCGCTCGCGCGCTTCGTCGGCGCGGCCGTGTCCGGTTCCCTCTATGCAGGACTGGGTATCGACACACCTTTTCTCATTGCCGCCGTCGCGATGCTCCCGGCACTTCTCGTGGGCCGCGAACTGCACCGGCGTCTCGTAGTTGCGGGGATCGCGCGGTGAGTTTGCTCGAAGTCACCGGGCTCTCTGTGTCGTACCGGAGTCGACGCGGCAGCGTGTGCGCAGTCAACGACGTGTCCTTCGAAATAGAACGCGGCCGGTGTCTCGGTATCGTCGGCGAGTCGGGTTCTGGCAAGACGCAGACCTGTCTCGCCGTCGCTGGCCTGTTGCCGGCGGAAGCCGCAATCGGCGGCTCGGTCCGCTTCGATGGCCGCGAACTCCTCGGTGCGACACGCAGCATGTTCAATGAATTGCGTGGCAAGCAGATCGCGATGGTGTTCCAAGACCCCATGACCGCGCTGACGCCGCACCTCACCGTCGGCAGCCAGTTGTGCGAGATCCTCAAAGTCCACGAAGGCATGCGCGGCCCCGATGCGAGACGCCGCGCGATAGAGATCATGGAGCGCGTACGGATCGCAGACCCCGAGCGCCGTTTCGACATGTACCCGTTCGAGCTCTCCGGTGGCATGCGTCAACGCGTGATGATCGCGTTGGCCTTGATCCTTCGGCCGGCGCTGGTGCTCGCCGACGAACCGACTACGGCACTCGACGTGACGGTACAGGCGGAAGTGATCTCGACCTTTCGGGCCGTGATCGAGCACACGGGGACCGCGCTCTTGCTGGTCACTCACGATCTCGGCGTGGTTGCCGGTCTCTGCGATTCAGTGATGGTCATGTATGCCGGTCGAACGGTCGAGCAAGCAGCTGTCGCTGAAATATTTGATTCTCCGGCACATCCCTACACCCGCGCCCTGCTCGACTGTCTGCCGCGAACCGATCGTCCCCGCGGCACGCGTATGGTCTCTATCGCCGGCCAGCCTCCCGATCTTGCTTCCCTGCCACCAGGTTGTGCGTTTGCGCCGCGCTGCGACCGGGCCGAGTCGATCTGTACGACAACGGTGCCATCGCTGCAGGCTTGCGGCATCGACCGTGCCGTCGCGTGTCTGCGTCACGGTGCAACCACATGACGACGCCCCTCCTCGAGCTGCGCAACGTTCGGGTGCACTTTCCGGTGCGTGGGCGAACCGCCCGTCGAACGGGTACCGTAGTGAAGGCGGTCGACGGCGTGAGTTTGACGCTCGAGGAAGGCCGTACGCTCGGAGTCGTCGGCGAGTCCGGTTGTGGCAAATCGACGCTCGTCCGTACGCTGTTGAGGCTGGTATCGATCACCGAGGGTGAGGTGCTCTGGCAGGGGCGCGACGTGCGCCGCTTCGACGAGCAAGAAATGCGTGAGCTGCGACGCGACGTTCGCATGGTATTCCAGGATCCGCTCGCGAGTCTCAACCCGCGCATGACGGTCGGCGAGCTCGTCCGCGAACCGCTCGATTTGTTCGCACCGCAGCTAGACGAGCGGAGCAAGCGCAATGCCGTCGCCTCGATGTTCGAGCGAGTAGGCTTGCGTGCGGAACTCGTCGATCGCTATCCGCACGAATTCTCCGGCGGTCAGTGCCAGCGCGTGAATATCGCACGCGCTCTCATCGGCAAGCCGAAACTGCTGATTTGTGACGAGTCCGTGAGCGCGCTAGACGTGTCGATCCGCTCACAAATCCTCAACTTGCTGATCGAACTGCAGGCCGATACAGGCGTCGCCTGTCTCTTCATCAGCCACGATTTATCGGTCATCCGACAGGTGAGCGAGCGCGTGCTCGTGCTCTATCTCGGCAAGACGATGGAGTGTCGCGATGCCGAGGCGTTGTTCGTCGCCCCTTCGCATCCGTACACGCAGGCTTTGCTCGATGCAGCGCCCGTGCCCGATCCCGTGGTCGAGCGCAGCCGGGCCCGAGCGGTTCTCGGCGGCGAATTGCCGTCACCCCTTTCGCCACCCTCGGGTTGCGTATTCCGCAGTCGCTGTCCCGAGGCCGCTCCGCGCTGCGCGATCACGGCGCCGCCGCAAAAATCCGTTCGGGGCGGTGAAGTCATCTGCCACTTCCGCTGAAGCCATGAAACGATCCAAGCAGGAGTTACCGTGACTTTCGAACCCGGCGACATCTTCCTCGCGGCGACCGACGTCGACGACAGCAACGTTGACCTGCGCAACCACTCCGGACCGGGTCGCGTGCTGCACTACGATTCGCAATTCCACCTCAAGGGCGAATTGCGCACAGGCCACGTTGGTCTAGTCATCGGCCTCGGTTACGATCGCAGACATCGAGAGTTGCTCGTCACCGACCCGAGCGCACACGTCGTGACCCGATTTGCGGCCGACGGGACACGCCTCGAGCCGCTCGCCTTCATGCCGCGGGCGCGCATCGGCTCTATCCAGTTTCTCGCCGACGGCCGCTTCTGCGCCGGTGTGCACAGCCGCCATGGTGAGGATCCAGCGCAGCCCCTCCCAAAGTTATTTCTTTGCGATCGCGACGCTGGCGTTGCCGAACCTCTCGTGGTCGATATCGACGGCGGCAAGTTTCGCTTCCATGGAGTGACCCACATGACGCTGGCGCCGGACGGCCGCACGCTGATCTACGTGTCCGAGACGGGTCGGCGCGTCATGCGCTACGACCTCGAAGCACGGCGGCAGTGCTCCGATTTTCTGGTACTCGCCGCCGACGATCCGCGCGGGACTTACGGTCTGGCGTGCACACCGGACGGTCGGCTCCTCATGGCGACGGGTACGGGCGCTGTCATGTTCGGTGCCGACGGAACCGTGCTGAAGACCTACGACATCCCAGAGCGCCGTGGCTGGTCGCGCTTGCAGCTCTCGCAGCAGCCGGGATCTTTCTGGCTCAGTAATTTTTTTGAAGGCTTACTGCAGCAGCGAGACATCGAAAGCGGCGAACTGCTACGCGAGCATGACATCGGCCGCAAGTTCTCGCTGTGCGGTCTCGCCGAAGTGCCCAGCTGACGAAGGCGGCTAGCTGATGGCTACCAGTAGTGCTGCCACTTCGCGCGCTTGACGAAATGCTGGAATGCGTCGCGCTTATCCCTCGGCAGATAGTCGAGATAGCCGTTTGGCGCATAGCGCTCGACGTATTGGTCGAGTACGGGCTTGTAGAGGCTGAGGTGTAGATCGGGAATACGGTGCTTGGCGCGAAACTCGGCGATCGGGATGCGCGCGACTTCGCGCGTCTCGAAGGGACCCGCTTTGGCGAGGACGACGCCGCGCGGCCCGAAAATCGAGGAGCGACCGGGTCCGCCGTAGCCCGTATCTTCGAAGAAACCGGGATTCCGCTCGTGCGTTGAGACGGAGTTGTTGGTGATCAGCGTGTAAACGCTGTTGTGATACGAGGTGAGGCGCATGTCGTCCCACTCGAAGCCACCGGTGGCGACGCGGCAGATGATCTCTGCGCCCTTGAAGGCCATGCAGCGAAACAGCTCTGGCTCGAACTGTACCGCTGACATGGCGATGTTGCCGATGTCGGTGCGTTCGATCGGGATCACTGCATCGAGACCGTACATTTCGACGAACCGGTCGTAGACGTCGTAGATCACGGAGGTGTATTGCTCGGCGCCCGGAAACATACCGCGCACGTTGCGTTGCTTCCAGTGCGAAACGACGCTGCCGTCGGGCTTGCACATCACCATCAGGTGAAGGATGTGTCCCGGCCAGTTCACGGGATCTTTCGCGTAGGTGCCGAAGACGATGTAGCAGTTGTACTGCTTCGCCTTCTTGGCGACCTCCTCGACTTCGGGGCCCGGCACTTCGATCGACAGCGCGTAGTGTTGCTCACGCGTCCAGTTGGTGAAGCCGGTGATCGGAAATTCGTGGAACAGCAGCAGGTCGCAGCGTCCGCCGTAGCCTTGAGCGATGTCTATCGACTCGAGGAAATAATCGAGGTTGCGGCGCAAGCCCGGCGTGGGATCGTTGCCGTTGACGCCGTTGACACGGGTTTGCACCACCGCCACGGTGATGGCTTCCTGGCGCAATGTGACGGCGGGATAGGTACCGTCCGCGCGGACCATGGACGGATGCGTGTTCTCGGTCATCGCGACTCTCCTCGGAAAATTTGGCGAGGCGACGGTCGGCGTCGCTTCGTAGCCGAGTTTAGCCGAGCCGTACCAACTGCTTACCGAGATTCGCTCCGTTCAGCAGACCGATGAATGCGGCGGGCGCAGAGTGGATACCGTCGGCGATCGTCTCACGGTATTTGAGTTTCCCGGCAGCCAGCCAACCGGTGAGTTCGGCGAGCGCCTGACGGTGGTGTTCCTTGAAATCGAACACGATGAAGCCCTGCACGCGAATGCGGTTCACGAGCACCGCGCGGAAATTGCGCAGACCGTAAGGTTCGCTGGCGTTGTACTGCGAGATCAATCCGCAGACGGGAAGCCGGGAGAACGGATTCATACGCGCGATTACGGTGTCGAGGATTTCGCCGCCGACGTTATCAAAATAAACGTCGACGCCGTCGGGCGTCGCAGCTTTCAGATCTTCGCGCAGCCGTCCTGCCTTGTAGTCGATGCAGGCATCGAAGCCGAGCTCCTCCACGACGTGACGGCACTTGTCTGCTCCGCCAGCGATGCCGACGGCGCGGCAGCCTTTGAGCTTGGCGATTTGTCCGACGACGCCCCCGACGGCGCCCGCGGCACCGGACACCACGACCGTCTCGCCAGGCTTCGGCTCACCGATCAGCATGAGCCCACACCACGCGGTGACACCGGGCATGCCGCAGACCGACAACTGGGCCGCCGGCGGTACACCGGGCAGCAGCTTGCGCAGCCCGCTGCCATTCGAAACGGGCAGCGTCTGCCAGCCGAGATCACCGGCGACGAGATCGCCCGTGGCGAAGCTTCCGTGACGCGACTCGATGACCTCGCCAACGACTTCACCGCACATCACCGCACCCAGGTCGACGGGTTTGACGTACGACTTACCCTCGTTCATGCGGCCCCGCATGTAAGGATCGAGCGAGAGCCACTGGCCGCGAATGCGCAGTTCGCCGTCGGCAAGCGGCGCGACCGGTTCTTCGACGAGACGGAAGTCCTCTGGCGTCGGTGCTCCGACCGGGCGACGCGCGAGCAGGATGCGCAGGTTCTTGGCGGCAGCGTTCATCGGAACCTCAACGGGTGGTGTCAGGGGGTGGGGTGTTCGCAGCGGTCGGCGACTCAGCCGGCGCGTCGCTTCAGGTGCACGAGCAGCACCGACACTGCTGCCGGCGTGATCCCCGGCA
>Ga0129333_10002638_pt1 | contig 16745 bp, 21 predicted proteins | sample CPB6_08_DNA_FD_94474 | JGI IMG/M metagenome (GOLD analysis project Ga0129333, IMG submission 94474) | Freshwater to marine salinity gradient microbial communities from Chesapeake Bay, USA - CPBay_Sum_0.6_0.8_DNA | ecosystem: Environmental > Aquatic > Marine > Coastal | place: USA: Chesapeake...
AAATATGATGTTCTTGAGAGCATGGTAGATAAACTTGATGAAATGGAGACAAAACTCAACGAGCAAATCGAAAAGAATATTTCACTCAACAAGCGTCTCGCAGAGTCGGTTGCTGATGGAATCTTTGAACAAGTCTCTGAGGGCCTAGCTGCTACTCAGAAAGAGAAGCTCGCTTCACTTGCCGAAAGTGTTGAGTTTGAAAGTGAAGAAAGATATCGTGAGAAACTGGAGATGTTAAAGGAGTCATATTTCTCCCTTAAGCAAACTTCTCTTCAAGCGAAGGTTGAATCACTATCCGAAGGTACAGACACTGCTCCTGAATCTGTTTCAGGAACAATGGCAGCATACCTGAAGACTCTCTCATCCTTCAGCAAATAATTGAACTTTATATAATTAATCAAACGCAAACATTCCCAAAGGTAAACGCAAATGTTCCAATCAGAGCATCTGCAGGAAAAGTGGGCACCTCTCCTCAACTATGAGGGTCTTGATTCAATCAAAGATTCCCATCGTAGAGCGGTAACCGCCGTCCTGCTAGAGAACCAAGAAAAATTCCTCAGAGAGCAAAACGCTTTCTCCCAGTCAGGTTCATTCCTTGCTGAAGCACCTACCAACGCTGTTGGTAACGGTGGTTTCACTGGATCTTCTGCTGATGCAGGTCCTACCGCAGGTTTTGATCCCGTTCTGATCTCACTGATCAGACGTGCAATGCCTAACCTAGTTGCATATGACCTCGCTGGCGTTCAGCCAATGTCAGGTCCTACAGGTCTTATCTTCGCAATGCGTTCACGCTACGTCAATCAGACTGGCTCTGAAGCATTCTACAACGAAGTTGACTCTGCATTCTCTGGTCAACCACAAGGTCGTGATGACGCTGCTGGTTTCGCAGATGCAGGTGCAGGTCTCGGTACTACCGCTCAGAGCGGCACCAACCCTGCTGTCCTCAACCCCGTTGCAACCGCTTCTTCAACTGGTTACAACGTTGGCGAAGGTATGCGTACCGACTCCGCTGAGAACCTTGATGGTACGGGCAATGATGCCTTCAACCAGATGGCATTCAGCATCGAGAAGGTTACTGTTACTGCAAAGAGCCGTGCTCTGAAAGCAGAATACAGCCTCGAGCTTGCTCAAGACCTTAAGGCAATCCATGGTCTGAACGCTGAAGCGGAACTCGCAAACATTCTCTCAACTGAGATTCTTGCTGAGATCAACCGCGAAGTTATCAGAACCATCTACAAGGTTGCTGAGCAAGGTGCTGTTCAAAACACTTCAACTGCTGGTGTATTCGACCTCGACGTTGACTCCAACGGTCGTTGGTCTGTTGAGAAGTTCAAGGGTCTGCTGTTCCAAATCGAAAGAGATGCGAACGCAATCGCTCAGAGAACTCGTAGAGGGAAGGGCAACATCATCATGTGCTCTGCAGACGTTGCTTCTGCACTGACCATGGCTGGTGTTCTCGACTACACCCCTGCACTCAACGCTAACCTGAACGTTGATGATACTGGCAATACCTTTGCTGGTACTCTAATGGGCAAGTTCCGCGTATACATCGATCCATACGCATCCAACCTAACCAGTGCTAACGCTGCTCCTACGGGTGGCAACCAGTACTACGTTGTTGGTTATAAGGGTACTTCCCCTTATGATGCTGGTCTGTTCTATTGCCCATACGTTCCTCTCCAAATGGTTCGTGCCGTTGGTGAGAACTCCTTCCAGCCTAAGATTGGCTTTAAGACCCGTTACGGTCTTGTTGCTAACCCATTCGCAGAAGGAACCGATGCGGGTCTGGGTCGCCTTCAGGTCAACAGCAACCGCTACTACAGAAGAGTTGCTGTTAAAAATTTAATGTGATATTATTCACATTCTGCAAGACCCCCATTTTGGGGGTCTTTTTTTATAAATAAAAATGTAAGAACTAGTTGTGAACAATGCCAAGACCAATTACAAATACTTCTGGTTTTTATGGAGAAGGAAAAACCAAAAGAAAAGCAGAAAATCACAGAATCAATGTGAGAAAACGTAGAGATGAAAGAAAACAATATCTAGTTGATCATTTTGGAAATAAATGTCACGATTGTCAAAATAGTTTTCAAGTATGTTGTTATGATTTTCATCACATTGACCCATCTACAAAATCTTTTGAGATTGCTCCAAGATTAGATGGTAATTTATCTACCATTATGGAAGAGGCAAAAAAATGCATAATGGTATGTGCAAATTGCCATAGGACTCGGCATTATAAAGAAAGAAACGAAATAGAAACTAAATAAAAATAAAGGTCTAGTAGTATCATGAAACCTACTCCAAGAGAAACTCAGGAAGCATACAAGAACTACGAGAAAGTTGTAGAGCATCTTATCTCTGAGGGATATGCTGAGGACAAAGAATCTGCAGACAATATCATTAGAGGGATGAGTGATTCATGGTTTAATCTTATTATTTCAGAGTAATCTTTAAATGGCAAGATCTAAAACAAGGTCGTCTTTTGATAACCAGATACAAAATAGAAACTTTTTGCAACCTACTGGATTTAAGTTTACTCTAGAAAGGTCGCCAAAAGTTGCATTCTTTTGTAACTCTGCAAATATACCAGGTATGACGCTTGGTATTGCTAATCAATCATCATACCTGAAATCCATTCCACATACAGGAGATCAGATCGAGTTTGAAGATCTGACTCTCCGTTTTTTGGTGGATGAGGATTTTGAAAACTACATGGAAATCTATACATGGATACGTGGTGTTGGATTTCCAGAAACAAGACAAGAAATATTTGATTTTCAAAAGGAAAGAAAAACAGATCGTAAAGATTACAGAATGATCGCTGGTGGGGGATATGACTTATATTCTGATGGAACTCTGACTATTTTAAACAGTTCGCAGAATCTAGAGTTTAAAGTTGTTTTTGAAGAGTTGTTTCCATACAACTTGTCAACTATTCAGTTTGATGCTACAGACACAAGCATTGAGTACTTTACAGCAGACGTAAGTTTCAAGTATACTATATTCCATGTATTAGACCCGCTTAACAAGAGGTTACACCCAAGAGAAAAATAATTATGGTCATTGATCTTGAAGTGATTCAGAGCATGTGGACAAAAGATTCAGCGATTGACATGGACAATCTCCATGAAGAATCTGCGGTCAAGACAAATGCTCTCCATGCAAAATATTTTGAAATATACAATAACATTATTTTGCTGAAAAAGAAAGCAGAACAACAAAGAAAAAATATTCGCCATGAGAGGTATGAATACTACTCTGGCAAATCAGATCCAGATGTTTACATAGATAACCCCTTTCCCAAAAAGATTAGGGATAAGGATACCATGCAAAAATATTTGGACGCAGATGAGAAGTTATCTTCTATCACTCTAAAAATAGAGTACTATGATGTGATGCTAAATTACTTGGAAAGCATTCTAAAACAAATCGCCAACAGAACTTATCAGATTAAGAATGCTGTTGATTTTATGAAGTTTCAAGTAGGACTTGGGTAATGAAAGGAAAAGAAGTTGATTATTCAAATCATGGGTGGATCGAGACCACCCTTGAACCAGAGCACATTGTATTTCTTTGGCAAAGAATAGAAGAAAAGAAAGAAAGTCTCAAAGAAAATCTAGCGGGAAATATTTCAGGAAGTTATTCGATTGAAGACACCGAAAACTATTTCTTTAATGAAGTTCTTTCTCAACACGTCGATGCATATACTCAAATCTATGGTGGACATCCCATTAGAGATTATGCATATGGAGACTTCAAACTTCAGTTAGGAAAGTTTTGGGTCAACTATCAAAACAAACATGAGTTTAATCCTTATCATCATCATGGTGGAGTTTACTCATTTGTTGCTTGGATGAAGATTCCAACTGACTGGAGGGAGCAGAATCAACTTCCATTTCTTGAAGGTGTCAAAGAAGAAGATAAAAAGGCATCAATATTTGAATTTGAATATCATGATATTCTTGGTAATATTCGCAACTATGGATATCGTTTAGATCCAACTTTTGAAGGGAAGTTACTATTTTTCCCATCAGCACTTCGCCATTGTGTATATCCTTTCTATAACTCTGACGAACAAAGAATCTCAGTCTCAGGAAATCTCATTTACAATCAGTGTTAAATAGTAATGTGATGCACTGAACATGTGAATACGACAGACATTATTATTTCTAAATCAAACGAAGTTCATCTGAAGATTGCTGCTGATCCGCATATTCAATATGAACTTCGTGACTATTTTAAGTTTGAAGTTCCAAATGCCAAGTTCATGCCACAGTACAGAGGCAGAAACTGGAATGGAGAAATTCATCTATTTGACATGAGATCTAAACAGATCTATGTTGGTCTGTTAGACAAGATTGTTTCTTTTTGCAAGTCATATAACTACACCTACAGTTTTGAAGACAATAAGTTTTATGGTCTTCCATTTGAAGTCAATGAGTTGATTTCATATGAGGGAGTGAAAGATTACATGAACTCTATTTGTTCTCACTCTCCAAGATCGTATCAAGTTGAGGCAGTATACGATGCATTGAGGCATAACAGAAAACTATTGATAAGTCCCACTGCATCTGGCAAATCTTTGATGATTTATTCTCTTGTAAGATACTATGTAGACAAAGGACAAAGAATTCTTTTAGTTGTTCCCACGACATCTCTTGTAGAGCAGATGTATAAGGATTTTCAGGACTATGGTTGGGATTCTGAGTCATATTGCCACAGAGTATATTCTGGAAGAGAGAAACATTCTGATTTACCAGTTACTGTAACAACATGGCAATCTATCTATAAGTTGGAAAGATCATTTTTTGAAGATTACAATGTTGTAATCGGTGATGAAGCACATCTTTTTAAAAGTAAGTCATTGGTAGCAATCATGACTAAACTTCATCATGCAAAGTTTAGATTTGGATTTACTGGAACTCTAGATGGTTCACAAACTCACAAATGGGTTTTGGAAGGATTGTTCGGACCTTCATACAAGGTTACCAGAACTTCAGAGTTAATGCAACAAGGACATCTTTCTAAGTTAGATATTAACTGCCTTGTGCTTAAGCATGGTCCTAAGAAGTTTGAAACTTACAATGATGAGATTGAGTATTTGATTGCTCATCCTCAGAGAAATAAGTTTATTGTCAATCTGGCACTTGATTTAAAAGGCAATACTTTGATTCTCTTTAGTAGGGTTTCTGCACATGGAGAGCCACTTTTTGAAATGATAAATACCTTTAAAAGCGACAATCGTAAAGCATTTTTCGTTCACGGTGGCGTAGATACAGTAGATAGAGAACTAGTTCGTGAAATAACTGAAAGAGAAAGTAACGCCATCATTGTCGCATCATATGGAACCTTTTCCACGGGTATTAATATTAAAAACTTACATAACGTAATTTTTGCATCTCCAAGTAAGTCCCGTGTACGTAATCTCCAATCTATAGGAAGGGTACTTAGAAAAGGAAAAGATAAGACAAAAGCAGTGTTATATGATATCGGTGATGACTGTACTTATAACTCAAGAAAAAACTATACGTTAAATCACCTAATAGAAAGAATCAAAATTTATAACGAAGAAAACTTTAACTATGACATTATTACGATCAACTTAAAAAAATAGGAGTAAACACATGGGTATAGAAGATGATTTTTATGCAACCATCAAGTTAGTATCAGGTGAAGAGATCTTTGCAAAGGTTGCAGCCTCAGAAGAAGAAGATAAAACAATATTGATTGTTTCTAATCCGATTACTATTGGAGAGATTAAAACTAGAGTAGGAGTAGTTGGATATAAAATAGAGCCTTGGTTAAAAACTACAAAAGAAGATTTATTTTTGATTAATCTAGATAAAGTCGTAACTATTTCAGAATCGAGTGATATTGAAATGATTACTCTCTATCAAAGATTTTTAAGAGACAATAAGGATGATGAAACTCCATCACCGTCATCCAGACTGTCAAGAAAGATGGGATTACTAGGTAATATTGATGAGACTAAAAAGAAACTTGAGAAGATCTTTAAGAGTAGCTAAGCCTCATCTTCAAACCCAACAAAGGTATTATAGTGATATTTGAGCACCCTTGTCAAGTATTGGAAAAAGTGTTACAATGATCATATTATAAATCAGATATACTTATGATCACAAATACTCCCATCATGACCAAAAGAAAGAGATCGGAACACTACGTCAATAATAAAGAGTTTCTTGCTGCTTTGATTGATTACAAGCAGAGGGTTGCTATTGCAGAAGCAAGGGGAGAACCAAAACCTCGTATCACCAACTATTTGGGTGAATGCTTTTTAAAGATTGCAACTCATTTATCATTTAAACCAAACTTTGTCAACTACATGTTCAAGGATGACATGGTTTGTGATGGGATTGAAAACTGTGTTCAGTATATGCATAACTTTGATCCTGAAAAGTCTTCAAACCCATTTGCTTATTTTACTCAAATTATTCACTATGCTTTCCTCCGTCGTATTCAAAAGGAGAAAAAGCAACTAGAGATCAAGAATAAGATTCTGGAAAAGACTGGTTACGAGGAGGTGTTTGTGGACAATAATACGGTTGACGGAAGCAACTATAGCGACTATAATTCCATTAAAGATGCCGTGCATTCTAAGTTGCGTTATTGAATGAAAGTCGCTATTATTACAGACCAGCATTTCGGATGTCGTAAAAACTCAAAGGTTTTTCATGACTATTTTCTGAAGTTTTACAATGAAGTCTTTTTCCCCACTCTAGAAGAACAAGGTATCACCGCAGTTGTTGATATGGGTGACACCTTTGATAGTCGTAAGGGTATTGATTTCTCTGCCTTGTCATGGGCAAAGAATCATTACTATGACAGACTTCAAAGTATGGGAGTAACTGTTCATACAGTAGTTGGTAATCATACTGCATACTATAAAAATACCAATGATGTAAATGCTGTTGATCTTCTGTTGAGAGAATACAAAAACGTGCAGGTATATGCTAAACCAACAGAAGTTAAACTAGATAACCTTAAAGTTTTATTTGTTCCGTGGATTAATCAAGAAAATGAAGAAACAACTCGTCAAGTTATTGAAAAGACATCTTGCAAGGTTGCGATGGGGCACCTTGAGCTCAGAGGATTTAATGCTAATCGATATGTCGTCATGGAGCATGGTTATGAGAGCGAACTATTTAAGAAGTTCAGTCATGTCTTCTCGGGACACTATCACACTAGAAGTTCAAAAGAAAACGTAAAGTACTTGGGTAATCCATACGAAATCTATTGGACAGACTTTGATGATGTTCGTGGTTTTCATATCTTTGACACCGAAACCGCAGAACTCACCGCAGTCAATAATCCCTTCAAAATGTTCTATAAGATTCATTATGAAGACACTCCTTACCAAACATTTGATGCAACAAAGTATGCTGGTAAGATCGTAAAACTTGTGATTCGTAAGAATAGCAATAGTAAAAAGTTAGACAAGTTTGTTGAAAAGATTTTTTCCGCAAACGTAGCAGAACTTAAAATCGTTGAAAACACAGACTTTGAAGGATATTATCAAAGTGCAAACACTGAGGAGTTTGAATCTGAAGATACCATGTCTATCTTGAATAGATATATTCAGGACGCTGAGATTGACCTTGATAAGTCCTTTATTCAAGGTATAATGCAAGAGGTCTACCAAGAAGCTTGCGAAATGGTTTAAAGATGCACATTCTAACTATCGATGGCAAAGAAGAAGAAGGAGCGTATTCTGTTACAGATGAACTAGGAGAAAAAATCCTTTACATCTGGGAAGAGGAAGATGATGCCGTTCGATTTGCTATGATGTTAGAAGAAGAAGGATACCCCGAAATGAGTGTCGTTGAAGTTGAAGACGATTTGTTGCTTAGGACTTGCGAAATGCATGACTATTCGTATACAATAATAACTAAGAATGACTTTGTAATTCCACCTGAAGAAAAAGATAATGATCTTGTTTAAGACTATTCGATATAAGAACTTCCTTTCAACTGGGAATCACTTTACCGAGTTTAACCTAACCCAAAATACTACAACTCTGATCATCGGTAGTAACGGTGCAGGTAAATCTACAGTTCTTGATGCACTGACCTTTACTTTATTTGGGAAACCATTTCGTAAAATTAATAAACCTCAACTTCCAAACACAGTAAACGATAAGGACTGTGTTGCCGAGGTTGAGTTTTCTATTGGAAGTACAGAATGGAAAGTACGTAGAGGAATCAAACCAAGTGTGTTTGAGATCTATCAGAATGGAAGAGTGTTGGATCAAAGTTCTTCTGCGATTGATCAGCAGCGATGGTTTGAGCAAACAGTTCTTAAAATGAACTATAAGTCTTTTACTCAGATTGTAATCCTGGGTAGTAGTACTTTTGTTCCTTTTATGCAACTTACTGCTGCTAATCGTCGTGAGGTGATTGAAGATCTTCTTGATATTAAGATTTTCTCATCAATGAATACAATCATTAAAGATAAACTTCGTCAATCTAAGGATGAAGTAAAGACTTTGGATCTCACTAAAGAGTCTGTAAATGACAAGGTGAGAATGCAGGAGAACTTTATTCATACTCTAGAGCAGAACGGAAAGGATAAAATCAAGAATAATAAGAACAAGATCTCGACTCTCTTTGGTGAAGTTGAGGAACTTATTTCTGAAAATGAAACGATTCAGAGTGTTGTGGAATCAAAACAAGAAGAACTTGAATCATATGCAGGAGCTGCACAAAAACTTAAAAAACTTGGCAATCTAAAGGGTAAAATCTCTCAGAAAGTATCAATGATCACTGAAGAGCATAAGTTCTTTAGTGAGAATACGGTCTGCCCTACCTGTACTCAAAGTATTGAAGAAAGTTTTAGGTTAAATAAGATAGAGGACGCTCAAAATAAGGCAAATGAGTTGCAATCTGGGTTCAAAGAACTGAAGAACGCAATTAACGAGGAAGAAGAGCGAGAGCGTCTTTTCAATAATCTTTCTAAGGAGATTACAAAACTAACACATGACATTTCTCAAAACAATACTAAGATTTCTGGATTGCAAAGACAATCAAGAGATCTTGAATCGGAAGTTCAAACTATTACCGATCAACTACAAAACAGAAATATTGAACATGAGAAGTTAGAGTCATTCAAAGAAAAACTAAAGATTACAGAAAAAGATTTAGAAACCAAAAAAGATCTCATTAGATACTACGACTTTTCTTATAGTCTACTTAAGGACGGTGGAGTTAAAACCCAAATCATCAAGAAGTATTTGCCTCTCATCAATCAGCAGGTAAATCGTTATCTGCAAATGATGGACTTCTACATTAACTTCACTCTTGATGAGGAGTTTAACGAAACCGTCCAATCACCTATTCACGAAGACTTTACATACGCATCCTTTAGTGAAGGAGAAAAGATGCGTATCGACCTAGCACTTCTTTTCACTTGGAGAGAAGTTGCAAAGTATAAGAACTCCGTGAATACTAATCTTCTCATCATGGATGAAGTATTTGATTCATCTTTGGATGGATTTGGAACGGACGACTTCTTGAAAATCATTAGATTCGTAATCAAAGATGCAAATATCTTTGTTATCTCTCACAAGGATGGATTGCAAGATAAGTTTGATAACGTGATTCGATTTGAAAAAGTAAAAGGATTTAGTAGGATGGTTTGAAAATGCAAAAAGTTTTAATCACAGGACACAAAGGATTTATTGGTAAACATGTTTATGATGACTGGAAAGAAACTCACTGTGGATGGGTAACTGGATTAGATCGTCCAGACGATGTTAGAGACTTCTCTGGGGGGGACTTTAATCTTGTGATTCACCTAGCAGCATATGCAGATATTCGTGACAGTCAAGAGAATCCAGAGAAGTATTATGAGAACAACGTTGCCTCTGTAAGACCTTTATTTGAGTGGTGTAGGCAAACTAATACTAGACTTCTTTACGCTTCTTCTAGTGCTGTAGAAGAGGGGTACTGGACGAATCCATATGCAATGACTAAATGGATTAATGAGCAGATGGCACCACCAAACTCCGTTGGTATGAGGTTCACAACTGTCTACGGTCCTGGCGGTCGTGGTAACATGATGTATGACCTCCTCAAAGATAAGAAAGCAAAGTATGTGACTAATCACAAACGTGATTGGATTCATGTAAAAGATATTTGTCGTGCTATTCGTTATCTTGCAGCAAGTGATGTGACTGGACCTGTAACTATTGGAACAGGTAAATCAGTTGCTGTTAAGGATCTAGCAAAAGCATTTGGTCAGGGACATCTTCCAGTTCTTGAAGACACACCTGGAGAAAGAACCGATAACGTTGCAGACATTTCTATTATGGAAAGCATTGGATGGTTTCCAACGATTGATGTCCTTAGTACAGTATAAATAGTGGCACACGGTGCCTACCATGGATCTTGACAAGAACACTCTATGGTATGATACAGTGTTAAATCAGATTCTTCAGGGCAATGAACACCCCAAACTGGCAACACCACTCCAAGAAGGAACAGAAGCGAAAACTCAAACCACAAGCGATGAGAGCAAGGCGTGAAGCATTGCGCCAGTTCAAAAAGCGTCACATGACCTCCCCCAAAAAGGGAGGTTCTTTTGTATTATACACTCATACGAAATGACTTCCATGACCGTTCTGACTCACGAGATCAAATCCCAACTTGCTAAACTGCTTGCCACTGAGGATCTTGTGGTTGAGCACAAGAAAGTTCAGACTGCCTGCTTTAACGTTCACACTCGTGTGCTGACTCTGCCCACCTGGGAGAAGGCAAGTGGAAACGTTTATGATCTTCTCGTGGCACATGAAGTTGGTCATGCACTTTTTACACCTGATCGTGACTGGACTCAAGAACGTAATATTCCTCTGCAGTTTGTAAACGTTGTAGAAGATGCTCGCGTTGAGAAACTGATGAAGCGCAAGTATCCTGGTCTTCCCAAGACTTTCTACAATGGATATCGTGAACTGAACGATAAGGATTTCTTTGCTCTAGAAGATGAGAATGTTGAGGAGTTCAATCTTGCTGACCGTGCAAATCTGCACTTCAAGATCGGTAGTTTCCTTCCTCTTTCCTTTAAAGAAGATGAACAAGTAATCGTTGATCAGATTGCTGCTGCAGAAACTTTTGATGAAGTTCTTGATGCTGCAGAAGTTCTCTACAAATATTGTAAAGAGGATAAGTGTAAGGTTCCTGAAATGGATAACCTTGAAACTGACAATCAGATGAGTGGGTCAGGCAATCTCCCGATGGATTCTGGTGAGCAAGAGGATGGTGAGTCTGAAAATGGTGAGAAGCAAGAAACTGAGGGTTCTACTGAAGGAACAACTAACTCTTCTCCCAGTGAACATGTCAGTAATACTGATGATGATATCTCAGTTCAGACTGATGAATCTTTCTCCCAAAATCTTCAGGAGTTGACTGATAACCGTGCTGAAGAATCTACTTATCTTGAAGTTCCCTCTGTGAACTTGGACACGATTGTTGTGTCTAACAAAGACCTTCATGAATACTGCAATGATTTTTATAATATGATGATTAGAGATTGTGGTGCTTCTTATGAAGAATCTGACAAACTTCTTGAGTCTTTCAAACGTTCTGCTCAAAAGGAAGTTAACTATCTGGTAAAAGAGTTTGAATGCAAAAAGTCTGCATCTCAATATGCTCGCTCTACTGTATCTCGCACAGGTGTTCTTGACACTGCTAAACTTCATACTTATAAGTTCAATGAAGATCTCTTCAAGAAAGTGAGTGTTATTCCTGATGGTAAAAATCACGGACTCATCTTTGTTTGTGATTGGTCTGGTTCCATGGGACCTGTAATGCTTGACACGATCAAGCAAATGTTCCAACTGGTTTGGTTCTGTAAGAAAGTGCAAATTCCTTTTGATGTGTATGCCTTCACCACTGAGTGGTGGTGTGTACAGCACACCAAAGAAGATGGAACACCAATGTTCCCCGTATCTCATTATCAAAAACGTGAGAACCTTCTCCATGTTCACCCTAACTTTAGTATGCTGAACATTCTTACCAGCAACACCAACAATAGGGAACTGGACAATCAAATAAAAAATCTCTGGAGAGTTGGTGTATATTATTCCAAGAACTATGGCAATCCTATTCCTAGCGTTCTAGAACTTTGTGGAACTCCCTTGAATGAAGCAATCGTTTCTTTGTTTGAGATTATTCCTGATTTCAAAAAGCGCACTCATGCTGAAAAAGTAAATGTTGTGGTTCTTTCCGATGGTGAGTCAAACTGTGCTCAACGTCATCGTGAAGTGAAGCGTTCTTGGGAGTCTGAACCTTACATTGGAGTTGGTCACATTCCTTACGGTTCATATCTTCGTGATCGTAAGGTTGGAACAACCTACAGTATCATTAACTCAAATGAAAATGAGAATGTTGCAATGACCGTGACACTTCTGCGTAATCTATCTGATCGATTCCCTCAAGAGAATCTGATTGGAATCCGTGTCTGCGAAAGTCGGGATTTTAATCATCACCTTCGTCGTTACATTGGATGGAGAAATCATTCTCTTGAAGCTACCCTGATTAAGGAGTGGAAGAAAGAAAAGGCAGTTGCTATTCCTAACTCTGGATACAAAAAGTACTTCACTCTTTCTTCTACTTCATTGTCACAAGAATCTGAGTTTAAGGTTGAAGATGATGCAAGTAAGGCACAAATCAAGAACGCATTCAAAAAATCATTGAATGCTAAAAAGACCAACAAAAAGATCTTGAGTCAGTTCATCGAACTTGTTGCATAACTAAATATCTAAAAAAGTCTGCAGCAAGATGAGAACTTTTCAAGAGTTTATGGTAGAATGTTATTCCATCCAAGAGACTTCTCTTACTCGTGTAATGAAGAAGTCTGAAAAGGGTGGAATGGCGATTCTTTCTGGACAAAGAGGTGACAAATCTAAAAAAGAAAATAAAGCAAGATCTGCTAGAACAGAAAGGAGAATCAGAGGTGCTGGTCTTCCAGGACCTACAAAAGTTTCTGGACGTTATACTGAAAACCCAGGAACCCCACAAGAGAAGAAAGTTGGTGAGAAATCACATGTAGTTTCTTCTGGTAAAATGGGCAAAAGAAAGTTTAAGAAGACTGTAGAGAAACTTGGAACTGAAGGTGGATTGAAGCATAAGCGTAATGTTAAAGGTTCATCCAAAGACGATCAAGATTCTGTATTGATTCAACGCAAACCAAAGGGATCTGCTACACTTAAGGGAACTTCAAAAACATCTTGGCCTGGTAAAGGTAAAAATGTTGGAGTTGGTAAAATGAAACCAGGAAGAACTGGTGAGTTTGACACTAAAGTTAAAAACAAAACATTTACTTATGAACAAGACTAAATTTCCATTTGACCATGTAGTTAAATGTGACACCAAAGAAGTTTGGGTAAAGTGCGATAGTGCTATTACTGCAATGGGTATTGGTGCCCTTGTTAAGCAATTTTATCCTGGTTATACTGGGCATATTGCAAGTGAAGAATATCTGAACACGCTGCGACAGACAGTTCAATAACTGGCACAGTGGGGGTCCAAGTGACCCCCTTTTCTTTGTATAATAACCTTGTTAAACAAACAACCCATCATGACTCGCGTGAACAACGACCAACTCATTCAAGATCTGATTAGTTTCTATGGCACTGAACTGACTGCTGCTGATGTGAAAGGTTATTGTGCATCTAAAGGAGTTTCTTATCCTACGGTTACTCGTCGTCTTGAGCAATATAAAGCTTCTCGTGGTCGTTGGAATCTTGAAGTGACTCAACAAAAAGTTGAAGAGATTGAACGTTCCTTTACTGCTCCTGCTGCTCTTCCTGCTGTGCAACAAAATTTGATTCCTGATAAAGATGATACCTTTGTTCCTTTCGGTAACTTTACTGATGTAAAGAAGATTATTAAGTCCAATCTTTTCTATCCTACCTTTATCACTGGTCTGTCGGGTAACGGTAAAACTTTTGGTGTGGAGCAAGCGTGTGCTCAACTGAAGCGTGAACTTATTCGTGTAAACATTACTATTGAGACTGATGAAGATGATCTCATTGGTGGATTCCGCCTGGTCAACGGTGAAACTGTTTGGCATAATGGTCCAGTCATCGAAGCGTTGGAGCGCGGTGCGATTCTTCTGCTTGACGAGATTGACCTGGCTTCCAACAAGATTCTTTGCCTTCAGTCCGTGTTGGAAGGAAAGGGGATCTTCCTCAAAAAGATCGGCCGTTTCGTAAAACCTGCCGCTGGTTTTAATGTGTTCGCCACCGCCAACACGAAAGGTAAGGGTTCTGATGACGGTCGTTTCATCGGGACTAACGTATTGAACGAAGCATTCCTTGAGCGTTTCCCGATTACTTTTGAGCAAGAGTATCCTTCTCCTAAGATCGAACAAAAGATTCTTGAGGGTATTGCACTTGATCTGAAGGTTGAGGATCGTGACTTCTGCAAGCGTCTGGTGGACTGGGCAGACATTATCCGCAAGACCTTCTATGATGGTGGTATTGATGAGATCATCAGCACCCGCCGTCTTGTGCATATCATTCGTGCCTACAGCATCTTTTCTGACAAGGGTAAGTCGATTCAAATCTGTCTCAACCGATTTGATGATGAGACCAAGACTGCATTCTTGGAACTCTATGATAAAGTGGATGCTGACTTCCAAATGCCTTCTCAACCAGAACTGACCGTAGAATACGTTGACCAACCAGCTCCGTTCTGATATAATTGGGGAAAGTAACACCATGCTTTCCCCTTTTATTATGTTTACCCCAGAAGACGAAAGAAACCTAACTGAATACACTCTTACTCTAGGTAATAGTGGAACTCTTAATCTTGAAAAAAACCCTGTTATGAACGAATCCAAAAATCATCTCTGGAAATATAACGAAGATAAAATCCTGAAAGATATTCAGGACTACGTGACTAGCACTTATGGCAGTCACTATTGCGGACACAATCAAGAGTATAAAGGTACTCAAACAATTGATTTGATGGCAGCAAAAGATTTGGCAGCACATTTCTGTCAGGCAAACATTCTCAAGTACGGAAGTCGTTATGGCGACAAAGATGGACGCAATAAGCGTGATTTGCTGAAAGTCATTCATTATGCTATGCTTCTTCTACATTTTGACGGACATTATTCTCGAACCAATAATGGTCTAACAGAATTCCGTTGATCATGAAACTCAAACCTAAAACTATGAAACTATCTGAAAAAACTGTCTCTCTTCTCAAGAACTTCTCCTCTATTAATCAGTCTCTTCTGTTTAAGCAAGGAAACTCTCTGAGGACGATTTCTCTTGCAAAGAACATTCTGGCAGAGGCAGAACTTGATGAAGATATCCCTCAAGATTTTGCTATCTACGATCTGAACCAGTTTCTTAATGGACTTTCTCTTCATCAGAGTCCAGAACTTGACTTTAAGAATGAGGGTCATGTGGTGATTCGTGAGGGCAAGATGCGGTCTAAGTATTTCTTTGCTGATCCGAGTGTCATTACAACTCCTCCAGATAAAGAGATCAATCTTCCAAGTGAAGATGCTACATTTGTCCTGAAGACCCAGGAACTGGACAAACTGATTAAGGCAGCATCGATCTATCAACTTCCTGATCTTTCCGTCATCGGTGAGGCAGGTGTTGTGAAGTTGGTTGTTCGTGACAAGAAGAACGAAACTTCCAATGACTTTTCAATCATTGTGGGAGAAACTGAGTCTGAGTTTGTGTTCAACTTTAAGGTTGAAAACATTAAGATTCTTCCTGGAACCTATGATGTTGTAGTTTCCAGTAAACTCCTTTCTCGCTTTGAGAGCACTGATCGTAAACTCACCTACTTCATTGCTCTGGAACCTGATTCCACGTTTGGATGATGCCTAAGTGGGAAATCACGTATCGTCTACCCACAATGGGTACACGATACCTTACTAAGGTTGTAGATGCCCAATATCAATGGGAAGCTAAGCGGTTATTTGAAGCAGAGGTTCCTTCTGCTAAGATATGTGGAAATCCAAGACGACTACCATTTACTTGAGTTATGATGTATAAACCTAAACCAGGTGATCGTGTGAAGTTTGTATCTTACATCAAAGAACAGGTTAATTGGGGAAACAATGATGCCCCAGACATGTTAGTAATGGGTGAAACTTACACGATTGAAACTGTTGATGTACACACTTGGCATACCAAAGTGACATTAAAAGGTATTACTGGTAGGTTTAACTCTGTTCACTTTGAAGAAGATAAATGAACATCTTTGTAACTTCTCCTTGGCCTGCAGAAAGTGCTGTTTGTCTTCCCGATAAACACATTGTCAAAATGCCGCTGGAATGTTGCCAAATGCTTTCCATTGTGGCATCTGAAAAATGGGGTCATAACTATGGTCCTTTGTACAAAACTGACAATACTCCTTACAAAACTGAAAAGGGTGCGTTTCGTAATCATCCCTGTACCAAATGGGCAATGGACAGTATCCATAATGCTTACTGGTTAATCAAGTGGGGAATGAACTTGTGCGATGAGTACCATCTAAGGTATAATAAGGTGCATTCATGTTACAGTACCCTTGTACATGCTTATTATATCTTCCCCAAAGGAAAGATTACAGATGTAACTTCATTCGCTCGGGCAATGCCTGACGAATACAAACATGACACTAACATTGATACGTTTACTGCATACAAAAGGTATATTGCTTCTAAACCTTGGGTGAAAGACAACTACCTTCGTATGCCGCAAAGAAAACCTGATTGGATTT
>Ga0129333_10002639_pt1 | contig 16744 bp, 16 predicted proteins | sample CPB6_08_DNA_FD_94474 | JGI IMG/M metagenome (GOLD analysis project Ga0129333, IMG submission 94474) | Freshwater to marine salinity gradient microbial communities from Chesapeake Bay, USA - CPBay_Sum_0.6_0.8_DNA | ecosystem: Environmental > Aquatic > Marine > Coastal | place: USA: Chesapeake...
GAGCCTGCCATCCCTCCAGCAGCCTGATTCGCGCTCCGCACGGCCATGGGCCCTGTTCCCCGACCTTGAGCGCGGCTCCGCCTGCAACCGAGCCGCCCACAGCTGATCCAGACCAACGGTGATCAAGACGAACACGGTCGACAACGATCGCAGCCCAGTCCGGCGAAAGAGGCCAGACTGGGCCCAACCATCACCCCATCACCACAACGGCCATGGACTCTGGAGGCTTCACCCTGGCCACCGTGTTACTCGCAGGCAGCGGCCTGTTCGTGCTGACCACCCTGTTCTTCGGCACCAAGGGCGGTTACTACGACACCGATGCCTACGAGGGCAACGGCACCGCCCACTGAGCCAGGGCAGGATCCAGGCCGAGCTCAGCCCTGGCTAGGCAGCTGCTCCGATTCCGGGCAGTCGCCGGTCACCTCGATGTCGTCTGCTTCGGCGGAGCGGCTGAAGAACGCCAGACGGGTGCTCACCGCACCGATCGAATCGAGGCGGACGGTCTCCTCCCAGCTGTGCAGTTCGTCGTCGTCCTCGGCGTCGTAGCGGAGGGTGACCAGATCCCCTTCCAGCTCCACCACCAGCGCCTGCTCAATCCAGCGCTGCTGGTCGCGCAGAAACACCCAGATCGGTCGCTGCTCGCACTGGAAGCGGTAGAGCTTGCGCTGGAGCATGGGGCGCCCTCGGGAACCACCTGGCCTCAATCCTAGGGATGATGGATGCTCCTGAGGCTTCGCCGCCGTCGTGGTTGCCACCAGCTCCCCATCCCATCCGCCGGGCCCGGTATCGAGTGCAGCGGACATCCGCCTGCAGCTGCGCAGCTGGCCGGAGGTGGAGGCCTATCTGAACCGCTGCAAGGGAGTGATCGTGCCCCTGGGCTCCACCGAGCAGCACGGGCCCACCGGGGCCATCGGCACCGATGCCCTCACCGCCGAGGCGGTGGCGCTGGAGGTTGGCCGCCGCACCGGCGTGCTGGTAACGCCCGCGCAGGCGTTCGGCATGGCCGAACATCACCTCGGCTTCGCCGGAACGATGAGCCTGCAGCCGGCCACCCTGCTGGCCGTGATCCACGATCTGGTGCTCTCGCTGGCCCGGCACGGCTTTGAGCGCATCTACGTGATCAATGGGCACGGCGGCAACATCGCCACCACCAAGGCCGCCTTTGCGCAGGCCTATGGCACTGCCGCAGCCCGCGGCCTGACCAATGCAGCCAGCCTGCGCTGCAAGCTGGCCAACTGGTTCATGGCGCCCGAGGCGATGGGCCTGGCGCGCGAACTCTATGGCGACAAGGAAGGCCACCACGCCACCCCCAGCGAGATCGCGATCACGCTGCAGCTCGAACCGAGCCTGCAGGCCAAGCAGCGGCCGCTACCCGAGGCCGCACCGGCGGGGCCGATCCACGGCCCGGACGACTTCCGCCGCCGCCACCCCGACGGCCGCATGGGCTCTGATCCTTCCCTGGCCACGGCTGAGCATGGCGCCCGGTTCCTGGAGGTGGCCGCCACCGCCCTGGCGGCCGACTTGGAACGCTTCCTGACGGAGCCGGCCAGCTAGGTTCCCCCCCATGAGCAACATCAGCGCCGACGACGTCCGCAAGGTGGCCCAGCTGGCCCGCCTGGACTTGCCCAACGACAAGATCGCCACCTACACCAGCCAGCTGGAGCGGATCCTCGACTACGTGGATCACCTGCAGGCGGTGGACACCGAGGGGATCGCCCCAACCACCCGAGCCGTTGAAGTGGTCAACGTGACCCGCGACGACGTGGTGGTGCCCACCGAGGTGCGCGAACAATTGTTGGATGAGGCCCCTCAGCGGGAGGGCGATTTCTTCCGAGTGCCGAAGATCCTGGCTGACTGATCCTGGGCGGCGGCCCGCTGGCAGCAGACCGCCGCCCAGAAGGCGGCGATCAGCGCTTGGGCGAAACCGCTGTGCGGTGCAGCAGGGCCACGATGTGGCGGCGGGCACGGAAGCTCGGCAGCAAACCGGCGATCGGGCGGAGTTTGCTGCGTCGGCGACGATGGCTGCGCACACCCAGCACGATGTCGTAGAGGAAGTTACTGAAATCGCTGCGGCTCTCAAACAGCCCAAGCCGCTGTGGCGAGCCCTTGGCATCAAGAATCGGCTTGGTGGCGTGATAAGCGGGGCGATATTCGAATCAGGGAATCGAGGGCCAGAGGTGATGAACAAGATGATAATTCTGCCCCATGATCAGCCAGTTCATCAGCCTGCCGGGATAGACACGGGCGTTGTGCCAGCGATTGCGTGACTGAAAGGGCCGATGCGGGAGGTAGTCGAAGAACAGACCGAGGGTGACACCCACCATCAGCGCTGGCGCAAACCAGCAGTTGAAGATGAAATCAATGAAGCCATACTTGATGCCAGCCAGCACGATGGCGAAGAAAATGCCACGGCCGACACCCCATTCGATCAACTCGTGACCGCGCCAGAGCCTGCGCTGGAAAAAGAAATACTCGTGATAGAAGAAGCGCGGTGCGATCAGCCACAAAGGCCCGAAGGTGCTGACGATGTGATCGGGATCGTGCTTGGGATCATTGACGTGGGCATGATGCTGCAGGTGCACCCGGGTGAACACCGGAAAACTGAAGCCCAGCAGCAGAGCCGCGCCGTGGCCCATGGCGGCATTCCAGAACCGACTGGGGTGGGCGGCGTTGTGGCAGGCGTCATGGATGACGGTGCCCTCCAGATGCAGCGCCAGGAAACCGGTGGTCAGCAGCAGCGGCAGCGGCCAGTCCCAAAGGAACCAGCCGGCGATGGTGAGCAGTGCCAGGGCGTAGCCACCCAGGAACAAACCCACCGTGGGATTCCAGGCGGCCGGTGGGTCGAGAAACTGCTTGGGCACCGCGCTCACTGAAGCGCGCAGCTCATGTGCATCGGTGAGAGAACCCAGAGGCTGAACCAGAGCTTGCGTCATCCCCTGGACAGCGCGGTCGAACAATGCTGCCCACCTTAGGAAGGAAGCCTGCCGCGACCGCTGATGCCCACCGGGGGACTTGAACCCCCACGACCGAAGCCACTGGAACCTAAACCCAGCGCGTCTACCAATTCCGCCAGGTGGGCAGGGGTCGACTGTACGGGCCGCTCAGAATGGGGTCAACGCCACCGATCACCATGCTGGCCAGCCTCAGTGGAAGCCTCGCCCTGCTGCTGGGGCTGGCGGTGATGCTGCTGCCGCTGTTGAGTCCGGAGCTGAGCCGCCCTCGTGACAGCGCCTGGGGCGCCCTGCTGCTGCTGCTGGGGCTGACGCTGGTGACCGGCGCCGATCGCCTCAGCGGCTCACCGATGCTGGCCGTGCTCTGCGGCGGTCTGCTGATCGGCCGCCTGGGCAGCGAGGTGCTGCAGCTGCGCTGGAGCCAGCTCACACCGGAGGAGCAGCAGCGCCTCAGCTCCGGCGAACGCTGGCGCAGCAGCCTGCGTGAACTCTCGATCAGCCTGGCCGACCTGTTGCGCCGCTTTGCCGTGGTCAGCGCGGCCGTGAGCAGCAGCCTGACGGGCCTCAGCGCCGCCCTGCAGCGAGGCGGCGGTCGTGGGCGCTCAGGCGGCAGCAGCAAGCGCTGGGTGCGGCCGGAGAGCAGCAGCGTGACCACCGCCGCCGTGGCAACCACCGGCGTGATCGCAACCGCCGGCATCACCCCGGATCCACCAGCGGAGACAGCCCCGGCAGCGACGCCGGCCGCCGACACGGTGCTGGTGCACTCCTTCGCCGAGATCGATGCGCTGATCACCAGCACCGCCGGTGCAACCGAGCCAACCGCGGCGCCAGCGGAGCCGGCCGCCAACCCACCACAACGCAGCGAAGCGGGATAATCGCCCCTTGCTGCCACAGGCGACGTGACCGCCAGCCCTGCGCCCGACTCCAGGACCAAGACGGGACAGGCCAAGGCGGGAGAGGTCAAGGCGGGAAACACCACAACCGGACAGGCCGACCCCGATCGGATCTCCTACAAGGACACGCTCAACCTGTTGCAGACGCCCTTCAACATGCGGGCCAACGCCAAGGTGCGCGAGCCCGAGATCCAGGCGTTCTGGGCCGGGCAGAACCTCTTCGAGCGACTGAGCCAGCAGAACCCAGGCGAGACCTTCACCCTGCACGACGGGCCTCCTTACGCCAACGGGGCCCTGCACGTAGGCCATGCCCTCAACAAGATCCTCAAGGACATCATCAATAAGACAGCCTTGCTGCAGGGCAAGAGGGCGCGGTTCGTGCCGGGCTGGGACTGCCACGGCCTGCCGATCGAGCTGAAGGTGCTGCAGGGCCTGAGCAGCAGCGAGCGAGCCGAGCTGACGCCGATCAGCCTGCGCCAGAAGGCCCACGCCTACGCCCTTGAGCAGGTGGAGGGCCAGAAGGCCGGTTTCCGCCGCTGGGGCATCTGGGCCGACTGGGATCAGCCTTACCTCACCCTGCAGAAGGACTACGAAGCCGCCCAGATCGGCGTGTTCGGGGCGATGGTGCTGGCCGGCCACATCTACCGGGGCCTCAAGCCGGTGCACTGGAGCCCCAGCTCGCGCACGGCCCTGGCCGAAGCCGAACTGGAATACCCGGACGGCCACACCTCTCCCAGCCTGTATGTGGCCTTCCCGGCGACGGAGCTGCCGGAGTCCCTGGCCGCGCAGCTGAGCAGCGCCGGCCTGGCCCCCGCCGCCGCCATCGCCGACGGAGGCCTTGCCGTGGCGATCTGGACCACAACCCCCTGGACGCTGCCGGCCAACCTGGCGGTGTCGGTCAATGAGCGACTCGACTACAGCATCTGCGCTGTGGCCCCCCGCAGTGAGACGGCGGCGCCGGCCGCAAGCCACCTGGTGGTGGCCGCCGAGCTGCGCGAAAGCCTGGAAACCAGCCTCGGCCTCACGCTCACACCCGTGCTGCAGGTGAAGGGCGGCGATCTCGAGGGGATCGTCTACCGCCATCCACTGCTGGCGCGCACCAGCCCGGTGGTGATCGGCGGCGACTACATCACCACCGAAGCCGGAACGGGCCTGGTGCACACCGCCCCCGGCCACGGCGTCGACGACTTCAACACCGGCCGCAAGTACGGCCTTCCCGTGCTCTGCCCGGTGGATGAGGCGGGCACCCTGACTGCCGAGGCAGGGCCGTTCGCGGGCACCAACGTGCTCAAGGACGCCAACCCCGCGGTGATCAGCGCCCTCGAGGCCACTGGCCTGCTGCTGAAGCAGGAGCGCTACGAACACCGCTATCCCTACGACTGGCGCACCAAGAAACCGACGATCTTCCGCGCCACCGAGCAGTGGTTCGCCTCGGTGGAGGGTTTCCGCGACATGGCCCTGGAAGCGATCGCTGCCGTGGAGTGGCTGCCGGCCAGCGGCCGCAACCGGATCGAGGCGATGGTGAGCGAGCGGGGCGACTGGTGCATCAGCCGCCAGCGCACCTGGGGCGTGCCGATCCCCGTCTTCTACCACCGCGAAACCGGTGAGGTGCTGCTCAACGAGGCCACCCTCGCCCACATCCAGGCCCTGATCGCCGAGCACGGCGCCGACGTGTGGTGGCAGCGCGATGAAGCGGGCCTGCTGCCTGATCCCTATGCCGCCGAGGCGGCGCAGTGGCGCAAGGGCACCGACACGATGGATGTGTGGTTCGACTCGGGCTCTTCCTGGGCGGGCGTGCTCGGTGGGCTGGCCGGTGAGGGTGCCGCTGCGACCGGCGCCGCTCCCAGCGGCCGCGCAGGGTTGCAGTACCCAGCCGATCTCTACCTCGAGGGCAGCGATCAGCACCGGGGCTGGTTCCAGAGCAGCCTGCTCACCTCGGTGGCCGTCAACGGCCACGCCCCCTACAAGCGGGTGCTCACCCACGGCTTCACCCTCGATGAGAAGGGCCGCAAGATGAGCAAATCGCTGGGCAATGTCGTCGACCCGGCGGTGCTGGTGGAGGGCGGCAAGAACGAAAAGCAGGAGCCGGCCTACGGCGCGGATGTGCTGCGGCTATGGGTGAGCTCGGTGGATTACTCGGCCGATGTGCCGCTGGGGCCGGGCATCGTCAAGCAGCTGGCGGACGTGTACCGCAAGGTGCGCAACACCGCCCGCTACCTGCTCGGCAACCTGCACGACTTCGACCCGCGGCCGGCCAGCGAAGGCGGCAACGCCATCGCCATCGCCGATCTGCCCCTGCTGGATCGCTGGATGCTGCAGCGCACCGCCGCCCTGATCGACAACGTCACCGCCGACTTCGACAGCTTCGAGTTCTACCGCTTCTTCCAGGCCCTGCAGAACTTCTGCGTGGTCGACCTCTCCAACGTCTACCTCGACATCGCCAAGGACCGCCTCTACGTGAGCGGTGCCGATGCATTCCGCCGCCGCAGCTGCCAGACCGTGCTGGCCCTGGTGGTGGAACGGCTGGCCGGCCTGATCGCGCCGGTGCTCTGCCACATGGCGGAGGACATCTGGCAGAACCTGCCTTACCCGGTGGCCGAGGCGTCGGTGTTCGAGCGGGGTTGGCCAACGGTGCCGGCGGAATGGCGCACGAGTGCCAACGCTGGCTACGACCTGGCAACCCATACCGCCATCAAGGAGCTGCTGCTGGAGCTGCGGCCGCTGGTGAACCGCCAGCTGGAGAGCTGCCGCAAGGAACAGAGCCTCGGTGCATCCCTGGAAGCCCAGGTGCAGCTGGAGCTGCAACCCGCTAACGGCTCACCCCATCCTCTGGAGGCAGCGCTGGCCGTGATGCGGTCAAGCCCCTGCCCAGAGGTCGACAACCTGGCCGACTGGCTGCTGGTTTCGGCCCTGCAGATCGGCGGCTCTGCGCCGGCAGCGGTGCTCCAGGAGGCTGCGGAGGGCGGGATTCTGGTGCGGGTGGCGCGCGCCGAAGGCGAGAAGTGCGAGCGCTGCTGGCACTACGCAACCGACATCGGCCAGCACGCTGACCATCCAACCCTCTGCGGGCGCTGCGTGGCGGTGCTGGACGGCTGATCAGGGGTTGGTGCTGGGCGGTGGAGCTTCAGTCCCAGGCCTGGGGCTCCAGGAATCGCAAGGGCGGCCACGGCCCGGCAAGCAGCTGCTCGCAGGAGGGATTGAGCGGGCCGCGCAACAGTTCGGCCGTCTCAATCTGAGCGGCGGCCGGCAGTGCCGACTGGTCAGGGTCGAAAGCGGTGGCATGACTGACGCTGCTGGAGAAACCACGGAAGATCAGCAGCTCAAACGGCTCCAACGAACCGTCCTCGCCCGGCACCAGCCCCCGCAAGCGCAGCACCCGATCGGGCCGCGCCCGGCTGACGGCCTCCAGGCCGGTCAGCAGACGGATCACATCCTCCGCCATCACCGTTCAGAAACCACCAGCGACACGACCCTGGCGCGGCAGGCGCACCAGCGCCCACTGCAGCAGTCCCACCCCATAGGCCACCAGCGCTACGTAGCCCACGAAGGCGGCGATGGCGGCGCTCCAGGTGCCGCCGAAGAGAAACGCGAACACCCGGGCCGCGCCCCCATGCAGATCATCCGGCGCCTCCAGCCAGGCCTGGCAGAACGGACGACGGAGATCACCGCCCAGGCAACCCAGGGCCAAAGAGCTGAGCAAGGCCCCAAGTGCAGCGAACACGCTCACGCCCCAACGCCAGGCGCGCACCGCCAGGGGCAGCGGCCGCCAGGGTGGCAGATCTGCCAACTCCTCGTTGAGATCCACCCAGAACCACAGGCAGATCACAACCAGCAGCTGAGCCAGCAACGCCACCAGGAAACCCACGGGACGGTTGTCGGTGAGCAGCAGCACCGCGATCAAGAGGAGGCTGGCCACCTTCCAATAAAGACCCAGCAACCGCTGCAGGGCCCGCTCCCGGCGGATGGCGGCCCAGACCAACAGCACCAGGGGCAACCCCAGGGCGAACAGCGCAGCCAGGCGATAGTCGAGCCAGACGAGAGTGCGATACAGCAGCGGGTCCGGCACGCAACGGGAGTCGGCAAGCCGCCATTATCCGTGGCTCGGGCCTGTGGGCAGGGGCTGTAGGGTCCGGCCATGGTCTGGCGCCCTTCGTTCCCTCACCGGCTGGTCGATCTGCCGGTCGCCCTTCGATCCAATCCGATCCGTGGCCTGGTGCGCGGTCACAGGCGGAGGCAGGCCGGCTGCACCACAGCGTTGAGCCGCAATCCCGCCCTGGAAGGGGCGGTGGCGGAACTGGCCGCCGATCTCCGCCACGGCGGAGCCCGCAGCGAAGCGGACCTGGCCCTGGTGTTCTGCTCCACGGCCTATGCCAGCGACCTGCAGCGCCTGCTGCCGCTGCTGCGCCAGGCGATTCCCTGCCGCCACTGGCTCGGCTGCGCCGGCGGCGGCGTCGTGGGCACCGATCGCGACGGCACAGCCCAGGAGTTGGAACACCAACCGGCCATCAGTGTGACCCTGCTGACGCTGCCGGGCTGCCAGCTGCAACCATTCCATCTGGAGCCAGGTCGACTGCCGGATCTCGATGGTCCCAGCCAGCAATGGGTCGACTGGGTGGGCGCCACAGCCGAGGACGGCCACTCCATGCTGCTGTTCGTGGACCCGGGCTGTCCGGCGATCAACGACCTGATCAGCGGGCTCGATTACGCCTATCCCGCCGCCGCCAAGGTGGGTGGCATCGCTGCCCAGCACAGCGCCAACCACGGCTCGCTGTTGCTGGGCGATCAGGTGCTGGACGGAGCGGTGGGCTGTCTGATCGGCGGTGCCTGGCGACTCGATCCGGTGGTGGCACAGGGCTGCCGGCCGATCGGGCCGGTGTTTGAAATCGAGCAAGCAGAACGCAATGTGGTGCAGCGGCTCAGCAGCGGCAGCAGGCAGGGCACACCGGTCGCCTGCCTGCAGGCCATTCTGGAGACGCTCACGCCCCAGGAGCGGGAGCTGGTGCGCCACTCGCTGTTTCTGGGGGTAGCCCGCAACAGCTTCCAGCTGGGCAGCGGCGGCAAACCGACTGAGGAGCCGGCGTTCCTGGTGCGCAATCTGATCGGTGTCGACCCGCGCACCGGTTCGGTGGCGGTGGGCGAACGCCTGCGCGTGGGCCAGCAGGTGCAGTTTCAGCTGCGCGATGCCGACGCATCCCGCCAGGAGCAGCACCAGCTGCTGCAAGGCCAGCAGCGACGGCAGGCCGAACCGCTGGCCGCGCTGCTGTTCGCCTGCCTGGGGCGTGGCGCCGGCCTCTATGGCCAGGCCAACGGCGATGTGGGCGTCTGCCGCGAGCTGTTCGAGACGGTGCCGGTGGCCGGGGCGTTCTGCAACGGTGAGATCGGTCCGGTGGGCGGAACCAGCCATCTGCACGGCTACACCGCCAGCTGGGGCTTCCTGGTGCCCCACGAACCCTCCGCCTGATCGCTCCGCTCCACATCCCATCCGCCATGGTGCGCCAGCACGTCAATCCGCTCAGTCGCTTCTTCCAGCAGCCCCTGGAGCTGCCTCCGCCGGCTGAACTGTTCAGCGCCCCATCGCTGCCGCTCCACCTGGACATCGGCTGCGCCCGTGGTCGCTTCCTGCTGGCCATGGCCCAGCGAACCGCCGGCCGCAATCACCTCGGTGTGGAGATCCGACGCGCCCTGGTGGCGGCGGCCGAGGCAGACCGTCAGCGTGAGGGGCTCACCAACCTCCACTACCTGTTCTGCAACGCCAACATCAGCCTGGAGGCATGGCTGGCGGCCCTGCCGTCCGGACAGCTGGATCTGGTCTCGATCCAGTTCCCAGACCCCTGGTTCAAGAAGAAGCACCACAAGCGACGGGTGCTGCAGCCGGCCCTGCTGCTGGCGATCGCCGCGGCCCTGGCCCCGGGCCGTCGGCTGTTCCTGCAAAGCGATGTGCCGGCCGTGATCGAGCCGATGGTTGCCCTGTGTGAGGCCAGTGGCTGCTTCGATCGACCGCTGGCGGACGCACGCCCCTGGCGGCAGGACAACCCGCTCGGCCAGCCGACCGAACGGGAGAGCTACGTGCTGGGGCAGGGCCTGCCCGTGTATCGGGTGCTCTACGAGCGGAACCTGAAGCCGCTGCCCTCGCGCCAGGAGCTGGAAACCTGGCTGGAAGCGCAGGACACCGATCCAGCAGGCGAAGCCGAGCAAGCCATGCAGGCTGGAGACACCCATAATCCGCCCACAGCTCCGGCCGCCGCGCCGGCCGCCCCCCCATCCCCATGACCCCGGCCCCGGCTCCGCCCATCCCCTGGCTGCTGCGCTGGCAGGGACTGCTGGCCGGCACCCAGCCGGGCCCCCTGGGCGCACGGCTCAGCCTGCTGGCCGGGATGGTGCTCTGCGCCCTGATGGCCGGCCTGCCGCTGGTGACCCGTGGTGGTCTCAGCCTGCTGATCACCGCCGCTGGCCTGCTCTGGCTGTTATGGAGCCTGCGCACCCCTGCCGGTGCGCTCCGCCCGATCAGCGCCTGGCTGCTGGTGATGCTGGCGGTGGCGGTGCTGGCCACCGGCTTCTCACCTGTGCCGGTGGCCGCGTTCAAGGGCCTGCTGAAGCTGGTGAGCTACCTGGGGGTCTACGCGCTGATGCGTCAGCTGCTGGAGACCGCGCCCCAGTGGTGGGACCGCATCGTGGCGGCCCTGCTGGCCGGGGAGCTGACCAGCGCCGTGATCGCCATCCGCCAGCTCTACGGCGACACCAGTGAACTGGCCCGCTGGGCAGACCCCAACTCCGTCGCCGATGGCACGATCCGCGTCTACGGCCCGCTGGAGAACCCGAACCTGCTGGCGGGGTATCTGATTCCGATCCTGCCGCTGGCGCTGGTGGCACTGCTGCGCTGGCGCACCTGGCCGCAGCGCCTGTTCGCCGCCGCCGCCCTGGTGCTTGGGAGCGGGGCGCTGGTGCTGAGCTACAGCCGCGGCGGCTGGCTGGGCATGGTGGCCGCCCTGGGAACCCTCGGACTGCTGCTGGTGCTGCGCAGCACCCGCAGCTGGCCACCGCTGTGGCGGCGCCTGCTGCCACTGCTGCTCCTGGCCGGCGGCGCCGCGGCCCTGCTGATCGCAGTGACGCAGATCGAGCCGCTGCGCATCCGCGTGCTGAGCCTGGTGGCCGGCCGGCAGGACAGCTCCAACAACTTCCGGATCAACGTCTGGCTGGCGGCGATCGAGATGATCCAGGACCGCCCCTGGCTCGGCATCGGTCCCGGCAACAGCGCCTTCAACCTGATCTACCCGCTCTACCAACAGCCGAAGTTCAACGCCCTGAGCGCCTATTCGGTGCCGCTGGAACTGCTGGTGGAGGGAGGCATCCCCGGCCTGCTGGCTGGGCTTGGCCTGCTGCAGGCCAGCCTGCGCCGCGGCCTGACCCAGCTGCGCGGCGAATCCAGCTGGGCGCTGCCCGCCCTGGCGGCCGTGGCCGCCATCGCTGGGTTGTGCATCCAGGGCGCCACAGACACGATCTTCTTTCGGCCCGAAGTGCAGATGACGGGCTGGTTCTGCCTTGCCACCCTGAGCGTCAGCGGCAGGGCTGAGGCCAACGGCACCGCCTCCACATCCTGACCCGGCCGCGATGACCGCAGCGCCACTGATCGCCGGCTTTGATGCCGGCCAGACCCATACCAGCTGCCGCCTGGCCATGCTGCAGCGGGATGGGAGCTGGCGGCAGCTGGCGGAAGGGACGGGCACGGGCGTCAGCCATCTGGCAGCCCCAGGCGGTGAGCAACGCTTCAGGCAGGCCCTGCAGAGCAGCCTGAGTGCGGCGTTGCAGAGTGCCGGCCTGCCACTGCAGCGACACCTCACCGCGGCGGCGATCGGAGCGAGCGGTATCGAGGCCGGCACCACCGTGCAGGAGCAGGCCGTGCAGCTGGCCGCCGCCGCCATGGGGCTGGCTGCTGCACGGGTCGTGGTGCGCGGCGATGAGCAGACGGCGCTGGCGGGCGCCTTCCCCAGTGGCGCGGGGATTCTGGTGATCAGCGGCACCGGCTGCATCGCCCTGGGGCGCGACGCCGCCGGCCGCCAACACCGGTGCGGCGGCTGGGGCTGGCTGCTCGATGGGGCCGGCTCGGCCCTGGACATCGGCCGCGATGGACTGGCCCTGAGCGTGCAGATGGCGGACGGTCGCCTGCCGGAAACAACGCTGCGCCGCCGGCTTTGGCAGGCCCTGGCGGCGGAGACACCGCAGCAGGTGAAGGCTGCGGTGGTGGCGGAGAGCTTCGGACCGGCGGGCTTTGCCAGGCTGGCCCCCCTGATGGATGAGCTGGCCGGTGCCGGAGATCGCCAGGCCCTGGCCGTGATCGAGCGCTCCGCCGAGGCTTTGGCCGCGATGGTGGCCACCGTGGCCGCGCAGCTTGGACTGCCGCAGCCGCCGGTGTGCGGCAGCGGGGGTGCCCTGCGCCATCTCAGCCAACTGCGCGCAGCCTTCGCCGGCGCCCTGCAACGCCAGGCACCGGGAGCCCGGCTGGTGCAACCCGCGGGTGATGCGTGCGAGGGGGCGCTGGCACTGGCGGCTCAGGCCGCGTTGAGGTGCTGATCGGCGAGCCGGGCCAGCTCTGCGCTCCAGTGCTCCACATCGGCCGCTTCAGCGGCCTCCACCATCACCCGCAGCAGCGGCTCCGTGCCGCTCGCACGCACAAGCACCCGGCCGCAGCCGGCCATCGCGGCCTCGGCCGCGGCAACGGCGTCGACCAGGGGCGTGCAGGCCTGCCAACCGGTGCGGCGCTGGCGATCGGGCACGGTGACGTTCACCAGCTTCTGGGGGTAGGAGCGGAAGCTGCCATCCAGCCAGTCGGCCAGGGAGCCAGCGCCGGCCTGAATCAACGTGGCCACCTGCAGGGCGGTGAGCAGGCCATCGCCGCTCATGCCATGGCGCGCCGAAAGGATGTGACCGGACTGCTCACCGCCCAGGGCCGCCCCGAGCTGTTCCATGGCGGCATGCACGTATTGGTCGCCCACGGCCGTGCGCTCGAGCAGGCCGCCGCGGGCCTGCCAGGCCCGCTCAAAGCCGAGGTTGCTCATCACCGTGGCCACGAGGCGATTCTGCGGCAGCTCACCGGCCTGCATCAGAGCCTGACCCCAGAGATAGAGCACGTGGTCGCCATCGACGACCCGGCCGCGACCATCGACCGCCAGCATCCGATCGGCATCGCCATCAAAGGCAAAACCCATCGACGCGCCTCGCTCCTGCACCGCAGCCCGCAGGGGCTCGAGGTGGGTGCTGCCGCAGCCCTGATTGATGCGGCGGCCATCGGGACTGCCATGCAGGACGCTCACATCGGCGCCGAGGGCGCGGAACACGGCCTCTCCACAGCTGGTGGCCGACCCCCAGCAGAGGTCGAGCACGATTGAGCAGCCGTCGAGACGAGCACCGTCGACACTGGCCAGCAGGCGCTGCTGATAGGCGTCCAGCAGATCCGGGCGGGCCTCCAGGCGGCCATCAGCCTGCAGGACGTCAACCGTTGCCTGGCCATGCAGACCCGCCTCGATCGCCGCCTGCTGCTCCTTGCCGAGCTTGGCGCCGCAGGCGCCGAACACCTTGATGCCGTTGTCGTGAGGGGGGTTATGGCTGGCGGAGACCATCAAGCCGCCACTGGCCCCCAGCTGACGGATCGCGCCGGGGATCGCCGGCGTGGGGCAGAGGCCGAGATCGAGCACATCGCGGCCGGCAGCCGTCAGACCAGCGGCCAGGGCGGCCACCAGCATCGGTCCACTGCTGCGTGAATCCATCCCCAGCAGGATCGGGCCACCTTCAGGCAGAACCCGGCCGCACCAGTAACCCAGCTGCAGCGCCAGGGCCGGTGTGATCAGCTGGCCGACACGGCCGCGGATGCCGTCGGTGCCAAAGGCGACCGTCCCTGGCTGCAGCGGTGCTCCCACGGGGTGGCGGGCCGATTCGACCATCGGGTCTCTGCCATGTGACGAGGCGCCAGGCTAGGCCGATGCCCCCTCAACGCCAGCGCCGCGGCCACCAGCAGCAGCGCAGCAGCTCAGCCACCGCCCAGAGCTGCAGAGCGCCCACCCACCAGCCCGGCACAAGCCGCACAGGCCAGGAGGAACGCAACAGCAACACCGCAGCCAGCACCGCCCAGAGCTGCAGCACGCGGCGGCGCTGACGCCAGCCAGGAAGCTGCGTGAGTTCCGGCGGCAGGGAGGGGAGCCGACGCAGCAGCGGCAGACCCATGGCCGAGGGGCAAGATCTCGCCAAGAATGCCAGCACTCGCCCAGCAGCTGTGTCGCAGCCGAGCCCGCCCGCCCGCCAGCAGCCCGGGCCGCTCGGAGCGATGCTGATCTGGCTCACCTGCCTGGCCAGCGGGGCAGTGCTGGCCGCCGGACGGCAACTGATTGTGGCGCTGGCGCCGCCCCTGACGGCGGCCAGCTCGACGGCGCAGCTGCAACGCAGCCGCCACTGGAGCGTGGACCCATCACGACGCCGCAACGCGGCTCTGCTGCTGGCGAATCGCTCGGAAAACAGCCCGGCGCAGCAGCTGCGGCTGCTGCGGGGCCAGGGTTGGGGTGGAGCCCCGCTGGCGGCGGTGACGCTCAAGCTGGCCGCCCTGGCGGCGGAAGCCGCCGGCGAACCGGCACGGGCCGATGCCCTCTGGCATCAGCTGCTGCAGCGGTTCCCACAGGCAGCCGCCAGCGCCGATGCCCTCTACGCGCTCGGGCGACACAGCCCGGACCTGCGCCATCAGCTGCTGCAACAGTTTCCCGCCCATCCAGCCGCCCTGGCCGCCGCGCTGGAGGCAAAGGACGCTCTGCATCTGGCCCGCTGGGGACCGCGCTGGCCCGGCGCCGATGCGCTGCTGCGTCAGCGTTGCCAGGCGCCTGCGGCAGAGCGGAACCTGCAGCAGCGGCAGACGCTGGCCATGGGTCTGGCAGGACTGGGGGATGGGCGGGGCGCGCTGCTCTGCCTGGCCGGGAGCCCCGCACCAGCAGCCTTGCAGCTGGCGTTGGCCCAGGCCCTGTTGCGCGGCGATGCCACGGACCAGCGTCAGGCGGAACATCGTCTGCTGACGCTGGCCCGCCGCGAGCCCGCTAGCAGCGCAGGCCAAGAGGCCGCCACCCTGCTGAGCCAACAGCCGGGATCCAACGCGCTGAGCGCCCTGGGAGAACTGCCGGCAAGCCTGCGGCGCACGGCTGCCGTGCAGGCCCGGCTGGCCGAGGAGGGGCAGGGGAGCTGGCAACAGGTGCTGCAGCGCTGGCCCGGCGATCCCGCCAGCTGGGATCTGCAATGGGAGCTGGCGCGGCAAGCGCTGCTGCAGCGCCGGTGGTCCCAGGCCCTCACCGTGCTGAACAGCATCGATAGCCGGCGACTGCCGGCGCCTCTGGCGGCGCGTCAGCTGTTCTGGCAGGGCTACAGCGCCGGCCAGCTCGGCGATCAGAAACGGGCGACAAGCCTGTGGCGCCAGCTGCTGCGCATCAGCCCGGGCGGCTACTACGCCTGGCGCGCACGCCTGCGCCTGGGCGATACACCCCTCGCCGATCGGCAGCGCAGCGGTGCCAGCGACACCGCGATCCGCGGTCCGGAGCTGCCCTGGCAGCCCCTGGCCAGCGCCGATTCAGAGCTCAATGAGCTCTGGCGCCTGGGACTGAACCTGGAAGCCTGGGAGCACTGGCGCCACCGGCGCGCTGGCCAGACGCCACAGACGCCGACGGAGCTGCTGCTCGAAGGGCGGCTGCGCACAGGGGTCGGCGACGACTGGACCGGTCTGGGCCAGCTTGAGCAGGCCGGGCTGCGACTGACGCAGACCAGTTGCTCCCGGCAATGGCAGCGAGAGCTGCAGCAACATCCACGCCGCTTCCAGAGGGCGTTCAACGCGGCAGCCAGGGCCATGCAGCTCGATGCATCGCTGCTGCTGGCGGTAGCCCGGCAGGAATCGCGCTTCACACCGGCGGTGCGCTCCGCAGTCGGCGCAGTGGGGCTGCTGCAGCTGATGCCGGAAACGGCGGCTGAACTGGCGGGCGCCGCCGTGGATACGCCGCAGCTGCAGAACCCGGAGCGGAATGCGGCCCTGGGTGCCCGTTACCTACGCCAGCTGCTGAACCACTGGCAGGGTGATCTGTTTCTGACGGTGGCCAGCTACAACGCCGGTCCAGGTGCCGTTCAGAGCTGGCTTGGCCGCGGTGGCCCTGATCGGCAACGGGAGCCGGAACTCTGGACCGAAGCCATTCCCTACCCCGAAACCCGGCTCTACACCAAGAAGGTGCTCGGCAACCTGGACACCTATCGCCAGGGTGCTTCCCCTCCCTGCGGCGAGTGATCTGCGGGGGGTGATCTGCGGCTCGCGATCACGCGCTCCTCACTCAATTGATGTACCCCCCCAGGCTGGCGTGCAGGCTGCGGCCGATGATGATGCCGAGCAGCACCCAGGCGCTCAGGCCCGCCGAGGTGCGCACCGGGGCGGGGCCGAGGCGCAGACGCAGCAGATCCAGCCGCGCCAACAGGGTGGCCGAAGCAAGCACCAGCACCTCGGCGAACACCGCCAGATGCAGCAGATAGAGGCCACCGGTGATCACGGCCAACAGGGTCACCACCAGGGTGAGGGCCTTGCTGGAGGCCATCAGCAGGGAGATCTCGCGCAGCAGCAGATCCGGCATGGTGCAGAGCATCACCACCAGCACCGCCTGCAGGCACTGCAGAGGCCAGAAGAAAGGCCCGACCAGGGAGCGGGCGGTGGCGGATTCAGCGTGACGGATCAGCTCCGGATCGACATCGGCCCAGTGCAGGCCCATGTAGGCGCTCACCAGCAGCAGCACCAGCAGCATCGGCGCCCGCAGCGGCAGCAGCAACAGCGTCAGCGCTCTCATGCGGGAGCTCCCATGGGGTCAGCGGGCGGTTGATCCAACACCAGAGCGATGGCCTCAA